>Ga0070727_10004396_pt1 | contig 12089 bp, 5 predicted proteins | sample tdAd472_FD_66722 | JGI IMG/M metagenome (GOLD analysis project Ga0070727, IMG submission 66722) | Marine sediment microbial communities from the Atlantic coast under amendment with organic carbon and nitrate - tdAd47.2 | ecosystem: Environmental > Aquatic > Marine > Coastal > Sediment | place... | reverse complement strand
CGTCGCGTGCATGATCGGTTCTCGCTCGGCGGAACGATTCAGTGAGGTGAATGTCTCCAGCGGCGAGATCCAGAAGGTCAAAGGGATCCGCGGGTACGCGCATCTTGCGCCCGCTTCGGATGGCGGGCTGGTTCACTGGTCGTTCAAGGAGGTGAGTCATCTCGCGGTTGACCCGGTCGCGGTGCTGCGGACGTGGACGCTGCCCGCCAAGCTGCTCCGGGCCACGATCGATGTCGAAGCGGGTTCGGCGATCTGCGGCGTCTGGCGGAGCGGGGAGTTGGTCGAGTGCGGTGCGGATGGGGAACTGAGCTATCTGGCTCGGCCGATGGACGCCGGTCACGCGATCAGCGTCGCGGTCGCGGGCGATGTTGTCTACGCGGTGTACTTGAACATTCACGACGACGGCGGCACGAGCTTGTTTCGCGCGACTCGCGACGGCAGCGGTTATTCCGTGCTTGATCTGCCCGCGGAGGTCGGGCGCTGCACGCTATCGCCGGATGCGAATTGGCTGGTGACAGGTGACGCGGTGTGGCCGCTGGTGGATGGAGTTTTGGGGGAGCCGGTGGCGTTGCACTGACAGGTTCGGCGTGGCCTGCGCTTCGCTTAGACCACGGCACGCGGCGGGTACCCGGAGCTTGCGCTCCGGGCTCTTGTTTTTTTAGCGGATGCCGGATTGGGCGGCGGTCATGCGTTCGATCAGGCGCTTTGACTCGATCTCGCGGAGTGCCGGTGGGTTGCTCGGGAGGCCGCCGGGGCCGGCGAGAGCTCTGGTGATGCGTTCGGCGGGGCGCTCGTGCTCGACGGGTTTCGGGAGGTGAAGGTACCTCCGTTCGATGCGCGGCGACATGCGGCAGAGCAGTTCGTGGGTGATGGTGCCGGCGAGTTTGGCGAGCGCGGGGAGGTGGTTGGGGGCGCCCGGGTTGGATCCAACGATCTCGACGGTCGCGCCGACGCCGGTGGCGCTGTCGGGCAGGTCGGTGACATCGATGATGATCTGGTCCATGCTGACGCGTCCGACGACGGGTGCGTAGGCGCGGATGCCGGTCGAGATTTCGAAGCCGACGCGGGCGCCGCGCTCGGGGTCGAGGGAGGCGTCGCCGCCGCGGTCGCTGGAGAGGGCGACGGGGTAGCCGTCGGCGTAGCCCACGGGGACGATGGCGAGGCGAGTGTCGCCGTCGTGCGAAGAGCGAGAACGGCGCGGGGCGGTCCAGACCGAGCCGTAGCCGACGGGGGTTCCGGGGGCGACCGACTTGGTCTGGACGACGATGGAGGTCCAGCGCATCACCGGAGTGAGCTGCCGGGCGGCGTCGCGGAACTCGAAGCGGTCGTCGGCGGCCATGGCTTCGGCGGAGTAGCCGAGCAGGGCGAGACCGATGCGGACCATGTCGCCGTGCAGGGCGGCGCTTCGGAAGGAGGCGAAAGAGTTGGCCTCGTGGATGAGGCAGTCTGCGGGGAGGCGCGCTTCGTTGAGTCGGAGGACGTTGACGAACGAAAGGGCCTGGTCGCGGGTCATTTCCGCGCTGGAGTCGGCGGAGGCGAAGTGGGTGAAGACGCCGGCGAGGCGGAGGCGGGGGTGTTCGGCGATTTTGCCGAGCAGGGCTCCGGCCTGGCGTGGGGGTGCGCCGCCGCGGGACATGCCGGTGTCGATTTTGAGGTGAACGGGGAGGGTGGTGCCGAGGTGTTCGGCGGTGCGTGCGATGGCGTCGAGGTTGTCGCGGTCGTGGACGGTGAGGTGGATCTGGCCCTTGCTGAGGGCGTGGTAAAGGGGGTCGTGGCGGTCGAAGCCGGCGACGGGCATGAGGACGAGGATTGGTGTGGGGATCGCGGCTTCGACGAGTTCGCGTGCCTCGTCGGGGGTGTAGACGGCGATCATCTCGACGGGGCGGGTGGCCTTGGGGGCGCTGAGGCGTTTGGCGAGTCGGACGGCGCCGAGGCCGTAGCCGTCGGCCTTGAGGACGGCGCAGACGCCGGGGGGTGTGGCTGAGGAGCCGGAATCGTCGTCGAGGCCGCGGGACAGCACGCCGCGCACGACGGCGAGGTTCCGCTCGAGGGCGGTGAGATCGACTTCGATAACGCTGGTCCCGCTCACGGAGGGCCGATTCCTTGTCGATGCTGGAATTCAGGCGGACAGGGGTCGCCTCAAGTTGTATCGGCCCTTTGGATGCCCTACGATCAACTGCTCGGGCGTGGAATCAAGCCCGAAACCGGCGGTCGCGGCCGATCGCCGAATGTCCGGACATATTGCCAAGTTATACGATTTTTTCACACGACCGAGTCCGGGCGGCACGGGGCCGACACGCCAGCCGGATTCTACCACACGAGCGGGGTTCCCCCGGACAGATCGCCAGTTGGCGGGTCGACGGGATGTCCCTCTTGCGAGCAGGTTTGCAGCACCGCTCCTTTGCCGATTGTGTTGATCGGTGCAGGGTTGATGCTTTGGATCCGCCGCGGGACCCTCGCCGGGGAATATTGATCGCACCATGAGCGAGACCACACCCGATCCGCGCCCGTCGACATCCCGCAAACGCACGAGCAAGCGCACGCCGAAGAAGGCGCCGGCGTCTGTGCTCGCGCAGACGCAAGGCGCGGTGAAGCCCGCTGCCAAGGCGAAGTCTGAGTCGACATCGAAATCTCAGGATGACTCGAAGCCGACTCGCAAGAAGACGACACGGAAGAAGCGCGACCTCAAGAAGAGCGCCGAGAAGCCGGAGGCCGAGGCGAGCGTGTCGGAGCCGAAGCCCGCCAAGACGGCGGGTGACTCGCCTTCCGAGAAGGCCGAGCGCAAGCCGGGTGGCAAGACGGACAAGAAGTGGGAAGAGATCTTCGCGGGCAAGTCGTTCGCGGACATCGGCCTGCGCAACACGGTGCGGAAGGCGCTGGACGATCTGGGCTTCAAGAGCCCGACGAAGATCCAGGCGGAGATGGTGCCGCTGGTTTTGGCGGGCAAGGATGTGCTCGGTCAGTCGCGCACGGGCTCGGGCAAGACGGCGGCGTTCGGTCTGCCGGTGATCAACAACTGCATCCGCGCGCTGCCGTTCCAGGCGGTGATCCTCGCGCCGACGCGTGAGCTGGCGATCCAGATCACCGACGAGTTGCGGAGCTTCGCGAAGTACACGCCTTTGAAGATGGTGACGGTGTACGGCGGTCAGAAGATCGACACCCAGGCGAAGAGTCTGTCAAAAAACCCCGAGATCATCGTGGCGACGCCGGGCCGGTACATGGACATGATCGGTCGGGGCTACCTGAACCAGGACAACATCCGGTTCGTGGTGCTCGACGAGGTGGACCGGATGCTGGACATCGGCTTCCGCGACGACATCCGCAAGATCCTGTCGGGGATCAAGGGCGATCACCAGACGGTGTTCGTCTCGGCGACGATCAGCCCGGAGATCGAGTCTCTGGGGCGGGCGTTCATGAAGAAGGACGCGGAGCGTCTGGAGACGGTCGGCGGTTCGCTGACGGTGTCGCTGGTGGACCAGTACTACTTCACGGTCGAGCCGTGGGACAAGAGCCGGCTCTTGCGTCATGTGATCAAGAAGGAGCAGCCGGAACTGGCGCTCGTGTTCTGCCGCATGAAGCGGACGGTGGACAAGATCACCGACGGGTTGTCGCGCGCGGGCATCAACGCGGCGGCGATCCACGGCGACCTGCCCCAGGGCAAGCGCAACCGGATCATGGAGCAGCTGCACGCGGGCGAACTGCACATCCTGGTGGCGTCGGACCTCGCGGCGCGCGGTCTGGACGTCGACGGTATCACCCATGTGATCAACTTCGACCTGCCCGAGGACCCGGAGATCTACGTGCACCGGATCGGTCGCACGGCCCGCGCGGGTCGGGGCGGCGTGGCGTTCAGCTTCGTGAGCCCGGACCAGGGCGACCTGCTCACGCAGGTGGAGCAGCTCGCGAACACGCACGTTCCGGCGCGCACCTACGACGACTTCAAGCCGGGGCCGCTGCCCGCGGATGTGGAGGAGCAGCGCTCGCGCGAGAAGCAGCGTCGCGAGGCGCTGACCTCGAAGAACCGCTACAAGAGCGCAGCGCCGGAAGTGCCTGCGCCGAAGGAGAAGGTCGACGCGAGCAAGTTCCCGGGCGGCGTGGTGCCGACGAAGCTCCCGCCGCGGCGGATGGGCGGGAAGATCAGTCGGGGGCGGTAAGAGGCGCCCGGAGCGTTGATTCCGAGTACCGGTTTGGACGATGCAAGTAGATGTAAAGAAGGAGTACCCGGAGCTCGCGCTCCGGGCTCTTGTTTTTGCGCGATCAGCGTCGGAAGAGTTCCTGCAGGCCTCGGTTGAGCAGGTCGTTGAGATTCCGTTCGAGTGCGCCGGGGATGATTTCTTCGATGGCGTTGGGGTCGAGTTCCAGTTTGGCCTTGCCGATTTCGCCTCGGGCGCGGAGCGGGACGGCGGCGAGCTGGTTGAGCAGCGGGAACTGCTGGGCGGCGCGCTTGAAGTCGCCCCCGATGAAGTCGAGGGGCAGCAGGACGAGCACGTCCATCCGGCGGTTGACGAGGTCGATCGTGCCGCGGGTGCGGAGGGTGAAGTCGCCGAAGGGGATGTCGATGGTGTCGTAGGTGGCGACGCCGGCGTTGAAGCGGACGAGCACCGGCGGGACGGACTGGCCGAGTTGACCCGCGGTTCGGTTGGCGGTGGCGTTGAGGGCTGCGGAGAGGAGATCGCCCGCTTCGAAGCGGACTGAGCCGAGGTTAAGGTTGATGTTGCCGTTGAGCTTGGTGAGGTCGCCGTCGGTCGGGATGGAGAGCCCGGCGCTGGTGACGGTGATCATGGTGGGCTGCTCGGTGCGCGACTTCTCGAAGTTGCGCAGGAGCGGGAAGAGCGGTTCGAAGACGCGACGGCTGAGTTCGGGTGTGATCTCGCTGAGGGTGACGTTGGTGCGTGAGGCGGTGCCGTCGCCGAGGATCAGGGCGCCGTTTTCGAAGCGACCGAACGCCGCGGCCTCTGCGCGGAGGGCCTGAACGGTGGCGGTGAGCTTGCCTTCGGTGCGATCGGCGGTGACGTTGTCGGCCTGTGCGGAGACGCGGACGGTGTCGCCGATGCCGGCGACGAGGAGGCCTCGCTGGCCGGCGAGGACGTCGATGAGGGCGGTGGGGATGTCGCCGGAGGCGGTGGCGGAGAGGCGGTTGGTGCCGGGTGAGGCGGCGGTGTTGAGCTGGCCCTCGACGGTGAATCGCGGGTCGTTGTTCTGGTCGAGGGATTCCAGGTTGAAGCGGATGGGTTCTTCCGATTCGGCGGCGGTACGGGTGATGGCCCCTTGGACGCGGTCGAGGTTGATGGGGCGGACGGTCTGCGTTGCGCCGGGTTCGCCGAGGACGGCGTCGAAGTTGGCGTTGATCATGCCGAACTGCGCGTCGATGCGAGCGGTGGCGGGGTCGAAGGCGCCATCGCGCTTGTCGATCGAGAAGGAGCGGATGGCGACGGCGGCGGGGGCGGCCTCGCGCAGGCGGAGCTGCGAGCCCTCGGTGTCGGCGATGACGGGGGCGATGAGTTCATCGAACATAGCGGGCGCGAGCGTCCACGCGACTTCAAAGGGTTCGGCGAGGGCGATGCGGGTTTCGGAGCGGTTGGCGAGCAGGCGTGTGTTCATGCGCGGCGACTCGACGCCGACTTCAATGCGGTCGGTGCCGGCCGGCAGGCCGGTCACGGTGCGGGTCTGGGCGCGGAGGTTGAGCGAGTCGCCGAAGGTGAGGGCGAGGGGGCCGTCGGTGGTGGGCTTGCCGGCGAGCCAGTTGTCGATGGCGCGGGGGCGGGCCTGATTGAGGCGGATGTCGAAGCGGGCGCCGGGATCGATGCGCGCGGTGAGCGCGCCGAGGGGGGTGGCGGGCTTGGAGGGGTCGAAGGCGCTGGCCGAAGCTTCGATGGTGGGGCCGGCGTCGGCGAAGGCGATGCGCGCGTTGCCGGCGCGGATGCCGATGTCGCGTGGCGCGCCGTCGCGCTCGAGGACGCCGGTGACGACGGCGTCGCCTTCGAGGGTGGCGCCGGCGGTGAGGCCGGCGAGGTCGAAGGAGGCGCCTTCGCCGAGGGGGATGGTGATCGGGTCGACGCGGAGGTCGAGGGTGGCGGGCGAGGCGAGGGAGTAGGACGGCGCAGCCTGGTCTTCGGAGAGCGCGGCGAGGATGTTGCGGAGGCGCTCGGGTGTGGCGCGGATGCGCCCGTTGGTTTCGTCGAGTGTAATGGCGTCGGTGGCGATGGCGGCGCGTGTCAGGACGACGGTTTCGCCGGAGCGGACGGTGATGCCGGAGGCCTCGCCGATGGGCTCGATGGTGATGGAGACGGGTTCGCCGGCGAGTGCGGCATTGATGGTGGGGGCCTGCTCGGGCGCGAGGGCGCCGGCGAGCCATGCGGGTGCGGTGATGGAGGCGGTCAGCGTGCGCTGGGCCGTGCCGGCGAGGGCGATGGGGTCGGGGTCGTTGAGGATTTGGTCGAGGGGGAGGGAGGCGGTGAGGTCGAGGTTGAAGGGGTGGAGGCTGGCGTCCAGACCTGTGACTTTGACGCGGACGGAATCGTCTTCGGTGAAGGCGGTGGCGCTGAGGGCGGTGTAGGTACTGCGCTGGCCAGCAGGGCCGATGAGTCCGAGGCCGGGTGCTTTGATCGATGCACGGCGGATGCCGGTAGCGATCGCGGCCGCGCCATTAAGACGATCGAGATCGAGTTCGATGTCCTCGACGGTCGCGCTGAACTCAGACGGCCCGGCGATGCGCAGGGCGGGCTGGTCGTTGATGGTGATGGTGCGGAGATCCAGGCCGTCGAGCAGGCGCTGCGGCTCGCGCGAGGCGATGGTGAGCGGGCGGGTGGAGGTGAGCAGGGTTCCGGCGAGGCGGAATTCGGCGCCGAGACTGGTGGTGGGTGTTTCGAAGTCGAGTGCGGCGGTGTTGGCATCGGTCGCGGAGGCGAGGGTGATGGTGCCGTCGAGGCGGTCGCCGAGGGCTTCGGTGAGCGATTGCGGGTCGAGGCCGGCGAGCTGCTCGATGCTTTGGACGGGGGCACCGATGACGGTGATGGTGCCGTCGGTGCGCACGCCTCGGGCGCGGAGCGGGTTCGATGCGCTGGCGAGTGCGCTGAGGCCGGCGAGTTGAAGGTCCGCGGTGATGTTGTAGGGCTGGAGGCCGGGGTTCTGCGCTCCGGCATTTCGGTTTCCGGTGGCGACGGCGTTGATGTCGAGCGGGGTGCCTGCGGCGGCGTCGATGGCGAGAACGATGCGGTCGAGGCCGCGGGCGGATGCTGACTGGCGATCGATGCTGGCGCGGAGGTTCGCGCGCAGGCGGTCGAGGTCGATCGGTGTGTCAGTGCCCTGGATCAGCGTGAGGTCGGTCGCGCTGACGGTGAGGGCGATGGGTCGCTGGGCTGCGGACTCGGCGTCCATCTCGGCGAGGACCTGGGGTGCGAAGCGGGTGAGGATGCCGCGCCCGGCGCTGGACTGGATGGAGAGCGCTTCGCCGGGCGCTTCGATGCGGTCGCCGTCGAGGATGGCGGTGGCGCGCACGGTGGTGTTGGCGGAGTCGATGGAGAGGGCGAGTTTGGGTGATTCGAGGGCGGTGTCGTCGGAACCGAGGTCGGCGCGGGATTCGGCGTCGAGGGTGAGGTTGATGGTTTCGCCGAAGACATCGCGGGCGAAGCCGGTGCCGAGTGCGTCGATGCCGGCGGTGAAGGAGTCGACGAGCGAGGCGGGGGCGTCGACGAGGCGGATCTGTCCGGCGGGGCGGACCTGGGCGATGGGGGCGAGCGTGCCGCCGGTGCCGAGGAGGTTGTCGACGCGGGCGTCGAGGAGGACGGTGCCGGCGGGTGTGTTGTCGATGAGTGCGCGGATGTCGCCTTGGACGAAGGCGCGCTGGGCGAAGTTTTCGCTGCCGAAGCGGAGGTCGATGGGTTCGATGCGGAGAGACTTGGGGGGCAGGCCGTCGGTGGTGAGTGTCGCGCCGACGGGCTGGGTTTCGAGCGCGAGCAGGAGCGCGCTGTCGCGCAGGTCGGTGGAGTTGAGGCCGGCGGTGATGAGGGCGACCGGGAGGTCGAAGCGCGTGGTGCGCAGGGTGAACGCGCCGGGCTGGGTGATGCGCAGCGTGCCGGCCGTCGCGAGTCGCGCGATGAGGGCGGGCGGGAGCGGGCCTTCGAGGGAGAGTGCATCGGCATTGCCAGAGGCGACGAGGCGCCCGCTCTGTTCGCGGATGTTCGTACGCAGGCGGATGGAGTCGGATGATGCCCCGGCCGTGGCGACCGGTTCGCCGAGCAGGCCGGAGATGATTGAGGTGTACTCACCGGGGAGGTTGGCATCGACGGTCAGTTCGAGGCCAGACCCGGCGATGGTGAGCTCGCGCGAGGCGTTGAGGAGTGGCCCGGACTTGACGGAGGCGGTGATGGTGCGTCCGGTGGCTTCGTTGCCGTTGATGCTCGGGACGGCGTTGATGCTGATATCGGTCTGGCCGTCGAGGGTCAGAGGGCCCTTGATGGCGAGCTTGGATATGCCGATCTTTTTGCCGGCGAGTTCGTAGCTGAAGCGCAGGTCGGAGACGTCGAGGGTCATGCGCAGGGCCGGAAGGGTGATCGGCTCTGCGCCCGGTTGCTGCATGGGCGGAGGAGAGGGCGAGGGTCGCTTGGGGGCGATCGCCCGCTCGAGGTTGGTCGGGGCGGACTCGGTGGGGCGCTCGATCTCGACCCAGCCGGAGAGCGCAACCGTGCCAAGGTTGCGTGGAGACGAAAGCAAGCCGAAGAGCGAGCGGCGCACCGTGAGGTCGGCCTGGCCGACGACGTCGCCGTCGGGGTCGAGCAGTTCGACGCTGCGGGCAGACTGCTCGCCGGTCCAGGAGACGGAGAGGGAGTCGATGCGGACGCTGCCCTCGATGGTGTCCCTGGCGGCGGCTTCGATGCGCGGGATCAGCAGGTTGCCGGCGAGCATCGGCACGAGCACGGCGACCGTGATGACGAGGAGCAGGACGGTGACGACCGAGCCGAGGAGCAGTTTCTTGATGATGCCGCCGGGGCGGGCGGGGCGGTTGAACGCGGGTGTGCGGCGGCGGTGTGTCATGGCGGCTCCCTGACTTCTGCGGGCGCTCGGTGTGAACGACCGGACAGAAGATTGTACGGGGCCGGGTGTGAGGGGTTTTTGAGGGCGAGTACGACGCGAAGCGTTCGCAGCTTTGGTGCGAATCCCGCAGCGGGCAGCCGGTTCGTGCAATCCTTGAGGAATTGGCAAATGCGAAGAAGAGTTGTGGTGAGCCGACGATCCGGCAGCGGCTGCGCCGCTGACCCCTCACCCCGACCCTCTCCCCCAAGGGGAGAGGGAGCGAAGTCAATCCACGAGGGCGGCGGGTTTGCCGACGGCGTGGACGGCTTTGCCTCGGGTTTGCTTGAGCATGCGGTCGAGGGCTTTGAGGGCCCACTTCTTTGCTTCGGGGTGGACCTTGACCTGGTTGACGACTTTGCCCTCGGCGAGGTTGTCGAGGACCCAGAGCAGGTGCGGTTCGTCGATTCGGTACATCGTGGTGCACAGGCACTGGCAGTCGCTGAGGATGCGCACGAACACGCCACGCTCGGCGGCGGCCTTGGCGAGGCGGTTGACGAGGTGGATCTCGGTGCCGACGGCCCAGCGGGAGCCGGGCTCGGCGTCTTCGATGGTGCGGATGATGAACTCGGTGGAGCCGGCGAGGTCGGCCTTGTCGACGACCTGCTTCGCGCACTCCGGGTGCACGAGGATCTTCATCTCGGGATCGTTCTCGCGGAGTTCGTCGCAGTGTTCGGGGCGGAAGAGTTTGTGGACGGAGCAGTGGCCGGCCCAGAGGACGACGCGTGCGGCCATGAGCTGGTCGGGGCCCATGCCGCCGAGGGGTTCGCCGGCGCGGGTGAGTTTGGGGTCGTAGAGGACGGTCTGGGCGAGCTCGCCCTCGGGGGCGTCGACCTCGGTGGTGAAGCCGAACATGGAGGCGGTATTGCGCCCGAGGTGCTGATCGGGGAGGAAGAGGATCTTGATCTCTTCGTTGTCCTTGACGGGTTCTTCGCCGCCCTTCATGGCCCAGTCGAAGACGAGGTCGGCGTTGGAGCTGGTGCAGCACGCGCCGTGGTGCATGCCGACAAAGGCCTTCACGGCGGCGGTGGAGTTCACGTAGGTGATGGGGATGACGCGGACGGTCTTGCCGTCGGGGTGGGGTGTTTTGGCGAGGGCGTCGTGGATGAGGTCCCAGGCCTCGACGGCGTCTTCGTAGTCGGCCATGTCGGCCATGGAGCAGCCGGCGGAGAGGTCGGGGAGGATGACGGTGGTGCCGTCGGGAGCGAGCAGGTCGGCGGACTCGGCCATGAAGTGCACGCCGCAGAAGACGACGTACTTGGCGTTCTGGGCCTTGACCTGTTCGGCGGCGAGCTGGCTGAGTTTGAGCGAGTCGCCGGTGAAGTCGGCGTGCCGGACGATCTCGTCGACCTGGTAGTGGTGGCCGAGGATGATGAGGTCGTCGCCGAGCTGCTGGCGGCGCGCGGTGATGGCGGGGGCGAGTTCGGACTCGTCGCGCGAGTAGTAGGTATCGGGGAGCGAGGGTTGCCAGAGCTGCACGGCGGTTCCTCCGATGGGCTAGGAAGCCCGGAGATCGAGCGATCCGGCGCGAGGGGCCGGGCTGAGATTGTAGGCGATGGGGGGAGGGTTTTACGGGGGTGACGGGGTTACGGCCCGGCACTGGCGGACAAGCCGCCAGTGGAACCAGAGCAAAGCGTGGGCTTCGCTGCGCGAAGACCACACCACCCGGACGCGGTCAGCGTTGGGTTAGGGAATCATGAACCGCCGCGGATGACGAGATACACGACGTAGCCCGCGTAGCCGGCGAGCAGCAGGCCGCCTTCGAGGCGTGTGATGCGTTTGCGGTCGGTCCAGGACATGACCAGCAGGCCGACCGCGAAAGCCAGCGCGACGAGCAGGTCGATGGAGCCGGAGTCGGGAATCGCGGCGGGGGCGATGGTCATGCTCAGGCCGTAGATGAAAAGCAGGTTGAAGATGTTCGAGCCGACGATGTTGCCGACGGCCATATCGGGCGCGCCCTTGCGTGCGGCGATAAGGGAGGTGGCCAGTTCGGGCAGGCTGGTGCCGACGGCGACGATGGTCAGGCCGATGACGGCGTCGCTCATGCCGATGGCTTTGGCGATGCCGGTGGCGCCGCGGACGGTCATCTCGCCGCCGATGATGAGCCCGGCGAGGCCGATGACGATAAAGAGGACACTTCGGCCGAACGAGCCCTTTGGCCTGATCTGTTGGTTGGATTCGACGGCGAGCGCGTCGGTGGAGCGCCCGCGCAGGACCTCACCGATGGTGTAGTACATGAAGACGCCGAAGAGCAGGAGGAGGGCGATGCCCTCGCCCCGGCTGAAGGCGCTATCCGTGCCGGAGAACCAGGCGTCGATGCCGAGGGCGATGGCGACGAGCGTGGCGAGGACCATCATTGGGATCTCGCGGACGACGATGGTGCTGTGGACGGAGATCGGCACGATCAGCGCGGTGACGCCGAGCAGCAGTCCGATGTTGGCGATGTTGGAGCCGACCACGTTGCCGAAGCCGATCTCGCTGGTGCCGTTGAAGCTGGCTGAAAGGTTGACGACGAGTTCGGGCGCGCTGGTGCCGAAGGCGACGACGGTTAGGCCGATCGCGACCGGCGGCACGCCGAGCCGGGCGGCCAGAGCGGATGCGCCGCGGACGAGCGAGTCACCCCCGAAGATGAGCAGCGTGACGCCGGCGATGAAGAGGAGTGCGGAGAGCATGGCAGTATTGTCGCAGGTTTTTTCTACTGTGGCTGCACCATCAGCACACGCAGCGGGCAGCCACCCGCTGCCGCCGGTGCGGTGGATTCCCAGACGCGCAGTCCGTGATCGCGGAAGATGGAACTCGCACCGGCAGCGCTCGGGCGTTGCGGGTCGGTGAGCAGGGCGGTGCAGTTCAGGTCGGCGATGAGGCGCGCCAGTAGCGGGTGGGCCTTTGGTTCGTAGAGCACATCGCAGCCGAGAAGCAGGTCGGGCTTCCAATCCGGGTGCGGTGGGTCTTCCCAGCGGAAGACCTCTGCGCGACAGCGGCCGTCGAGGGCGTTCTCGGTGATGTTTCGCGCGGTCAGT
>Ga0070727_10004395_pt1 | contig 12090 bp, 10 predicted proteins | sample tdAd472_FD_66722 | JGI IMG/M metagenome (GOLD analysis project Ga0070727, IMG submission 66722) | Marine sediment microbial communities from the Atlantic coast under amendment with organic carbon and nitrate - tdAd47.2 | ecosystem: Environmental > Aquatic > Marine > Coastal > Sediment | place... | reverse complement strand
GACCGAGGCTTCCTCGGTCTGCATGATCGGCGCGGCGCCGGTAACTTCGACGGTCTCCGTGACGGCGCCTAGTTCCAGAGAGAAGTCGACCTCAAGAACCGCGGCAACCTCAAGTACGACGCCGGTTTGAACCTGCGTCTTGAAGCCGTCCGTGGAAACTTGAATCGTGTAGACACCCGGATTCAGTTGGGCCACCCGATACTGGCCGGATTCGTTGGATGCGGTCTCGCGGGCGATCCCCGTGCCTTCATTGGTCACGGTGATAGCGGCGCCCGGAATCGCGGCGCCGGTCTGGTCGCCAACGTCGCCAACGAGTGTGGCGGCCGTTTGGGCCGCTGCAAAACTCGGGAGCAGCAGCATCAAGGCCGCCACACCGAGTACGAGACTTGCTCGTCGAGTCGGTAGATTCATCACTTTTTCTTGCGCTCCTTTCCTCAACACACGTCTGCCGAGCCTGGTAACCCTTACGAACCTGGCTCGGTTCCCTGTTAACGCTAACATGACTATGCGCTGACCGAGGTTACCGTTCGGTCAGAACCCATGTCAACCTTCATTCCGACAGTTTTCGGACGTTTTTTCGTCCACAGCCCGCTCGACGCCGCGGCTACGGTTATCGTGAGAATGGTTTTGGTAGCATGAGCCGCTTGATTGCACAGTTCTTCCAGGGGGCGGCGACGCCGGTTGCGCTCGCCGTAATCCTCTTCTCGACAAACCTCTTCGGACAAGGAGCCGCGACGCACAACGCGGCTCCTGTCGCTAGGGTGAAGCGCTCCGGAACCCCCTTTGGGGCCAAGTTCGTGGACATCGCGGGCCAAGCGGGTTTGCGCGCAAACCTGACCTACGGCGACCCGAATTCGAAGAGCTACATCATGGAGGTGAACGGGGCGGGAATCGCGTTTATCGACTTCAACGACGACGGCCGGCTCGACGTCTTCACGGTCAACGGCTCGCAGTTCGGCAAGGCGCCTGAGAGCGCCGTGAGCCGGCTCTACCGGAATGAGCCGGACGGAAACTTCGCCGACGTGACCGCCAAGGCGGGCGTGGGGCGCCAGGGCTGGGGCGCAGGCGTCTGCGCGGGCGACTACGACAACGACGGCGCCACCGACCTCTACGTCGCCTACTGGGGACCGAACTCGCTCTATCGCAACCTGGGCGACGGGCGTTTCGAGGACGCGGCGACGCGACTCAAGGCGGCGGGCGGCGCCAAAGAGTGGACCAGTGGGTGCACCTTCGTCGACTACGACCGCGACGGAGACCTCGATCTGCTGACCACTCAGTACCAGCAGTTCGATCCATCCAAGACGCCCAAGGCCGGATCTTCCTCGACCTGCCAATGGAAGGGCATGCCGGTCTTCTGCGGCCCCCGCGGCTTGCCCTACGGCGGAGCGACGCTGTTTCGCAACGACGGCCAAGCAGGATTCAAGGACGTGACCGAAGAAGCCGGCGTGGCCGACGTCATCGGCGGATACTACGCCTTTACCGCGGCGGCGGCGGACTACAACGCCGACGGCGCCGTGGACGTCTACGTGGCCTGCGACTCCACGCCGAACTTGTTCTACGTCAACGACGGCGAAGGTTTCTTCACCGACTTCGCCACCGAGACTGGCCTCGCCTTCAACGAGCACGGCCACGAGCAGGGCGGGATGGGAATCGCAGTCGGCGACTACGATCGGGACGGCTTGCTGGACGTGATCAAGACCAACTTTGCAGGCGACTACCCGAACGTTTATCACAACCTCGGCGACGGCATTTTCGAAGATGTGGTCGTGCGCGCCGGTCTCGCCGCGAACCCGCAGTTTGTGGGTTGGGGCGTCGGACTGGTCGACTTGGACAACGACGGGCTACAAGACGTGTTCCAAGTCAACGGTCACGTCTATCCGGAGCTCGACGATCCGGACGTCAAGATCGCCGAGGACTACCGGCAGGCGGCGGTGATCTATCGCAACCTGGGCGGGGGGAAGTTCGAGGACGTCAGCGACCTGGCGGGACCAGCCATCGCACAGAAGCGTTCGAGCCGAGGCGCGGCGTTCGGGGACTTTGACAACGACGGCGACATGGACGCGGTCGTGCTGAACATGGGCGAGGCGCCGTCGCTGTTTCGCAACGACCTGGCCGGCGACCGCCACTGGATCCGCGTGAAGCTGGAGGGGCGCACCTCGAACCGGGATGCCATTGGAGCCGTGGTTCGCGTCAAGACCGGCGCCGTGACGCAGACCCGAGCGATCATGAGCCAAGACAGCTATATCTCCCACAGCGACCTGCGAGCGCACTTTGGCCTCGGCGACTCCGAACGAGTCGACGGCTTTACCGTCGTTTGGCCGAGCGGCAAGACGGAAAGCTTCCCGGCGTCCGCGGCCGATCGCGATGTGCTGTTGGTGGAAGGATCAGGCGAGGTGGCGGCAGCGCGATGAGGGTCGCGGGAATCGCTGCGCTCCTGGCGCTTGCCGGAACGGCCGGGGCGCAGACAGCGGCGGAACTTTCTGACCAAGCGCAGCAACTCGCGCAGGGCGGCCAACTGCAGCAAGCCGAGGGGCTGTGGAAGGCGGCGCTCGAACAGGACGCGGACTACTTCCCCGCCCTATTCAATCTCGGCTTCTTGAACGTTAACCTCAAGCGGTTCCCGGAGGCGGAGCCCTTCCTTGAGCAAGCCGCCGCGAAAGCTCCAGACGACTTCAATGCGCACTATCTGCTGGGCCTCGCTCGATCGAAGCAGGGCCAACCGGAAGGAGCCGTCCGCGCCTGGCGCAAGGCGCTCGCGTTGCGGCCCACGCACATCAAGCTGATGCAGGCGATGATCGTCGAGTACACGGCCGGACGTTTCCACCTGGAGGCCGCCGCATTGGCGACCGAAGCGGTCGCCCTCGACCCCAACAACCTCGACCTGCGCCTCATGCAACTCACCGCTCACCGCAAGGCGGACGACTTGGCCGCGGCCCTGGTCGCCTCCGAGGACGCAGCCAAGCGGTTCCCCGAGTCGCCGCGAGCCGTTTTCGAGTACGGCTGGAGTCTGCTCAAAGACGGCCGATTCGACGAGGCGCTGCCTCAGATCCAGAAAGCCGCAGCGCTCGACCCGAAATATGAAGAGCCGCAGTTCTATTGGGGAGACTGGCTCGTCAACCAAGGGCGCTATGAGGAGGCGCTGGCCCCGCTGCGGAAAGCGATTGAGGTTCTGCCGGAGTACATTCCGGCGCGGGTACGCCTTGGCCGCGCACTGCTCGGCCTCAATCGCCTCGACGACGCCGTCGCCGAACTGGAGAAGACGATCGAGATCGAACCGCGGCATCCGCAGCCGCACTTGCTGCTGTCGCAGATCTATTTCAGGCAGAAGAACCTCAAGGCGGCGTCGGCGGCCAAGAGGCGCTCTCTCAAACTGCGCCGGGAGAATCCCGCATTCCTGGAGGCGCTCCAAACGCGCCCGTTTCCCGACTGAGGCAGTTCGAGCTCTCATGACCATCGACTGGATACGCGAGCGCTGTTTAGGGTTCCCCCACGTCACCGAGGACGTGAAATGGGAGAGCAATTTGACCTTTTGCGTCGCGGAAAAAATGTTCGCCATTTGCGCTTTGGAGACGCGGGAGACCTGGTTGTCTATCAAGTGTTCGCCGGAGGACTTCGCCGAATTGACTGAGCGTCCCGGGTGCAGGCCGGCGCCGTACCTGGCGCGCGCCCAGTGGGTGGCGATCGAGTCGGACCACGATCTTTCGCCGAAGGAACTCACCGAGCTGTTGCGGAAGTCCTACGATCTGATCTTCGACAAGCTGCCGAAGAGAACCCAGCGAGAGCTGGGCGATTAGAAACTCCAGTCCAGCCCGATGATCGGCACCGTTTTCAGCGAGTCTTGAAAGTCCTGCTGATTGAGTCGCCTGTCCCAATTGATTCCGCCGAAGTTGTTGCGGCCTGTCACGTTCTGGATCCCGACGAACAGGATCAGCGGCTTGTCTCGGACGGTGAAAGTGCGATCGACGCGAATGTCCAGGCGGTAGAAGTCAGGGGCGCGCAGCTGATTGACCTGTTTGAGATCGAAGACGCCGCGGCGTTGCTCGGTTGAGAGCTCCTGATTGAACGGTGTGAAAGGACGACCTCGCAGGTAGGAGGAGCGTACGCCGAACTCCCACTTCGGATTGAGCCGGTAGCCTCCGACGATATTTAGGATCGCCGGATAGTCGAACGCGCCGGGTCGACGGATCTCGTCCAGCCCGGCGTGGCGGGCCTGTGAGAATGAGAGATTCGCTTGACCAAACCACTTGTTGGTGAACTTCTTCTCGACGAACAGTTCGACGCCCTGCGAGCGCCCGCGCCCCGCACCGGTCATCGGGAACAGAATGTCGCGCACGTCGAACGTGTCGCCGATGTTTGCGAAGGAAAGTGACGGGAACTGTGTGGAGACCGGGTAGTCCTTGTAGTTCTTGCGATAGACTTCGGCGGTCATGCGCAGCTTAGAGTTCGGAGTGTACGAGAAGCCCGTGACGTAGTGATCCGCTCGGCTCGGGACCAGATCTCGATTCTCCGGGAAGGCGGCGTAGAACAGGAAGAACGGTTGCTGGAAGTAGCTGCCGAAGGAGGCGCGCCAAGAGAGCTGGTCGGTGATCCGATAACTGACTCCGGCGCGCGGGCTGAATCGAGTCTCACTCAGCGCCTCGTAGTAGTCGAAACGACCGCCTAGCGTCACGTTCAAGCGGTTCGTTAGATTCTTGGAGGTCTGCAGGTAGGCACTCGACTGATAGGCGTAGAACTGCTCGCTCAAGTCGATGGGGTTGATGTCCGGGGCGACGGTGAACGGACCGTCGTAACCGAGCGGCGAGGCGACGTTGTAGTCGAGTCGAAAGATCTTTTGGTTTGCGCCTGCTTGGATCTTCCCCATCGAGTCCGAGTAGATCGTGAGGTCGTACTTGATGGTGGTCTCGCCTTCTTGCGAGTCCTCTCGGAACACCACCGGTCCGGCGGCAATGATGTCGTCGACGGGAATGTCCGGAGAGGGGACTCCGTTGCGGACGAGATCTTTGACTTGAGACTCGACACTGGCTTCTGAATGCGAGATGCCGAGCAGACCGACGCCCTTGGAACCGAACAGGCGCTGCCAGTTCAAGCCGGTCACGCTGCGCCAACCGTTGTAGTTGATATCGAGTTCGCTGACGTCTTCGGTGAAGTCTCGCTCTTCGGTCAGACCGAGTCGGATGTCGTCGAGGCCGGTGATGTTGACCGCCCAAATGCGGTCCCTGGGAGACAGGTCGTACACGGCCTTGGAGGTGAACGACCAGAAACGCGGTATCCCGCCGATGCCGATGTCATCGGTGAAGGCATCCAGGTAGGAGCGCCGTGCGGAAACGATCCACGAGCCCTTGCCCCGGTTGATCGGGCCTTCCAGCACAGCGCCTGCGCCGGCGAACGCCACCGTAGCGCGTCCGCGGAAACCGTCGCGGGCGCCCTCGCGCTGAGCGATCTGCAATACGCTCGACAATCGATTCACGAACGGAGCGGGATAGCCTCCCGTGAGGAAGGTCGCGTCCTCAATCAACTGCACGTCGACGAGGCTGGCGGTTCCCCCGGCCGAGGCGAAGTTGGCGAAGTTGTTGATGTTTGGAATCTCAATGTTGTCGACGATGAAGAGATTCTCCAGCGGACTGCCGCCGCGAACGATAATGTCGTTGCGGAAGTCCGCAGAGCCGCCCGCCACGCCGGGTAGAGTCTGCACGTAGCGCGAAACGTCTTGCAGCGCGCCAGCGGTGCGGTAGACCTCCCGGCGGGAGACGAGCACCCCGGAAGTCTTCACCTCCTCGGGCGGAATGAACACGGAAGCGACGACGGTCACCGTCTCCGCAGCGGCCTCCACTGTAGGCAACGCAATCTCAACGCTGTCGGTCAACCCGGCGCGCACCTCCACCGTCGCTCCCAGGTAAGGGGAGCGTCCTGGAGGCGTCAGCTCGAGCGAGTAGAATCCCACGCGCAGGTCGCGAAAGGCGAACGCTCCGGCGACGTCGGTGGCGTCGCACCGGTCTTCTCCCGCCAGGCAGACGCCGACGTTCCCGAGCGGCGTTCCCGCCGCATCTACGATGATCCCGGCGATGGAACCGACGCCCGCTGTATCCTGGGCGTTCAAACTGAGGCAGGCGGCGAGCAAGACCATCCCAAGACGATTCGGCCACATGTTTTCAATTTCTCAAATATCGACAATATATGTACATTTTGTTCAAGTTTTGAGAGCGGCGAGCGAGACGTGGGAAGATTAGCGATCCGAGTGCAGCCTGGCGCGTCCAAAGACCGTCTGGTTGGGCGATGGGGCGACGACTGGAAGCTTGCGGTCCAGGCGCCCCCGGTTGACGGCAAGGCCAACGAGGCGGCGCGAAGACTGTTGGCCAAATTGTTGCGAGTGGGGCGAACGGAGGTTGAGTTGGTATCCGGCGCGTCATCTAGAACCAAGACGTTCGAAACGCCGCTGAGCAGCGCGGCAGCGAGCGCGCGCCTCGCTGAGGCGTACGAGGAAGCAGAGAGAAGCAAATGAACAAGAGAATCGAAGCGATCCAGGAGCAATTGCGGGAAGCCGGGGCGGACGGATGGCTGCTCTACGACCACCACGGTCGCGACCCGATCGCCTACCGGGTACTCGACTGGGAGATGCCGGCAAGCGTGTCGCGCCGCTGGTACTACTGGGTCCCGGCTGAGGGCGAACCGATCGGCCTGGCCAGCAGGATCGAACCGCACAACCTCGATTCATTGGCCGGGACCAAGCGGCACTATTCTAGTTGGCGGGAGCAACGTGAGGAGTTGGCGTCCATCCTCTCCGGCGCCGAGAAGATCGCCATGCAGTATTCGCCGAATTGCATGATCCCCTACGTGTCGCTGGTCGACGGCGGCACGATCGACCTGGTCCGCAGCCTGGGCAAAGAGGTCGTCAGCTCGGCCGCTCTAGTGCAGCACTTTGAGGCTCGCTGGACCGACGCCCAGTTTGAGATGCACCAGGAAGCCGGACGTCGCGTCGACTCGATTCTCGACGAAGCCTTCGAATTGATCGGAGCGCGGATCCGATCAGCCGGTGAAGTCTTCGAGCTTGAGATCGCAGAGTTTATCCGAGCGCGATTCCAGGAGAAGGGCTTGGCGCCCGCCAGCGGTCCGACGGTCGCGGTCAACGAGAACTCCGGCGACCCCCACTACCATCCCGACGAGGAACGCAACAGCCCGATCAAGGCGGACGATTTCGTGCTCATTGACCTCTGGGGCAAGCTCGCCGAACGGGACGCCGTCTACTACGACATCACCTGGACCGGCTGCTGCAGCGCTCAGCCGACCGATAAGGTCCAACAGGTCTTTGAAGCCGTAACGGGCGCACGCGACCACGCATTGGCGTTTATCAACGATGCCGTGAAGGCGGAACGGAATCCCAAGGGATTCGAGGCGGACGACGCGGCACGCCAGTATCTCGACCAAGCGGGCTGGGGAGAGCGGTTCGTCCACCGGTTGGGGCACTCGATCGGATACGAGATCCACGGGAACGGCGCGAACCTAGATAATTTCGAGACGCACGACGATCGGCCGCTGGTGGCGGGGACGTGCTTCTCGATCGAGCCGGGAGTCTATCTCCCCGAGTTCGGCGTCCGCTCGGAAATCGACTGCTGGGTCAGCGCGGAGGGCGCTCAAGCGACCGGCCGGGTGCAGCGGGAGATCGTCCGTATCCAGGTCTAGTCGACTCTTCGGAACACGAGCGCGTACTGGTAGGGCAATTGGTCGAAGATGCGGACCAATTCGAATCCGGCGCCCTGGATCTCAGCGGCGAACCCGTCGCGGTCTTTGCGAATGTGCCCGGCCAACCGCTCCGGCGACATGCGCGGGTGGGGCCGACTGCGATAGAAATCGACCACCACCAAACGGCCCCCTGGCTTGATCGCATTGCGAATGTGCCCCAGCGTCTCCTCCGGATAGTTGAAGTGGTGGTAGGCGTCGAGCATAAAGGCTAGGTCCAGCGCGCCCGCGGGCAAGTTGGGATCGCGTTCGTCGCCAAGGACCGTCTCAACGTTCGACCAACCTCGCGCCTCCTTCTTCTCCTCAATCTTGTCGAGGAAATCCTGCTGAATGTCTTCGGCGTAGAGCTTGCCCTCGGGGCCGACGGCTTCCAAGAAGAACGGAATCATGAATCCGACGCCTGAGCCGATGTCGGCCAAGACGTCGCCCGGCTGGATATTGAGTTCCGCCACCAGGCGGTCCGGTTTGTCGCGCTCCACCCGCTTCGGATCGTCGAGCCCCTTGGCCAGGTTCTGGCGAAACTCCTCGCTCTTGTAGCGCTCATTGGCCTCGGTCGCCACCTGAGCGCCAAGCGAAGCGGAGAGGACGAACACTAGGATCCAGCGCATTAGACTTCCACCGTCCTTAGATACTCGATGCTCTTCTTGAGGCTGTCCAGCGGATCGCCGGGGGTTTGGTCCTGCTCGACGAAGAAGTGCTTCACGCCGGCTTCGCCGCTTGCAGCAAGTACTGCCGGAAAGTCGATCACGCCCGAGCCCACTTCCTTGAAGGTCTCCTTCGGCGTGCCCTCGGCGAACTGCGTGGGCGCATCGGCAGCCTTGTCCTTGAGGTGCATCAGCGGGATGCGTCCGGAGTACTTCTGGATCGTCTCAACGGGGTCGAGGCCGGCGATCGAGACCCAGTACACGTCGAGTTCAAGCCCCACGAGGGCGGGGTCCGATGCTGAGAGGATCGCGTCGAGCGGCGTGGAACCCTCCATTGGCTCGAACTCAAAAGCATGGTTGTGATACGCGAATCCCAGACCAGCGGCCTTGGCCGCTTCGCCCGCGGCGTTGAGCTTTTCGCCGAGAGCCTTGTAGTGGTCCAGCGTCGTGCCCCGATCGGGTTGGCTCAAATAGGGCATGACGACGTAGCTCAGGCCGGCTTCGGCGGCGGACTCGGCGACGGCATCCACGGTCAGTAGGGCGGGCTTAGCGCCGTCACCCCAGGTCCCCGTGACGACGGAAGGCACCAGGTGCATACTGACGGCCTGGAGGCCGGCGTCCTCGACCATCGGCCGTAGATCGCCGTACCCCGCCTGGAGGACTTCCGCCTCCTCATACCCCAACCCGGCCAGGTCCTTAAGCGTCTGCGCGGGATCGTCGGGGAGAACGCTGCGCAGGGTGTAGAGCTGCGCGCCGAGCGGACGCGAAAAGGTCGCCTTCGGCTCCTCCTCCGCCTCAGGAGCGGTCGTCTCGCCGCCTCCACAGGCAGCCAGCGCGCCGCCGCCAGCCGTGGCGAGAAATGCTCTTCGATCCATTTGCATAAGACAACAATCTAGCAGAGACGGTGCGCTATTCTAGCTTCCCCAGGGATGATCTTTGGAGCCATAGCCGACGACTATACGGGCGCTTCGGACCTCGCCGGCATGCTCGCCGAGCGCGGAGTGCGCACGGTCCAGACGCTGGGTCTGCCCGACGCGGAAACGCTGGCAGCCGTCGAGGGCCGCTTCGACGCCGTCGTCATTGCGCTGAAGTCGCGATCCGTCGCGCCCGAGAGCGCCGTCGCCCAATCTCTGCAGGCCCTGGAGGCGCTGCGCAGAGCGGGCGCCGAGCGAATCCAGTTCAAATACTGTTCGACGTTCGACTCGACCGCTGAAGGAAACATCGGCCCCGTCGCCGCCGCGCTCCTCGATTCCATGGGCGCGGCGTTTACCATCGCGGTCCCCGCACTACCGGTAAACGGTCGGACGCAATACAACGGATGCCTGTTCGTCAACGGCGAGCTCATCTCCCAGTCGCCCATGCGAGATCACCCCCTCAACCCGATGCGGGAGCCGAACCTGGTTCGACATCTGCAAGCGCAAACAGAGAAGTCGGTCGGGTTGGTCGGTTGGTCGACGGTCCGCGGCGGCCCCGACTCCGTCCGCCGTGGCTTCGACTCGCTGCGCGACGAAGGCGTCGCCATTGCGCTGGTCGACGTGCTCGAAGACGTCGATCTGCAGAGCATCGCGGAGGCCTGTGTGGACATGCCCCTGATCACAGGCGGATCCGGACTAGCCATGCGGCTTCCGGACGTTTGGTCGAACCAAGGACGCCTCGTCACGCGGGCAGAACGCGCACAACCTATCGGCCGGAGCGGCTCGGGTACGCTGATGCTCTCCGGCAGTTGCTCCAGCGCGACGCTCCAACAGGTGGAAGACGCCCGCTTACAGGGCATTCCTGTCATCCAGGTCGACGCGGCGGGGCTCTTGGCGGGAGACGAGGAGATCGACCGGCTTGAGCAGGCGGCCCGGGAGGCGATTGGTACGGAAGGCTCCGCACTCGTTTCATCCTCCGCATCTCCAGCGGAGCGCGCAACGACTGAGGCGGCTACGAGAGCTGAACCGGAAGCGCTGCGACTGGCGATTGAGCGCTGTTTCGGAGAGCTCGCCCGGCGCCTGGTTGGACCGGGCGGCGTCCAACGACTGATTGTGGCCGGCGGCGAAACTTCAGGGGCGGCCGTGGAAGCGCTCAACGTTCGCGCTGTGGAAGTACTCGATACGATCGACCCCGGAGTGCCGGCGATGCGAACGCTCGGCGAGCCGGAGATCACGATGGCGCTGAAGTCAGGAAATTTCGGCGCGCGCGACTTTTTCGCGAAGGCGCACGGCATATTGGAAAATACATGAGCGACGTCCTCGAACAACTCTGCGATCTCGCCGAGAGCTTCTTCACGCGCGGCTACGCTTTCGGCTCGACAGGCAACCTCAGCGTGCGAGTGGAAGATCGCGTGTGGGTCACGCCCACTGGAAAGCCCCTGCGCGGGTTGACGCCGACTCAACTAGCCGCCGTGGACCTCGAAGGCAATTCGCTCAACGACCGGCGTCCCTCCAAGGAGTATCCGTTCCATCTCGGCGCCTACAAGAACCACGGCGACGCGTGCCGCGCCATCGTCCATCTGCACTCGACCTACACCGTGGCGCTCTCGTGCCTGGACGAAATTGATCCAGAGCGCCCGCTGCCCTCCATCACGCCGTACTACTTCATGCGCGTCGCCCCCATGGCCGTCGTGCCCTACTACCGCCCAGGATCGGCCGAACTCGGCGAGGCGGTGGGCGAAGCGGCTCGCGATCACAAGACGCTGCTGCTCCGGAATCACGGCTCCATCTGCCTAGGCAAGAACCTCTCCGAAGCCGCCGACCGCGCCGAGGAACTGGAGGAGACCGCCAAGCTTCACTTCTTGCTGCGCGGCGAGAAGCTGCGCGAACTGTCGACCGACGAGATCGCCGATATCCATTTCGTCTTCCCGGGGCGCTGAGTCATGTCCAGCCTGCTCCTCACGCCGCCCCCAGGTCGCGTCCTCGTGATGGGCGTCTTGAACGTCACGCCGGACTCCTTCTCCGACGGAGGCCGCTTCCTCTCCCGCGAGCGGGCCCTCGCCGAGGCCCGCAAACACCTTGCGGACGGCGCCGACATCCTAGACATCGGCGGCGAGAGTTCTCGACCGGGCGCCGAGCCGGTCGGCGTCGAGGAAGAACTCGACCGGGTGCTCCCGGTGATCCGGGCCCTGACGGAAGAGACCGACACGCCGATCTCGATCGACACGGTCAAGCCCGAGGTTGCGGCCGAGTGCTTGCGGGCAGGCGCCCGCATCGTGAACGACATTTCGGGGCTCTCCGCGCCGGGTATGGCCGAGAGGTGCGCCGAAGCCGGGGCCTCGGTCGTCGTGATGCATATGCGCGGCACGCCTCGCACCATGCAGTCAGATACTCGATACAACAACGTCGTCGTGGAGATCCGAGACTACTTGGCGGAACGGATCGAGGCGGCGGAAGCGGCGGGAATCAACGAGATCGCAGTGGACCCCGGCATCGGATTCGGCAAGACGGCCGAGCAGAACTTCGAGTTGGTGCGCCGACTCCGGGAGTTCCAGTCGCTGGGACGGCCACTGCTGGTCGGCCCGTCTCGGAAATCGTTCCTGGGCAGCCTGGAGAGCAAGCTCCCCGCCGACCAGCGGCTGGAAGGCACCATCGCAGCCTGCGTGGCCTCGGTACTCCACGGCGCCGCGATTGTGCGGGTACATGACGTGGGCCCGGTCAAACGCGCCCTAGAGGCCACGGAAGCTATCCTAAACACGTAGCGATGGATCGTATTCTCATCCCCGACGTGCCGGTCG
>Ga0070727_10004393_pt1 | contig 12093 bp, 11 predicted proteins | sample tdAd472_FD_66722 | JGI IMG/M metagenome (GOLD analysis project Ga0070727, IMG submission 66722) | Marine sediment microbial communities from the Atlantic coast under amendment with organic carbon and nitrate - tdAd47.2 | ecosystem: Environmental > Aquatic > Marine > Coastal > Sediment | place... | reverse complement strand
GTTGTCGGTCCGCAGCTTGGTGACATTGAGCGCGATGACGTCGAATCCACCCAGTTCGAGGTCAATATCGCGCACATACCCTTCTTCCAGGTCCTCCTTGAGATCCGAGAAGATCAGGATAGTCTTATTACCGGTACCTTTCTCATTCAGGTATTCGACCGCTTGCAGCACCCCACCCGTGATGTCCGTGTACGGTGCCGACTCCGCGCTGGATACGAAGTCTGCGATCTGCTGCGCAAAGACACGCTTCTGCCGGTTGACCGCACTGGGCCTGTCGTCGAAGGACGCCTTGGCGATAATGTCCTTCTCGCTGAAGCTGCCGGTGTCGATACGCGCGACAGCAAACGTATCCGTCGCATCGAGGCGGGACAGCGTGAAGCGAATGATCTGCTCAGCCTTGTTGAGTTCTTCACGATAGGTTCCGGACGTATCCAACAACATATAGACGCCGTCGTTTTGAGGGCCCTGTTCGCTGCAGGAGACCAGAATCGTGCATAACGCTGCTAATGCGAGTCGTTTCATGTCACACCTTCCCTGTGAAGGCCGGGCGGCTGCCGCCTTCATCATCCTGTGCCATGCGCTGCTCGAGCCAGAGCGGCACGAATAGCGGCAGGTCATAGATCTGCTCCAGCAAGGCGCCGATATACAGCGAGGCATTGCCAAGCACCCTCAACAGCAACGACATGAACCGCAGTATGCCAATTCCGATCACGCCGAGAACCGTACGCAGTGAATGGACGAAGGTCTCCAGCGGAATTGCGACGAATACGAGCGCGAATGGCAGGATGAAGCCCATGCCCATCTGTGCCGCCGTCGTGATCCACAGGTACTGATTCGTCGCTGTCGAGCCGAGGTCACCGCGCAACAATGCACTCGTTGCGAGTTCGTCGTGCAACAGGACTTCGCGCATGTAGGCGAGCCCGGCTTCGACGCTCGCAAGCAGCAGCAGGATCGAGAAAGTGATCCACGCCATCCGCACGCGTGTCTTGTCAGGCAATGCACCGATGACCGGGAACAAGCGCGTAATGCGCAGCGACTCCATCAGGAAGAGGCCCATCGAGATCTCGACCATGATGATGACCAGAGCTGCGATATCAGCGGTCCTGAAGCCTCCAATCAGACTCGTGCCGCCGACCATTTCGGCCATCGGCCTGGCGATCAGCGAGAAGTTGATGGCCGCGCCGCCAAGGGCAACGCCCAGCACCAGTCCCGAGACGAAGAAATTGACGAGTGACGAAGACGACAGCACCGATACGGCGCGATCGTGCCCGCGCACGATGTCCTCGTATTCCTGCATGAGCCGGTCGATTGTTACGGAACGTGACAACAGGCTGTCGACGTTCTTGCCGATGCGATGCAGATTTTGCTGAATACGCCGCCAATCCGGGCGCATCTTGCCGAGCACCTGGTGACGGCGCTTGCTCGCCGCGACGTAAGCTGACATGGCTTCCTTGTGTGCACGAATGAGCGACTTGTGAATGTCGCTCAGGATATTGCCCACGCCGAAGCGACCCTCACGCTCGTCGATCTTCGCGATTGCCTCAACGGCCTTGACCCAACCGGGCGGGTCCGGGGGTACGTTGATCGATTCCTGGTGGTCGTCTTCGATGCGGCCGATGGATTCATCGAGAGCGCGATGCAGTGCCGCGTAGTTAGCGAGATCCTTACGGACGGTGTCATTAATGCGATCGAACTCGCGTTCAATGACGCGTTCTTTCGCCTCACGGCCCGCCGCGAGTAAAACGTCCCTGTTACGCGTCTCCAGGTTTCCCTGAGACCGTGCAACCGCTTTCGATGCCGTACGAAAACTGCGATGAAACGCCTTCGCTGTCGCGTGGATGGCCTTGTGAGCCGTACCGCGCGCCAGGTAAAGCGCAGAAACGATAAGAATTATCCAGAGTAACGCCGAGGCGACTGGCCAGGGCGTGATGCCCAGCATAAATGTCATGATGGTAACCCCGCTGCCTTAGAACGTCTGTAGACCGGTGGCTTTGCGAAGCGCCCTTTCGGACGCCGTGCCTTTTTCATCCCCACGCAAGCGTTTCACAACGCTTTGGGCAAAGCAATTTCGTCGGCAACTCATCGCTAAGCCCGCGGTTTATAAGGACAAGCGACGCGGATACGCATAATATGTTCAACGCACGACAATCTGATAATGACAATAATCTGGAGAACCGCATGAAGAAGCACATAGCAATATCCCTGGCAGTGATCGGGCTGGGGTTTGTGGGGGTTGCCACGGCAGACACTTATGCCAATGTTTATACGTGCACGTTGAATGACGACGTCGAGATGGAAGACGTACAAGCCCAGAACAGCAAGTGGCTTGCCTGGGTTAACGCCAATGTTGAAGGCGGCGGTATTACGAGCGCTGTAGGGACCGCCGTTGTCGGCAACCAGGAGGTGTTTTTATTTATCGACACCTATCCGAGTTTGTCATCCTGGGCGGCTACGGCAGAAGCGCTGGACAGTGATGCTGCCGACGAACTGGAGGACCTGTTCGAAGAGACCAACGAATGTAGCGAGAATCGTCTCTGGAAAGTCGAGCAAACCAAGTAGCACGAACGTGGCCCCGCCGCCCTGGCGGGGCTTTTCCCGAGGAAGCGGCCGCGTTCTACGGATAGGTTCTGTAGCTGTACTGCGGTACGACGACGTCGTAGTGCGGTTGCAGGAACATGACGAGATCCACTAGCTCCTGCACGGTCATGTAGCGATTGTAAATGTACATGTGCGACTCACCGTCATCCGAGACAACTTCCTCGGCATAGCCCGTAGCGAGCTTGTGCGACGGGTTGATGATCGCCGTGACCAGTTCGCCGTAAGATTTGACGCGGGTTACCGGCCCACCCAGCTCCACGTAAGGTGGATCCAGTCCTTCCAGTTCCGGAAATTCCTCACCCTCGATCATGTGACATTGGTGACACTGCATGTACTGAAACGTGTCCCGCCCGGCGACGGGGTTGCCCGCCGGCAGGCTGAAGCCGCGCTCCGACATGCGATCGCGCTCACAGCCACCCAGAACAGCGACTGCGACGACCAGCAGCGCCAGCATCGAATAGACTTTCATTGCGAGCCTCCTTGAGCCCCATACATTGCCACGCAAGTCATTCATATCATGGCAACTCTGGCCACAGCATCAGGGATAACCGCAGCCGGATCGGGGTTGTTTGCAGCCCGTGCCGATGCTCATGGATAATCGCGTCCACCATGGAGCGAAAAGAACATTGGGAGCAGGTTTACTCCAGCAAGCCGACGGATCGGCTAGGCTGGTTTAAGCCGCATTTGCAAACCTCAGTGGACTGGATTCGGTCCCTCGAATTATCGACAGACGCCGCCATCATTGACGTGGGCGTGGGCGCATCGACGCTGGTCGACGATCTGTTGCAGCAAGGCTATGAGTCCGTAACCGTCCTCGACATCTCGAATACAGCGCTTTCACTATTGCGCGAACGACTCGGTGACGACGCGAAGAAGGTCCATTGGCTCGGGGCCGATATCACGTCGGTCGAATTGCCGGCCGGTTACTTCGACCTGTGGCACGACCGCGCTGTTTTTCATTTCCTCACGGAGGACGATCAAAAACAAAGGTATCGGCAGAACCTGGTGAACTCCCTGAAGCCCGGTGGCCATTTGATCATAGGCACTTTCGCTCCGGAGGCGCCGCCAAAGTGCAGCGGCCTGCCGGTACAACGCTACGATCACGAACTCCTGGCCAGGACGCTCGGCGACGACTTCGAATTGCTTCGTCATCACAAGGAAATGCATGTAACGCCCGGCGGTGTCGAACAGATGTATCTTTATTGTGACTTTCGACGACGACTCGGCTCATAAACATGCGACAGTGCGGCATTCGACTATCAACTCGGCGTCCAGATGGGCACACAGGAGCCGGCGGAAAAAATAACCGAGGTCGGTACAGCGTTCTGGATCGTCCTGCCGGTGATCGCGCTGTGGGGACTCTGGGCATTATTGCGGCAGGCGTTGCCGCGGTAACTTCCTCGAAACTACATTAAGTATCGAGTGTAAGTCGGACAACGGGTCCTACGACTCCGCCGTCACTTATTGATGCGCATCAGTTCGTAATGCCCGCCCTTGTCGAGTGCCGCCTTGTACGCTGGCCTCTCGCGGATCTCGACCAGGAAGGCCGCAAGTTGCGGGTATGCAATCGAAAGGTCGGTTCGAACCTCCGCCGCCTCGAGCGGAAAGCTCATTTGCACGTCGGCAGCCGTGAAACGGTCGCCACAGAACCATTTTGATTCGCTGAGCGTCGATTCCATGAACTCCAGGTTTCTTTTGACGTTCGGATCGAGATAGCCATCGCGGACCTTGCTCGCAATTCCCTTGGCCACCGGTTTCAGGAAAAACGGCAATGGCGCATCCTCGATTCGAGCCATAACCAGGGACAACATCATCAGCGATGCGAACGTGCCCTCGGCATAATGCAGCCAATACGTATACGCGAATTGCTCAGCAGTGCCGTCAGCCGGTTTCAGCCGCCCATCGTCATACTCATAGACAAGGTATTCGATAATCGCGCCGGATTCCGCGATAGTCTTGTCGCCATCGGTGATGACAGGCGCCTTGCCGAGCGGATGCACTTCGAGAAGCTCAGGCGGTGCCAGACCGGTTTCCTTGTCACGGCCGTAACGCGTGATTTGATAGTCGACGCCGAGCTCTTCGAGCAACCAGACGATACGATGTGAACGTGAGTTCTCGAGATGGTGGACGGTAAGCATGGCGGATCTCCCGGACAGGGTCCGCTGATTATACGACTTGCTGTTGATCCGATCTGTACGGGGATGTACAGGCGCTAAAAGCGTATACGAAATCCCAGCTTTATCTGCCGGGGCTGCTGGAATGCCTGTGGCAGACCGAATTTCGGATCGGGGACCCTGAAATACCCGGCATCGATATCGTCCTGCTGAACGCTCTGGGCCGCGTCCAGATTCAGGAAGGGTTTAACCATGAGGCGCATGAACGTCGAATTCGAATACGCGCGATCGAAACTGGACAGTTGAGCTGACCTCTCCGTCACACCCAACGACGCACCCCAGCTGTACTCAACGCCGAAAGCACTGCTTTGTGCCGAGGCCTGTGTCGCCAGTAAACCAAGCGCCACGCATACCAATGTCCGTATCAGTTTGCTGGTCATGTTTCTCCGCCCAGGATCCGCAGTCTCGCTGCCTTATAGAGCCATACCGCCGAATGCACGAAAAGTTGGTGAAATTGACTTAAAATCGCATCAATGAGCGATACCACCCGGAGACAATAATGAGAAAGAGTGTGACAGCCCTGATTCCCCTCTTCTGTGCCCTGGTACCCGCCGTAACGCTGGCCGCCGACGCGCAGTCCGTTATCGACAAGGTACTGGAACTGCGGGACGAACGTCGTGCCGGCGTGAATCGATACGTCGTCGAACAAAAAATTATGGGCCAGGTATCAAAGGTAGTGTTCGAACGCACCACGGTGACCGGCCCGGACGGCAAAGCGGTAGAGACCTTCAGCGTAGTCCTGCCAGATGACTTTGCTGCGCCCGAAGGCGATTCGATAATCACGCGCGATGATTTCGATGATATGGCGGAAAATGGCGTGCACACGATCGCTGATTTTTCCGACAACGCCCAACTCGTCGGCACTGAGTCCATTGATGGCAAAGAGACGTATCACCTGGTCGCTACTGGTCTTGACCGAACGCAGGAATACTCCCAGGGCAATTCCTTCACGCTGCAAACAGTCAATGTCTGGGTCGACTCCGACAAATACGTGCCGCTGAAGATGACGATGGACGGAATCATGAGTACGGACGGCGCGCCCCGGCCGGTGACCATGGAAAAACTGGACCAGGACTACCGCGACGTGCCGGGCAGCAATATGTACGAATCATACAAGCAGATAATGCTAATGAATGGCGTAATGAGCGATGCCGAGCGCGAGCAGATGGAGCAGGCACGCGAGCAACTCGCAGAGTTCGAACAACAGCTCCTTGAAATGCCGCAATCACAGCGCGACATGATGATGAACATGATGGGTGAGCAGATCGAGATGATGCGTAAGCTCGCTGCCGGCGATGGCCTCGAGATCACTACCGAGGTCGTGTCGATCACAGTCGAATAAACACAGGGACATCTGATGCCACTGAATACTGCAGTCGTCTATGGCAGCGCACGACGTGCCCGCCAGGGCATCAAGGCAGCGCGCTTCATCGTCAGGCAACTCGAAGCGCGCGGCCATGCCGTCACCCTGGTTGACTCCGAGGAACGGCAGTTGCCGTTGCTGGACCTGATGTACAAGGAGTACGATGACGGCACGGCACCTGCCGCGATGGAGTCGATCGCAGAGACCCTCCGGAACGCCGATGGCTTCATTATCGTCAGCGCCGAGTACAACCACAGCATCCCGGCGGCGCTCAAGAACCTGCTCGACCACTTCCAAACGGAATACCTGTACAAGCCGAGTGGCATCGTGACCTACTCGGCCGGTCCTTTCGGCGGCGTGCGCGGCCTCAGCAATCTGCGCACGATCCTTGCGGAGCTCGGCACGCCGAGCATCCCGAGTGCGTTCCCCATATCGCAGGTGTTCAAGGCATTCGACGACGACGGCAATGCCGAGGACGCCGCTTACGAGCAACGAGTCGTCAAATTCCTGGACGAATACGAGTGGTATGCGAACGCGATGAAGTCCGCACGATGCAAGGCCGCCTGCGAGAGCGAAATTCCGGTGCAACAGGCGCTCTGCCGGGGCTGAGACGCCCGACCATTACGTTCGCGCAGTATTTTTACGTATCGCGCGAACCGTCCCTGCCCGTTAACGTGCCCTCCTGAACTCGCCTTCCCGGCGAGAGGGGGGCGTGTAAGCCCATGAAAACCATCATAGAACCGCATCGGATCAAAATGGTCGAGCCAATTCGGCTCACGGAGCGTGCCGAACGCGAGGAACTTATCGAGGCGGCGCACTACAACACGTTCATGCTGCGCGCGGATGACGTCATCATCGATCTGCTGACCGATTCCGGCACCAGCGCAATGTCCTCCGAGGCGTGGAGCGCGATGATGCGCGGCGACGAGTCGTACGCCGGCGCCAAGAGCTGGTTTCACTTCCGCGACACGGTCAAGGACATTTTCGGCTTCGAACAGGTGATCCCGACGCACCAGGGCCGGGCTGCCGAGCGCATCCTGTTCGGCGTCATGGTGGAAGCCGGAGACATCGTTCCGAACAACACGCACTTCGATACCACGCGGGCCAATATCGAGTTTCGCGGCGGCACTGCATTGGACCTGCCCTGCGCCGAAGCTGACGACCTCGACTCTGATTATCCGTTCAAGGGCAACATGGACATTGCAGCGCTTGAAAAGGTTGTTGCTGACGAAGGCGCCGAGCGGATTCCGTTGATCATGGTCACGATCACGAACAACTCGGGCGGTGGACAGCCTGTCTCGATGGCGAATATCCGCGAGATCAGCCGAATCGCCAGGGGGGCAGGCATTCCTTTTTATATAGACGCGTGTCGTTTTGCCGAAAATGCCTATTTCATCAAGCGGCGCGAGCCCGGTTTTGAAAACATGGCAGTCATCGACATTGCCCGCGAGATATTCGCTTACGCCGACGGCTGCACGATGTCGGCCAAGAAAGACGCTTTCGCAAACATCGGCGGCTTCCTCTGCACCAACGACGCGGCACTCGCTCAGAAAGAACGCAACATCCTGATCCTTACCGAGGGCTTCCCGACCTATGGTGGATTGGCCGGGCGCGACCTCGAGGCGATCGCCGTCGGGCTGCGCGAGATTCTCGACGAGCACTACCTCGACTATCGCCTGTTGTCGACACGCTATGTCGTCAACGGTCTGCTCGATGCAGGCGTGCCCGTCGTGGCACCGGCCGGTGGACATGCCGTGTACCTCGACGCCAAGCGTTTCCTGCCGCACATCGAGCCATTGCAGTATCCCGGCCAGGCACTGGCTGTCGAACTCTATATCGAGGCAGGCATTCGAGGCTGCGAAATCGGTACCGTCATGTTCGGCGCCGACCCGCACACAGGTGAGGAACATCCTGCGCGGCTGGAACTCGTGCGACTCGCCATTCCCCGGCGCGTATACACACAGAGTCACATGGACTACGTGCTCGAAGCGATTCACTACGTCTGGGAGCGCCGCGAGGACATCCGCGGCTTCCGCATTTCGAAAGCACCCGAATTTCTTCGGCACTTCACCGCTCAATTCGAGCGACTTTGAGCCGCACCTTATTAATTAACCTTTGGTGGAACAACGATGCCCCTATCTGAAACCGGTAAACGAAACTGGGCCGAGCCCTACAAGATCAAGTCAGTCGAGCTGCTGAGGATGACCACGCGCGAGGAGCGCGAGGCAGCCATTAAAGAGGCTGGCTACAACACATTCCTGACTCGCAGCCGCGATGTGTACATCGACCTGTTGACGGACTCTGGCACCTCTGCCATGAGTGACAAGCAATGGGCCGGGCTGATGCTAGGCGATGAGGCCTACTCCGGCAGTGAGAATTTCTATCACCTGGAAGATGTGGTTCGCGAGCACTACGGCTACAAACACCTCGTGCCCACCCACCAGGGACGCGGCGCGGAAAACCTGATGTCGCAGATTATGATCAAGGACGGTGACTACATTCCAGGCAACATGTATTTCACGACGACGCGCCTGCACCAGGAACTCGCGGGCGGCACGTTCGTCGATGTCATCGTCGACGAAGCACACGATCCGGAATCCGAATTCCCGTTCAAAGGTAATGTCGACCTCGACAAGCTCGACAAACTCGTGCGCGAGGTTGGTGCGGATCGAGTGCCCTACATCAGTCTCGAAGGCAATGTGAACATGGCGGGCGGCCAACCGTTCTCGATGGCGAACCTGCGCGAGCTACACAGCTACTGCCGCAAACACGACATCCCGATCATGCTCGACGCGACACGCACGATGGAAAACGCCTGGTTCATTCGCGAACGCGAGGAAGGCTATGGCGACAAACCGGTCCGCGACATCCTGAGAGAGATCTGCGACCTGACCGACGGCTGCACGATGTCGGCAAAGAAGGATGCACTCGTAAATATTGGCGGTTTCTTCGCCTGCAATGACGACGAGCTGTTCGCGAAGGCACAGAACCTCGTCGTCGTGTACGAAGGACTGCACACATACGGCGGTATGGCCGGGCGCGATATGGAGGCGATGGCCCAGGGCATTCGCGAAGCGGTCACAGAAGAACACCAGCACGCCCGTATCGGCCAGGTACGCTACCTTGGCAGGCGACTCGTGGCCAATGGCATCCCGATCGTCATGCCGATCGGCTCGCACGCTATCTTCATCGACGTCAAACGCTTCCTGACGCATATCGACCAGGACGACTACCCGGCGCAGGCACTCGCCGCGGAACTATTCATCGAAGCGGGGATTCGCACGATGGAACGCGGCAACGTTTCTGCAGGACGCGATCCCGCAACCGGCGAGAACCGTCGACCGGCACTCGAACTCGTACGCCTGACGATTCCGCGCCGTGTCTACACGCAAGCGCACATGGACGTCATTACCGAGTCCGTCGTCGACGTCTATGAGCGCCGCGACGAGATCAAGGGCCTGCGCATGGTGTACGAGCCCGAGTACCTGCGCTTTTTCCAGGCGCGATTCGAACCTCTGACGGACTAGCCGCCTACTCGTCGCCGAGCTGATCCCACAGGTAGCTGTAAATCAGCGCCTGGACACGGGCAACCTGCTCGTTGTCCGACGCACCGGCGTGACCGCCGACCGTGTTTTCGTAGTACAGCAGGTCGTGGCCCATCTCGTTCATGCGAGCGACCATCTTGCGCGCATGGCCCGGATGTACCCGATCATCGCGCGTCGAAGTCGTGAAAAACGGCTTCGGGTAGTCGGCGGCCGGATCGAGATTTTGGTACGGCGAATACTCTTTGATAAAAGACCAGTCATCGGTATCGGGATCTCCGTACTCACCCATCCATGATGCGCCCGCGAGCAGCTTGTTGTAGCGCTTCATGTCGAGGAGCGGCACCTGGATGACGACACCGTTCCAGAGGTCCGGCCGCTGCGTCAGCATGACACCGGTCAGAAGGCCGCCATTGGACCCGCCCCGGATGCCGAGATGCTCCGGGCTCGTGATGCCGCGCGCGATGAGGTCCTCGCCGATCGCGATGAAGTCATCATAGGCACGCTGACGATTTTCCTTGAGCGCAGAGTGATGCCACGCCGGACCATACTCACCGCCGCCACGAATATTGGACATGACGTACGCGCCGCCACGCTCCAACCAGCTGTGACCGACAGTCGCGCTGTAACTGGGCGCGAGGCTGATCTCGAAACCCCCGTAACCGTACAAGAGTGTCGGCGTATTGCCACTCGACTCGAAATTTTTCGGTAGCACCAGGAAGTACGGCACCTTGGTGCCATCGGCGCTCGTCGCAAAGTGCTGTTCGACGGTCATGCCTTCGGCATTGAAGAACTCGGGTAGCGAGTCCAGCACATCGATCGTCCTGCCACCGTCATCCGCCACGTGCAAGGTATCCGGCGTCAGGAAGTTCTCGTAGGTAAAGAAAAAGATATTCGATTCATCCGAGGCAGTACCGAGGGAGATCCGCCCGAAGCCTTCGGTATCAATATCCTCACGAACCCACTCGCCGTCGACCCACGAGAAACGCATGAGCCGGGAAACGACATCTTCCATCAGGTTGACGATGATGTGATCACGCGTTGTCCTAATTCCGCCACGAGGAATGGCCGTCGATGCAGTCGGCACGATCAGCGTTTTGAAATCGCGCTCGCCTGCCATGAAGCGACTGAATTCGATGGATAGCAGCGCGCCTTGCAGATACGTGTCTTCCTCAATCTGCCAGTCGGTCTTCAGCTGCACGAGCATCTGGCCATTCATGACGCCGAGGAATTGCGCGTCGTCGGGAATCTCGATGTGCTGAAACTCACCGTCACCCGTGTACAGGTAATTGAGGGACTCGAAGAAGCTCGGAGTTCGGTAGGCCACGTCATAGGCCGTGTCGTGGTCCCAACTGCGATAGATGCCGGCCGATACGTCTTGCTGCTCGCCAGCAAAGATCTCGGTGGCCTCCTCGATAGGTTCGCCGCGACGCCACATGCGCGCCGTGCGCGGATAACCCGAGTCCGTCAGGCTATCGTCGCCAAAATCGCTGCCCACGAACAACGAGCCTTCGTCCACCCAACTCACGCGCTGCTTGGCCTCGGCGATCGAAAAGCCATCCATGACGAACGCTTTTGTTTCAACATCGAACTCACGTACGACGACGGCGTCTGCGCCGCCACGCGACAGGTTCAGCAGGCAGCGGCGGTATTCCGGCCGCAGGCAGTTGGCACCTTTCCAGACCCAGTCCTCGTCCTCGCCGTCGGCCAGCACATCGATATCGAGCACGAGCTCCCATTCTTCGTCGCCGCCCACGTAGTCTTCCAGCAGCATGCGCCGCCAACGCCCGCGGATGTTGTCTTCGTCGCGCCAGAAGTTGTAGACGTAGTTGCCCATCATGTCGGGATGCGCGATGCGGTCTTCCGAGTTGTAGATCTCGAGATTGCGGGCCCGCAGCGGCTCGTACGTCGACAGAGATTCGAGGTGCCCCAGAGAGACCTTGTTCTGCTCCTCGACCCAGGCTAGCGCTTTCTCGTCTTCGACTTCTTCCAGCCAGATGTAGGGGTCGTGTAACGGGTCGACCTCGGTCGTCTTCTCCTGGGAGCAACCAAAAACGAAAAGGAGGGTAATAAGTCCGAGTACGAGTCGCATGAGAATGCCAGCCTGTTGTTAGCGCGGAGCGCGGGATTCTAGCACTCAGACCCGGCTCAGGACATTGCGTTCACCCTGTTATAATCCCGAAGTTCGCAACGACTGAGCGGTGACCGACATGCGAAAAATCAGCCTGATAACCCTTCTCATTACGATCGTCCCCGGATTTGCTTTCGCGCAAGGAGCAAGCACCCAATGCACCTACGGTGACATGGTGCGACGCGTGGTCATCATGTCCGAGCCCGGCGTGAGCGTCCCCTGCGAGGTGCATTATTACAAGGACTCCGAAGCACCCGGCGAAGACCAGGTACTCTGGAGCGCGGG
>Ga0070727_10004391_pt1 | contig 12096 bp, 8 predicted proteins | sample tdAd472_FD_66722 | JGI IMG/M metagenome (GOLD analysis project Ga0070727, IMG submission 66722) | Marine sediment microbial communities from the Atlantic coast under amendment with organic carbon and nitrate - tdAd47.2 | ecosystem: Environmental > Aquatic > Marine > Coastal > Sediment | place... | reverse complement strand
TTTCCGGCTACCCCTTCAAGCCCAACTACCTGCTGGTTGACGACAGCGAGGGCGGCGAGTTGCGTGTGCACTACCTCGACGAGGGTCCCGCGGGTGCGGACCCGGTGCTGCTGCTTCACGGCGAGCCTTCCTGGAGCTTTCTCTACCGAAAAATGATCCCGGTGCTGGTGGCTGCAGGGCATCGGGTTATTGCGCCTGACCTGCCCGGGTTTGGCCGTTCCGACAAACCCAGCCGGCGTGAAGACTATACCTATCAACGACATGTAGACTGGATGCAGGCGGTTCTGGATCAGTTGGACTTACACCACATCACACTGGTCTGCCAGGATTGGGGCGGCCTGATCGGCTTGCGTCTGGCGGCGACAAACACGAGACGGTTTGCGCGTATTGTAGCCGCCAACACCATGCTGCCTACCGGGGAGCATGACCTCGGGCAGGCTTTCATTGACTGGCGCAACTTCTCCCAGCAGGTCCCCGAATTTCCGGTGGCAAACATCATCAATGGTGCCACCACAACCGAGCTGGACGCCGACACCCTGCGCGGCTACGATGCACCCTTTCCTGACGAAACGTACAAGGAGGGCGCGCGTCAGTTTCCCATGCTCGTGCCGGCAACACCCGATGACCCGGCCTGCAAGCCAAACCGTGCTGCCTGGGACGTGCTGGCGAAATGGGAAAAGCCCTTCCTCACCGCATTCAGTGACTCCGACCCGATCACCGCCGGTGGTGATGCGGTAATGCAGAAACTGATACCCGGTTGCCAGGGGCAAGCCCACACCATAATTGAAAATGGCGGCCATTTTCTGCAGGAAGACCAGGGCGAGACCCTCGCTGAGGTGGTAAATGCGTTTATCGCCAGCAACCCACGCAAAGCCTGAGAAGCCCGCTACGCGGAGTCAGAACCAGTCGTTCTGCATGCCCAGACAGGTGTCGTCCAGGCGCATGAGCAGCGCTGCCCACACCTCAGTCTCTGGCAATTCATAGCGGAAGAAATAGCGCATGGCCTGCAGCTTACCCCGATAAAAGGCGACATCTGATTCGTGGGGCTGCGCCGCCAGCGCATTCGCCGCGACGATGCCCTGCTTCAGCCACATCCAGGCAATCACCACGTGGCCAAACAGATCCAGATACTTCACTGAGTTCGCCAGCACCAGGTCTATATCCTTCTCCAGCATGGCTGACATCAGGACGTCCGTGGTTCTGCTCAGGGTGGCCACCGAGTTCTCCAACTCGGTGGCACAATCAGCCAGCTCTGCCAATTGCCTGGCGCTGGCAATGGTTGCACCTATCGCCTGCAGGCAGGCGCGATATCCAGCCATATTATTCTGCGGCACTTTACGCGCCAGCAGGTCCAGAGACTGAATCCCGGTGGTGCCCTCGTGAATGGGGTTGAGCCGATTGTCGCGGTACATCATCTCTACCGGGTGTTCGTTGACATAGCCTGCCCCACCAAGCACCTGAATAGCGTAGGAATTGGCTTTGGGACCGTATTCAGACGGCCAGCTCTTGATAACAGGCGTAAGGAAATCCAGGAGCTCATGCGCCTGGGCGCGTTGCTCGTCGGTGGGTGCGGTGTGCTCATCATCAACCAGTTGGTTGCCGAGCAAGCACAGGGCATAGGCGCCTTCGGCATACGCTTTCTGCGCCAGCAACATGCGTTTTACATCTGCGTGCTCAATAATATTGACCGGCGGCGACAACGGGTCCTTGGCCGAAGGTAATCGGCCCTGAGGTCTTTCCCTGGCGTAGTCAAGCGAGTACTGATACCCACACAAGGCGGTAGTGGCCGCCATGGTACCCACCATTATCCGCGCCTCGTTCATCATGTGGAACATGTACATCAGGCCGCGGTTCTCTTCACCCACCAGGTAACCGACTGCACCGCCGTTTTCACCAAAATTCAGCGCTGTGGAGGTTTGTCCGCGCCCCCCCATCTTATGAAACAGCCCCGCCAGCGTGACATCGTTGCGCTCGCCAAGGCTGCCGTCTTCATTGACCAGAAACTTGGGCACAATAAACAGCGATATACCCTTAACACCTTTGGGCGCGCCCTTCACCCTGGCGAGCACCAGGTGCACAATATTTTCTGTCAGCTCGTGATCGCCGCCGGATATCCAGATTTTATTGCCGCTTATGCGGTAACTGCCGTCGTCATGGGGCACGGCTGTCGTAGTGAGATCAGCAAGACTGGAGCCGGCACCGGGTTCGCTCATGGCCATGGTGCCGGCAAAGCGGCCGCTGCGCTGGGGCAGTACCCACCTGGTTTTCTGTTCGTCTGTGCCATGGGCATCGATCAGGTTGGCGTTGGCATTGGTCAGGCCTATGTATCCCATGGCTGTACTGCCCGCCGCATTGAGGTAGGCGAACACCGCGGACGCAGCCAGTGCCGGCAGTTGCATACCGCCCACCTCGTAGTCTGCGCCCGGTGAAGCCAGCCCGGCCTGGATTACGGCATCATTGGCTTGCCTGATCTCGGGGATCATCTGCACCTGCTTGCCATCGAAGGTAGGCTGATGGGTATCTATCTTCTGCCGGTAGGGCAGGAAGTACTTTTCGGCGACAGTCTCCGCCACATCCATCGCCGCGTCGATGGTTTCCCGGTTATGGTCACAGTAGCGTTCCCGCGAGAGGCTGGCCTCCACGTCAAACACTTCATACAACATGAATTCAAGGTCACGACGGTCTAACAGGGGGGCAGGCATGGAGAATCCTCAGGCAAACAGTTTGGCAAGGCGTGCTACCGGACAGCCGCGAGAGACTGCCCGGGGGCGAAGCGGCTCAGGTGGTGAGAATCACCTTACCGCGGGCCTTGCGGTCGATGAGGCAATTGAATGCTTCCTCATACTGTTCCAGCGGGAAGCAATCTGTTACCACCGGGTTGAGCTTGCCTTCATCGAAGAGTGTCCAGAGCTCTTCCACGTTCTTCATCTGCACATCGCTCTGCTCGCCGGCGAATCGCCCCCAGAAAACGCCGACAATCGAGCAGCCTTTCAGCAGTGCCAGGTTCAGCGGGATAGAGGGAATAGGACCACTGGCAAAACCGATCACCAGGTAGCGTCCGTTCCAGGCCATGCTGCGCACCGCGGGTTCCGAGTAGTCACCGCCTACAGGGTCATAGATGACGTCCACACCCTTGCCATCTGTGAGCTCACGTACGGCGTCCTTCAGGGACACTTCACTGTAATTGATCAACTCATCGGCACCCAATTTCTTGCACAGCTCCAGCTTCTCCTGCGAACTGGCCGCCGCAATAACTTTCGCGCCCATCAACTTGCCCAATTCCACCGCCGTAGAGCCAACACCGCCGGCAGCGCCCAGCACTAACAGGGTCTCCCCCGGCTGAATATTGGCCCTCTGCTTCAACGCGTAGTACGAGGTGAAATAAGTAATGCACACACCCGCCGCCTGCTCAAAACTCAGTGCCTCGGGCATCGCGAACACACCGAATTCATTGGCCACAACCTGTTCGCTGAAAGCACCTGTGCCGGCCGCTGCAATCACCTTGTCCCCGGGTTGGTAACGCACCACTTTGCTACCCACAGCCTTGACGATACCGGCACATTCACCGCCGGGGATGAACGGCATTTCCGGCTGGTGTTGGTACTTGCCCTGAATCATCAACACATCGGGAAAGTTCAGGCCGGCGGCTTTCACCTCCACTACCACATCGTGATCGCCCGGTGTGGGTTCGGGCCAGTCCGTGACCAGTTCCAGTTTGTCGGGCAGGCCCAACTCCTTGCATACAACTGCTTTCATTTCTTGTTCTCCTGTAATTTGCGCACTGTCAACACCGGTCCGAACGGCCCCGGCTAGTCCCTGGCGATACCCAGACCTGCCATCGCTTTCCCGGTCATCTTCACTGTCTGTTCAAAGCCCGCCTCTGGCTGAGTCTCACCCTGCGCTGACGTAATGGCATCCCAGTGTGCGGCAATTCCTTCCGGGGTCTGCTCCTCCGGCGACAACCAGGTGCCGTCGGTTTCGATAATTTTGGCGACGGCGTAAGCACCCGCGCCGGCGCACATAATGGTCTTGTTGGGGGCATCCTCGCTGACCAGGTAAAGTACAGCCGGTGTTACTGTCTCGGGGGTCAGCAATGCAAAGGCTTCTTCGGGTATCAAGCCCTCGGTCATGCGTGTTCCAGCGGTGGGCGCCAGCGCGTTGACGCGAATATTGTACTTCGCGCCTTCCTGTACCAGCGTGTTCATCAGGCCGATAACACCCATCTTGGCAGCGCCGTAATTGGTCTGGCCGAAATTACCGTACAGGCCCGACGAGGAGGTGGTGACCACGACGCGGCCATAAGCCTGCTCACGCATGATATCCCAGCAGGCTTTGGTGCAATTCACCGTGCCCATCAGGTGTACATCCAACACCAGGCGAAAATCCTCCAGCGAACCTTTGGCGAAGCTTTTGTCGCGAAGGATACCGGCGTTGTTGACAAGTATGTCTACCCGACCCCACTCATCCATCGCCTGCTTGACCATGGCTTCCACCTGCGCGTAATCCGCTACATTGGCGCCATTGGCGATAGCCTCACCTCCGGCGGCCTGAATCTCGGCGACCACTGCGAGCGCGGCTTCAGAACCCCCGCCCGAGCCATCCACATTGCCGCCAAGGTCGTTAACCACCACCCTGGCACCACGCTTGGCCAGCTCAATTGCGTGACTGCGGCCCAGGCCCTGACCGGAACCGGTAACAATCGCGACCTTGCCGTCATAGCGAATAGACATGTTCTTCTCCTTTCATTGAGTCTACTGAGAGGCCTGCGCGCCCTTGAAGCGCGCAATCCGGTGTTCAGCCGGCGACGACCATCGACAACCACTCTGCAACCAGTGCCGGTGTTTCTTCATCTTCAATCTCCACCGAGACACCCTGCTTGATCAGGAATCGGCTGCCGTCCTTGGTGCTCACATCCAGTACTTCCACGTGGGCACGGACTCTCTTGCCGGCACGGACTGGCGCCAGGAAGCGGACTTTGTCAAAGCCATAGTTAATTCCCATCACCACGTTTTCAGGCGCCACGCCAATACCTTCAACCATCTTCACCAGCATGGAGAGGGTCAGAAAGCCGTGCGCAATGGTGCCCCCGAACGGGGTCTCCCGGGCTTTTTCCTCGTCGATATGAATAAATTGATGATCTTCTGTGCAGTCAGCGAAAGCGTTGATGCGGTCCTGGTCCAGCGTCACCCACTCGCCTGGATCAAACTTCTTGCCTATCTCGTTGACCAGTTCGTCCTTGGGTACAATTCTAATTGCCATAGTGTGCTCCGGGCTGATATTGCTGACGGGAAGAGCATCCTAGCAACACCACCGGTTGACCGCTGTCACCTGCGCGACATCAACCCGGTTCGACTTCCGCCGCCAGCGCCTCCCGATCCAGCACAATCACTCTGTCATCGCGAGTCTCGATCAGCCCCTGCTCAGTAAACGTGCGCAACACCTTGTTCACCCGCTGGCGTGATCCCAGCGCCAACTGGGCCAGGTCGTACTGGGTCAACCGGATGTCGATGCGCGTGCCATCCTCTTCGGCCACGCCATATTCTTCGGCAAAACTGAGCAGCCTCGATGCCACGCGGGCACGCAACGGATAGAACAGCATGCCCCCCAAAAGACCGTAAAGCTTGCGCGTGGCGGCAACATGGTCGTGAAACAGGTTGCGGTACATCAGTGGGTGGGCCTCTGCCACCTCCAGTACCGTATGCCGCGGGATGCACAGAACATCAGCATTGGTGAGGGCCTGCACAGCTGCCACACGTGGGGCGTTGCTGGCGAGCACCGGTTCACCAAACCAGAACCCGTGACTGAGGTCGACCACGGCGAAATCGTGTCCTTCGCTGCTGGAGATGGCCAGGCGCAGCCTTCCCGTCACCACGCAAAATACCTCTGTAGTGACCTCACCCTCACTATAAACCTGGCCACCCCTGGGATAAGGACGGATAGAGGCCGACCCCGCGAGCCGCCGCAGGGCATCCTGCGGCAGCCCGGAGAACCAGGGAGAATCGGCCACCAGGTCCAGTGGGCGTATATCAACCATGGGATGGCACCTGTAAACAACGTCTCAACACAAGCCTGTATGCTCCCTGAGCACTCACTATGCGGGCAAGGTGGCCAATACTAACAGCGCCATTGCGATAGTAAAAAGCTGCAGGCAAGCATAGGCACAATTAATTAGATAATGGTGACCTGATTGTCTATCTTTATAACCACACTCACACGGTCCAAGGAGATCATGATGCCAACCCCAGAAAATGTCCCTAACGTTACCTTCAAGACCCGCGTACGCGATGAATCCGTGGAAGGGCCAAATCCCTACCGTTGGGAAGACAAAACCACCGCCGATATCTTCGCTGGCAAGAAAGTCGTGGTGTTTTCCCTGCCAGGCGCTTTCACACCCACCTGTTCCTCCAACCACCTGCCGCGCTATGAAGAACTCTACGACGACTTCCAGGCTTTGGGCGTGGACGAAATTGTCTGCGTATCCGTCAACGATGCCTTCGTTATGTTTCAGTGGGGCAAGAGTATCGGCAACGAAAAAATTTACCTGCTGCCTGATGGCAACGGTGAGTTCACCCGCAAGATGGGTATGCTGGTGGATAAATCCAACGTCGGCTTTGGCATGCGCTCATGGCGCTACTCCATGGTCGTCGATGACGGCGTGATCGAAAAGATGTTTGTAGAACCGGACTTTGGTGACAACTGCCCAACTGATCCCTTCGAAGTATCGGACGCTGACACCATGCTAGCCTACCTGAAAGGCTCAGACGCTCCGGGTGTATCCGCACCGCGCAAGGCATTTGAGGGCTGATAGCCGCTGCGGGCTGTCGCTTGGACAGCCCGCCCAACCCCCCTATACTGTCGTGTCTCAAAACACAGGCCCCTCCACCGCGGAATCCGACTCGCGCTGACTGGGGCGCTGACACGTATCCGGGGGCTACTTTGACCACTTTCACTCGCGCTTTCAGCGCCTTTCTCTTTGTACTGCTGTCCGCTACCCCTGCAGCCACACTGGCCCTGGAATGGCCCCAGGAAGTCGTGGCGGAACAGGGAACCATCATCGTCTACCAGCCCCAGCCTGAGTCTTTCAAAGGCAATCAGCTCAGCGGCCGCGCCGCGATGGCACTGATACCCAAGGGTGACGACGAGCAGATTTTCGGCACTTTCTGGTTCGAGGCCCGCGTGGACACCGACAGGAATTCAGACACGGCTCTGGTGCGAGACCTGAGAGTGACCAAGGTGCGCTGGCCGGAGTCAAAGGACGCGGGCGAGCAACGCTTTACGGCTATTGTGGAAGCGGCCATACCGGACACGGGTTTTGAAATATCACATGAACGCCTGGCCGCCAGCCTGGCCACGGCCGAACTGGAATCCAGAAGCCTGGAAAAGCTGAACAACGACCCGCCAAAAATCGTGTTTCGGGAAAAACTGGCGGTGCTGTTGAGCTACGATGGCCAACCGATATACGCCGACATAGACAACAGCCCTTACCAACGCGTGGTGAATGCACCCATCGCTGTAGTGCGGAGCAAAAGCGGCAAACATTACGTCACCAACGGTAAACTCTGGTACCAGGCCGAGTCCGCTATGGGACCCTGGACACCCACGCAAACACCACCTGCGGACCTGATGAAGGCAATGCCCGAAGCCGACCCCGACACGCCTGATTGGCCAACCCCGCCGGAGATTGTAGTAGCCACCACCCCCACCGAATTGATCGTTACCGATGGTGCACCGCAATGGACCGCTCTGGAGGGTGGTGAGGTGCTCTACGTGACCAATACCGAATCGCCCTGGTTGCGTGACCTGCCAACCGGCAACATGTATCTGCTGCTGTCTGGTCGCTGGTTCCGGGCCAAAAGCAACGACGGACCGTGGACCTTCGTACCCGCCGATGAACTGCCCGCTGCCTTTGCGAACATTCCTCCGGCCTCAGATATCGGTGGCCTGCGTACATCGGTTGCGGGCACTCCGGAGGCAGAAGAGGCTGTGCTGGACGCACAAATACCGCAGACGGCCGCTATCAGCCGCGACGCCACCCTGACGGTAGAGTATGAAGGCAAACCCGAATTCGAGGACATTCCCGGCACCGCCGTAGCCTATGCAGTAAACACCGCAACCCAGGTGCTGAAGATCAAGGGTACGTACTACGCAGTGGACAATGGCGTCTGGTTTACCGCCGCCGGGGCCACTGGCCCGTGGACGGTAGCCGATGCCATCCCCAGCGATGAAATCAAAAAGATTCCTCCCAGCTCACCGGTGTACAACACGAGCTATGTCACCGTCTATGAATCGACCCCGGAGGTCGTTTACGTTGGCTACACGCCGGGTTACCTGTGGTCCTTCCCCTATTACGGCGTACCGGTTTATGGCTCCGGGTGGTACTACCGGCCCTACCCCGGCCCCTGGTATTACCCTCGCCATCCTACCTGGGGCTTTAACGTTGGGTACAACCCCTGGACCGGCTGGAACTTTGGCGTGAGCTGGAGCAGTGGCTTTTTCAACTTCGGGGTCAGCTGGGGTGGCGGTTACTACCACAACTACCATCACGGCTGGTACGGTGGCGGCTACCGCGGACCCGTAGTGATCAATACCGGTAACATCAACATTGGTAACAATATCAATGTGGGTAACCGTGTCGATATCGGCAACCGCATAGACCGCAAGGATATCAACCTCAACCGCGACTCGCTGCGTCGCGACAATCTCTATAACCGCGCCGAAAACCGCGACCGCAAGGCAAAGCCACAAGCCGTGCAACGTGACCTGAAACGTGCAAGCTCCAATAACAAGCTGAAAAATAACGTGTATGCGGATCGTGATGGCAGGGTGGTCAGAAATGAAAACAATCAATGGCAGACGCGCGACAAAGGTGGTTGGAAGCAGGACAAGCAGTTGAACAGTCCCTCCCGGGACCTGCAGAAACCGGCGAGCCGCGACCTGGCAAAACCAGCCAGCAGGCCGTCCTCCCGAAACAGTCACCGCTACGATCTCGACACGGCCAGACACGCGCGCAGCCGGGGCGCCATGCATGAACGCAATCGGCCTGTACCGCACCGGCAGATGCAACGGCAACCCAGAAACTTCCGCCGCTGAGCGGCAGGCTGAATTGACAGACATTACATGAAGAACACAGAGCAAGGCGCCAGGTCCGGCCACACGCCGATGATGGTGCAGTACCTGGCCATCAAGGCAGAGCACCCGCGCGATCTGGTTTTTTACCGCATGGGCGACTTTTACGAGCTGTTTTATGACGATGCGAAGCAGGCAGCACAGCTGCTTGATATCACCCTGACAGCCCGGGGCAAATCCAATGGCGACCCCATCCCCATGTGCGGGGTGCCTTATCACGCCGCCGAGGGCTACCTGGCAAGACTGGTCAAGGCCGGTGTCTCGGTAGCGATCGCCGAGCAGATTGGAGACCCGGCCACCAGCAAAGGGCCGGTTGAACGCAAGGTGGTGCGCGTGGTGACTCCCGGCACGCTGTCTGACGAAGCCCTGCTGGACGAACGTGTCGACAACCTGCTGCTGGCCATTGGCCACAGGGGCGACGCCTATGGCATTGCCTATCTCGATCTCAGCAGCGGTCGCTTCCGGGTTCTGGAGCTGAGCGGTGACGAGGCTCTGGCCGGCGAGCTGGAGCGCCTCAACCCGGCCGAAACCCTGTACTGCGACACCATAGGCCATACCGCCATCACCTCCCGCCGTGGCGCCCGTGCGCAGCCGGAATGGGAGTTTGACTGCGAGAGCGCGCGCAGGGCCCTGAATGCCCAGTTCCAGACTCACGACCTGCAGGGCTTTGGCTGCGAGGACCTCGATCTGGCGATTGGCGCTGCCGGCTGTTTGTTGCAGTATGTGAAGGACACCCAGCGCGCCAGCCTGCCGCACATCCGCGGGCTGAGCCATGAGAGCCGCGAAGCCAGCGTCATACTGGACGCAGCAACCCGCCGCAACCTGGAAATCGACATCAACATGACCGGCGGCGACAGCAACACCCTGTACTCAGTGCTGGACAGGGGCATTACCTCCATGGGCAGCCGTCTGCTGCGGCGCTGGCTGCACCGGCCGTTGACCGATATCGGCGCACTGGAACGCCGCCAGGATGCCATTGCAGCGCTGTGTGGCAATTATCACTATGAGCCCGTGCGCTCAGCGCTGAAGCCAATTGGTGACGTGGAGCGCATTCTCACCCGGGTGGCTTTACGCAGCGCCAGGCCACGGGATCTTACCCGGCTGCTCAGTTCGCTGGCGGCACTGCCGCCGTTGCGCTCTGAACTGGCCCATTGCCCAGCGCCGCTGCTGGCGACACTGGCTGCCCAGGCCGGCGACTACCCCGACCTGGTGAACTTACTGGACCGTGCCCTGATAGACAACCCGCCCGTGGTGATTCGCGAGGGCGGCGTCATTGCCGATGGTTACGACGAAGAACTGGACGAACTGCGCAGGATCAGTGGTGGTGCCACCGACTACCTGCTGGAGATAGAACAGCGCGAGCGTGAGGCTACCGGTATCGCCACCTTGAAAGTCGGCTATAACCGGGTCCACGGATACTACATCGAAATCAGCCGGTCACAATCCGACAAGGCTCCCGCCGAGTACATTCGGCGGCAGACGCTGAAAAACGCCGAGCGCTTTATCACACCTGAGCTGAAAGAGTTTGAAGACAAAGCCCTGTCCAGCAAGAGTCGCGCGCTGGCGCGGGAGAAGGCCCTGTACGACGAGCTGCTGGAGCAGCTTAACCAGCAACTGGCAGCGCTGCAGGACACTGCTGCCGCCGTCGCTGAGATCGACGTACTCGCCTGCCTGGCCGAGCGCGCAGACCGCCTGCACCTGTGCCGGCCACAGTTTTGCAAGGAACAGGTATTTGAAGTCACCCAGGGCAGGCACCTGGTGGTGGAACAGGTTCTGGAGGAGCCCTTTATCGCCAACGATGCGCTGCTGGATGCGTCGCGGCGCATGCTGTTGATCACCGGCCCCAACATGGGCGGCAAGTCGACCTACATGCGCCAGAACGCAGTGATCGCTCTACTGGCGCACATTGGCAGTTACGTGCCGGCGAGCGCAGCCCGGCTGGCACCGCTGGATCGCATCTTCACCCGCATCGGCTCCTCCGACGACCTCGCATCCGGGCGCTCCACATTCATGGTTGAAATGACCGAGACGGCCAATATCCTGCACAACGCCACCCCCCGCTCACTGGTGTTGATGGATGAAGTAGGCCGCGGCACCAGCACCTTTGACGGCCTCAGCCTGGCCTGGGCGGCCGCCGTGGAACTGGCACAGCAGGTAAAAGCCTTCACCCTGTTTGCCACCCACTATTTCGAGCTTACCGCTCTGCCTGAAAGATGCCCCACAATGGCCAACGTGCATCTGGACGCCACGGAACACCAGGACCATGTGGTGTTCCTGCACCACATTCAGGAGGGCCCGGCCAATCGCAGTTTTGGTCTGCAGGTGGCGAAGCTGGCCGGCATACCCGCGCGGGTGCTGGCGGCAGCGGCTGAGAAGCTACAGGAGTTGGAGGCAGCAAGGCCTGCAGAGAATGTGCCGCCGGTGGCAGCGCCGGGAAAAGTACCGGTGGCCGGCCCTGACTCCCCCCAGGTGGACTTGTTCAATACGCCGGCACCCCACCCGGTCCTGGACGACCTGGAAGCGCTGGACGTGGATGGCTTAACGCCGCGAGAAGCGCTGGACAAGCTTTATGCACTGAAGGCACGGCTGAGCGAGTAGCAACGACAGTGACGTCGCAAGATGACCGCTGTGTTCTGCTCCTCTGCCACAATTGACCACGCGAGCGGTATCCCGAGACAGGCAAGAGAATATGAAAATGGCTGTACCTCCCAGGCTGGGCGACTACCTCATTATCAGTTTGTTGTGCGTGACGTTTCTCGCGGCATGCGGTGCAGACGATCACCAGCAGGCTGTGCACAGTGACATTGAAGCGTATCGGCCCAATACCAACTGGACAGGCCTGCTGTACTGCTCTGGTCGTACTTTCCCGCTAACACTGACGATCAATACGCTGGACGACCACTCGGTAAGTGGTCAGATTTCCGTCTCCGGGGCGATTCAGAGGGCCGGCAAAACCGCAGCCGGCTACAG
>Ga0070727_10004390_pt1 | contig 12098 bp, 8 predicted proteins | sample tdAd472_FD_66722 | JGI IMG/M metagenome (GOLD analysis project Ga0070727, IMG submission 66722) | Marine sediment microbial communities from the Atlantic coast under amendment with organic carbon and nitrate - tdAd47.2 | ecosystem: Environmental > Aquatic > Marine > Coastal > Sediment | place... | reverse complement strand
TAATCTTTTTATATGGGCCATGTTTTAAACTAAGCCAATTTCTCAATAGGCGAGGTTTGCCTTTTTCCACTTCCCACAGCGCTTGTAACTTCTCTTCGAGTTCCTGTTGCAAATCATCAGGAATAGGGCTATCCGTCATTTTTATTTTGTTTCTCCAGGTTCGCATAAGCCTGCTTAGTTTATCAAAGCTCTTAGCCTCCAAAATATTCAAGGGTATGGTAGTTCTAGCTTTTTCTATTTTGGCTTGTTTATTGGTTTCATCTTCCTTGGCTTTTTTCGCTTGTGCATCCTGCTCCAAGTCTTTTAGACTTTCGATTACTGTATTTAAATCGTTTAAATGCCTGCTTAATTGACCTTGAAGTTTTTGCAAAACAAAGGATATTAGATCATTGGTAAAGGGCTCATTTTTTGTTGTTAAAGAACCAACTGCCACTACAGCTACAGGTTCATTTAAAAGTTTTGAATATCGTGGTAAACCCTGTTTTTGATTTTTGAGGGTTTGAAATTCATTGAGATTACCTCCTCTCCTTTCATCAGTGACCTCCAATGTAGGGTACTCCAATCGCACATTAGTTCTGAGATTAGCTGGTCGGGCCATATTAATCAACTCCATGATCTCTGGCCTTTCACGCCATGCTCCCCTTCGAAGGCCAGTATTCATCTGAGCTTCAAAAAGCCCCATAAAACTTTGCTGTTGAATTTGATCGAGACATTGATCTCCAATCTTGCTGTTGCCTGGGTCTATGGTGACAGCTACTTTACCATATCCAAGCGCCTTACCCATTCCGATATTGTGATAACAATTTTCTTGACCATGAAAACTTAAGGCCGATAACAAAGCCCCCAATTCAACAGGCAATAAATTATGAAAATTTAAAGTCGTGCAAAATGTTGTCTCTTTTCCTAAAGGGCAAAAACTTGTACTTACATCGTCGTTTCCCGACTGTCCAGGTGCTTGGACATTGCTTCCGGCATGTATAGGATAGCGTTTTCTCCCTGCAATATTCGCCTCCCCCGGTGCTGTATTCCACGTATTATAAGCACCATTCACATTACCATTAGGCCTTACCTTTTGTTCTAGATAATAGGGAAAAAAACTGGCTTTAGGCCCACCTAATATACCAGTGACTTCTTGCATGGGTTGCGGCTCCCCTTCAGCCCAAGCATGAGCAATATGAACCCGTCCTTTTAAGAAAGTACTTCCCTGGCCCTTTTCTTCAGTATGGCCGAATAGGCATTTAGCAAAATCGAGATGTTGCTGCCGCGCCTGTCGGGCACGAATGATTTCTTCAATCCCATATTGGTAAGCTAATCGATACGTTTTACATAACCCAAAACTGTTCACTTTATCGGATTTTTCATCCTGTCGGAAAAAAACAGGAATAGGTCTACCCTGATTCAAAAACCTTTTCCAATAGGTCCAGTCTCCATTTTCAGTAGCTAAAGCGTCTCCCATTGCTATTTTGAAGTTTTCAAAGACCTTACTTCCTACATTAATGTATTCAGGTTTATTCGGATCAAAAGATCTCTTTCGGTAAACTGAGTTATCAAAATCAGTTTCATTCTTTTGCCCCACTAAAATCATACAATAAGTGGCATCAAAGTCCACTTCTACTAATGGATTTTTTTCTGACAAATCTTCGAAAGGGTATCTACCATTTGGATGCAATTTTTGGTATTTTGTATAGGCAAATTTAAGCTCCACATCTTCTGCTCCAGCTCTCAGTTTTTCCTGAAGTTTAGATACTATACTTAATTCATCAGTAGCCAAATCTTGCTCTTCTTCCTCATCTGGTATATCCTCATCTGGCTGATCTTGAATAACAAGTTTATGATTTCGCCAATAGAGCCAGCCAAAGCCCTGATTTTCCGAGTAATTCTTAAGAAAATTCCGATTATAATCTGAATCTGGTATAAAATCTCGATACCCAAATCGCCTATCATTAAATTGGTCCAACTGCCCAAAAGTCATGATCTCTACCAAAGTGCGGAGCATCCCTCGAATACTCGATCCTGGTAGGAAATAGCGGCCTTCGTGCTGGATAAAATCAGCAGATTCAGCTGGTTGATCAGCTTCATTATTTTCCTTTTTACGTCGTCCTTCATTGCGCACATAGATAGGACTTTTAGCTTCCAGCTTTAACACGATTTGTCCGCTTAGGCCTTCTTCAAACGGGAAGTCATGACTGATATAGGGGCCCCACTTCGGCGTAAATACTTCCTCATTGAGGGGCACAAAATTATAGGCTGATTTTATCATTGTATGTTGGATTTTGAGGCTTTATTAAAACCAGTAAAAAAGACACCGATTAAGGTTTTTCGGGTAAATTCACTTACAATAGGATCTTCCTTCTCTTCAAATATTTCTACAAATTCTAAGCTGCGTTTTTCATCCCTGACCGATCGAGACATCCGTTTTCGCTTGAGTTGATCCGGTACCTCATCCCAGTTTGCTTCATGGATGTAATATTCCCCTTCGACATACTTAATCGAGAGGCTTTTATTTTCTGATTTACACCAATATTTCGCCTCAACGATAAAAGGTAAGGTAGTTTTCACTAAGCTATCGAAAGCAACTCTCTTAGCCTCCAATACTTCTACAGGAGATATTTTATTAGAAAACCAATGGTAGCCAGTAACATCGTATTGTTTCCACTTCTGTAGGTCTTGCTGATTTAATTTACTGATCATGTGCGCTGCTATTTAGTGGTTCAAGAGTAGGTAAATCCCCGGAGGCTGTCAGGCGCCCATGTCCCTTATTGACTAATCCTCCGACCATCAATTGGCCATTCCCTAAATCATCAATGGCTTGTTGCAAAAAGGGGATATATTTTTCAAGCCCCTCAGCAGCTCTTATCTTTATGGTTATGTCCAGTTTATCGGGAATAATCATAGCCTCCTCTCCAAACAATGCGCCATCAATTGGGGCATGTGTAAAACGATCAATGGCTACATGATAGAAAGGCTTACTTTGAATGCTATCGATGTCCAGAAAAGTATCCTCAATAACCAGGTGGCCTATTTGACTCTTTGCTTCTTCTTTTCCTTCCTCCTCTACCACGAATCCGAATAATGCCTCCACGGCTTCATTTCTCTCTGAATTCAACAGCATACCCGCTACATCATAATGATTGATTTTGCCTTTCAATTCACCTCCAAATGTTTGGAGCAGCCCTATATCTTTCTCGATTTTCGTCTTCAAAGATTGAAGCTTTTCTAGGCTAAATCCCTTCATTTCTTCTTCTTCTGGTACGGCCCAAAGCAGGTCTGGCTGGAGGCTTTTGAGGTAAGCCATTCCTTTTTTCTCCAAGCCTGCCTTTAGCCTTTCTTCAAGGGTATGTCCATTCCCTTTATTCCAATGATAAGCTACTCTATGTGCTAATGCCCCCTTGATGGAAGAGCCTGGTATTAGCATTTTCTTTACCAATATGGGGCCATCAGGAGTCCATTCAATCACGGCTTCTCTTTTGAAGATATGATCTAGAAGATTATCATTGTAACTCTCTCCGAAATGAAGAAAGTTATTTTCTCCTGAGAAGGCTAGTGTGTAAGTAGTCCATTTCTTGGGGAAAGGAGCTATTTCATCCGGTTTTCCTTTGAATGGGAATTCATTTCCTAAGGCATTTGAAAGTGCCAGATAGGCTGAAAAATCTAGTTCATTGGTAAGGTCAAAAGTATGCGCGTCCAATTGAACAATGGTAAATTGCCCAAACCCCTTACGACTGCCCCCTCCAAGTAGAAAATCATCCGAACACCACCAACAGGAAAGCAACTCCTTCCACAATTCATCTTCTTCCTCCTTTGCCAGCATTTCCACTTGCAAACAGAATCGGGTGCCCCGATAAACAACTTCTTCGCCAAACTTGGCCTTATCCTTGGCCGTTCCTTTATGGTCAATTTTTACGTGGTCCCGATAAGGAAGGTGACGAAGCCATTTGAAATAATCTGCCAGTTCCGCTTCCGGTACTATTTCTTCGTGTACCCTTCCTTTATGATCCACCACCAAAGCCGCACTGCATATCAATCGCGAAGCAGTATCACTCTTGCTTCCAACATCCGTTTTGGCACTACCAAAAATAGAAGGGGCTGGTTCTTGTCTCTTTCCTTCAAATAATGCTCTCCAAACTCCCATAATCGAGGTACCAGGTAGGTAAGGGAGTCCGTTCCAATCTTTTTGGACAAGTTGGCCTTTTAATTCGTCCTCATCGCCACTCCCTACGCCCATAGGGGTCGTTAATTCTATGACAATCCGCGCCACATGCCTTTTATTAAATAATTTATCTTGCATCTGCTTAGCACTTTATAGGGTTTGTTATTTCGACATGATTGCCGATAGGTAATGAAGGAAATAGATTCGTTGTTTCTCGGTATTCATTCTTGTTCCGACATAAGTTGTAAGCCTTGGCAGTCGATTCGATTCTGCCCAATTTAGTTGAGATAGGCCAGTACTAAGGGCTTGCAGTTGTGCTTCTGCGCTACTTTCCGGATGAAATTTACGCAGGACGGACCACTGATTAGGTTTTATCCCCCGATATAGGTCTTTGTATTGCTCCCGGAAATCCCAAGCTAATTGTTTGATGCGGGCATCGTCAGACTGTTTTTGTTCACTTAAAGCCTGCAAAAGGCGCTTATTATTAGCATCTAAAGGTGTTTCTTCTACGAGCTTAGGGCCATCAACCTTGGTACGTTTTTGGCTTATCCTGAGCGTTTTTGCCTGAAGGAAGGGAGGGTTTATCAATAATTCGCCAAAGCCCTCCGCGCGATGTACGCCGATACCTTCTAAATCAAGCGAGGGGTTGACATGCTTTGCCCCTTCTACCACAAAGACGGAACCAGCCTGTATAAAATGTCGCTCCGGATTTTGTGCACGACGTTTGCCGTTCCAGGGAGCATAACGACCACTTCTAACCGTACTTGCTTCCCAATTGATCTTACCACTAGAAAGTTTTAGGTGCCTAATCGGATCCAATTCAAGGGTGTACTGTCCATATTCATTGAGTAAACACCAACGAGAGGCGGCATATACGACTAGCCGAGCTTTCTCTTCCTTAGTAGGACTTGCCACTTCTTCTATTGGGGTTACCTTTGAGGTTGCCTTGATATCAACTTTCCCAAATTCTGCCGATTTTGATTTACCGATATATTGTATTCCGCTTAAGACGTCAGCTACTACCTTTACATACTCCTCATTTGAGCTAGAAATGGTAAAGCCAAAGACTTGATCCTTGCGTATGGCCTTATAGATATACAATTGACTATCTGCCGCCAATCCAGTTTTAGGATCACGAGCCGATTTTGGATAGGCAACTACTTCTGGAAGTACTTGTTGATAGAATGCTTCTTGCTTGGCCTCTATATCCTCAGCCTTGAAAATCATATAACCACTCTTACGGGGTTCCAACAGAATATCCTTTGCGTCTAGAAGATTCCAATCTGCCTCAAGCAGTTGATTTTTACAGTACACAGGGATCGTTTCTGCTTTCTTTTCTGCGTCAACTTGTTCTTGTTCTTTTTGATTGAATACATCAATGTTTTTACCAGATTTTGGGCTATGCCAGTCCAGTGGAATTTTATCAGCAATTGCACCCGTGACAATTGGGCGTGCGTCCGAAAAACGAACCCTCCCTCTATGAAAGAGGTCTAGTGTTTGCTCGGCTTTACTTTCATCATATAAATGCTTGGCGGCAATACCCCAAAAAACGGAACCCGGCAAAAAATCAAGTGCTTGCAGATTTAGTGCTGTAGCTAGTTGAGCGGGTAAAGCTATATCTGACAAAGTCGTACAATGAAATGTTTGTTTAAAATAACTACCCATAAGCTATATTTTTGAATCGTTTAAGCGAATGATGCAGCGGCCGAACCCTCTGTTCCGGCTGCCACCCAACCGCTTGATAAAACTGGCGTATGTTTTCATCTCCTCTAAGAGATCACAAGGGAAGTCCCCGATGGTTCCGTACAATATCATTGGTTTATAAAAAGTGATCTTACGGAGTGATTTGTCTTTTACCTGGCCTCCCTCACTTATGGCGGTAAAAGGCATTTTTTTAACTAGGCTAGCTTGCAGGTTTTGTTGGATAATGGACTGGGCCAGTATAGGATTCAATTCCGCATTAGAAAAATGACACTGTCCTCCTGTATTTACGCCCACAGCTTTGTTCCCGGTTCCGAACAACTGTGAAATGACGGGTGTTCTATCAGGTTGAAACAGGCTTACTTGCTCCGCCGCATCTTTAAAAAGCCCTTTGATAGTTCTTCCTGGGATGTAGGGAAGCTTTTGGGCATCCATGACAGGTAGCACATCGGTATCCATACCAGAAGATTGCCCGCTGCCTGCCTGCCAATAATCCAGCAGCTGAATGCTAAAACCAAGTGTTATTACTTGCATTGGGGCTGTTTTCATGATTTTAAACTGTATAGCGTTAATAAATCGTGGAAGATATAGTAGACCTTTTCATTTTCTTTGCGGTGAAAAGGAATCATATTGGTAAAGAATACTTCGTGGTTTTTCAGCAGTGTTGAAAATTGATAAGCAGCTCTTTCTGTATCATAAAAATTAGTGGATAACCATTCACGGAGTGGTCCATCGGGTGCTTTAGGATGGTTTAAACGCTTGAGTTTTTGCAATAAATCCACTACTGTACAATAGGGGTTTTCTTGAATAAGATCGATAAAATAAGGGCCGTAGTTGTAATTTATAGAAGATACCGTCTGACCTTCAATACCCTGTTCTTTCAAGACTTTCGAAAGCTGTACTCCTAGGGAAGTGGTAGGTTCCTCCACTGTATCATTGATTTCTATTTTCAGTTCTCTTTCAAAAACATCTTCAAAGTCCGTATAAGCAGTATCACGGATTTTATGAAAATATAGGGATGCGGGAACAAATTCTTCCTCTTTGAATTGCTTTGAGACCTCCTTGGCCTTTTTACAAAGATCACCCGCCAAATTCACCGCATAATGCAGCGGGAATTTATGCTTCACATAGGCAATTCCCGCACAAGCTGTAAGACCTTTTCGGATTTCAGGTAATTCCCATTCCTTGAATACACCTTTGGACTTTTCGTGAAAAAGGGCTAAAAAAGTTTTTGTAAATAACAAAGCTTTATCGGCACGACAAATAGCAGTTATATCATCCCCCCCTACAATGACAGGGCGAAAGGGGATTAGTTGTTCCGTACTTACTTCCTCATCCACAAAGGTATCTCTCACGGCTTCCGATAAAGCGGCTTGGGTAATTCTTTCTATTTCTTCACTAAATATCTTCAATTTGGATTTCTCCACTGAATTTCCTTTCAGTTGTGCATTCTCCCAATCCGCCAATTTTTGAACAATCCGCCCCAGGTTGTTCCCATCTGCATGAATGACCGCTACCCAATTGCCCGCAGCGTCATTTGCGATTTCATCCATGAGTGTCGGAAATTTCAAGGAAAACCCAGTTTTTATTTTGGCTGTAATAGTTGACTGATTGATTTCCTGCCCAAGTTTATCCTTTTCATAAGTACTATAGTCCACCCATTCTTTTTCATGATCTGATCGATAAACTTGCTTGTAGGCGACTCTACCTGTTCTGGGGGCTTTTTTTTCGATGAGCAAGGAGCTGTTCTGTATAGGTGCAATTAAGTTTCTAGCTGCTTTAAGCTTCCTGATCAATGCCTCAAATTCTTTTGAGCTTAAGTTGGGCGAACTTACTTCTTGTAGCGCCTGCTGATAGCTTATGGTAGGATAGGCAGTCTCAATATGATCCGCTATTCCTTTTGCGAATGCTTGTGCAGCAGCTTCAGTATTGAATAAATATCGAATACTTCCTGCGGCATTAAATAATAACTTATCATTATCGAAACCGGGCAGGAGCTTTTTAATTAGGTGGGTGCTACAAATGGATTCAATCACTTCGCTCGCGCCAATAATTTCTCTCAATTTGTTCGTAGCAAAGATATAAGACTGAATAGCAGTAACTTGGAATCCGTATAAATACATAATTGGATTTTTTCGATCATTAATTAATACCTCATTGACGTTGGAAACTATGCATCATCAAAACCGGCAAATAGGTATTTCCATATTTAGGATCAAAATGCTGTTTAATCAATTGTTTATCCCTTGATAATTTTTTCTGGTAAATAGCAGAATATGGGTTTCTATTATTGGTATTCTTATTTAACCTTATGGGTAAATCAACGGTAAAAATTTGAAAAGCCTCAAAACCATTTTCTTGCAGTACGGACCAGATATAGACTAGCGCTGGCTGCAAACTTTCCCAATCATTTACGACCTGATAGCCGTATAAGAAAAGAAGATAGCAAGCTGGAGTCGTATTGGATTCTCTAAGGGCCTTGATTTGCCTCTTAAATTGCTTTTTAAAATGGAAATAGTTATTACTGTTCCTCACTTGCAGCTGGCCATAAGAAGTAACCTCTGCGATTATCGCCGAGTCCTTATTCTGTCGATTGGGATATAGTATAAGATCAATATCATATTTCCCTACTTTTACATTGTGCTGCACCCAGTAATAAGTTGTTCCTTGCCACTTTAGCGGTTCATTGATTAAATACTCGTAAAAGAGAAATTCGATAGCTAAACCGAAAGTATTGGTAGCAGCCGGATAAACCGCTTCAATATGTTGCTGCATGAGGCGTCCTAAAAAAGTAATAGCAAAGTCCTCACTATCCGGCAATTTCCTCATTAAGGCATTTTCCAAAAACAACTCCTTGAAATCTTCGAAATCTTCATCTGAATCGAAATGAGTGGCACGATATATACGCTCTCTTTGTTTCTTTCTTCCAATCTTACTGTCAAGTGTTTGGGTTTCTAGTTTAGAAAAATAATACCTATACACCTCCATACAAGTCCAATCAAATGAAAGTGGTAAAGCGGGGATGACAATAAGATTGTTATTGCCTTCATACAGGTAAACAATCGGCATATCTAATAATTGGCCTGCGATAGTTAGGATAGGGACTACCCCTTTATAACCACCGGTTACATTGATAATAGCTGGGAGTTGTAGATGCTCCCCATCAATTAGCACTGATGTGGTTTTAAGTTTCTCGATATGTCCAATTAATTCTTGAAACCCAGAATCTTGAAACTCGTTTTGGTTATTGATTTGTAGACCGGCAATTACTTTATGATCTATCGTATCTATTCTTGGCTCGTCTTCGAAGTAGTATTCTAATACTTGAGCAGCCATTCTTGACAGCTTCGTATCCGTCGAAATAAGATGTACAAGTAGTTGTTCTTTTTGCCATTGTGCTGCCGATAATATTTGATGGATACTTTGCGTTTCGGCACTAGCATCATAATTCTTCTCAAAATTTAAATGCTGAGAATTCCTTATTGCAGTTCTGGTACCCATTTTAGGTAAAACCACTCCTCCGTGCTGATAAACATCATCTTGCTCAGTATACTTGAAGAACTCATCTTTTACTACATCCACTAATAGTTTTGCTTCCTTCGTTACCACCTTTTCCTTTAACAACTTGCGCCAAGCTGATTGTAAACCTTCTAGATCAGGGTGCTTAATCTCAGCAGCCCACCTCAACATATTTGAGAAAACTGAAATACCTACCGTTACAAATAGATGGGTCATTCTATTTCTAGTTTAAGGATTAAGAATACCTAATATTTCATGGCACTAAACCGATGTGTAGCTTCTCTTTTGTAGAAATATATCCTTCTGTGGCAATTGTTGTGGACAAGCTAAACTGGAAAACGAATAAAAAGCACTTAAAAAAACTGTGTTATCTAATTGAGCTCAGCTCTAAATCGCAAAAATCATCAGCAAATTATATGCATAAGGAGATATATGTATATGAATTTCCTTCAATATAAATATCTATTTCGATAAATCCGATTAAAACGCTAGACAAAATCAAAAATAAATACTATTTTAATTACTTAAAACCATCAAATGATGTGAACATAAAAAACTACAGGTCAAATATTTAACACCAAAAACGAGGCAGTAAACTATAATAAAAAATGAATAAATTTACGGATAGTAAATTAGTTAAACTTTTACGTTTATTAGATGCGGATGAATTCAAAGAGTTAGGGAAATGGTTAGCTTCACCTTGGTGCAATAGTAATAAAAAGCTGTATGTTTTTTACCAAGTAATTAAACCCTATACACCAGAATATATTTCTCCAAAACTGAAAAAAGATATCATTTTCAAAAAGTTATACCCAGGAAAGCCCTTTGAGTCAGGGCCATTCAATAATCTGATGAGAGAATTTGTAAAATCTTTAGAAAAATTCTTAATCCATCGCCGCCTAAACAAAATGCCTTTTCAACGACAATTGCTCTTGAAGGATGAGTACTTAGAAAGAAAACAAACGGAACTTTTTTATTCGTATAGTGGTAGGCAGCTTTCCGGTTTAAATTCAAAAGAGATCAAGACAGGAGAGGATTACCTCTATTTACATTTATTAAGCGAACAATTATATTTCCACCCTGACAAGGAATTCCAATACAGTACCGAAACAGAAAGCTTGAGGCAGGCCAATAGTAACCTGGATCTTTATTATGCCATCACAAAATATAGATACCTCCATGAAATAAAATCAAGGAAACCTATCTTAGAGAATAGTGAGTCTGACCTTACAGATGGGGCCATTTCAACTTTCCTCTTCCCCTCAGTTGAGCATCCTATTATTGATCTATATCAAATTAGATTAAATCGCAGCGAAGATTGGGGTTTAGAAGATTTCCAGTATTTCTTTAGTGAGTTAAGTAAGAAATTAGAGATTCTCCCAAAAAGAGAACAACAGATTTTTCTTTTTTCTGGTATAAATGATACGGTAGAATTGAATAGTCAAGGAGAAAGTCGAGCCCTACCAAGAATGCTAGATTTGTATAAATTAGGGCTAAAGAATAAATTATTACTGATTGATGGTCATCTAAGCAAAGCCACTTATAATAATATAGTTTTAGTCGCTAGCATCTTACGAGATATCCCTTTGCTAGAAAACTTCATTAATGAGTATACTAATTTCCTCCCAGTTTCTATCCAGCATCAAGCGTCAACTTGGGCTGAAAGCCAGCAACTATATAGCAAAGGAGCCTACCAAGAATGCCTAGATCATTTATTCAACTATAATTTTAAAGATCCGATCTATATCATTCAAGCTAAAGTTACCTTACTTAAAGCCTTCTATGATCAATTCTTACAAGATCAATCCTATTACAAGCCATTGAAAAGCTATTGTGATGCATTCAAAAAATACATTTATCGCAATGAATTATATAGCAAAGAAAAGAGAGGAACCTATAAGAGCTTTATAAAGTACACCCTAAAAATCGCAACAGCTGTATTTAAAAAGAAGAACGGGAAACAAAAACTTGAAGCAGTAATGGAGAAAATAGAAAAAGATAAAAACTTATTTGGCCGGAGATGGCTAAAACAAAAGATTGAGGAACAAATATGATGACCGCTGCCCTTGCGAACAGCGGTCTTTGGATTTATCCTCCTAATATGTCTTCTATGACAACCATGAGGAGTTCTACAAAATCAATCATAGTTATGTATCAATTTGTATCCGGTTGGCCTGCAATCCGTCCGAAGCGTGAAAAATTTTCATCACTACTTCGAATTGCCGAATTATTGATACGATAACTTTCTTTTTCTTTTCTTAAACCTCATGTCTTGTCAAAATGGAAATACGATTAAAGTACTTCCGTAAAAGAGTACATTCACTCTTCAATAATAACAACCCGTGTACTAAATAAAAGTTCAATTACATACATAAAAATTAATTCGCCTTTGAAATCAAATCCGGCAAGGCCGCCATATCCTCAAAAACGGGCACTTGAGTGGCGGCGATACGAGCTTCCAATTCCTCGGCTGTATATACCCAGACATCAATCCCGGCTTGCCTAGCCGATTGGAGTCCTGCGTAGCTATCTTCGATCACTAAGCACTTTTCCTTTGTATATCCCAAGCTTTGGGCGACGCTGAGGTAAAAGGCGGGGTCGGGCTTCCATATCTCCAATTCGTAGGCAGAAAATATGCGGTCTTCAAAATGTGGGAGGAGGGCCGTGATCCCCAGGTTCAACTCTATCTTTGCGCGAGGGCCATTGGAGGCGACGCAAAAGGGCAGCG
>Ga0070727_10004387_pt1 | contig 12101 bp, 14 predicted proteins | sample tdAd472_FD_66722 | JGI IMG/M metagenome (GOLD analysis project Ga0070727, IMG submission 66722) | Marine sediment microbial communities from the Atlantic coast under amendment with organic carbon and nitrate - tdAd47.2 | ecosystem: Environmental > Aquatic > Marine > Coastal > Sediment | place... | reverse complement strand
ACATCTACCGTGTGCTGGTGCCTTACTCGAAATCCAAAGATATGCGTCCGGCTGAAGAGCCCGCGACATGGACGATGAAGCTACGCGAAATTTTCGAAGACGAGGCAGAGATCGCCCGGCAGAAGGACATCACAGCGCAAGAAGAGATGCGGTTTGGAGAGCGAGAGCCAGCGCAGTCAATCGAACCAGACGACCGTGGAAAGGTCCGATGAGCTGATCTTGGCGGATGCCTTGTAGACCGCAGCGCGACTGCATGACCCACCGCCCACACGAAACGACCGCATGCCGATCTTAAAACTTGAAGATCGCTTTCTTATCAGATGTTGGTTTGATGACGTCACCGTCTTCATTAATGCGGATGGCTACTTTCGGATCGACCGAATAGAGCCCGTTGCGGTTCTGTCGCTTCAGCAACCCGGTGTCTGCAAAACGGGATCGCCAACGTTGCACCGTTACAACGGTCGTAGACAGGCGCTCAGCGCTGTCGTCCATACGCCCGAGGTAGCCGCTTTCCCGAATGTCCTGACAAATATCGGCAAGCACCCTGCAGGCGATGTTCTCTTTGGCTTTATTGTAGTGGGTCTTGACCTGTCGGAAGAGGTCAAGGTTCACGCCAAGGTCGCCAGGCTTTAACGCGGTCGCGTCAGGCGGTCCTTCGAAGAACGCGACAGGGGTCGCGCCAAACAATGCCTTTTCTTCAGTCAACATACACCCGTCTATTCCGCATGGTTCCATCCCTATCGTTTCTGACGCGCCACTTTTTCGAGGATGGCCGTTTTACAGTCAAGTCAAACCGTAGTGGAAGGGAAGACCCGTGTCACCTCGATCCGGATACCTCATTGAGTCGAGAAGGGAAGATCAATCGGCCCCGGTGGTAGGAGTGCCCACCGGGGCCGACCTCTGGGTCAGGCGGCCATCTGGTTGTTGGCGGCCTGGGGTTCGCGGGCGGACCAGAGCATCAGGTGGGTGACACCGTCATCACCGATCTCGTCGAGTGCGATCACGTTGGCGTAGATCGCCATGGCACCCAGTTCGGGGGCGGCCATTTTCACCGACAGGTAGTCGTTGCCGGTGGTGTCGGAGGTCTTTTTCCAGGCGGCACCGATTTCGTAGGTGCCATTGGCGAAGACGCGGTAGTCTGGCTGGTCGCTGTGGGCCTTTGCGTTGGGGACGATCGTGATCTTGGAGCGAACGGCCATTGTGGCAAGTGTGCCGGTGAAGATGTCTTTTTCGTTCTTTGTGAGAGATGCGAGTTTATTGCTCATTGTATTTTCCTCTTAAGTTGTCAGGAACCATTTCCTGATGACACTGGACCAGCATGGGTGAAGCCGAGAAAACGCACCGAGAAAACCCGAGTGGTGCGGCTCGCAGCCGGACAAGCGCAGCGCCAGCAAGCGCCAGTCCGGCGAGAACTCGGTCGGGCTTTTCGACATTGCGTTTTGGAGCGCCCATGCCCAGTGGCGGTCAATCAGGAAGTGGTCCCTGACAGCCGGTTGAAGTGAGGAAATCTTCTGAGCAATTTGCACCTCCACCCTTTAAGAACGAGGATGATGAAGCACGCCCCTGCCCCAATCCTGGCCTGCGCAAGATCATGGCCCCATCGCAAAGGCCCACAGCGATCAGCGCCGCTTTGCTTCGCCGCTTGGTGCCCGATCGTGCTAACGCCGGAGGCATCTGACACCACCAGAATCAACTGTTCTGTGAAAATGGTGCTCCGCCGGTGCCTTTGGTCACACGCCAAATTGATTGCATGATGCGATCGGTGTCGCGTCGCAGGCGCCACCAGCTCTGGGCTGACCCACATCCCGGCAAACACCGGATGGTGCCGACCTGAAGTCGGCTAGGCAACCACCTTCAGGGTCGTTTGATCATGCCGTCAGGGGTCAGCTCGAAGGTCAGTGGGACCGTCGATGTGTTTGTGCAAGAGATCGAACCGCTGGATGACCAAATCCACGGCACGTCGCCTCATATCCGCATCGTCGGTGAACGTACCGGTGCGGACATAGCCTTGGAAATGAACGAGGTCGCCGGGGGTCAGGTGCTCTATAATATCCGTGCGAAGGCTGTCCTTGAAACAAACAATGGTGTTCCATGCCGGTCGTTCCGGGCTGCGCGGCAGGGACTTCTGGCTGTCCAGGGTATGAAAGACCGTCAGGACGAGCGCTTTTTCGTAAGGTTTGATGGTGCCGATGCGCACGATCGCATCCCATGTGAAGGAGCCGCTCATCGCTCATGCCTCCCCGATCATGCGCATCACCCGCACCAGGGCGATGGGCCGCGCTGTCCAAAAGGTTCTGCGAGCCCGGCAGCCAACATGGCGGTCCCAATCTCTCCTTCTCGGACCCAGATTTGGGCAAGATGACGACCGTATTGGTCCTGCCCGTCAAATGCGATCCGGACCAGTCCGGTGTTGAGGAGCCGGGTGAGCTCGAGCTTTGCAGATTGCGCAAGACGCCGCTCGTTACCGCAGCGCCCTTCAACCTCGGGTGCGTCGATGTCGAGGAGGCGAATTTTGATCTCCTCGTACCAGAGCGTGTCACCGTCAACGACGCAAGTGATGCGGCGCTCGTACGGATGACATTCCTGCCAGAGGACGTTGCTGTCGTCCGCTATGGCCAAGACAGGTCGGATCACGACTACGACTAATAACACAGCCAACACGCATATATAGATCACGCCCTTTTGCATTCCGGTCGGAACTCATAAAGATGCTGGAAATCCGTTAGGTGCCCATCTTGATGAAACGCCCCGTACACATCGGGCCCGTCGCCAATATCGCCGCTCAAAGAGATTACGTAATCCTCGATGCCCTTCCGATAAGCCGGATCATCGACAGTATAGGTGAACGGTTCGGCAGCAACCACACGGCAGTTCTCGACTGCGACGATGTACCAGCCCGTGGTGCGGAAATCGAAGGCTTCGATCTCGGCCTTGCTTAGGTGATTGGTGATCAGGGGTTGGCAGAGGTCTTTGCCGACGGGCAGAGATGCGCGCGCATGCAAGCTGATCACGTTCTGGCGGGACCGCAGCCGATTGGCGAGCAGATAGACGAGATCGTCGTAGCGTTCCTCGTCCAGTGCTTGTAACAGACTTTCCTTGAAACTGTCCTCAAAGCGCTTCACATCGCTGCTCCTCAGAAATCAGGCTTAAGTATCGTGACATATACCGTTATTTACGCGAGCTGTCCTGCGCCAATGTAAAGACCGTACTATCATAGCGTGTATCCGCCGATTGTACTCTCAAGCTTTGATGAACAGCTCGCCTCGGTCTTTGACACAAGAGAACAGCTCGTCCCGAAGATATATCCGGAAGACGTCATCGGACAAGGTCAACCCATTGGACCTGAGATAGTCCGCCAGCTGGGTGAAGGCGTGCTCAACGTCGCCGGTTTGCAGCGCTTGTGCGATACTCTCGAGTGCGATGTCACTGATAAATTCCGACTGCGTCATGTCATGCCTCCTCAGAGTTGAGGCATGACCCAAGCCGGGTGTTAGAAACCTTCCGTAAGAAAGGCGCGCCGCTTTTAGGCGCGAGCGCCCTGTACATGGCAAACGCCACCCGGCCGCCAAGGCCGTTTGGAGTTCTTACGGAGAGGTTTCTAAGCCTCACGCCCCGTGTGCGGAGCGCGTTTGCCTTATGCGCCCGAAGGGGACGAATTGCAATGAAAACAAGCTGACGGCGCTCATCGAATGCAGAAACGCTGCACCGTTTCCGGCGCAGCGTTCTCGTTACATATAGCGATATCGGTATGCGGACTTGCACCGATGGCGTGTTGCCAAGGTTCGGCGCGCGCGATCGTTACCGGATGGCGAAGACTGCGTCAGCAGGCTTCGGGAGCGCAGCGAGTAGAGCGCGGCCGGTACGGCGCGCAATTCCTCTTTTCCAAAACAGACATAACCTCAGACGATGACAACCCAATACCTTCCATCAAACCAGCTGATCTCGTCGCTTGACTGTATTCAGCCGAGGGTGCCGCTGATGCAAAAAGTGTCTGCAAAGCTGCGCCGCTTCGCACCAAGGACCGTATCATCAGGCGCCAGCAAGATTCAGAGTTGCCGCAAGAGGCACGTAACCGTGATGGAAATGACCAGAATTGATGAATTTATGAGCAAAGACCTAAGCGTTAAGCAGCCCTGCCGGCGAATAAGAGGGCTAATCTTGGTTCCAGAAGTCTATGCGGTTTCCGGTTCATAAATCCGGCGGAACCAGCCTGAGTGATGATAACTAGGAATTATTGTAACTTCAGTAGCCGATTTGACCTTCAGCAACGCGGGTTAGAGAGAATATGCCACGCCACCGAACATTTCTGCTATTTGAAGCGCGAGCAACTTATGAACTCCTGAGGTTCAATGAATAAACCGTCGAAAAAACACCATTTTGTACCCCAGGCCCAGCTGCGGCACTTTGCTGCCGATACGAAGCGGCGGTTTATCTACGTCTTTGCGAAGCAGACTGACCACTCATTCCGCTCATCAATTCTAAATGCAGGTTCAGAGAACGACTTCAACACTGTCAGCTTTGGCGGCAGCAAATGGAACTTCGAAGACCTGTTTCAAGAAGTTGATTCGCGCTCTGCGCGCCTTGTCGCTAAAATAATCTCCCGGCGTTCGCTCGCGTGGCTAACACCAGATGATCGCATTGCACTCGCCGATTTCTTCGCAACTCAGCTATTACGCACTCATTTCGGTCGTACGACACCGAAACAGATTGCAGCGGAAATGCGCGAAGTAATCCGCAGAATTGGCTATGATCCAGACCTCAGTCCAGAGATGGCGATGCCTTCCGATGCAGATTTGAGGCTTAGCGCTGCCAGGATGTTTCTTGAAAGAACAGATCACACAGTCGCGCTTCTCTTGCTGCACCCAGCCCTGTACGCCAGTGATGACAACCATAGTTTTATCATTTCAGACCACCCTGTCAGCCGCATCAACGCCTTCCCCTACGGAGATCAAGGGCTCAGTTCTCCAGGCGTCGTCATCTCGCTACCGATTTCGCCCGAACTTACCATAGCGCTGCACTGCCCGACGATTGTTCAACGCTATGAACTAACAGCAGACCTCGATATTGAGGCTGAACGAGCAGATCGAATGTTAAACTACCGCGACGGATTGCGCTCTGGTGAGCCCATTGATCTTGATGCAGATATGGTGCTGAATCTCAATCAACATCAGGTCGCCCAATCGTCAGGTTACCTTTATTCCGCAACTGATAGCTTCGAGTTTGCACGCGTTTTTTTACGAGAACATGATGACCTTCGAGAGGTTGAATCGCACATACAAATGGGAAAGTTAGGGCACGCACCACCGCCACGATCTGATATGCCCATGGGGACACATTTGGTCATCATTGGTCCTGTCGATCACTGCATGTTGACGGTCGAAGAGATAGATACTTCTGGGGAAGGCTTTACCGTGCGTACGAAACAAATCGAGTTGTTGTCGCAAGTGGCAGCGGACAACGGAATGTTGCAAGCAGACCTCTATGTTGATGGGCAGCTCAGGCGCGGGATGGGTCAAACTATGATAGAGTGCTTCGGCGAACGATCTGATGGCTGGTTTCGGGTGGTGCATCGAGATCCCAGCCTGCGATCATTGAGTGCTCAGATTGACGCAAAGCGTTTCTGAATCATAAAATGCGTCCATAGTCTACCACCATCGGTGAGATGACTTGGCTAGCTTTTCTTCCAATGCGGTATGCACGGCTTCAAGACGACCAAACCCGCCCTTAAAAAAGCCTGCTTTATAGGGCGACCATTCATCGCCATGAAGTTGAGCTTCTTCCAGAATTGGATTTCGTCGACGGTCTTCGTGGTTCCACGCAAAAATGCCGTATGGAAGCCAAGCGTCGACTGCGGGGTCCTCGTTTTGATCCAAAACAATCATTGCAAGCAGGGTTTCAAGCCTGATGTAAAATTGTTCGGCGTCAACGCCGTTTTGCGTCAAAAGCGGTTCCATAATTTTTAGAAGATGTTCGCTAAAGGGAAAATACTGCCTGTTTTCGCATAGCATTTTCTGAGTATCCAAACTCATGCAGTACGCCGTGGTCAACTCTGGTAAAGATGTTCTCGCATGCCCTTTGAAATCGAACTGGTGCTTCATGAGACGCTTAAGCAATGCAAAATTACGACCCATTATCGCGCCGGCGACGGCGTGATAAAACACTTGCATCCCGGGATAGATCATCAAATCCAGTAAACCAGTTATCCCACTACGCTGGGACGGCGGGATCAACGACGCAATTGTTTGTAATATTATTTCGTCGTGAGTTCTTTCTCCCCAACGCGCAGCGTGAAACATCATCTCACTTAAAGTGCTACACGCTGCATCGTAAGCACGAAACCTTTGGCGCATGGTGTCTTCAAACTTTTCTGAACTCTGGCGACCAGTATCAGCTTGGTGAAGTGCTATTACTGCAGTGCGCTCTTCACTAAGCAGATCGGCGAGCCGCACCCGGTGAACGGGGTCCGCAACATATTTCTTGAGCAGCGCAAGCTTCACTGTTTTGCTTTTTCGATCTGCAGTTCCAAGCTCTTGAAGAGCTGCTACCTTTTCTGCGATCTCATCAAAGAAACCATCAGCATCATTGACACTGACAAGGTTCGCTCCGCGAAGATCAACAAGTTTTTGAACACTCTTAGAAACCTTGCCGCGTGCCGTCCAGTATGTTGCATAACGCCGAGTCGCGCAGCGCTCTAGTGCCGAGCGAAGGGCAGGATCCCAGTCGCCCGACCATCCTGCAATGATCAGACCAAACTCATCGAGAATTCGATCAAGGTATGAGTTTAGTGAATCGGAATAGACCGACAATTCGTCTTCGGTGTTTTTTATTCTGTCGTCGAGATAATCGCCGTGCAGCTTTACGATCACACACTTTTGGTGGGCCAAAGGCGCAGCACCGGAAAAGGCGTCAGCAGTCGAGATCACGACTGGAGAGACGCCTTCGTCACTTAGTGCTGTCTCCATCAGCCGATCAAAGTTTGTCGTGAGAATAACTCTGATAAAACCTTGGGAAACCAGACGAGCAATTGACCGATGTGCAAGCGTAGGTAGCTTCAAACCATCGTCTTTTTCGTCATCAGTTGGCTCAAAGAAGCCCTGCAGGATGGCGCGACGCTCAGGGGAGGTTTTGGACAATCTCGCCAAGATTGCGGAGTAACCTGGCTCCTCAGAGTATTTGGCTCGGTACCAAGCTTCCAAGTCTTCCGTCTCAGATTGCCCATCCATAACCGCTAGACGTTTGATAAGATCCATCGTTACTTCCCACCCAGTGGGAATACCCGCACTTCTGGAGACACCTGACCCTAAAAGGAGCGCATAGACACCTGGGTTGGTGTGCATCGAGTGTGCAATATTAATTGTTTGATCCAAGTTTCAGTGGCCTTCTGTCTCACGCATGTTCTTTGATATTGCTTAATCGCTCTGCTCGCGCTTCGACGCTGGCAAACGGGCTGGTGCGGCTCTTCTCTTTTTCGATCCGCGTTCACCACGAACGACCTCAACACCCTTGCTGTCATAGGTCTTGATGCTTTCTGAGATGACATTGCGGTATTTGCGGCTCGCATCCCATTGCCAAGAGAACTGCACTGTGTCGCTTTTGAAGACCCATTTTTTCGCTCCAAGTGCCAAAAAACTGTACCGCTCATCTTCGATTTGGAACGAGTGCTGGTGCCAGGCGCGTGTGTTTCCACCCTTGCTTGGAGGTCGATATGGTTCATTCAAGAACGTTCGGTATTCCGAAACATTCACGGGACCGATTTCATTGGGCTCGTTTGCGTTTGACTGGTCCTGCGGGTCATCTGGCATGCTCATATCTACTTTCAATCGTGGTCGTGTATCAGGCGAAACATTTCTGCCTGATACCGGGCGTCCGCCAAGGCCGTGTGGTCACCAGATAGTTGCGGCTTGAGCCGTTTGGACATGGCGCTTGATTTTGTACCGTCCCAAGCTCCGCCAAACTTGCCCATGTAAAGGGCTTTGATATCAAGAGCCGTAAATCCAAACGGGTTGTCACCAAGATATCGGTGAAAATAGTAGTTGACGAAGGACCAATCGAAGGGCGCATTAAGCCCAACGAAAACGACCTTTCGATCATTACCTATGACGGACGAAATCCAGTCAGAGAACTGGATCATCGCCTTCTCTGGCTCAAGCCCAGTTTTAGACAGCGTGTCGAGCGACATGCCGGTCACCGCCATCGCCTCTGGTATATAATTCGAATTGATCGGCTTCAGCTCGCACTCAAATCCGTTTTCCGGATCAAATACATCGCAAGCTCCAATCGACAGGAGACTGTACTCACCCGGTATTGGGCCAGCCGTTTCAACATCAACCGATATGAAGCATTCTGTTTGACTGGTCACGAGATAAGCGGCTCCATTGGGACAAGAGGCGGTCTGTTCCGGATCGCGTTGTAGTGTTCACGAAATGCTCGCTTTTTATCCTTAATCGTTCCTTCTGTTTTCCAAGGTAGCCCGCTGAGGGTGGTGATATCAAATGGTCGTTCGCTACCTTCGCGCGAGGTCACGATTGTGGGCAAGCTCCTCCCGAGTGCGTAGCCAAGTTCGAGAAAACAGTTGGGCCGAGTGCCAGTGATGTCTGCAATGACCAGACTGCTTCGATGTAACCTGGCGAAAATTTCTTGGTCCATACGAGCATGCTCAAACGCCTGCTGACCATCGACGACAGTGAATCGATAACCCATCTCGTCTTCCACAATGGGCTGGACGATCGTTTCAAAGAAATCATCAACTGCCGCAAATTCAGGATGGTCAGGGTTGAGCAGACGCACGGCAAACGCTTTCGGTGGTTCAAGATCCTCCAGTAGATCAATAAGCGTTGAAGCGCGTTCATCCACAGATGTCCGGTTCGAGAAGTTGATTTGATTGATCCAGTGATGAGGTGTTCTGCTTTCGGTCCTGAGCAGTTGGCCAGCCTTATTGCTGGTGAGGCCAATTTCGAATAGCTTTCTTGCCCCTTCACCGGACGGGGTGAGAGGAGCCATTAAGGGAACAACGTGCTTTCCCGCATCATGGTAAAGGTTGGCCAGATAGGTGACACCTTCAGCGCCGCCGATGGCGATAAGAATGTCGCCCCACTTGGCCTGCAGTTCCATGCGCTTGCCGTTCATGTTCCAATGCGAGGCATTTTCAATTTCGACGAGATCAGTCCCTCGCAGCTCATCCCAAAGTTGATGCATTTCAGGCGGGATCTGATCCTCTGACTTATGGTGCTGAACGGCGATCGCAAGCGGGTTTGGTGCGCCGCTCGGACGCTTCGCAATGTTATCTTTGATGGCCTGCCAAACTAACCAGTCAAAACAAAATGGGCGATCATCTTGATCTCGCTTTTTCTCCGCATCTACCGGAACCACAAATGTGGCACCTGCTCTCACCAATTTCTCGACCAACTTGACGACAAGCTCCCTTGTCGTATCAACGTCTTCAGTGGAGGCAATGGTCAAATCATTGGAAATACTGCCGCTGATGTGTATGCGTCGTCCAAACAGGGGTGACTTTGCCATCACGCGTCCTCCAGGACTGGCGACGGCCGCATGGCACTCGCCGTTGTCAGGAGGTCTTCATAGGTCAGTGGCCGGTTTGGAAAGGCCCTTGAAAGGGCCGAAGGATAAAGCCGCGTTCGGATATCAGAATATGTCCATGGCGGCAGACCATTTCTTGCTCCCGTGGCCAGCACCAGCTGCTTCAACTCATCTGGCCTCAACTTCAATGCTGCCAAATCCATCGAAAGCAGTTGCAGTCGCTCTTGGTCTGATGGGCGCCTAAATTCCTCAATAATTGCTGCACGGCGAACCAGAGCCGGGTCGAGCGCGCTCAATCGGTTTGTACAGAGAATTGTCACAACGCGTCCACCCAGCTTGCGCAACTCATCAATTGATTGAATCAGTGTGTTGACCGCAACTTTGTCTTCGTGGTGGCTATGAGCTTGCGAACGCGCGGCGGCGAGGGAATCCCCCTCGTCAATAATCAGAATGGCACGACGGGTTTTACCAGCTGACTGCGTCACTTTCTGAAATGCGTCAATCATTAAGGTCCCCATCTCTCCGACCTTACCGCTACCACGCACACGATTGCTCATCTTGAACAGGATTGAGTCCTCAGCCCGAGACTCTTCAACCAATCGGTTGGCCATACACTCGGCCATCGCGGTTTTGCCGGTCCCGACATCACCATGGAAAATGACGAGTGGGTACTGATCAGACACCAAAGTGCCGAGAGCGAGTTGCCCTCCGTGGTTTTTCTGATTCCAAGCCTGAATCTGATCAATGTGAAGAAGCAAACGCAGCTGGTTTTTGACCCGCTCGTATCGCGCATCAAAACCGAGCAGTGTTTTGGATCTTGCTGCCAGACTATCGTCCGGCAGCAAGATTTCATTGTCAAAGATACTTGCCTCACTCATGCTGCAAAGTCCTCACGTTGCATGCCCCAGCCATTTTTGACGTAGTCTCGACTACCACTGCTTTTGAGCGACGAGTGACTTGTGTCCGCAAGAGTGGGCGTCCAATTGATCTTGAGTTTTTTCTTCATCGCTTCCTTGGCAGATGCATCGTATGAGCTTGTGTAGCTGAGGATGATCCGCAAATGTGGACTGTTGACGCGAGGCCATTTGACACCGCCTGGCCTACTTGTCGTGAGGCTCCCAGACGTCGTGTTTACGGTGTATTGTGTGGCACATATTTCCGAACCATTGCTTAGTAGCGTAACGTCGACCTTTTTGAGATACCCGTTCTTTGCGAGTTCCTCCGCGTCATGGACGTATTCCCGGGCTTCTTGCTCTGTTATCGCGCCAGAACTCTGCGCAATCATCACCAGGTCTGCATTAAAGCGCCTCATCACCATTGCGATGTCTGTGTGCGTATAGGTGTTTGATGCGGTATAAGTTGATGTAGATGTCATGATGCGTCCTCCACCTTGAACCGAGGTCCAAAAATTTCTTTCCAAATATCGTTGTCATCTTCTGCAGACGCAAAGCTGGCTGCTTCCCACGCTTCTTCTGCTGCTTTAACAATTTCCAGCCGTTCAGATTCACTAATGCGTGACGCCGTATTATTCGTGCTACACACCGGATCAATGATGACGACCGGGTCGCTGAAATTGCCAAGAGGCAGTGTATTTTCAGGAAATGAAATCGTCTCTTTTAGCTCGGACTGCGCGATGTATAGAAGGAACCTGCGAAAGCGTTGTTCGATTGAGCCTTCCGACCCTTCTTTGTCGAGTACATGCGCGAGAATCAACTCGATGTGGAATGATTTGAGGTGTGACAGCTCTGCATAGTTTCTCCACCGTTTTGCCATGCGAACGAGGGTGCGGAAATCGCCATCCTTGTTTTTGCGGTCCCTGACGAACTTGATTTGGCACGGGGCGCAAGTTTCGGTCTTAGTGCCATCCTGCAGATCGTACTGCCAACCGTATCCGTCACGGTTTTCATCGGCGATGACGGGAACTATGTCGACATCCAGGCCGGTGCCCACAAAAGAGACCTTTGCCGCTTTTCTCTGGATTTCAAAATCTTCGACCGCCTTCGACGGATAGATATCGATCAAGAGCTTGTAAATCTTATCGTTGAGGGTTTGAAGCGTTTCGCTATCGACAGACTCGCCTGCGACGTAGAACACGACATCCACATCGACCGGGTCAGAAGCCGTCTTGCGCAGAATTGTGAATTTGGCGAACGAACCCGCTTTCACCACCTTCGTTATCTTGATTTCTGTTTTTTCGCGAATGCTCTTGCTGAGCTCTGAGATAAGCCGATCAACCTGCTTGTGATACTCAGTGCGCTTGTCGGCCGGCAACCGGAGGACGTTGCTGTCATAGTATTTTAGTTGTGTGTTCATCAGCGGCATTGACAGCCTCCTTCATTGCTTGGCAGCTACCAAGCCGGTTTACATTTTTGCCTCCCATTCGTGTCTTGCTGCAATAAATACGGAAAATTCAGGGGAAATCAAGCTTTGTAGTTTACAATTTTTCAATTTATGCACAATATTGTAAACCGCAACCTTCGAGGATAGCGATATGATCGGCCACAGACTTAAGATTGCTCGCGCGGCGGCAGGACTGTCGTTGCGTGATTTGGCACTTGAAATAG
>Ga0070727_10004385_pt1 | contig 12103 bp, 11 predicted proteins | sample tdAd472_FD_66722 | JGI IMG/M metagenome (GOLD analysis project Ga0070727, IMG submission 66722) | Marine sediment microbial communities from the Atlantic coast under amendment with organic carbon and nitrate - tdAd47.2 | ecosystem: Environmental > Aquatic > Marine > Coastal > Sediment | place... | reverse complement strand
TGGGCGGCGATCTTGTAGGCGATGCAGCCTTCCTTCACATCGCCCTTCTTGGGGAGCCCGAGGTGCTCCTTGGGGGTGACATAGCAGAGCATGGACGCGCCGTGGTAGGCGATGGAGGTGGCGCCGATGCATGAGGTGATGTGGTCGTAGCCGGGGAATACATCGGTGACGAGCGGCCCGAGCACATAGAAGGGTGCACCGTGGCAGATGGTGCGTTGGAGCTTGGCGTTGTACTCGATCTGGTCGAAGGGGACATGCCCGGGGCCTTCGACCATGACCTGTACGCCTCGGCGCCAGGCGCGTTCGGTGAGTTCGCCGATGACCTGGAGCTCGCCGAGCTGGGCGAGGTCGGTGGCGTCGGCAAGGCCGCCGGGTCGGAGCCCGTCGCCGATGGAGAAGGAGACATCGTGCTTGCGCATGAGGTCGCAGATGTCGTCCCAGAGTGTGTACATGATGTTGTCTTTGTTGTGGACGAGCATCCACTTGGCGAGGAGGGAGCCGCCTCGTGAGACGATGCCGATGGCGCGCTTTTTGACATACTTGAGGTGGGCCATGCGGACGCCGGCGTGGATGGTGAAGTAGTCGACGCCTTGTTTGGCTTGGTGCTCGAGTGTTTCCATGATGAGGTCGCGATCGAGGTCTTCGATCTTCTTGCCGATGATCATGGAGTAGATGGGGACGGTGCCGATGGGGACGGTGGCGTTGTCGAGGATGGCGGCGCGTGTTGCGTCGAGGTCGCCTCCTGTTGAGAGGTCCATGACGGTGTCGGCGCCCCAGCGCTCGGCCCATTGGAGTTTTTCGACTTCTTCGTCGGTGCCCGATGCGACGGGGGAGGCGCCCATGTTGGCGTTGACCTTGGTTTTGGAGGCGCGCCCGATGGCCATGGGGTCGAGGTTCTTGGCGAGGTGTGCGCGGTTGGCGGGGATGATGAGTCGCCCGGCGGCGATCTCGTCGCGGACCTGGGTGGCGGTGAGGTGGGGTTCGCGCTCGGCGACGCGGTGCATCTCGGGTGTGATGATGCCGAGGCGTGCGGACTCGAGCTGGGTGATGGGTGTGAAGCCGGGGGGGGTGGTGACGCGGCGGGTGATGCCCTTGGCGTCGGTGAAGACATGGGCTTCGTGGGCGCAGGGTGATGAGGCGGCGGGGGTGGTTTCGCCGTCGACGATCTCGACGGTCCAGTCGTCGGGGAGGAAGTCCCATGCGGTTTTGTCGGAGGGCTTGGGCATGCCGGGGGTGTCGGGGGAGGAGAACATGTAGGGGCCGCCGATGTCGGGCTTGTGTGCGAATGAGCCGGGGGTTGGGACATCGGTGTCGGAGCCGGGGTTGTAGGCGCCGTGGACGGGGAGGGTGTACTTGGCGTCTGGTGTGGATGGTCCGCCTTGGACGGTGCGGAAGCTGTTGCGCATGTCGTCTGCGGTTTTGTAGCGGGTGGTGAGGGCGACGGCCTTGCCTGCGGGTGAGGTGATGGCGAGGTGGTCGGGGTTGGTCTTGGGGTATGTGTTCTGGTCAGCCATGGCGCATGGTCCTCAGTGTTGATGCACCGAGGGGAATGCGCGGCAGTCGGTCCGTGTGGGTGTACGGGATGACTGTCTGCATTCCCTCCGCCGGTGCGAGCCGGATCAGGTTCAACGGGTGCTTCTCAGCGGCGGTGGCCGCGCCCCGTGCAGTTGGGTGATTGTAGCGGAGATCCGGGGGGCATGCCGTGCGTAGAGTGTGTGCTGTGCAACTTCGATCGCTTGTGATTCTGGTTGGTGCGGTGTCGGCGTGGCTTTGTGGCGCGTGGGCGGGGTCGCATGGGCTTCCCGGGGGGACGGAGGTCGTGCGTACGCCCGGCGGGCCGCAGCCGGTGTGGATCGGGATCGGTGAGTCGGGGATTGTTGCCGGTGAGCAGCGTGAGTCGGGCGGCGGGGACGATGGTCCTGTTGGTGCTGTCTGGGTTGCGGATGGATTTGATGGCGTATCGCTGTGCTCTGGCTTGGTTTGTGGCCCGGTGTGTGAGTTGCGTTCGTATCGATGCGGCGCGATTGGTGCTCGATCTCCGCCGGTGTGATGGTGTTTCTTTGCGTGTGTGCGTGTTGCCGGTGATGTTTTCCGGTACGCGATGGCAATGAACACGGTCACCCGCTGCGGATGTCGCTGCGGATTTTGTGAGTCCACCAATGAATCATGAACACACGGACGCGGGGTCATCCCCTGCGTCGGGTATTGATCGTGCGTCTGTGCACGAGGAACATTCTGAGCAGGCGTACAGCAGTCTCAAGGGTTGTCTGACCCTTGTGGCGGTGATCGTTGCGTTTTTGGGCGCATCGATCGGTCTGGCGATACTGACGAAATGAAGATCTGCTGATCAGCGATCGAACTCGCCCGATTCTTCGGGTTGATACTCGAGCGCGACTACGCGGAGGCGTTGTTCGCGCGATCGGGTTCTCATGGCGATTGTGTCGCCGACGCGTCGTGCGAGGAGTTCGCTTCCCAGCTCTGAGTGGATCTCCACGGGTTCGACACCCGTGGGGATTTCGTGCGCGCACTCGGCGTCGTAGAGGAGTGCGACTCTGCGGATCTCGAGGGTGTCGAGGTCGATGAGGCGGACGATGGAGTTCATGGTGACCATGTCAGCTGGGACATGGGCTGGGTTGATTGGGCGTGCGTGCTGCATGCGGTGGAGAAGCCGCCCGATGTGCGCGGGTGTGCACCCGTTGACAAGGGAGCATGAGAGCGCCTCTGTTCGGGGATGGGAAGCGTCCGCGAAGGATTCGAGGATGCGGACACGATCGAGTCTGTTGATGACGGGCGTGTTCTGCATGGCGTTCTCCCAACACGGCGGCGTGCCGTGTGCGGGATACGGTACCTCGGATAGTGAATGAATCCCAGTGTGAAGATTTCGGCAAGGGTTTTCGTGGGGCGAAAATCGTACATAGATGTGATGGAGAATGAGTTATCACCACCAATACAAACGAGAAGAAGGATGGTGAATCAGTTCTCGCGCACCCAGTTCGCATCGAACATCTCGGCGAACTCGTTCCAGGGTCGGGCGTTTTCGGGGGCGTTTTCGAGTGGGTGGACTTCGATGAAGCCGATGCCGCACATGACTTCGTATTCGCCGATGGTGTGGTCGAGCATCAGGAATGTGAGTGCGTCTGTGCGATCGCCGTCTTCGGGTTTGCGCCAGTGAGCGTAGATCTCGACCCCGATCTTCGTCTCGTCGCGGTAGGCGACAAACTGGATGCCGTCGATGTCGATTGTGACACCGTCTGATTTGATTCCACGGCACCCGTCCTCGAATCTTGGGCGAAAGCGGATGACCTTCCATCCGGGAATCTCAGGGGCGGCATCGCAGAGTTGTTCAACTGAATCGGCTGAAGAAGCCATCCCATTGGCACTGATGATGAGTTCGAAAATCTCGCGCTCTCCGTACCCGATAAGGGCACAAAGGGATTCATCGTACTTGCAAAGCTCGTCAGAAACCGCGTCGAGAATGTCCATTCCTTCTAGTTGTCGGAGCTTCTTGCTGTTCTTGGAAAACCAGTTCCAGAACTTGGCTTCGGGCGTGATGTTCTTTGATCGGAAGAGCATTCGGGGATCATACACCCAATGACTTCACCCAATCCCGGATGAGCTGTGTCTGCTCGGGTGTGAGTGGGTCGGCGTGGTCTTCGGGGGGCATGATGTCGGGGTCACCGGCGGGGAGTTCGATGAGGTAGACGAGGTCGGACATGACCGGGTCGCCTCGCACGACGATCTCTTTGTCGGTGCTGAGAACATACTCAAGGGCGTCGAGTCGGACATCGTCCTCGGGGTCTTTGGCGCCGTGGCAGTCGATGCAGTTGGCGTCGAAGATGGGCTGGATCTGATCGAGGTAGATGTCGAGTTGGTCCTGCGTGATGTTGAACGACGAGGGGTTGAGTGTTGCGACGGGGGCAGGTGCGGGGTCTGGATTGAAGATGTTCAGAAGCGGGCGGGTGAGGAAGCCCTTGCCGTGGGTGAGGTCGCCGCCCAGGTGCCCGGTGAATCCGACGGCACCGGCGGAGATGATGAGCAGCGCGAGGTAGAGCTTGGGGGCGTTGCCCGGGTGTTCGCGCCGCGATGCGACGAGGGGGATCGCGGTGAGGAGGACGAGGATGCCCGTTGCGATCCCGAGGATGCGGTGGAGATCGACCTTGGATGAGTCGTCGAACCCGAGGATGAGCCCGGAGATGACGGTGTAGGCGCACGCGCCGAGCGCGAAGACGAACATGGTGGTGCCCGCAGCGGTGGGGGTGTAGCGTGATGCGGTTCGGCGCAGGTTGAGTGCGCTGAGAAGTTCCACGATCGCGGCGACGATGAGCAGCGCAATGGGGAAGTGGAGGACGACGAGGTGCGTGCGCCCGAGGAACTCGATGAGGTTGTCCAGCATGCTTGGGCTCAGTGCTCTTCTTCGAACTCGTCGTGTCCTTCCTTGCGGACATTGCGGAGGGCGGCGTAGAGGTTTGTTGCTTCCTTGTCGTTGCCCATCAGGATCTGGCGGGCGAGCGAGTTGGATGCGGAGACGGCCTCGGTGAGTTTGATGCGCAGGTCGTTGGCGAACTGTTCCTTATTGCCGTCGTACTTGGACTCGGAGCGTTCGGGGATGGGGGCTTGCTCGGCGTGCTCGATGCACTGTGCGAGGAGGATGGTGACCTGATTGGCGTAGAAGGCCGCGTCTGGTCGAGCGCCCGGTGCTTCGAGGTTTCGCATGAGGCCGCGCATGGTTTTGAGGTGGTCGCCTGCCTGCTTCATGCAGTCCTCGAACTGGGAGGCGGCCTTGGCGGAGCTGTTGAGCGTGATGCCCTTGGCCAGCGCGATGGATGGGATGGAGATGGCGCCGACGGCGAGGAATGCTCTTCGTTGGATGGTGTTGCTCATGTGTACTTCCCGATTGGCGTCCGTCGACGCTGGAGTGTGGTGCCCCGATGATACCGGATTCCGGGGTTTGGGTTGCTCAACGCGTCCGGCGTGGTGGCATTGCATCGCGTTGGCGGCCGCATTCTGGGCATTGGGCGATGGATCGGTCGAGATCGCGGAGCCAGTAGCCGCACTTGTCGCAGACATCGAACCCGCGGTTGCGGAGTTCGTTGTAAACGAATGGGGCGTACCAGAATCGCTTGAGGATCTGGGAGAGCATGAACACATAGATGAGGAATACGAGCGCAACCAGAATGAGCGTGGGGATGCCAATCTGGCGCCCCGCGAAGCTGCGTGGGAGGTACGCGGTGTAAAACAGTGGCGCTGCGCCGAGGATGCCGAAGGTGATTCCTCTTGCCGGGTTCTCGTTCCACTTTCTCCATGCGGCGCGCCGGATCTTCCGCCTCGTGCGAGCGTCGATCGGCAGCGCGGGGTCGATGAGTGAGGGGTGTAGCGGCACTGGGAGTCACTTTGCGAAGAGCATCCACTCCATGACGCTGGACATGGGAAGGTCTTTGATGCCGAGTTGGCGGAGCATGTTGAGGCATTGGGCGCGGTGGTGCATGGCGTGGGTGGTGACATGGGTGAGGATGCCGCCGACGGTGAAGGTGTAGGTCTGCCCGTTGCGTTCGCGGTTGATGACTGTGTCGAATGGGCGGCGTAGAGCTGCCTGCTCAAAGTCGTCGCAGATGGGGTCGTGGATTTCGCGGATCTCGGCGAGAGTGTGTTGGCGTTCTTCGAGGCGTGGGCGGGACTCGGTTTCATTGAGGACATCGGTCCAGCCGCGGGTCGCGCTGAGGTTGTGCAGGAGGTTGTTGCGGAGCGAGCCGGTGCCCATGGGGAAGATCTGGGTGAACTGGTCGTGGCTGAGGTGCTCGCACGCGTCGTAGAGCTTGGCGTTTGCCCATCGGTCGTGGGCGAGGAGGACGGCGTGTGGTTCTGTGGGCATGCGGTTCTCGCTGTGTGGTTGTGCTCATTAAGTGCTTTGGATCGGGTCGGGTTGGATGTACACTTTGGGTGAGAGGAGTCTAACAGATGAGAAAGCTTGCGATCGTGTTCTGCGTTTGTGGCTCGGTTTCCGTGGTCTGCGCGGATGTCGTGACTTATTCGGGGCCGCTGACGGCGACCCGGGATCAGTTCAACATCGACTCGGACGGGTTGGCGTTGCTGGAGGACTTTGAAAGCTTTGGTGGCGGTCAGGCGGTGGGGGATATGCCTGGCAACGGGGCGAGGTTCGCGGAGGAGTACGCGGATGGTTCGTCTGCGCCGCTTCCTGTTATTCAGGCCACGGCATCTGCTCCTTCAGGGTCGCGTTGGATGGCGAACTTTGGCAATGGTCGCCCGGCGTTCTCGTCATGGGTGATCCGTCCCGACAATCCGGGCGATCGTATCTATGGGTTTGGGCAGGCCAATGCGCAGGGCGACTGGGTGCGCATTGAGGGCTTTGATGCGAGCGATCACTTGGTTGTGAGTGTGGACGCGCAGCCCATCGCTGCGGGTTGCTTCGCAGGCTTTATCGTGCGTGAGGGGGTGAGCAAGGTCGTTGTGACACCCTTGGGCAACTTTGACGGGCTTAACGGGATGGACGATGTGCAGGTTTCGACGCAGGAGATCAGCCTGTGTGATGTTGATCTGAACTGTGACGGGAACTTGGACTTCTTCGATGTGAGCGCATTCATCGCGGCGTACAACGCGATGGATCCGCGTGCGGACTTCACGGGCGACGGCGAGTTCGACTTCTTTGATGTGTCGGCGTACATCGCGCAGTACAATGCGGGTTGTCCCTGATCCGTTGTTCTGGATCGTATGTGGTTTGTTTCGATTTACGGCGTGTATTCGTAGAAGGATTCGCTTTGAGATATTCATTCAGCAGCTCTTCCGAGGGGCTTTGTGGCGTTTTGGTGTGTTCGTTTGTCCTTATGCATTTCTTGTTCTTGAGCCCGTCGGCGTTTTCTCAGGGATGTGATCCTTCAGATCAGTTTGCTCCTCGCATCAACTACGATGTTGGCTACTTCTCGTATTGCTCCGTGTTGAGCGATATGGATAACGATGGGCATATCGACATCATCACCGCCAATGAGGGCGAGGATACCGTCAGCATCCTGTCCGGGAATGGTGATGGGAGTTTCGGTTCTGTCGTGGCGTATGACTTTGGCGATAGGCCGCAGTGTGTTGCTGTGGGTGATCTCGACGGCGACGGCAACATGGATGTTGCGGCGGTCAACTCGAACGATACATTCCTGAGTATCCGTATGGGGAACGGGGATGGCACGCTTGGGGTGCGGAGGACATTCGCCTCGGGCGAGAACCCCGTCGACCTCGAGCTGGGTGATCTCGATGGTGACGGCGACCTGGATATCGCCGTCGCCAACTACTTCAGGAGCGATGTGACCATCCTGTTCAATAATGGGAGCGGCTTTTTCAACTCCAGGAATACATTCGATTCGGTTTCAGGCCCGATCAACATCGAGCTTGGCGATCTTGATGGTGATCAAGACCTTGATCTCGCCATCGCGAGTTCTCCCGATGATGCGGTCGCGATCCTGTTCAACAATGGCGATGGCACATTTAGTGCTGAGGTGGTGTACGACGCGGGAGACGAGACGCAGTGTGTTGCCTTGGGCGATGTCGACGGTGACGGCGACCTTGACTTTGCGGCCACGAATGTGCTCGACGACAAGGTCCTTGTCATGAGGAACAATGGGGCGGGGGTGTTCAGCTCGCCTGCCCGATATAGCGTGAGAAGCTTCCCAAGCTATGTCGCCATGGCGGATCTCGATGGCGATGGCGATGTTGATCTTGCGGTATCAAACACCGGCAGTAACAACATGAGCGTGCTCAGGAATCATGGTGACGGCACCTATGCGACCCAGCGTACATACTCGGCAAGCAGTCAGCCCGAGATGATCGTGCTCGGAGACATCGATGCGGATGCTGATGTGGATGTTGTCGTGGCCAACCGCAACGGAGATGTGAGTGTGTTTGTCAACCAGTGTGGTGTGCCCTGCCTGGCGGACCAGAACAACGATGGTGAGTTAAACTTCTTTGATGTGAGTGTCTTCCTTGTGGCGTATCTCGACGGTGATTTGAGCGTCGACTTTGATGGGAACGGCCAGTTGAACTTCTTCGATGTTTCCGAGTTCCTCGTCTCTTATCAGGACGGGTGCCCCTGAGACCCATTCGTTTCACTGTTGTTTGGGTATAAACGCCCGCCCGCTGGGCGGGTTTTTCTTGCGTTCGTACAGCATTGCTCGTACACTCAAAGGCCCCAAACCCCGAAAGGAAAGATCTTTCATGAATCGTATTGCTGTGCTTGGATGTGTGTGCGCCTGTACTTCGCTGCTTGTTGCGAACGATCACAATGTCGAATGGGACCTGCTGAGCCACGAGACGATGCACGACCTGCGTCCGCTGGTGCCGATGGGTGGCGAGTCGTTCGAGGTACAGCTGCTAGCCAAGAGCGCGGATCTGACTGGTGTTCGTGTGGGGTATTGGGTCGATGGCGGGTTTATCGGGTGGATCGATGCGAGCCACGCCGGGGTTCAGGGGCCGAAGGATCTTTGGAGCGCGAGCATCCCGAGTGTCGCGGGCACGACGGTGGAGTATGTGTTCGAAGCGATCGATGGGACGGATTCGGATTACTACGGCGCGGGCGGCGGGAGCGAGACGCTGCCGGCTGATCGGTTCGTTGTTGATTTCGGAACGCTGGAGCACGCGCGGAAAGGTGCGACGCCTGTAGCCGGTGGCACGGTATTCCGTGTCTGGGCGCCCACGCGCAGTAGCGTGCAGGTGCGGGGTGAGTTCAACGGATGGTCGACGGGTGATGCGCTGAGCAAGGTCGGTGAGGATTTCATCGGGTTTGTTGCGGGGGCTGAGGCCGGGGATATGTACAAGTACTACTTCAACAACAGCCACTGGAACACCGACCCGCACGCGGCGGAGCTGGTGACCAGTGACAACCTCAATGCGCGGATCATCGATCCGCTGGCGTATCAGTGGCAGCACGATGACTTTGTTGCGGCGCCGCTGGACGAGTGGGTGGTGTACCAGCTGCATGTGGGCACCTTCGCGGGCCGCAACGATCCGTTCGGCTCGACGGGCAATCCCAGCGGGTACCGGGATGTCGGTGATCGTGCCGCGCACTTGGCCGAGCTGGGTGTGAATGTGGTGATGCTCAACCCGATCAACGAGTTCCCGGGCGACTTTTCTGGCGGGTACAACCCGATCTCGATGTTCGCGTGGGAGTCGGCGTACGGGAATGCGGACGATCTGAAGTACATGGTGGACGAGCTGCACGGACAGGGGATCGCGGTGATCTTGGATGTGGTGTGGAATCACTTCTCGCCGACCGATAACTTCCTTTGGGACTTTGATGGTTCGCAGCAGTACTACGACGCGTCGCCGCAGGACACGCCGTGGGGTGCGCAGGCGGACTTCGATAAGCAGGGCGTGTTCGACTACTACATCGAATCGGTGCATCATGTGATGGGCGAGTTCCGCATGGACGGGTATCGCCAGGACGCGGTGATGGCGATGACGGACTCTGGGTGGACGGCCCAATGGGGGAGCGGGCAAGACCTGATGCGTGCGATGAACCGGTTGATCGATCGGCGCTACAGCGATGCGCAGACGATCGCGGAGATCTATATCGATAACGACTGGGTGCAGACCGGGATCGAGTTCGATTCGCAGTATCACAACAGCTTCAAGAACTCGATGCGTGACGCGGTGTTCGGGGCGAGCTTCGGCAGTCCGAACATCTCGGGTGTCGCGGCGGCGCTCGACGGCACGGGCAATGTCAGCGGCACGGAGGTGTTCAACTACTTCGAGCTGCACGACGACGCGTGGCCGCTGAATGGGCACGATCGGGCGGTGCGGCAGATTGATACGACCTTCCCGCACGACGATGTGTACGCACGCGGACGCGTGACCCTTGCGAATGCATTGACGATCATGAGCAAGGGCATCCCCGCGATTCTGCATGGGACGGAGTGGCTGGAGAATGACGGCTGGGAAGAGAACAAGATCGATTGGTCGCACAAGACGATCTACGACGGCGTGTTCAGCATGTATCAGGATGTGATCGCGCTCCGTACGAGCGAGCCCGCATTGCACGCTAATGAGAACGCGTGGGTGTTTCATCAGAACAACAGCGCCGATGTGATCGCGATGGAGCGTTGGCAGAACGACGGCGAGAGCTTTGTGATCGTCTCGAACTTCTCCAACGATGACTATGGGGATTACCGGATCGGTCTGCCTCGCGCGGGTGCGTGGGGCGTGGTGTTCAACTCCCAGCATAGTGATTACAACGGGAGCGGGTACGGTACGAGCGGGACATTCGATGCGGAAGCGATCGCCAGTGGGCCGCACGCGCAGTCGGTGTCGCTGCAAATCCCGGCGATGGGGATGCTGATTTTGCAGCACGAGCCGGGCGGTGTGTGTGCGGTGGATTACAACGGTGATGGCGAGTTGAACTTCTTCGATGTGTCCGCGTTCCTGATGGCGTTCAATGAAGAAGACGCGATCGCGGATCTGAATGGGGATGGGCTGTTCAACTTCTTCGATGTGAGCGCGTTCCTGACGCAGTTTGCGGCGGGGTGTCCGTAATCATCTTGATTGATTTACGAATCACCTCCCGGACGCTCGTGGTAGACTCGGGCAGACTCTGGGAGGTTTTCTTATGCGCACGCTCGTTGCATTGGTCTTCTGTCTGACATCGTTGCCTGTGTGGGCGCAGGCGAATCGGCCGCAGACGCCGGTGGGGCCATTTCCGTACCGAACGATTGATGTAGATGTGCCGGTGATTGATCCGGAGACGGGTGAGGAATCGCATACGCTGGGCGCGACGATCACGATGCCGGATGAGGACGAGTTCGGGGAGGGGCCGTTCGTCGGGGTGGTGTTGATGTCCGGTTCGGGGATGCAGGATCGGGACTCGATGATCTTTGAGCATCGCCCGTTCATGGTGATCGCGGATTACCTGACCCGGCGGGGGATCGCGGTGTTGCGGTATGACGATCGGGTGGTGGGCGATTCGACGGGCTCGATTGAGGGAATGACCACGCAGGATCTGGCCCACGACGGTCATTCCGCGATCATGTTCATGCAATCGTTTGACGGGATCGACCCGGAGCGAGTTGGTGTGATGGGGCACTCCGAGGGTGGCGGGCATGTCGCGTACATCGGGGCGCGGGATGAGTCGGTCGCGTTCCTGATCTCGCTGGCGGGGATGGGCGTGGACGGCGGCGAGGTGCTGGTTGATCAGACGATCGCGATGTACGAGGCCGGGGGCATGGACGAGGCGTATATCGAGGGGGCCATTGAGATCCGTCGCACGATTTTCGACGCGGTGCGGGAGGATCGGTCACGCGAAGAGATCGTGGACCTGATCGTCGAGCTCAACATGTTCGAGTATGGGATCGAGGAGGTCAATGACGCATTGCGGAAGACCTCGGAAGGCATGTACGGCGGCTTCGCCGGATCATGGATGCGTTCGTTCGTGCAGTATGACCCCAGCGTAGACTGGGCGCGATGCGTTGCACCGATCCTTGCGATGAACGGGAGGAAGGACTTTCAGGTCTCCGCAGAGCTGAATCTGGGCGGGATCCGTGAGGCGCTCGATGATGCAGGGCACACGCGGTACACGATCGTGGAACTCGCTGGGCTCAACCATCTGTTCCAGCATGCGGAGTCGGGCATGCTCCCGGAGTATGCGACGATCGAGGAGACCTTTGCGCCCGAGGCGCTGGCGATCATCGAGGCGTGGATCCGTACGAACATTGCGGAGAAATGAGCGTGGTCAGCTGATCGCGCTGGGCATGCCGAGCCCGCGGCGGAGGTCGGTGATCTGGCCCGCGTGGGTGCCCATGTGCATCATCATGCGCACGATGAGCGCATCTGCCGGGAACGGTGCGTTGCCCCAGGGGACCCTGCGGTCGAGCATCGCGCTGTCGGCGCTGCGTGTTGTTTCGATGAGGCGTGACCATGCGCGTTGGTGGATGTCGAGCAGGCGGTCGTACGCGGGATAAATCGAGGGGTCATCGACGGGGACTGAGCCGTAGCAGACGGACTCGGAGTCGATCCGGTCGGCTGTGCCCGAGCGTCCGTTGCCCTCGATGAAGTCGTCTGCGGGGAGCGGCTGCGGGTCGTCATGTCCGAGCAGGCGATCTGTTGCACGGTGGTG
>Ga0070727_10004383_pt1 | contig 12107 bp, 12 predicted proteins | sample tdAd472_FD_66722 | JGI IMG/M metagenome (GOLD analysis project Ga0070727, IMG submission 66722) | Marine sediment microbial communities from the Atlantic coast under amendment with organic carbon and nitrate - tdAd47.2 | ecosystem: Environmental > Aquatic > Marine > Coastal > Sediment | place... | reverse complement strand
CGGACGGTGCGCTTGAACAGAAACGCCTGGTCCGCGAGATCCAGGGCGTCGCCATGGATGAGGTTGATCTCCATCTGCGCTGCGCCGGACTCGTGTATCAAGGTGTCGAGCTGAATATCCTGGGCCTCGCAGAAATCGTAGATCTCCTCGATGAGGGGCTCGTGCTCGGTGATGGCGTCGATGCTGTAGGATTGCCGACCGCTCTCCGCACGTCCGGAGCGGCCGATGGGGGGCTCCAGGGGATAGTCCGGGTCGACGTTCGGCTTGACCAGATAGAACTCGAGCTCCGGCGCAACCACGGGTCTCCAGCCCCGGGCCTCGTAGAGGCCGAGCACGCGCCGCAGCACATGCCGGGGCGCCGCTGCCACCGGCCTGCCGTCCGGGTAGAAGCAGTCGTGAATGACCTGGGCCGTGGGCTCGAGTGCCCAGGGAACCAGGCGGATGCTCGCGGCATCGCCGCGACACACCATGTCGCCGTCCGCCGGGCTGATGGCGCGCACGTCGTCCGGGTAGTCCCCGGTGACGGTGAGCAGCAGCAGAGCCTCGGGCAAATTCATGCCCAGGTCCTCGCAGTACTTCGCGGCCGGCATGATCTTGCCGCGGGCGACACCGGACATGTCGGGCATCAATGCCTCGACCTCGGTGATGGCCCGTTCCTCACACCACTGCGGTATCGACGTCATGTCCTCTGGTCTCTCGGGCGCGATCACGGCAGGCCTCGCCGAAGGCCTCGAACATCGCGACGGATTGCGGGTTCTTCATCACCTGCCACTCCGGGTGCCATTGCACCGCGAGCGCGAAGGTCGCTGCATCGGCGACCCGGAAGGCTTCCACCATGCCGTCGGTGGCGGTGGCCTCGACGAGCAGCCCTTCACCGAGTCGGTCGACGCCCTGGGAGTGCAGGGAGTTGACCTCGATGTCGCTCTCGCCGAGCATACCCTCGAGATACCCGCCCCGGGTCAGCCTCACCTCGTGGATGGGACCGTACTGTTCCTCCAGAGGCTTCGATGAATCCTCCCGGTGGTCCATCTTGCCCGGCACCTCCTGGACCTTCTGGTGCAGGCTGCCGCCGAAGACGACGTTCAGCTCCTGGAAGCCACGGCAGATGGCGAACACCGGCACGCCGGCGTCGATGGCCGCGCGCATCAGCGGCAGCGTCGTGGCGTCCCGGTGGGGATCGTGCCTGGTGCCTTCCTCGCTGGGATCGCCAGCGTAGTGATGGGGCTCCACGTTGGACGGGCTGCCCGTGAAGAGCAGGCCGTCCACGCTCTGGAGCAGGCTGGCCATGGGCAGGCCGCCGCCGAGGGCGGGAATCAACAGCGGCAGGCCGCCGGCCGCCGTCGCCACGGCGGTGACGTACTTCTCGCCCACCGCGTGAAACATATGGGGTGCGATGTGCTTGCGGCAGGCCGGGATGCCGATGACGGGTCTGGTGTTGCTCACGGTGTGCCCTGAAAAAACGTCGTCCAAAAACGAAGCACCCGTGGCGGCGGGCGCTGTGGCCCACCGCGACGGGTCCTTGGACGATAGCCTGTCACGGGTGAGTTTTCCAGCGTTTCCAGGCGCTTACCGTGGATGGACGGGCGGGTTTTGGGTCCTGCACGATTCTGTCAGACTACGTGGGTGTCCACTATTTGATCAGACGTTTGGAGGCTTCGACCAGCATGGCTAACGACATCAATCGATACAGCGCCCGCGTGACGCAACCGAAATCCCAGGGCGCCTCCCAGGCCATGCTCTACGCGACGGGGATGACCGACGAGGACCTGGCCAAGGCCCAGGTGGGGATCGCCAGCGTCTGGTACGAGGGCAATCCCTGCAACATGCACCTGCTGGGACTGGCGGACAAGGTGAAGGAGGGCGTCGAGGCCGCGGGCCTCCACGGCATGCGCTTCAATACGGTCGGCGTCAGCGACGGCATCTCCATGGGCACCGAGGGCATGTGCTTTTCCCTCCAGTCCCGCGACCTGATCGCGGATTCCATCGAGACCGTCACCCGGGGGCAGTGGTACGACGCCAACATCTCCATCCCCGGCTGCGACAAGAACATGCCGGGCTGCATGATGGCCATCGGGCGCATGAATCGCCCGGCGCTCATGGTCTACGGCGGCACCATCCGCGCCGGGCGCGCGGGCAACAAGCCGGTGGACATCGTCTCCGCGTTCCAGAGCTACGGCGAGTTCATCGCCGGGAGCATCGACGAGGATCAACGCCAGGAGATCGTGAGGAACGCCTGCCCCGGCGCCGGCGCCTGCGGCGGCATGTACACTGCCAACACGATGGCCACCGCCATCGAGGCCATGGGCATGGCGCTCCCCTACAGCTCGTCGACGCCCGCCACGAGCCCGGAGAAGCTCGAGGAGTGCGTGCGCGCGGGCCAGGCGATCCGCGCCCTGCTGGAGAAGGATCTGAAGCCCCGAGACATCATGACCCGGGAGGCCTTCGAGAACGCCATGGTGATGGTCATGGCGCTCGGCGGGTCCACCAACGCCGTCCTGCATCTCATCGCCATGTCCCGCGCCGTGGGCGTGGACCTCACCATCGACGATTTCCAGGCGGTCAGCGATCGCGTTCCCTTCATCGCCGATCTCAAGCCGAGCGGGCGCTACGTCATGGAGGATCTGCACCACGTCGGCGGCACGCCGGCGGTGATGAAGTATCTGCTGGACCAGGATCTGTTGCGCGGGGACTGCATGACGGTGACGGGTAAAACCGTCGGCGAGAATCTGGCCGACGTGCCCGGGCTCGCGGAGGGCCAGGAGATCATCTTTCCCCTGGACAAGCCCATCAAGGAGAGCGGGCACATTCAGATCCTCAAAGGCAACCTCGCCCCGGGCGGCGCCGTCGCCAAGATCACCGGCAAGGAGGGGCTCGTCTTCACCGGCCCCGCCAACGTGTTCGACGCCGAGGAAGACATGCTGCACGCCTTGGAGGAGGGGAAGATCAACAAGGGCGACATCATCGTCATCCGCTACGAAGGCCCCAAGGGCGGGCCGGGTATGCCGGAGATGCTGACCCCCACTTCCGCCATCATGGGTGCGGGCCTCGGCAACGATGTCGCGCTCATCACCGACGGCCGCTTCTCCGGCGGATCCCACGGGTTCCTCATCGGCCACGTGGTGCCCGAAGCCCAGGAGGGGGGACCCATCGGGCTCATCGAGACGGGCGATCGCATCACCATCGACGCCGACACCAACGTGCTCGCCGTGGACGTGAGCGACGGCGAGATGGAGAAGCGCCGCGCCGCCTGGACGATGCCTCCCTACAAGGAAGACAGGGGCACGCTGCGCAAGTACATCAAGACGGTGAAGAACGCTTCCGAGGGCTGCGTCACGGACGAATAGCGGCGGGTCGACTATCTTCAGTCGAGGATTCCCTCCCCCCGGAGACGCGCTTGTTGAAGGCCCGCCGCTGGCGACGCCGTATTCGCCGGCTGTTCACTATCCTGTTGTGGAGCGTGGTGCTCCTCTTCGTCGCCAGCGCGGGCGCCGTGCTCGCCTGGCGCTGGATGGATCCCGCCACCACGTCGTTCATATTGCAGCGCAAGGCATCGGCGATCATCGCCGGCGATCGGGCGCGGGACGTGCAACAGAAGTGGGTCGACTGGAAACACATCTCTCCGCACATGGGCATCGCCGTCATGGCATCGGAGGACCAGCGCTTCGCCGATCACTGGGGATTCGATCTGGACGCGATTCAGGATGCCATCGAGGAGCGCGAGCAGGGCGGGCGCATGCGCGGCGCCAGCACCATCAGTCAGCAGGTGGCGAAGAACCTTTTCCTCTGGTCCGGGCGGAGCTACGTGCGCAAGGGTCTCGAAGCCTACGTCACGGTGCTCATCGAGATGTTCTGGTCGAAGCAGCGCATCCTCGAGGTGTATCTCAACATCGCCCAGTTCGGCGACAAGACCTTCGGCGTCGGCGCGGCCAGCCGGCGCTTCTTCGGCAAGCCCGCGTCGCGGCTGAGCGCCAGGGAGGCCGCCCTGCTCGCCGCCGTGTTGCCTAACCCGGTGCGTATGCACGCCTACGATCCCTCACCATACGTCGAGCGGCGGGCGCGGTGGATCCAGCGTCAGATGCGGCGCCTTCGCGGTACCGAGCACGTTCGCGGCATCTGACGGCTGCCGCCGGCCGCTTCCGCGGAAGCGTTTGTCGAACGAGAATCATTATCACCGCCGGCTCGAGATTCGTCTCCCCTGATCGAGATCAGCGATGTCGTGCTCCTCCGGAGTACGCTGGAGCCGAGCCTCGAACGGTGGATTTTTCTTTGAGCCTGGTTTTGCGGACCGCTCCCTTGATGTTGCTGTTACTGCTCGCATCGACGGCAGCGGACGCCGATCACGTATACGGTTGGCGCGACGAGCAGGGGAACGTGCAGTACTCCGATCGACCGCCCGGTGAGCCGCCCGAGCACGGTTACCTGGAACCCGTGCCACCCTCTATCGAGGCGCGGATCGAGAAGGCCGAGCTGGATGGCTGGAAAAGCCGTGTGGCCGAATACAAAAAGCTCCAGGCGGAGATGCTTGAAGATACGGAACGTCGCGAGGCCGAGGCAATTCTGCGGCAGCGCTACTGCGAGGATGCCCACGCCCACCTGGTCTATTTCAGCTACCCGGGCCGCCAGTACGTGAGGAAAGGACATGCGGGCGAATGGACGGCCGTGGACTCGGAGGAGCGAGCCGCGCTCATCGGGCACTGGCAGAAGATGGTGGATGAGCTATGCGAGTGAGCTGACGCACCCCCCGGCGCCACTGCGCCCGACTTTCCCTGCTCGGGAGGAATATCAATGCACAACTACGAGACGAGAACGGACCCCGCGACCGGAGAGAGATATCTGCCGGTCGGTCTGAGGGGGCGCGCGTTGATGACCGACTCCATGTTGAACAAGGGGACGGCCTTCATGGGGAACGAGCGCATCGATCTGGGCATCCAGGGACTGCTGCCGCCGTCCGTCTGCACCATCGAGCGGCAACTCGAACGGGTGTATGAGAATTACCGGCGCCAGCCGGACGATCTCGATCGCTATCTGTACCTGGTGGCGCTCCAGGATCGCAACGAGACCCTGTTCTATCGACTGCTTAGCGAGCATGTCGAGGAGATGACCCCTATCGTCTATACCCCGACCGTCGGGCTCGCCTGCCAGCGCTTCTCACACATCTACCGTCAGCCGCGCGGTCTATACGTCACTGCCGACGACACCACGCGGATGCGGGATCTGCTCTCCGGGCTGCCGTACTCGGAGGTGTCCGTCATCGTCGCCACCGACAGCGAGGGAATTCTCGGGCTCGGGGATCAGGGCGCGGGCGGCATGGGCATCCCGATAGGAAAGCTTGCGCTCTACACGCTCGGGGCCGGCATTCATCCGGCGCGGTGCCTGCCGGTCTGCCTCGACGTCGGCACGAGCAACGCCCAGCTGCGCTCCGATCCGCTCTACCTCGGCGTCCAGTCCCCGCGCCTCGAAGGAGACGAGTACTACGACATCCTCGATGCATTCGTCGATGCCGTCGCCGAGGTGTTCCCCTCCACGCTCCTTCAATGGGAGGACTTCTCGAAGCAGAAGGCGTGGACGGTGCTCGAGCGCTACCGTGACCGAATCTGCTCGTTCAACGACGACATTCAGGGCACCGGCGCCATCACGCTGGCCGGCGTGCTGGGGGTCTGCACCGTCACCGGTCGGGACCTCGGCGACCACCGCTTCGTGGTGCATGGCGCCGGCGCGGGCGGCGGCGGCATCATCCAGGTGCTGCTCGCCGCCCTGGTGGAAGCCGGGCTGAGCGGGACGGAGGCGAGAGCCAGGGTGCTCGGCCTCGACAGCCGCGGACTCATCCTCGCGAATCGCCCCGGGCTAGACGAGTTCAAGCACGCGTTGGCCGCCGACCCCGAACTGGTCTCGGATTGGCGCCTGGACGATCCGAGTCAAATCTCGTTGAGCGACGTGGTGGCCAACTTCCAACCGACCGTGCTCATCGGCACGTCGGGACAACCCGGTTGCTTCACCGAGACCCTCGTCCGCGAGATGGCCGGGCACGTCGATCGCCCGGCGATCTTCGCGCTCTCGAACCCGACCTCCAAGACCGAGGTGCTCCCGGCGGACGCCATCGCCTGGACCGAAGGACGTGCCCTGGTGGCCACCGGCAGCCCCTTCGAGCCCGTCGAGCACGGGGCGGTGCGCCACCACATCGGTCAGGGCAATAACGTGTTCTGCTTCCCGGGCATCGGGCTCGGTGTCATCGCGTCCGGCGCACGCGGCGTCACCGACGGAATGCTGCTCGCCGCCGCCCGCGCCGTTGCGAACGAGGTCCCCCCGAGCAGCGTTCGCGCAGGCTGCGTGTATCCGGAGATGAAAGATCTACGCCCTGTCTCACGGGCCGTAGCCCTGGCCGTGGCTCAGGCCGGGATCAGCGAAGGGGTCGCCGAGGACGGCCCGGAAGGCGCTGACGCGGAGGCCGTGGCACGGCGCGTGGACGCGCATGTCTGGTCTCCGGAATACTTGCCGTATCGCTACGAGCCCGACGCTTGATCTGATACTGTTCGTCTGGCTCGAGTCAGCGCGGAAAGTACAGCCTTGATCAAACCGTTCATCATCGGCACGAAGAATGCCGGGGACTTCCTGCACGCCGGCGCCGCGATCCTGAAGGCCGGCGGCCCCGCCCTGGATGCGGTGGAGGCATCGACGCGGCTCGTCGAAGACAACCCCGGCGATACCTCCGTCGGCACCGGCGGCATCCCCAACTTCCTCGGCGTGCAGGAGATGGACGCGAGCCTGATGTGCGGGAAGACCCTGCGCTCGGGCGCCGTGGGGGCGATGAAGGGGTTCAAGTATCCCATCAGCGTCGCGAGGAAGGTGATGGAGGAGGCACCCCACGTGTTGCTCGTCGCCGATGGGGCCGAGAACTTCGCGCGGGTAATGGGGTGCGAGGAGGGCGATCTCGAGACCGACGAGAGCAGGAAGGTCTACCGGGCCTTCGTGGAGGACGCCTTCGAGCACGAAGGTATCGACGAATCCCAGACCTGGGTGATCGACTACGTGCGCAATCAGAACCTGCGGGAATGGTACATGCGCCTTGCCGACGAGCATCACGGTACGGTGAATATCCAGGCCGTGGATGCCAACGGCGATATCGCGTGCGCGGTCTCCACCAGCGGCACCGCGCTCAAGTTTCCGGGAAGGCTGGGGGACAGCCCTATCATCGGCGCGGGTAACTACTGCGACAACCGCTACGGCGCGGCGGCGTGCACGGGAAGGGGCGAGCTCGCAATCCGGAACAGCACGTCGCGTACGCTCATTCACTACATGGCCGATGGTCTCGGCATCGAGGACGCGGTCGCGCGTGCCATGAGAGACATCCTCGCGCTCGAGAGCTTCGGCGGCATGAACTGCCTGGTCATGGATGCAACCGGCAATACCATGAGCGGCACCACCGTGCCTGAGCGGGAGAGTGTCCACTGGTACATGGATGTGAACTCCGCGGAGCCCGAGAAGCGCGTCGGCATCAACGTCTCATCCTGACCGTCGATCCCGCGCCCAAAGCGGGTACCATTGCGCCATGAAGTCTCCCGACTGTCTCGCCTACGTCTTCTGGCACTGGCTGCGTGCCGGGGACGAGGTCGGCGCCTACGAACAGAGCCTCGCGGCGTTCCAGGAGGTGTTGATGGAGAACGCGCCACCCGGCTTCCGGCGGGCCGCGGTGTTCCGACACGGACCCGCGGACTGGCTGCCCCGGGACGGGCCGCATTACGTCGATTGGTATCTGCTCGACGACAGCGCCGCCCTGGACCCCCTGAACGACGGGGCGATATCGGCCGTCTGCCAGGCGGCCCACGACGCAGCCGCGGAGCGTGCCGCCGGCGGCACGGCGGGCCTCTACGGGCTGCGCCGGGGCGCGGTGAGAGCCGCCACGGTGCACTGCGCCACCTGGTTCTCCAAGCCCACCGGCATGCCCTACGCGGAGTTGGACGGGCTCCTCGGCGGACTCATGCAGGCGGGGTCCGCGCAGCTGTGGAGCCGGCGGATGACGCTGGGGCCGACGCCGGAGATGTGCGTGCTGGCGGGCGCGGAAGTCTCGCTGCCTCGAGACTTCGGCGCCGTCCACGTGCCCATGGAGCTCGTCTGGTCTCGAGCGCGAAACGACGCGGTGGAAAGTGACACGGAGGATGCGTTTCAGTGAGCAAGCCCGGAAAGTTTCCCTTCATGCAGGTGGACGCGTTCACCGACAGCGCGCTTGGAGGAAATCCCTGTGCCATCGTCTTCGACGCCGATGATCTGGACAACGATCTGCGCCAGCGCATCGCCCGCGAGATGAACCTTTCGGAGACGGCATACGTTCAAGGGTCGGCGTCGGCGGATATAGGCGCGCGTTACTTCACGCCGGCAACGGAGATCCCTCTCGCGGGGCATCCCACCATCGCCACCGTATTCGCGCTCTTCGAGACCGGCCGCCTCACGTTGGCTGGATCGGTGACGCGCATCGCGCTGGAGCTGAAGGCGGGCGTCATCGATGTGGACGTGTACGCGGAAGACGGCCGGCCGAAACGCGTGGTGATGTCGCAGATGCAGCCGCAGTTTCTCGCCAGCTACGAGCCCGGCGACGTGTTGCCGATTTTCGGGCTCGATGCGGACGACGTGATGTCCGGCATGAAGCCTCAAACCGTGAGCACCGGCACGCCCCAGCTGATGATCCCCGTAAAGAGTCACGACGCGCTCCGCCGCATCCGGCTCGACGTTGACGCCTACACGGACCTGCAGTCATCCGGGGACTTCTTCTCCCCCCACGTCTTCGCGCTCGGCGGCGTCACCGAGGCCGGCGCGACGTTCGCCCGTCACGTGGGCGCGCTGCCCGGCGACGCGGAGGATCCCTTCACGGGCTCGGCCACCGGCGGCATGGGGGCATATTTGTGGCGCTACGATCTCATCGACTCGTCCAATTTCGTCGCGGAGCAGGGCCACTGGATGGGCCGGCCCGGCAGGGCGAGCGTGGAAGTAGTAGGTCCCCGGGACGCCATCGAGACCGTGAAGGTCGGCGGCGAGGCGGTCACGGTGGTGCGGGGTGAGTTGGATCTCACGCGGGCCTGTTGAGTTGAGTTCGCTTCGTCCCGGAAACTCGTGGTGGACGGGGCTCGTGTTCCTGGGTCTTCTCGCGCCGGCCGCCCCGGTGAGCATTGCGATGGCGAACGACCACGCCGCGCCGCCGCGCATCGCCTATACGGTCGTCGCCACCTATCCCCATGACCGCCTCGCTTATACACAGGGACTGGTCTTCGCCGACGGCGCGCTCTACGAGAGCACCGGGCTCTACGGCCGTTCCACCGTTCGCCGCGTTGATTTGATAAGCGGAAAGCCGGAGCTGATCCGGCCGCTCCCCGCCCATCAGTTCGGCGAGGGACTGACCGCGTTCGGCGATCGGCTCATCCAGCTCACCTGGCGTTCGGGCACCGCGCTGATCTACGCGCGCCGGGACATCCGGCCATCGGGGCAGTTTCGCTACGACACGGAAGGCTGGGGGCTTACCCACGACGGTGAGCATCTGATCATGAGCGACGGCAGCGCGACGCTCTACTTTCTCGACCCGGTCACTTTCTCTCAGGTGCGCCGGGTCGAGGTCCGCGACGATCGCGGGCCCGTGCGCTTCCTGAACGAGCTGGAGTTCGTGGGCGGCCAGGTGTTCGCCAACGTATGGCGGTCGTCCAACGTCATACGCATCGATCCCGCGAGCGGGCGGGTGACCGGCGTCATCGATCTATCGGAGCTGGCGGCGCGCATGCGCACCGAACCTTCCGCGGACGTGCTGAACGGCATCGCCTACATCCCCGGCAGCGGCCGGTTGCTGGTAACGGGGAAGCAGTGGCCGCGCCTCTATGCGATCACGCTGCAGTCCGCCGAATGATCAGAGTGCGTAGTGCTTGCGGAGGATGGCGCGGGTAAAACTCGGGCGCAGGTAAAACCCCCGGGGCAGGGTGCGCACCTCCTCGCCGCTCTCGCCGATGCCCCAGCGCCGCGCCCGGGAGTCCGCCGCCTTGGGACGTATCTGCAGGCAGGTGCCGTGGTGGGCGGTGATGCTTTCCAGTTCGCCGAGGCACACCATGTCCATGAGCTCTCGCCAGTCCGCCGCGAGGGCGGACCCCTCCTCCGGGGACGGACTCCAGAGCAGGGGCGAGCCGATGATCCGTTGACCCGGTTCGGTCCCGTCGTCGCTGACCGATGCCACGACGATGGGCACCCACAAGACCCGCGCGAGCTTCCTGTGCACGTTGCTGTCTTCCCAGCGCGTGGAGGATTCGCCCATCAGGGGCACCGTGGTCACGTAGGTGGACTCCCGGGGCTCGCCGTCGGCGTTGACCGGAATGGTCTTCAACTCGACACCGATCAGCTGGAAGTCCGGCTCCGACAGAGAGCCCGCGCTCGCGCCGAGGTAGGCCTCGATGAGCTGTCCGGCCCAGCCCTTGGCCCGCCGGCTCTCGGTCGGCGACGTGAGGCCCTGGCCCTCGGCCAGCGCCGACAGGGATTCCCCCGCCATCGCGTGCGCGTGCTCCATCAACTCCGCTTCGCTTCGCGGCGGCGGGTTGGGCCGCCATCGCCCGGCATCCGTCACCTGGATGTCTCTCCGTCTCGGGCGATGAGTCCGTGTCCTACCACGGTGACGGTGAAGGGTCCGCGAGTGGTATCGCCGCCGACGAGTACTACCGAATGGGGCTCCGCCGCGGCGAACAGGCCGTCGCTGAATGCCGCAAGCCATTGCTCGTCCGCCTCGGGGAGTGTCAGTGCCAGGGTCGCCCACGCGGGGCGGGCGCCCGCCGCCAGCAGAGGCTTCAGGGCCATGGTCATGACGTCGTGCCCGAGCCGCGCGCCGTCGCCCTCCCGCTCGGTCCACGCGGGAGCGCTCAGGGTGGCGGCGGCGGTGACGACCGTATGCCCGTCAGGCACGCGCAACACGGCGCCGTCGTCGCCGATGCCGACGACTACGTCGTCGCGCCCGCGCACCGGTCGGTGGAAGTAGCGATCGATGATGTCGAATTCGCCCGGGGGCATGGCGCGTGCCGATCTACGGATTGATCGTCATTGTACGCGCGCGGGGAGCGGGGTATCAGGAAGCCTTCTGGCGGCCGCTGTACTGGCGGTAGAAGGTCAGCACCTTGCGGACGTAGCTCTGGGTCTCTGGGTAGGGGGGTACCTTGTAGCCGTACTCGATGACGGCATTCTCGCCGGCGTTGTAGGCCGCGAGCGCCAGCACCACGTCGTTGAATTGCTGGATGAGATTGCGCAGATGCAGGACGCCGGCGTAGACGTTCTGGTTGGGGTTATAGGAATTGCGCACGCCGTAGCGCTTCGCGGTGGCGGGCATCAGCTGCATGAGGCCGACGGCGCCGGCGCGGGAAACGGCCTCGGGGTCGTAGGCGGACTCGACGCGCACTACCGCATGGATGAGATTGCGGTCGAGACTCAGCTCCCGGGACACCCGGTCGATGAGGTGGGTGTAGCGTTTCTCGTTGTCCGAGTCATAGCGGATGCGGCCCTTGCGGGAGACGCTGCCGTTCTTCACCCGCTTCTTGCCCCGCACCAGGAGCTCGGACCCCGGGCCCATGGGGCGGTCGGACAGGTGCACTACGCCGTTGCGATCGACGAACTTCCAGACGTCCGCCCGGGCCGTCGGTGCCGCCACAGCCAGGACGAGGGTCACCACGATGGCCAGAGCCGGGACCAGCTGGTTGGCGGCGATGGAAGACCTCGTCGGTCGGTGCATGGAGTGGCGGCCCGATGGTTCGTGGATAGGAAAATTATAGCGGGCCAATTCAGGGGATCTCGAACGTATGTCGCAATATTTGCAGGCTTGCCAGGGCGTAGAGGGCGGCCATGACGTCATCCAGCATCACCCCGAGGCCCCCACCGACCCGGCGGTCGATGGTGGCCACCGGCCAGGGCTTGAGGATGTCGAAGAATCGAAACAGGGCGAATCCGAGCACCACGCCCTGCCAGCTGAGGGGGGTCGCGGTCAGGGTGACCAACACGCCGACAATCTCGTCCCACACGATGCCGGGGTGGTCCGCGACCCCGAGCACCTTGCCTGCCCGGTCGCACAGGAAGATGCCGGCGATGGCCAGTGCCAGCACCAC
>Ga0070727_10004382_pt1 | contig 12108 bp, 10 predicted proteins | sample tdAd472_FD_66722 | JGI IMG/M metagenome (GOLD analysis project Ga0070727, IMG submission 66722) | Marine sediment microbial communities from the Atlantic coast under amendment with organic carbon and nitrate - tdAd47.2 | ecosystem: Environmental > Aquatic > Marine > Coastal > Sediment | place... | reverse complement strand
CATCACGAGCGACATCTGAAGCAGGATCTTCAGTTTGGCCGCGATGATCTCGCTCCGGCAGTCATCCAGAGTTTCGGCGCAGTCGCCGCCCTGGAGCATGAATCGCCTGCCGTCCTGGGCTTCTGACAGAAGCGTCGTCAGACGCTCGACCTCACCGGAGGTGACCAGGGGCGGGAAGGTCTTGAGTTTGTCCAGCGAGCGCGACAGCGCCGCGCCGTCCGGGTAGGTGATCGGCTGGCCGCTTGGACGGTCGGTCCAACTCAGTGGGTGCCAAGTGCTGGGCGTGTGCATGTCGTCAGTGGGTGCCTCGGTCGAGTTCTGGTCGAGGTCGGGCGAGTTGTTCGTGGTGGTGCGCGGGGACATTGGTGACCGTAAAACAGAGAACGGAGCGGATCGGCAGGGCTCGAAGCATACCCAACACCTCTGCATCGACCGATCCCGGCGATCGGCGAAGGCGTCCTTACCGAACCGTCGGAAACGGTTGGATCCTGGCGCGGGAGCGCGAATTTTGCCCCGGATCAGCGCGACGTGAGCAAAAATGTTCGGGATTTTGCTCATTTGGTGCCCGATAACCGGTCCGTCCGCGAAGTTTTATTGACTCGCCCCATTTTCCGGGTCGATACCTCACGCACGAGCGAAACAGTCGGCACGCACCGCGCACACCGCAGGCGGACGCCGGAGAACGCTCGGGGCCGGGCAGCGGATCACGGATCCGCGCGGCCGAACGTGTCACGGCGTGCCCGGGCGCAACGCTCCGGCAGCAGGAATCAAGGGAGTTTGTCTCATGGCAACCACCACCAAACGGTCGACGAAACGCACCACCAAACGCGCCACCTCGACCCGCAAGCCGGCCTCCAAGAAGGCCACCGCCCGCAAGGCCACCACCAAGCGGACCACCGCGAAGAAGAGCGCCACCCGCAAGCCCGCCACCAGAAAGGCGAGCGCGAAGAAGGCCTCCAGCAAGAAGCCCGCCGCCAAGAAGGCCAGCTCGAAGAAGCCCGCGACCAAGAAGGCTTCGGCGAAGAAGCCCTCGACTCGCAAGCCCGTCGCGAAGAAGACCGCCAAGAAGGCCACCAGCACTCCGACCACCAGCCGGACCGCTCGCAAGAGCACCCCCAAGAAGTCCAGCTCGGCCCGCAAGCCGGCCGCCAAGAAGGCTTCGACCCGCAAGACGACCGCGAAGAAGACCACGGCCCGTAAGCCGGTCGCTCGCAAGTCGGCCCCCAAGAAGACCACCGCCAAGAAGACCGCTTCGCGCAAGCCCGCTTCGAAGCGCACCACGGCGAAGAAGACCGCCAGCCGCAAGTCGCCGGCGCGCAAGCCCGCCGCTCGCAAGGCCGCTCCGAAGAAGAGCACCGCCAAGAAGAGCGTGAGCCGCAAGCCCGTTGCCAAGCGCACCACCGCCAAGAAGTCCACCGCCCGCAAGAGCTCGGCTCGCAAGGGCCTCCGCCTCGCCGGCTCACCGGCCAAGCGCAGCACCGGCCGTCGCAGCAGCGCGAAGCGCGCTGTCCGTCGCGCCGCCTGATCCACTATCGGTCATCGCAAAACGAAACAACCGCGACCTCTCGGGGTCGCGGTTGTCGTTTTGAATCAAGAAGACACTGAGTTACTCAGAGTCTCCGTCCGACGGCAGGGGGGTGAAGTCCAGCGCGGTGTCCGCCGGGAGCTGCTCGTAACTCACCACGCGGTACCCGATCGGAGACCAGCCCTCTTCGTAATCCACCGAAAACGTGATGCTCAGTTTGTCGCCCGGCTCGACGCCATCGAGTGACACGCCCTCGGCGAGCGGGAACGGCATGGTCATCACGTTCATCCCGATCTTCGCGCCGCTCCGGAACTCGGGGATGGCTTCGTGGCGAACCTGAAGGTCCTCGTCTCCGCTCGGCAGCGCCGCGACCTCACCGCGCACGGTGTACTCGACGGTCTTCCATGCGGTCTGGGCGAATTCGTCGCGGATCTGCGACTCGTCGACTCCGGTCTCTTCGGGTTCCGAGGAGCACGCGCTCAACGAAGCGCCGGTCGTACACAGTATCGAAGCGAGGGCGAGCCTCCTGATGAGCCATTGCATCGTTGTGTCCTTCCGATGACTTGGGGGGTGCAAAAACAATACGCCCCCGGTGCTGGCCGGGGGCGGTCGGTCGGGCGTCGATTCGGGCGATCAGGCCTTTTCGATGCTGATGCAGTCGGTGACCGATTCGATGTCGTGTTTGATGTGCGGGAAGTAGGTCATCTCCCACGAAGCGCCCTCGACCGGGACCGCCACTTTGGCAGCCTTCTTGTACATCTCGAAGGGACGCCCGCCGCGGGTGCGCACGTGCAGATCGCGCATCCGGCGCTCCTGGCCCTTCTTCAGCGCCCGCTTGATGTCCGGATCGAAGCGCATCAGACGGGTGACGGTCTCACGCTTGGTGTGAACGCGGATGGTCTTCGTGACCGTGCACTTGATGGTGTCGCCTGCCTTGAGGGTGTCCAGCATGACTTTCTCGTCTTTCATCGCGCCCCGACGCGGCCCGAAGCCGGCGTGGAGAATCTCGATTGGATTGGGTATCACCCGGCTGCCTGACCGGCCGGGCCGGAGTATTCCGGGCCGAGCATTGTACAAATCTGGTCGAAGTCGTCCAGTTGCCCGGGAACCCGGGCGATGGCGGATACACTACGGGACGACCCGAGACGCGAGCGAAACCACGCTCCGGGTCCGAATAACCACATTTCCGCGTCGCCAGACGCACTTCACGCAACGATCGGAGCCGATCGCCATGACAGACTCGCAGACCCAGCCTCCCCAGCCGCCACCCTTCGACCCGTCGAAGCCGCACCACACCAAGCCCAAGCTGCGTCCGGTCCGCCCGGTCCAGCTCCAGCACAACGACCAGCCGGTGCTCGGCCTCCGCGACGCGACTCAGATCTCCGAGCGGATGGTGGTGACCTCGCCGCTGGCCCAGTTCATCCTCGGGCACATGGACGGCAACCACGAGATCGGCGGCATCATCAACGCCGCCAAGGCCCAAGCCCAGCAGGTCGGCGTGCCTCCGCAGGCGATCGAGCAGATCACCGAGCAGCCGATCCAGAACCTCATCGCCCAGTTGGATGATGCCGGCATGCTCGAGGGTCCGACCTTCGAGGCGATGCGCGACAGGGTGCGCGAGCAGTTCGACTCGTCCGATGTGCTCCCGCCAGCGGCGTCGGCGGACTTCGCCGATGCCCTCGTCATGCAGGAACTCGGCGAAGAGGCCACCGACGAGCAGAAGAAGGCCATGGGCCCGCAGAAGCTCGCGGACCAGCTCGACAGCTTCATGGATGAAGCGATGAAGAAGGCCGAGGACCCGGCCTTCGACACGCTCCCGCGCGCCGTCATCGCCCCGCACCTCGACTACGGTCGAGGCTGGCTGAACTACGCCCACACCTACGCTCGCCTGCGCGTCGCCGACCGCCCCGACCGGGTGATCATCCTCGGCACGAACCACTTCGGGCAGGGGACCGGCGTCGTCGGTTGCGACAAGGGCTACGAGACCCCGCTCGGCACATGCCACGCTGATTCGGAGTTCCTCGACACGCTCAAGAACAAACTCGGCTCCGAGAACGCCGAGAAGCTCATGGCCCACCGCTTCGATCACGAGCGCGAGCACTCGATCGAACTGCACATCCCGTGGGTGCAGCACGTCTTCCGCAACCCGGACTCCGGCGAGTACCCGAAGGTTCTTGGCATCCTCGTTCACGACCCGGTCCGCAACAACGGCGAGTCGTACGACGGCAACGGCCTCGGCCTGGACCCGTTCGTCGAAGCGCTCAAGGCGACGATCGCCGAGATGCCCGGCAAGACCCTGCTCGTCTCCTCGGCGGACCTCAGCCACATCGGCAAGGCCTTCGGCGACCAGACTTCGTTCCTCGGCGATGATGAACAGGCCAAGCAGACCCGCGATCGCGTGCTCAAGCACGATCAGGAGATGATCGATCTCATCAAGCAGGCCAAGGCCGACGAACTGATCACGAGCATGTCCTGGCAGCAGAACCCGACGCGCTGGTGCAGCATCGGCAACCTCGTCGCGACCATGCGGGTGACCGATGCCGACGAGGTGAAGGTGCTCCACTACGCCGCGGCCGGCGACCAGCAGGGCATGGCCCTCGTCTCGTCCATGGCCGGGGCGATCTTCTAAGTTCGGCGCGCGCACTGAACCCCGCGTACCAGACCATCCCGACGCCGTTCACCGGTCTCGGCGCGATCCTGATCATCATCGGGCTGATGCTGCTGGTGCGCATTCATCGCAAACCGTTTCGACCGATCCTCAAGGTGCCGACGATCGGCGAGCTCGCGGCGGTGTCGCACGTGCTGATCGGGATGGCGCTCGCGGGCGCGGGGTATCACCTGGTGGTCCACGCGCTGGGGCTGCCGCAGTTCCGCGGCCCGCTCCGGCTCGCCCTCGTGATCAGCGGCATCTTCATCGTCTGCACGATCCTCGCCGACGGCTTCGATGTCGCAGGCGAGGAGACGCTGACCGGTGAGGACGACGACGCCAACTCCGACGAGGGCTTTCGAGAACCAGAGAAGTGGAGCGACCGGTCTTAGGTGTCCGGTGTATCACGCTCGCGCCGGCCGGTCTTGCGATAGCTCGTGCGTCCCAAGGCGTACTCTTCCGGCGCGACCTTGAGATCCGGCTCGCCGTTCGGACCGAGCCCCTCGTTTTCGGCGTGCTGGCGGTGCAGTTCCTTCAGGAACGGCACGCACCACTGGCAACCGGTTCCGGCCCCGAGGCACTCGCTGATGAGCGAAGCAACGGGTGGATCCTCCCGCTCCATGTAGGCCCGGATCTTCCGCAGCGAAACGCGGAAACACAGGCAGACATGGTCGTCGGGCTCCATGACCCCATCATACGCTCGGCCGGCGGCTGCCGGTTCATCGCCTGCGTCGGGCCGCGACGATGCTGATACCGAACAGCATCAGGCTCGATGGCGTCGGCACACGCGCGACCCATCCGACATTCTCGCCGTCGTAGAACCCGGTGCCGACAAAGGTCAGGCCGTCGTCGGTCATGTCGGTGATGCGGATCGCGATGAGGCCGTCGGGAAACTCGTAGCCAAGGCTCTCGATGTATTCGACGCCGTCGATCGGCGCCGAGGAGCCCGTAAGCCAGATCGCGGGCCCCCCGAATGAGCCGTCCCAGGCGTGCCCGGCGATGACCGAGCCGTCTCCCGTCGACGCGATGAGAGTCGGTTGCAGGAAGCTCTCTCCGAAGTTGCTCAGGTCGCGCAGTCCGGTCTCGAAGGACCAGGCGAACCCGGAGGGCGTCGGTTCAATGCCGCGTGAAGGCAACGCGGACCAACTCCCGAAGATCGTGGACCCGTCTGCGGACACACCCGTCGCCCGAGCGTTCACCGACGGGCCAAGCCCGGAGATGTAGACGCGGCCGGTGTCCTGAGTCCAGTACCACGAACGGGCTCCGCCAGGAGTGAACTCGTGCCCGGCGATCAACTCGCCCGTCGCGGAGATCCCTCCGACCCGAGAGGGACCGAGCGAGACGAGTTCGTCCTGGGCGTTCGAGAAGTACGCCTCGAGCGTGGTCGTGAAGATCGTCGAACCTCCGAAACGCGAGCCGTCCGAGTTGATCGCCGAAGCGGTGGTCAGGCCGATGCACGCCGGTGGCTGAAACCGCTCGAAGGTCCCCGGTCCGCGCCAGCGGAACGCGCGGGACCCGCCCGGCCCGTTGACCGTGCCCACGATCGTCGAGCCGTCCGCCGAGATCGCGCCTTCAACCATGTCCGCGAAATCGCCGGCCTTCATCGGCTCGACTCCATTTTCAGGTGTCCAGAAGCCGGGGTATCTCGGGCCCAGCCCCGCGAAGTCGCCATGGAGCGCGATGATGTTGCCGTTGTTCGACACGGCGTAGGGCGTGATGCCGCCGGGACCGCCGGGTGAATCGAGGCCGAGGATCTCAACCACGGGCGAACCGGACGACTCGCCAGCAAGGGTGTCGGGGAGCGAGCAGAGGATGAGCGTTGCCGGTGCGAGAATCGCACCGGCCCGTTGAACATGCCGTTTCATGGGTGTCTCCTGCTGGTTCGGATCAAGTCGGCGATCCGCTCGGTTCGGGTAGACGCCCGCTCGGGTCGGAAGTTCCGGGGATTCGCCAGAATCGCCGGTGCTGTTCAGCCGATATCCTCTCCCGGACCATGCCCATGCTTACGTACCACACCGCCGGAGAATCGCACGGACCCGCACTCGTCATCCTCGTGCAGGGGTTGCCGGCCGGCGTACCGATCGATCTCGACCTGATCAACACCGAACTCCGGCGCCGCCAGGGCGGCTACGGTCGCGGCGGGCGCCAGAAGATCGAGAAGGACATGGTGCAGTTCCTCTCGGGCGTGCGCCGGGGCCGGACCATCGGCGCGCCCGTCGCCATGATGATGCCCAACAAGGATTCGCGCCTCGACGATCTCGAGCGCACGCCCCCGGTGCACCGCCCGCGTCCGGGCCATGCCGATCTTGCCGGGAGCGTGAAGTGGCTGACCACCGACTGCCGCGAGACGCTGGAACGCGCGAGCGCCCGCGAGACCGCGTCGCGCGTCGCCGCCGGCGCGCTCGCCCGCTGCTACCTGCGCGAACTCGGCATGGATGTGCTCGGGTTCGTGCGCGCGATCTACGATGCTCAGACCGACGTTGAGGTCCGCCCCGACAACGCCGACGAGATCCGGCGCCTGCGCGATGAAAGCGATGTCTACTGCCCCGACGAGGCGGTCAGCGAGAAGATGCGTGCCGCGATCCGGCAGGCCAAGATCGACAAGGACACGGTGGGGGGGCTGGTCGAGGCCCATGTCTTCGGCTGCCCGATCGGGCTTGGCTCGTCGATGGACTGGCGCGACAAGCTCGACAGCCGCATCGCCGGGGCGGTAATGGGCATCCAGGCGCTCAAGGCGGTCGAGATCGGCATGGGGCGCGAATGCGCGTTCAAACGCGGCTCGGAAGTCCACGATCCGATCATCTGGGACGAGTCGCAGCGTGAATCGAACACGCTCGGCTACGAGCGCACCCGCAACAACGCCGGCGGCCTCGAAGGCGGCATGACCAACGGCCAGCCCGTCGTCGTCACCGGCACCATGAAACCCATCGCGACCCTGCTGCAGGGCCTGCCCAGCGTGAACCTGAACACCAAAGAGGCCGAGCAGAGCCAGTACGAGCGCAGCGATGTCTGCGCGGTCTCCGCCGCGAGCGTGGTGATGGAGAATGTGGTGGCATTCGAGATCGCCCGCGCCTGCCGCGAGAAGTTCGGCGGCGACTCGATGACCGAGGTCCGTCAGAACTTCGAGGCGTACATGAACACGGCGCGGATGCTGCCTTTGAACCCGCCGGATCAGACGATCGCGTGATTTCACCCTTTTCCAGATAGGAATCCATTCGAGATCGAACTTTTCTTGGTCAATCCACGCATCCGCGGTAGTCTGGAGGGGCAGCGAGCCCGCGCGGCTCGCGGAAAGGGGCTCCGCCATGAGTCCGGTCGCACGCGAAACCGCTTCAACCGTGGACCTGCTCCGATCCGGCGCGATCGAGGTCGATGTGCCCGTCGAAGTCTGGACCCAGCGCTTCGAGTCGGTCTACCGAGAGGCTGCGGGCGATCGCGGGCGTGTGCCTTGGTCGCATCGCAGGCCCAGCCCGAGCATGGTGAACTGGATGAACGCCGCGGCCCCCGGACTGCTCCGACCGGGCGCCCGCGTCGCTGTCGTCGGGTGCGGTCTGGGCGACGACGCGGTGTTTCTGGCCGATCGGGGCTACGACGTCACGGCGTTCGATGTCTCACAGACTGCGATTGACTGGGCCAAACGCCTGCATCCGCGTCACGCCGACCTGTTCGAGGTGGCCGATCTGCTCGATTTGCCGGCCTGTCTGCGCCATCGATTCGATCTGGCGGTCGAGGTTCACACGCTTCAGGCCCTTCCGCCGGCCTGTCGGGCGGATCTGGCCGGCGGCATTGCGGACCTGCTGGTTCACGGCGGGATTGTCGTGGCCTGCGCGCGCGGGCGGGGTGATGACGAGCCGCTCGAGGGGCTGAGCGGACCACCATTCCCGTTCACGCCGCGTGAATTGGCCGACACGCTGGCGAGAGCCGGTCTGGAGGCGGTGGACGAGGTTTGCTCGTTCGACGACGAGAATGACCCGCCAGTAAATCGTCTGAGAGCGGTCTATCGACGCTGCGACCGCTGAAACTGCGGTCCGCGGATCCGAGAAAAATTCGGAAAACCGGGCCCCCCATGCGGAACCGGCTAACCCTTTATTACGAATACCTTTACGGTGATCGGTCGACTTGGGTACGATCGCTCCGGCAGGCGAAGACATTCGCCGGGCCCAGCGGACCTGCCCGCGACCGCAGCTCGACCGTCGTTTCACTCCGGACCGTCAGATGGAACCGTTCGGAACGATGGGAAGTGAGTCAGGCGAAGTCGCTCGGCGACCAGAGGCGCGTTTCCTCGATCCGGGGGTGACGCTCAGGTCGGCGGGCTTCGCCTGTTTCGAGACCGGTTCTGGGGCTGTTCCGGGGGCATCAGATGTGTGGTCCGCGCAGGAGCCATGGTGTACCGTGACCGAAGAACCAGACCGCTCTAGTAAGGGGTCGAAGGAGAGTTCAGGAATGAAATTCAAACGCACCGATTGCGCGACTGAGCGCTCCGGGTTCACGCTGGTCGAACTGCTGGTCGTGATGGCGATTATCGCGATCCTCGTCGCGATCGCTTTGCCGGCGTTCAGCCGCGTGCGCACGCAGGCTCGCATCTCGACGACGCAGACGCTGATGTCCTCGCTCAACGCGGGCGTCGCCCAGTACCAGACGGACCGGCGCCGCCTGCCTGGGCTGTTCGGTGCTGAAGATATCGGCAGCGATGACAACTTCACCGGCGGCTGGAAGAACCGTCCCGGCATCACGGCGCTCGAGAACGCGCTGATCGATCTCGCGGGCGGTGGGTTTTCCTCCGAACAGGAACTTCAGAACGCGGGCTTCGAGGTCGGCGACGCGATCGAAGTCGAACTCAACGACCGCATCGTCTACATCATCCCCGCTCTCGTCGGCTCGGTCTCGGAGACGGCGTACGTCGATCTCGGCGGCGATTCCCTCGTCGCTCTCGAAGGTCAGAATTCCAACCTTGAAGGCAACGGCATCCCGGATGTGCTCGACGCGTTCGGTACCCCGATCATGATGTGGGCACAGAACGAGCAGGCCGGGCGTAATGCCTCGTATGTGCTCGACAACACGCGGGCGAACGAGAAGGCGCTCTTCTACTGGGCCTCGAACGGCTCGTACGCCATGTCGGCGTTCCCGCGCGGTTCGTTCAACTCGCTCAGCAACCCGCCGCAGGGCGTTGCGCAGTACCGCCGGAGCCTGCTCAGCTCGTTCCTGATCCCGGGCGAGCGTGAGCGAAGCCTGAGCATCATGGCGTTGACCGGCAACCGCGCCTTCCCGACGACTTCGTCATCGATCGCCAACCCCGGCGGTATCGGCGGCGGCACCGAGGTGCTGGTCCCGGCGCAGCCCCGGGGAGAGACGATCTTCGTCTCCGCCGGTCCGGACAAGATCTACCTGAACGGCTTCCCGTCGAACGCGACGACGCCCGATTTCACCACGGCGATCTACACGCCGACCGGCGACTTCGATGCGAACCAGGTCGATTCCGACGGCAAGCCGATCGAGTTGTTCGACGAGGTCATCCTCGGCGGCGGCTGATCTGGCCCCACCGTCAACGCAGCTTTCGCACGGGCCCTACGGGTCCGTGCTTTATTTTTGGCTCCGGTCCCCGCCGAGGAATCCCCGCAATCCTGCTTGGTTCACTTTGGCTTTTGCTCCCGAACCGCTAGCATCTGGGCCATGCCAATCCAATCCTTGCGTTCCGTCGCCTCGCGCCTCGCGCTTCGGCATTCCCGCCCACGAGCGATCGGCGTATTGCTGGGCCTTCTGGTTCCCGGCCTCGCGCTCGCCCAGCCATCGCAGCCGGTAAACGGTCCGCGACAGGTCGACCCCGGATGGCACGCGCTCGTGGGCGCGACCGTCACTACCGAACCCGGGAACACGATTGAGAACGCGACGCTGGTCGTGCGCAACGGCGTGATCGTCAGCATCGAGGCCGATGCCGAACCCCCGGCGGGCGCTCGGGTCTGGGACGTCAGCGGCCTGCGGATCTACCCCGGCCTTATCGAACCCTACGCCTCGGTTTCGATCCCCGGTCCGGACGAGGCGTCCGCCGGATCACACTGGAACGCCGCCATCGCGGCCCAGCGCACCGCGCTGGCCGGCGAGAGCCTGACCGCGTCCGATCGTGAGAAGCTGCGATCGATGGGCTTCGTCGTCGCGCACATCGCGCCGGATGACGGACTGCTTCGAGGTCACAGCGCGGTCGTTTCGCTCGGCGAAGACCGCAATGTCAGTGATCCGACCGCGAGGGTCATCACGGATCGGTTGTGGCACACCGCATCGCTCCGTCGCGGCGGGCTGGGGAGCGCGTACCCCGGCTCGCGCATGGGTTCGATCGCGCTGGTCCGCCAGACGCTCGCCGACGCACAGTGGTGGCCCCAAGCGCACGAAGCGCACGAACAAGACCCGTCGCGGTTCTCGCGGCCGGCTCCAAACGACGCTGTTGCGACGCTTTCCGACGGCGGCGCTTTGTTCTTCATCGTCGATGACGAGCTCGACCTGCTTCGCACCGCGCGGCTCGCCGGTGAGTTCGATCGCGAGACCGTCTTCGTTGGAACGGGGACCGAGTTTCGACGGCTTGATGCCATCGCCGCCCTCCAGCAGCCGGTCATCGTCCCGCTGAGTTACCCCAGCCGCCCGCAGGTGGACTCGATCGGCGACCAGAACGCGGTGTCGCTCCGCGATCTCATGATGTGGGAGCAGGCCCCGACGAACGCACGTCGCCTGCACGATGCGGGCGTGCCGCTCGCGATCACGTCATCGCGGCTCCGCCGGGGCGAGAAGTTCTGGCCGAACCTGAAAAAGGCGATCGACCACGGACTCACTGAAGAAGACGCCCTCGCCCTGCTCACCACCGCGCCCGCCGAGATGCTCGGCATCGCCTCGCGCTACGGCACAATCGAGGCTGGGAAGCAGGCCAGCTTCATCGTTACCGATGGTGAACTGCTCTCCGGCAAGGCGACTATTCGCGACGTGTGGACCGACGGCCAGCGCCACGAGATCGAGGCCGCGCCGGAGACGACGCTGAGCGGCGAGTACGAGACGACCCTCAGCGTTGACGGCACAACCGTCAGCATGCGTGTCGAAGCGGGTGGGAAGTCCACCAAGGTCACCTTCGTCCACGGGCCGGAAGCGACTGAGGGTGAGGATGATTCGAAGACCGAGATCGGTGCGCGCAAGGTCGAGCGCATGGGCGATCGGCTGAACTTCCTCATCGACGGCGCACTCTTCGGTGCGTCGGATTCCACCGCGACCGTCCGCGTGTCGTTCGACGGCGAGCGGGTGCTCGGCGTGGCGATGCTGACCGGAGCACGCGAGGTCACCTTTAGCGCGCAGCGTCAGGCGACCGGCGAGGAAGAATCGGACGACTCGGATGAGGACAAGGAAGCCGAGTCGCCCGATGTTCCCGAGAAACTCGCGCTTCCCTTCGGCGCGTTCGCCTACGACGAGATGCCCCGGCAAGAGCCCGTGGTCATTCACAACGCCACCATCTGGACCAATACCGATGAGGGCGTCATCGAGAACGGTTACGTCATCTTCCGAGACGGCAAGATCGAGCGGGTCGGGTCGGGCGAGCCCGGCGGCCTGCCACGCATTTATCGCTGGATCGATGCCGAAGGCCGCCACGTGACGCCCGGCATGCTCGATTGCCACAGCCACACCGGCATCGATGGTGGCGTCAACGAGGGCACTCAGGCCGTGACCGCCGAGGTCGCGATCTACGACGTCATCGACCCCGATGACATCAACTGGTACCGCCAGCTCGCCGGTGGCGTTACCGGCGTGAACCAACTCCACGGCTCCGCAAACCCGATCGGTGGGCAGAACTCCGTCGTGAAGCTCCGCTGGGGCGTCGAGCATCCCGACGACATGCGGATGGGGGGCGCGCCGAGCGGCATCAAGTTCGCGCTCGGCGAGAACGTCAAGCAGTCCAACTGGGGCG
>Ga0070727_10004377_pt1 | contig 12117 bp, 22 predicted proteins | sample tdAd472_FD_66722 | JGI IMG/M metagenome (GOLD analysis project Ga0070727, IMG submission 66722) | Marine sediment microbial communities from the Atlantic coast under amendment with organic carbon and nitrate - tdAd47.2 | ecosystem: Environmental > Aquatic > Marine > Coastal > Sediment | place... | reverse complement strand
TGCATGGGAATACATTAGCAGGTATAAGATGCCTATTACTGAAAATGGTAATTTTCTCTCCATGAAAGCTGTTCGCAACGACTTTATGGATAAGTATTCAGGCACTATTTATAATGGGGTTGGAGAGGTTGTTGAGATGCCTCGTAATCAAATTAGTGATGAGCCAAACGAAGCTTGTTCGCATGGGGTCCATGTAGGTTATTATGATTATGTCAAATCTTACGGTTCTGGCAATGATCAAATTATTTTGGTCGAGGTCAATCCTCGTGATATTGTTTGTGTTCCAAATGACTGCTCAATGCAAAAAATGCGCGTTTGCAAATATACAGTAATTAAAGAATTGGGGACTCATAATGACTTTTTTGGCAGCCAAAACGTAAAGCCATTTCAATCAAGTAGTTATGAAGGCGTAAAGAGTGAATACGGTCTTGAAGATTACGAGGAAGCTTGCGACAACTGTGGAGAATTCGTCCATGTTTGCGAATGTGACGAGTGCGATTGCGGCGCAATCGTCGATGATGGAATGTTATGCGATGAATGCGGGGAATGCGAAGATTGTTGTGATTGTCCTCCGTTTTGATTTTGTTGTGTAAAATATAATAATAGAAATAACAGTAAAAAATAGAAAAATAATAGAAAAGAAAGAATAAATATGGATTATCATCAAGCGATCAGTGAATTACGGAAAAAAGTAGAAGAACTAGAAGCAGTTGTTTTTAAAGGTAGCAAAGAAACTGCCTCGAAACCCGCTCCAAGCCCTTCCGCTACCGCAAATACGAGCGGAACAAGCGGAACCGCAAAGAAAGTGAGTAAGGTAAATACGCCCTCTCCTACACCAACTGCCACCTAATAATAAATTAATAAATTAATAAATTAAAAAATAAAAAAAATAAAACATCAATCATGGTTTCCCCCCGCTTAATGCGGGGTTTTTTGTGTCTTTTTTGCTTTTTTGTATTGACATTCCAATCAAACATTGATAATATATTATCACAATCAAGGGCGGGTGGTGGAATGGGGATACACATCAAATTTAAGATTTGACGACCTTTAAAAGTCTTGCGGGTTCGAGTCCCGCCTCGCCTACCAATTTATAAAAAATAAAATTATGGACAAATACATTTATGTCGTTACTGACGATGATTTTTATTTAAACATCATGGGTATCTTCGATGACTTGGAGGAGGCTACAAAAGCAGCGAAGGAAAATATTGAAGATGAATGGGATCGTTACCAAATCCATCGTATAAAATTAAATGAATTTAAATCATTAAGAAATTGGACAAAAAGTATTACAAAAATTGTATAACGATATGATTGATCCAACAACACTAATCAAACCAACATCCTCCACAAGAGAAAAGCAAATTTTTTTAATATTTTGTATTTTTGTGGCTGGGCGCAACTCTGATTTGGCAGCAAATAAATTGTCGAAATTTTTATCAAAATGTAAAAATAATGAACTTCCTTTCAATTATTTAAAAAATAACATTCATGATTTGCACAATATTCTTGTCGCCAATAAAGTTGGTCAATACAATAGAATAGAAACAGCGATTAAACAAGCAATTCACCTCAATGTAGAAGAATGCTCCCTTGAGGATTTATTAAACATTCATGGGATTGGGATGAAAACGGCAAAATTTTTCCTTGTTTATTCTCGAAGTGGAGAAAAACATGCGATTCTTGATGTTCATATTTTGAAATGGATGAGACGCTATTATGACGATGCCCCTACAAACACTCCTCCGCCCTCCCAATATTGGAAGTGGGAAACGAGGTTTTTTAAATTGGTTGAATCTGAATTCGGCGACAATATTGACTTGACAAAAATTGATCTTCTGATATGGTCTAAGGAAAGCGGTAGGCTATAAAAAAACAGAAAGAGAACAAAATTATGGGATTCCTAACAACAATCACTATCCGAAATGACAGTTGGCATCAAATAGACAACAATAAGGAAAAACTTTGGGACACTATTAAGAATGCCAATCAAAAAGCACATAGAAACAACATGGCAAGTATCGGCAGCGATATTATCGTCCAGCCCTCTTATCATGCTGATGACCACCAATTGTTTGTTCATTTCGGCAACTTAGTCCAAAATATCAACCCTTGGACTTTAGAGTTTGACAATTTACTTCAAAATAATCCTAACTTCCTGAAGGATGCTGTTAGTATCGCGGAAGAAATGGTCAAAGAGGCGAAAAGGAGAATAAAAGAGCATGAAAAGCAATAAATACCTCAATCATTTCTTTTCAATGAAGTGCGCTCATGATTTGATACCTTACTTCGTGGGACGCCAAAGGGCAGCGGCAAAAGAGGTTACAGAGTCGTTTGCGATGTTTTATGCAGCAAAGCAGCTACTAGGAGAAAAGGTGACTGAGAAGGGCGAATTGGACGATTGCCACGTTGTCGTTGTAGGCGATGGAGGTATGCCAAGGACCGGAGCAACATTCTCCTATCTAACGAAAGCAACAGTCGATTCTATTGACCCCATGTTGAATATGAAAAAGATAACAGATGTCGCCAAAATGCTCGGTTTCGAAACGGAGAGGTTGAATTGCCACAAAAACAAAATAGAAAACATTAAAATCAACTGCGAAAACAAAAAAACATTCCTTATTCTCCCGCATTCTCATGCGCCATTTTATTCTTGCATTAATTCCTTAAAGAGCTATACTACTTTAAACATCATTACGATGCCGTGTTGCGTTAAATTGCCAGAAAAGTTTAAAAAACAATGCACTAGGTTCGTTGACGACGAGGTTTGGTCCCCAAAAAACGAAATATTCACAAAGAAAAACTATGAATAACGCAGTAATCAGTGCCGCTCTCTCTTTAGTTGCGCTACAAAATTATGATTCCGATCCGGATACTTTTATTGACGCCATGATGCAAACCTATCTATACGAGAAAAATCATAGCGAACCTACCCCTAAAAAAACACTCAAACAAAAGTTCGAAGAAAAAGAAAAACTGTATAAATTGTGCGAATGCGGGTCCGGTAAGAAATTCAAATTTTGCTGCCACAAGAAGAATAAAAGAATATAAAATTATGAGTGTATTAGCTTGCGATAGAAATGGTTGCGAAAATGTAATGTGCAATAGGTTGTCTACAAATTGTAGATATTATTTATGCGATGAATGTTTTGAAGAGTTGGTCTTTGTTGGACCGATAAAGATTAGCGTCTTTTTGGATTCGGAAAAAGGAAACTCTGGAGACAAAGAAGGTTGGCGCGAACTATGCGAACGACAATTTCCAAAAACATACTGACAAATTATGAAAAAATTGATTAACTTCATCAATAATATACGAAAAAGCGAAGATCTAGCCACTTTTTTGCTCTACTTAGCAGCTTTAGCTGCGGTATCTTTATTTTCTATTTTCTTTTTCGAAACTTTAAAGACTTTGATTTTTGGAATTGGGATTTTTTTGTCATGTATTGCATTTATGATGGTTGGGGTGACAATGATATTGATGATTTTTGTTTTAATTTTGGGGGTTTTTGAATTTTTGATTGAGAATTGGAAAAAATAATGTTGACAGATCCAAAAAAGTTTGATAACTATATTCAAAAGAAGAAGAGGATAAAAATATGGACCTTTCAATAATTTTTCACGCTCTTTGTATTTTGGGCATAATTGGGATTATTTCTAGTTTCGCCATCTATTGTGAGTATGGAGTTGCAAAATCGGAAAAAGCATGTTTTACTTTTGGAAGTGCTTGCATTGTGCTCGCAGTTATCGCGAAAGTTTTACATATAATTGTTGAAAATTTTCAAGAAGTAACCTTATAAACAAATAAAATAATCGACATTATGAACGAAAAAATACAAGAATTAATTGCAACAGCCGCAACATCAGCGGAGAAAGTCGGAATGGACCTTTATGGATTTGCCCTAGAACAGTCCCCTTTATTAGTCGAAGAGGTCATTAGGTGGGGCATTGTCAAAAATTCCATTCTTGCTTTGGTAAACGTCGCTATCGTTGTCGGCATGGTTATCATTGCCACTCAAACCAATAATAACACCAAGAAAAACAATCATGGCGACAATTTTATCACGGTTATGAAAAAATTGAATAGCAATTGTGATATCAATGGACTGTTTATGGGAATAGGCTGTGTTATATTTTCAGTGTTATTCATAGCATTTTCTTACGATGCTTACAATAGTTTTCAAACGGCGTTACAAGCTTTTATCGCACCAAGACTTTATTTTCTTGAAGTTGTCAGTGAGTTGATGTAATGTAGAAACAGTAACAACAATAGTATTATGAACGAAAAAATAAACCAAACCCTAATCGAAATCCTAAATACATCCAAAAATGTCAGCCTAGACATTTACAACTTCCTGCAAGAACAGTCGCCTTTATTGGTCGAGGAAATTATCAAATGGGGAATTTGGGAGAATGGGATAAAATTTGCAATTTCTTTTCTATTTGTGGTTTTATCATGGAGTTTTATTGTTTTTACTGTGGTTGGGTTTTACAAAAACAAAGGAGAACTTTATTGGGATAAAAAACGCGAAGATATTAAGGTGCTAGGCGGGATTTTCCTCATCGCCTCTATCCTCTTATTTTTACTTTCGGTGCTCGCAACATTTATAACATGCATACCCTCACTCTTTAGTATGGTTCGGGCGATTGTTGCGCCTAGAATTTTCATCCTTGAATATGTCAAAGACTTAGTTGCATAAAAATATGAAAACAAAAGAACAAAAAATTAAAGAACTTACAAATTTCCACTGCCCTATTGAAAGCGAGCAAGAAAGCAAACATCTTGGCGATCTTTTAAAGAAATATTCTAATATAACGGCTAGTAGTTATGATTATGACGAAGAATGGCGTTTTTTCGCCATATGGGACGAGGCGGGCCTATCAAATAAATACAAGGCTGGCAGCATTATGGCGAACAGCTATGTTTACAATAACACGGTCGGGATTTCCTACAAAGAAATGGAAGAAAAGATCCAAAACCTTTACGAAACTATAAATGTTGAACTTGCCCCCCAAGAGGCATTTTTCATAGAGAAAATTTTAGACATTAAACAACCCTTAAAGGAACTCGTCCATCGAATTTATCACCAAACCGAAACAAGTATGGTTGATTATTTTTTCGGGACCAAAAATAGGTATCGTGCGAAAGAACTTTGGTGCAAATTTTCAAAAGCCACGATAGATATAGAAAACATCGATGATTTATTCAAGGAAGAAGAAAAGATTTTCACATTCTCAAATGGATTAACATCTAATTTTAACAAGGAACAAGGACAAATCCACATCGGATGCCGCAGCAAAACCCCACAAAATTGGCTAAAATATTGCGCCCAAATAATGGAATTAGGTCTTGACAAGGTGACTATTGAGGGTTATGATTTTAACATAAATGAGGTCAAAGACTTCCAGAAATTCATTACAGACAATTATTGAACGCCCAAAAATGATGACAAAAATAAGCATCCTATCTTTATGCTGCCTACTTTTCTTGCTGTTTGCCCAAAACCAAAAAGCAGACAATTTTGAAAAGTTTATAAAAGCAATTCATCAAGTCGAGTCAAGCGGTCGTTTGGGCGAAATATATGGAGATGACGGACGATCCCGTGGACCTTTGCAGATCGGCAAACTGTATTATCAAGACGCCAAAGAATTCTCCAAGGGCGAACTAAAAGGTAGTTATTCTAATGTTTGCGACTTGACTTATGCGAAGAAAGTGGTATTCTACTACTTATTAAGGTATGAAAGCGAAGCTTTGAAAAGCGGCGACTTTGAAAGTATGGCTCGCGCTCACAATGGCGGCCCAAAATGGAGAGAGAAGCGACATTTAACAAATAGGTATTGGCAAAAAGTAAAGAAACAATTAGAATAATTAAAAAAACGTTATGTCCCAATCTACAGTTCAAAAAATAGAAAACATTGTCCCGCATCCTAATGCCGACAACCTAGAGATTATTAATTTAGAAAATCTTGGTTGGCAGGTGGTTGCACAAAAAAACATCCACAAAATCGGCGACAAAGTGGTTTATATTGAGATTGATTCCATAGTCCCTGAAAGGGACGTTTTTGAATTTCTTAGAAATAAACATTTTCGTGTAAGACCTATTAAACTTCGCGGAGAATCTAGCTGGGGACTAATTTTGCCAATTAAAGAATTTGGTATCAGCGAAGCTGAGTATGATATTGATGATGATGTTGATCATATTACAGGAACAGTAAAATACGTTAAAGAACTTCCTGTTGAATTAACCGGACAAGCTAAAGGAATGTTTCCTTCTTTCATAATTCCAAAAACTGATGAAATCAATTTATTGAGTTCTAAAAGTGTTTATAATGAATTTAACGGTTTGGAATGCTATGTCAGTTTGAAAGTAGACGGTAGCTCACTTTCTTTTATTAATAAAAGTTGCTTTGACAAAATGCTCTGTTCAAGAAAATTAATTATTGATGTCGAAAGTGCTAACCAAGAAAAGAGAAATGCTTTCATTGAGGCGAGCAATAAATATTCTCTCTTTGATGTTATTCCTGAAGGTTATGCTATTCAGGGTGAGGTAGTTGGACCTTCTGTTAATGGAAACAGACTCCAATTAAAGGACTTTGATTTATTCGTCTTTAATGTTTTTGATATTGGCGGCCAAGATTATAAGTTGTTGGGGCTTAATGAGATGAGAGGGTTTTGTCAAAATTACAATCTTAAAATGGTTGAAATTCTTGAGGAAAATTTCATTGTTCCAGAAAATCCAAAAGATTTGATTGACATGGCGGCCAATTTAAAGTATGGTTCTGGGACAAAAGCTGAAGGAATGGTAGTAAGGCCAATGGAACCGAGGTTTAGTAGAAGGTTAATGAGGCCGTTGTCTGGTAAAATTATCAATCCAAATTATAAAGATTAACAAATAACAACAAATTATGAAAAAAGTACAATTCAATAACAGTTTAAATGTATCATCTATAGAAGAACTAAAAGAGCTAATTATTAAAAACAAGCATAGCATATTAGTTGCGACTAAAAAAAATTCGCTCGCCCAACCATGTTTCGTGTCGGTAGCTAAAGGCGATATTGAGGTTTATTATAATCATTATGGCTCGGCTATATCCTGCACTTGGGATTTTGAAAATTTCTTCAAAGAATACAGTTTAGCTTTTGTTTCCAATCAAGAAATTATAAATTCGAAATAACATTATGAAAAAATTGCTAATTGAAAATATTGTTAAGCCCGATCCTGTGTCCAGTTTTTATAAAGAATATACTGGAGAAATATGGTTTGAGGATGGCAAGTTATCAAGTAGCACATATTCTTATGAAATTGATTCTCAGGGGCAGTATACACTGAATTATGAGCAAACTTATCAGCTTTATTTAGCAATGAAGGAGTGTTTTGAAAAATGACTTGACAATGATAAGCATTCTGTTAAAGTAATTGCGTAACGAGGAAAACCTCACAACCGAAAATCAAAAAATCTAAATTATGAATATCAAAGAACTATCCGTTTCAAAAGGAACAATTTATAGAATTGCACCCGCCGATATTGTTATTGAAGATGGTTTTAACTGCCGTCAAGATTATGGCGACATCAAAGAGTTGGCCAATAGCATTGTCGAATCTGGATTGAAAAATCCCCTGAGAGGCTATTTAAAAGATGGCAAATTTGTTGTTATTGACGGTCATCGTCGTTTGAAGGCAATTAACTACGCCATTAAAAATGGCAATGATTTTAAGGCGGTAGATTGCATTAACGATGGCAAATCTAATGAAGAAACTAGACTCTTCGATCAATTGACTTGTAATTCTGGCAAGGCATTTACTCCCATTGAACAATCTGAAGTAATTAATCGCTTATCTAACCTAGGTTGGAAACAAAAAGATATTGCCAAAAAACTGGGTAAAACACAAGCTTTTGTTAGCCAATCGCTTAAAATTCACTCTTTGCCGCAAAAAGCAAAATCTCTTATTCATGAAGGTGTTATGGCGGTATCATTCGCTTTGCAAATTCTTAATGACTGTAACGGCGACGAAAAAACTTTTTCTGACAAACTTGATGAGGTTAAAAACCACTTTGAGGAAACCGGACAAAAAGTAACCAATAAAAAGTCTGGAATTATAAATAAAGAAAAAGAAGAAGTTGAGGTTATTTCTGAAGAGTCTGGCAGCGAGGTTGGTACTGAAGAGAATGGTTTTTCTAATGAAGAAAACGATGATGATTCTTTGAATCAAAAAAACAACATTTCTAATCAGGTAGAAGAAGAACAAGAAGAAGAACAAGAAAAGCAAGAAAAGCAAGAGGGTTTTTACACCGATCCAGAAAACACTAATGACATTGACGGCTTTGATATTGATGATTACAAATTGATTTTGGCAGATGCCAAAGAAATGATCATGGAACTTGCTTCGCTCGTTCAGGACGATAAAATGCAAGAAAACGCTGCCAATTTGGTGGTAAGAATTGAGCAATATTGTTGATTGTTAGTTTTTGAGTTTTTTTGTTGACAAAAATAAAAAGCGTCGAATCGTTTAGAAAGCGCGATTCATGGTTTCAGACGAGGTATAAAGAGCCCTAAGTTTTCTAATTATTTAATGGAGAGAAAATTGATTTATTTTTTGAATTTGGCATTGACAATGTTGAAATTGAAGGGTATAGTTTCTCAAGCAAAGAATTGAAAGAGTTGAAAAACTGGGCGCAAAATTTGAAATAACCGATTATTATGAAAGTAAATTACATAAAAAAGCAAAAAGATTCCAATTTGGAATATCACGACGTCGAAAGTTTAAAAGAGTTGGTCAAAAAAGAAGGGCGCAATTATGCATTTGTTGCTTTTCAAGAGGGCTATTGTCCCTGTTTTTTGATTGTCGATTGTGATGTGATTCGCCGCTCTTATAATAATTACGGATATGGCCTTTCCTCTTTTGATGACGAAGACCTAGAAAGTTGGACGATTCATGCTTTTGGTAATGATGAACATGTTTAATAACCGATCATTATGAAAAAATTAAAATACAAACCACAAGAAAACAGCACAAATGAGGTATTTTTTGCCAATAAGGAGGAGCTAATTAGAGAGGTTCAGGAAAGTGATTATATTTTTGTCCGACCAAAGGATTGTAAAGAAATTTATTTATTGAGCGTCAATGGAGGTGGGTTTTTTAAATTGAATTATGTCGATTATGACGCCAAGACAATAACTTGCAACGCAATGGATTTTGAATATGTTGTGAATAGTTACGATCTTATCTCTATCAATGATGAAGAACTAGGGACGATGTTGTTTAATTAAAAAAATTGAAATATTATGAAAACCGTAACAATAAAAAAATTAGAAAAGAGTAACGTTTTTGAGATCGAAAACGGCGACCAATTGAAAGAATTGATTGGAGATGGAGAATATCCATTTTTGCTTTTTGATTCTGGAAAATTATATCCTATTATTAGAATAGAAAATGATAGGGTTTATGCGGCATACTTTGATCATGAAAGAAAAGAATTAGACGATACCTACTATCTATTGAAGTTCCTATCTCAAAAAATAATCATACTATCCCATGAAGAATTAGGAGAATTAGCCAAAAAATAACCAATTTGGCCGCAAATTCCTTTTGTGGCGCGTTATATATAGTAATGAGGTATTTCATATAGGATTTACTATTAACTTCGTTAGAGGGGAGTTTAGGAGCTATTAAGGGTATAATAAATAAGAGTAATGAATAATGATAAAAGAGATAATTGGCATTTTGATCTTTGGGCCGCCAAGATTTAATCTTTTTGATGAGATAAAAGTGAGAAATCGGCGCATTAAAATGTTGACATTAGGAGTAATTTGTTGTATTGTTTTTGGTAATAAAAATGAAGATATCCACGGCTTTTTCATTGAGGATTATAAAGAAGAATTAAGGCTTATTAAGGAGTATAAAAGCAAGATGATTGAGAGAAATAAGCGTATAGAACCTTTTTATATTGATAGAGAAAAGAGCATTGAGGAGATGATGAGATGAACTTTCCAACTAATGACATTTTGTGGGCTTTTGAGCCGGTTTTTGGGCTTTTTATTGGGTTTTTTGTGCTTTTCTTGTTCTTAGGGTATAGGATTTTTTGTCAAAAAGGGTTGGTCATTTGGCTCATCGCTAGTGTTTTTGCTCAATTTTTATTTGGTGAATTTTATACGGGCGGGTGCTACCTCGCTTCGCTCGTGTTATTATGGTTAGTAACCATAAAAGAAAAGGAAGAAATAAATAGTAATAAGAGTAAATAAAAGAACAAATAAAAGAAGAAAAATAAGAAGCAATAACATTCTTAAACGTATATAATAGTAATAATAAGAGTAATAAACAAAAAAGCGAGCAAAAGAGGTTTTTAATGATTATTGTTAATTAATATTGGTTTTATTGCTGTTTTTTATAAAAATAAATACCTTGTAATGCATAGTAGTGACTTTATACAAAGATACATTGGTACCAAAATAAGCCAAAATAACCCATCCCGCCCGAAAACCGCCTAAATAAAACCAAAATAAGAAAAAAAGGGCAAAAAATAGTGGTTTTGCAAACGTTTAATAATAAGCAATTTACAAAAAGTGGTATTCTTTTTTTCATGGGTCTAGATCAAATTTTTACTAGCCCAAAAATAGACGATTTTCGGCCAAATAATTGAGTTTTTGGAAAAACGTTAATATTACATAAGTTGTTATAAATAAGCGATTTATAAAAAAATAGCAAAAAATAGCAAATAGAAAAAAGTTAAAGTGGCGGTGTGTTGGGATTGTGCGACATTAAAATTTTGATGAAATTTGGTTCAAAAATTTTCTACTTTTTTTGCAAATATGAGGTAAAGTGTTGTAAATAAAGGGTTTATATTCATTTGAGCAAAGGGTTAAAACTGTATAAAGTATTAGGGAAAAATCAATAAAACCAAAATAAAAAAAATTGAAAATCTGGCAAAATGATGGGACAGAGCAACACTTAGCACAAAAAAGCAAAAAAGAGTCTTGACAAAGGCTCGTGAATTCTGTAGATTAAACAAATAATAATAAAACTATGAGTGAAAATTTTAAAATAGATATAATTTGTGGTGCAATACTTTTTATTCTTGCGTTCTGTTTTGTATGCTGGAAATACGATCAAAAAATTGGTGAACTTAATAATTTCCAACAACAAGCAATAGAAAATGGCGCGGCTCATTGGGTTATCATAGATCATAAAGGAAATACTACCTTTGAATGGATTGAAAAATAATGAATAATAAATAATAATAATAGAATTTCTTGACATTTTAAAATTGCACCCCATAATACATCAAATAATAATAACCGATTATGAAAAAAAACATAGCCCTAAAAATCAACAACACGCAAGAAGCCGACTTTTGCGGCCAAATACTAAAGAAAATTGGGATTTCCCCATTCGATCCTTTGTGTTTTCGTTTTGGAGTAAGTAGAAACTATTTATTTGTAGAGGATGGCAGATATTTTTTTGCATATAAGCAGGTCGTTGACAATGCCATCGGGAGGGGTAATGTTACCCTCGTAAAATCTTGGCGCAAATTTATTATTAATTATCTTGGTAATTTTTATTATTTGTGCCAAAATAAAGAGGAGAAAGAAAAACTAATTGATATAATTTGCAAGAATGGATTGAACATAAAGAGCAACTTTATCTCTCCTATTGATATGGCTCATCTCTACCTTGAAGAGTGGTGGGGCTCTCTGATTTTCAACAATAGAAAGCCAGAAAACAAACAAGAAATTAGTCTTGACAATCTCACTCTTTTGATTAATAGTGTTCGCCGATTTAATGAATCGTCTCACTGTAAAACTATGAAAACAGAAAATAAAACAAATAAAAATATTAATAATACAGTCATCCACCTCAAGGACAAAAAAGAAAAAGAGGGGGCTAAGGCATATCTTCAAGGTTTTTTTGAAGAGAACGATTTGGATATTAAATTTTGTTCCTCATCGTTTAGAGCAAATAGAAATGATTGTATTTATTTTCAATATTTAGAAATGGTAAGGAGTTTTACAATTTCGTCATGGTCAGATTGTCATAAACCTGACAAATTCACAAATATTCTCAGCTTTTCCGACTTGGAAGAATTCGCCCAACTAATAAAAGAAGAGAAAAAGAAAGA
>Ga0070727_10004376_pt1 | contig 12117 bp, 8 predicted proteins | sample tdAd472_FD_66722 | JGI IMG/M metagenome (GOLD analysis project Ga0070727, IMG submission 66722) | Marine sediment microbial communities from the Atlantic coast under amendment with organic carbon and nitrate - tdAd47.2 | ecosystem: Environmental > Aquatic > Marine > Coastal > Sediment | place... | reverse complement strand
CCGACGCGGATCACCTACTCGCGCGTCGCGGACGACCAGCTCCTGATCGTCCTGGACGACCCGCACGGGGAATCGGACAAGACCGAGCGCTTCGAGTTGAAGCGCCAGTAGCGGCGGCTCAGGCCAGGAACCAGTGCACGAAGCCGCCGGGATCCACCCGGAGGACGAAGACGGCCAGGAGGCTTCCGCTGATCAGGAGCGTCAGCGGCTTTCCGATCGACCGACGCCCGGCCGCCGTCGCGGCCAAGAGCAGCGCCAGGGCGGCGAGTCCGAGGAGCAGCCACGGTCCGTAGCGAAAGGCTCCGATCAACGCGATCTGGTGCAGGTCGAACCCCAGCGAGTCCGGGCCCGGGCTGCGCCAGTCCGGCAACTCGCCGAGGCTCATCCACGCGCGAAAGACGAAGGCGTAGAAGCCCAGCAGCAGGAGGAAGGGCAGGCCCGAGACGCTCCACAGGAGCGGATCTTCGCGCGGGCGAGTCGGTGCCGAGGACATCCTTTCATCAGAGGCTCCCGACAGCCGAGCATCAACGCGCTCGCGCTGCCGGGGACCACAATCCGCGCCGCCCGTGCCATTTGGGGGAATGCCAGGGCCCGCTGCGCCCGGAGCGAGGCGGGCGCACGCAACTGGGCGGTGCCGGGGCTCCTCGACGATGCGTGGACGGTGACTCGCGTGTGGGCTCGCCGGATCTGGCAGTTCGCCCGTCCTGATCGGTCGCTTCCCTGTTAAAAGGGCGCACCCTCGAGCGGCGGCGCCGGGGCCGCTGATGAAGACGACTCTGTACGCGAGGGAGATCGAGGTCCTGAAGGCCCTCCGGTGGCGCGGGATGGGTTCGCTCGTGGTGTACTCCGCGCGCTCACCCAGCAAGACCACGGACAACGAGGACTCGGCGCTCACGGCCCGACTGAACAAGGGGCGCGCCATCCTGGCCGTGGCCGACGGCGTGGGCGGACAGCCCGACGGCGATCAGGCCTCGGCCGCGGCTCTGGAGGCGGTGGCGGAGACGGGGGTCGAGCAGATCAAGGCCGGCAACTCGCTGGCGGGGTCGCTGATCACGGGGCTGGATCGGGCCAACGAGAGCGTCCTCGCGCTCGGGAACGGAAGCGCGACGACCCTGGCCGCCGTGACCATCGAGAAGGGCCTCGTGCGGGCGTTCCACGTGGGCGACTCCGGCGTGCTCGTCTTCGACTCGAAGGGGGAGCTCAAGCTCGAGACCATGCCGCACGCGCCGGTCGCCTACGGCGTGGCCGCGGGGTTGATCGGACCCGACGAAGCCATGACGCACGCGGACCGGCACTTCGTGTCGAACGTCGTCGGCGACGAGGACATGCACACGACCTTCAGCACCACCTACGAGCTGCAACCGGACGACGTCGTGTTGATCGCGAGCGACGGCCTCTTCGACAACGTTCCGGTGCCCGAGATCGTCACGAGCTTGCGCAAGGGCGACCTCAGGGGCTCGATCAAGAAGCTGACGGCGCGCTGTCGCGAGACCATGACCACCGGCGGTCACCCCGACGACCTGACGCTGGTCGCGTTCCGCGTGGGCGAGCCTTCCTCCGCGTGAGGGCGCGGTAGGCGAATCTTAATCTGGAGCCGCTCAACCTGCTGTTTCGGCCTCTCCGATAGCGAGGGGAATGAACCGCAGGACCACGCCGAGCGCTAGCTTCTTGATGATTGCCCTGCTGTGCTTCGGCGCTTGCAGCACGCCGAAGCGGACGGGTTGGCGGGCCTACGACCGCGGGGACTATACCGCCGCCTACGAGAACTGGGCGCCGGCGGCGGCGGCGGGCGACGCGGACGCGCAGTACCTCCTGGGAGTGCTCCACGAAGAGGGCCGCGGCGTCGAGCGGGACGTGGGTGAGGCCGGTCGGTGGTACGCCCTCGCGGCGGAGCAGGGGTGCGCTCCCGCGCAGAACAACCTGGGGCTCTTCCACTACGTCGGCATCGGAGTCCCGAAGTCTCACGAGACGGCCGCGGCCTGGTTCGCGCGCGCCGCGGACCAGGGCTTCGCGCGGGCGAAGACGAACCTGGGTGTGCTCTACCTCTTCGGGCAGTCCGTGGACGTGGACGAGGCTCGCGCGCGCGCCCTCTTTCGAGAGGGAGCCGACGGGGGCGATGCTCGGGCCCAGCGGCTGCTGGGTGCGATGTGTGCCGAGGGGCTGGGCGGTGAACGCGACGCGTCGGCGGCCGCGAGGTGGTTCGAGCGGGCGGCGGAGCAAGGCGATCGAGACGCGCAGTACGAGCTCGGCTTGCTCTACAAGCAGGGCGCCGGCGTGCCAGCGAGCGACCCGCTGGCGCTCGCCTGGTTCCGGCGCGCGGCGGAGCAGGGCTCGCTGGAGGCGCAGTACGCCGTGGGCTGGATGCACCTCCGCGGCGAAGGCACGGCGCGCGATCCAGAGGAGGCGGCGCGGTGGTTGCGGCTTGCCGGCGATGGCGGCGTTCCCGTCGCGCAGGCGAACCTCGGCATCCAGTACCTGCAGGGCGACGGTGTCGTGCAGGACGATCGCGAGGGCGCGCGGTGGTTGCGGCGCGCCGCGGACAGCGGGTTCGCCATGGCGCAGCACAACCTGGGGCTCCTGCACATCAAGGGGCAGGGCGTTGCGCGCAGTCATCCCGAGGCCGTGCGTTGGTTGCGGATGGCGGCGGAGCAGGGCTTCACTCCGTCACAGGTCAAGCTGGCGAGCATGTACGAGAGCGGGCACGGCGTGGCTCGGGACTTGATCGACGCCTACATGTGGTACGCGATCGCCGGGGAGCGCGAGGGCTCGGGCGCCGGGGCCGAGAGCGAGCGCCTGGAGGCCAAGATGACCGAGGTGCAAGTGAGCTACGCGCGGCGCTTGGCGCGGGACTGGAAGGCCGAGACCTCGGATCCGCCGCTGGTCGTCAGTCGCTAGGAGTTTGCGCCGCAGAGGAGCGCGGCCAGGCGGGTTGCCGCGCGGCGTCCAGCAACGGCACCTCGCGGCCCGTAGCGGTCGGAGAGAGCCTCGCTGAATCCGCGGACCCGACTGCGTTTCCGCAAGCCGCCGCGGAACGCGATTCGCCACTCCTGAACGAGAGCCGCTTCACCGCGGACAGCTAGGGCCAGGCCGGCGGGTCGAGCGGGGAGGCCAGGGTCGCCGCTTCGCGCGACGCCTCCCACATCGCGGCTCGACGCTCCGCCTCGGCGCCGGCTCCGGGGGTGAGGGTCAGGGCCAGGGCGACTCGCCTCCGGCCGGCGTCGGCGTCGCCGGCGCGCTCCGCCAGCAGGTACCAGAACAGAGCGGTGGCCGGGTCGGCGTCGACGCCGACTCCGTGTTCGTACATGCCGGCCACGCGTGCTTGGGCCGAGACGAATCCGAGCGTCGCCGCGCGCTCCATCCAGTGCGCGGCTCGCTCGCGGTCGAGCGGCACGCCTTGGCCGCGCAGGTACAGGAGTCCCAGGTTGGCCTGCGCAACGGCGATGTCCTGCTCGGCCGCGGCGCGCAACCACTCGGCCGCTTCTTCATCGTCCTGTCGGACACCGCGGCCGCGCAAGTAGGCGAGGCCCAGCTCGGCCTGCGCCAGCGCGAAGCCCTGGGTCGCCGCGGCGCGCATCCACAGTGCGGCCTTCTCGAGGTCCTGCTCGACTCCTTGCCCGGCTTCGATCAGGCGAGCCAGGGAGAACTGCGCGCGGGCGAGCCCTTGGGTCGCGGCGCGCTGTAGCCATCGAGCGGCCTCGACGGAGTCGCGCGCGATCCCGCGGCCGGCTTGATAGGCCAGGCCGAGGTTGAGCTGCGCGCCGGCATGACCGCCGTCGGCGGCTCGGCGGTACCAGCGCGCGGCCTCGCTCGGATCGGAGGTCACACCGAGGCCATCGTCGAGGAGGACGGCGACGCGGAACTGAGCCTCGCGATCCCCGCGCTGAGCGAGGGGGAGCGACTGCTCGAAAGCGGCCGCGTAGTCGCCGCGTTCGAAGGCCTCGGCGGCGACGAACTGTTCGTCCAACGTGGGTCGAGACGCGCAGCCGCCGGCCGACCAGAGGGTCGACGTCAAGCACAGCGCAAGAGCGGAACGGAAGGTGAAGCGAGTGTGGAGCGCCATCGGTGGGAGGGTACAGCGAGGCGCTCTCCTTTGCGCGATCTTGATGCGGCGCCGAGCGCCGCGGCTGACCAAAGCTTCTCCGCGGCTTTATGGCGCGCCAACAAACGGCTCCTAGAGTCCCGCCGTCCTCGGGGTAGCTGTCGTGGGAGAGAAGCTCCCACATCCCGGGACCAACCCAAAACTTCTCAGGAGGCATCTGTGCAACTCTTCAAAGGGGCAGTGATCACCGCCACGGGGGTCGCTCTCGCGTCCGCAGCAAACGCCGCGGAAGTCCTCGTTACGGCCGACATCACCACGTCCACCGTCTGGACGAACGACAACACCTACAACCTTCAGGATCAGATCTACGTCCGCAACGGAGCCACCCTGACGATTCAGGAAGGCACTGTCGTCGCGAGCACCACCAACCTCGGTGGCAGCCTGGCCGTCACGCGCGGATCGCAGCTCTTCGTCAACGGTACCCAGCTCAACCCGGTCATCATGACCTCGAAGGCCGATGTGGCCACCTGGGACGCCGACGGCTCGCACCCGACCGGGGGCAACCCGCGGACCGGTTCCTGGCGTGAGGGCTGCAACGAGTGGGGCAACCTGACGATCATGGGCCGCGGCTACATCTCGGAAGACGACGTCGCCCAGGGCAACACGGCCGTTCCGGACCCCAGCAACACGGCCCAGATGGAAGGCCTGGTCGCGGCTTTCGTCGGCGACCCCGACGTCCAGTACGGCGGCGGCGACGACGACGACGACAGTGGCTCGATCAGCTACCTGAACCTTCGCTACGGCGGCCGGGTCATCGCGCTGGACAACGAGCTCAACGGGCTCTCCCTCGGAGGCCTCGGTCGCGGCACGGACCTCGAGTACATCGAGATCATGAACAACGTCGACGACGGCATCGAGATCTGGGGCGGCGCGGTCAACCTCAAGCACTTCAGCATCTGGAACATCGGCGACGACAGCCTCGACTGCGACCAGGGATGGCGCGGCAAGGCTCAGTTCGGCCTCATCGTCCAGGGCTACAGCTGCGACGACAGCCAGGGCTCCGGGGTCGGCGACAACGCCATCGAGACCGACGGCGGTGAGAACTCCGACTGGCAGCCGCTGACCACCACCGACTTCCGGAACCTGACCGTCATCGGTCAGCCCACGGACGGCGACGGGCTCACGGCTTGGCGTGACGGGGCCCGCGTTCAGTACCACAGCTCCATCTTCATGGACTGCGGCGAGAAGGTCGTTCGCTTCGACGACGTCGACGGCGACGGCGGGCTCGGCTACGGCCACAACGGGACCCTCGACTGGGATGAAGTCTGGACCACCAGCTACACCGAGCGCTCGACGGTGAACCCGTTCCCGACCCAGCAGCAAGAGGACGACGCCTACCAGGCGCAGTCCGGCGGCATGCTGGCCTCGATGACCGACTCGGTCTTCTACAACAACACCGACGACGCGGACTCCTACGACGAAGCGATCGCTCGCGGCGTCTTCGCTCCGGCCAACAACAACGTCATGGAGCCGGCCACCTCGCCGATCAAGTCGATCGTTCGCGATGCTCCGATCCTCAGGGGTGGCAAGGTCATCCACTTCGTCAGCGGCCTCGATCCGCGCGCGAACGGAGACGCTCTCACCGCCGTCGAGACCGCGCCGGACGACGGCTTCTTCTGCCAGGTCGACTACCGGGGCGCCTTCGGCCCGCACCAGAACTGGCTCGCCGGCTGGGCCACGAGTGACGCGTTCGGCTTCCTGACCCCGACCCTCCAGCCCGACGTCGGCGACGGCGACGTGCAGGCGGGTGACTCGGTGCTCTACGTCGAGGGCGACAAGCTCGCCACCGGCGGCGTCGCGACCCTGCGCGTCGCGAACGGGCCCTCCAACGGCTTCGGACTGCTCCTGGTGGGCACCGGCTACCTGGATCCGTCCATCGTGCAGATCGCTCCGAGCGTGGGCCTCACCACCTTCCCGCTGATCTTCAACACGGTCCTGCCCCCGCTGGACGGCAACGGAGACACCAGCTTCCCCGTCATCGGCGGGGTCGCCGGGTTCTACGTCGACCTGTACGCGAGCGTCGCTCTGACGAACAGCTCGTTCCTCCTGATCGAAGGCACCAACACGGTCGTGCTGCGCATGCAGCCGTGATGCACCTCTAGCTGAAAGCTCCTCGGACTGTCGGGCCGCGCGGCTCGGCAGTCCGAATCCGTTGGTTCTCTCCGCCGGGTCACCGTGACCGCCGGCTCCTCCAGCCGGTCTGCATCCGTACAACGAATCGAATCCGGCCGCACAACGCATCGAAGGCGGCCGTGGAACGAATCGAAGCTCACCGCACAACGAATCGAATCCGATGAACGCTCTCCTCTCTCTGCTCCTCGTCACCTTCGCTTCCCCTGATGTGGTGCCCGTCGCCGAGGCCGCGGTCGTGCCCGTCTCCCTCTCCTCGGACAGTGAACCGGAGTCCGCGCTCACCGCCGTCCAGGACGAGCTGCTCGAGCTCGCCTTCGGGGCAGCCTCCGCGCTCCCGCTCGAGCCCCACATCAAGAACCGCGCGCGCAGTCAGGAGGCGGTCGTCCTGGCCTGCCTCGCGCTGGACCAGCCGGAGCGCGCGCTGCGCTACGCGGAGCAGATCCCGAACTGGCGCAAGGGCGCTTGCTTCGCCGAGTACGCCGCCTACCGGGCCGAACGCGGCGAGCTCGACGACGTCTTCACCTACCTCGACCTCGCGCACGAGATCTCCGAAGGCAGTGAGGGCGAGCTGAAGCAGGCCTGGCGCCGCGATCGGATCCGGGCCAAGATCGCGAAGACCTACTCTCTCCTGGGCCAGACGGCGCAGGCCGCGCGGTTCGCCGCGGGGCTCTCCGAGTCGGAGGTCGGGGAAGTGGCGCTGGCGGAGGCGCGGCTGACCTCGCCCGACGCCATGGAAGAGCGCCTCGCGCAACTGGAGCGTGCGCTCGGAGTGGGAGAGTTCGAGGGCACCAAGACCTCGATCTTCGCCATGGCCGAGCTGCACCGCACCTTCTACGCGGACGAGGAGAAGCGCGCGCTGATCGAGTCGCGCATCCAGGCCTCCGACGCCAAGCTCCCGGTCCTGTTGCGGCTGGACGCGCGGATGGAGCTCGTCGAGACGGCGCTGGACGCCGACGATCACGTCGAGGCCCGGCGGCTCGTGGACGAGGCCCTGGAGGTCTTCTTCTCCTACAAGTGGCAGGCGGAGCACGGCGTCCCGATCAAGGCTCGCCTCGCGGCGCTGCGGCATCGCGCCGGCGACGAAGCGGGCGCTCTGAAGGAGCTCGAGGCGGCGCTCGGCATGTACGACGCCGGCGAGCGGACGATCATCGGAATGTTCCGCGCCGCGACGCTGCGTCCCGTGGCCGAGGCCTACAGCCAGATCGGCCGCGAGGAGGAAGCGCGGGAGACCTACCGCCGCGTCGTCGAGCTGGGAGCCGTCAACCCGAACGCTCGGCCGCGCGCGATGGACCTCGCCGCGACCTGCGCGTCGATGGCCGTGAACGGGTTCGGGCCGAGCGACGAGTTGCTCGAGCGAGTTCGCGCTCTCGAGTCGGGCCTCGGTGACCCTTGGTAGTCGAAGGACTCGCGAGCTCGCGGCGAGGGCGCGTCCGGTTGATGGCAAAGAAACAGGCGGTTGACGCCGGCTTGACAAACCGTCCCTAGAGTTCGCCGCCATCGACGGGAGGGGCTGTGGGGATGGCCGCTCCGTCACGATCACGAACCTCGAAAACGAGTGGGTAGCGCACAACCGTGAAGCAGTGGTGGAGAGCCTCGTGCTGGATTGCTCTGGCAACCATGGCACTTCCGAGTTCGGCAGTCTCGGCACAGGAGCCGGCCGGGTCGATCCGGGGCGTGGTCTACGACCGCGACTTCGACGCACCCCTGCCCGCGGCCCTCGTGCAGATCGTTGAGACGGGCCAACAGGCTCGGACGACCGACCAGGGCAACTACTCGATCGCCGACGTCCCGCCGGGGCGCTACACGCTGGTCTTCTTCAAGGAGGGCTACGTGCGGCAGGTGAAGGCCGACGTGGTCGTCAACGCCGGGAAGTTGACGGACCTCGACATGTCGCTCCCCGGGGACATCTACGAGCTCGAGGAGTTCGTCGTCCAGGACATCCAGATCACGTCCGGGACCGAGGCCTCGCTCCTGGCCCTGCGCTTCGAGGCTCCGGCCCTGATCGACTCGATCGGTGCGGAGCTCATGAGTCGAGCGGGAGCCGGAGACGCGGCCAGCGGGCTGCAGTTGGTCTCCGGGGCGACGGTCTCCGACGGGAAGTTCGCCGTCGTCCGGGGCTTGCCGGACCGCTTCGTCAGCTCGCAGTTGAACGGCGTGCGCATGCCCAGCGCCGATGAAGACAAGCGCGCGGTCGAGCTCGACCAGTTCCCCTCGGCCGTCATCGAGAGCATCCAGGTCAGCAAGACCTTCACGCCCGACCAGCAAGGCGATGCCTCCGGCGGAGCGGTCGACGTTCGGCTGAAGGGGCTGCCCGAGGAGACCACCTTCAACGTCAAGGCGCAGCTCGGCTACAACAGCAACGTCACGGGTCGGAGCGACTTCCTGACCTACGAGGGCGGCGGCGTCGACTTCTGGGGACGGGACGACGGGCGCCGCGATCAGCAGCTCGACCTCTTGGGCGAGAACTGGGACGGCGCCGTGGGGACGACGACGGGCGACGCTCCCACGGACTACAAGTGGTCGGTCTCCGGCGGCGGCCGGCACGTCCTCGACAGTGGCGTCACGATCGGCGGCTTCGGCAGCTTCTTCTACGAGCGCGACAGCGGGTTCACCGAGGGCGTCAACGACTCCTGGTGGGTGAAGGCGGCCGGCCAGCCGGGTCAAGAGGTGCAGCCCGAGCAGAAGCAGGGCCAGGCGGATCCGTCCGGCGGTGGCGACTACAAGACGGCGCTCTTCGACGTGAGGAGGGGAACCAAGTCGGTTCAGTGGGGGGCGCTGGGGACGCTCGGTGTCGAGGCGGAGAACCACCGGTTCGGCCTGACCTACCTCTACTCGCACACGGCCGAGGACAAGGCCACGCTGTCGGAGGACACGCGCGGCAAGGAGTTCTTCTTCCCCGGCCACGATCCCTACGACCCGAGTACGCCGGGCCACGAGCCCAACGACGATGCGGCGCCCTACCTGCGCTCCCAGGCGCTCGAGTACACCGAGCGGACGACGGGGAGCGTGCAGCTCACCGGCGATCACCGACTGCCGATCTCGGGGTTCGACCTGTTCGGCCTCGACTTCGGCACGCCCGAGCTCGACTGGGCCGTCGCCCAGAGCTTCGCAGATCAGTACCAGCCCGACAAACGCCTCTTCGGAGCCGAGTGGAGGCCGGCGCGGGAGCCGATCCCGGGCTTCATCATCCCGTCCTTCTACCGACCGCTGCGGCCGGCGGCGCAGTCGAACCTCGGCAACTTCCAGCGCATCTGGAAGAGCATCGACGAGGACAGCGATCAGTACTTCGCGAACCTGAAGTTCCCCTTCGAGCAGGGCGGCGAGCCCGGCTACTTCAAGTTCGGGCTCTTCGACGATCGGGTGGGACGCAGCTTCGACCAGGACACCTTCAGCAACGGCGGCGACGGGACGAGCTACGACGGCGACTTCTTCGACCAGTTCTGGAGCGACTTCTACTACGAGGACGACGCCTTCCACCCCATGAAGGACGGGTCGGAGCTCGGCGGTCGGGAGACGGACATCGACTACGAGGGCCGGCAGGAAGTGGCGGCGACCTACGGCATGGTGGACATGCCGCTGAGCTCGAACGTGAACCTCATCGGCGGCGTGCGCTGGGAGTCGACCGAGATCGGGATCATCAACGACCCGGAGGCCGATGCCTTCTACTTCGCGGGGAGCGGCGCCGTCGAGATCCCCGACGACCTCGGGCCGGAGGACATTCCCAACGTGGCGATCCGCGACGATCGTGCCCTGCCCTCGATCGGCGTCGTCTACGAGGCCTCCGACGAAGTGACGATTCGGGCCTCCTACAGCGAGACCCTCGCCCGCCCGACTTTCAAGGAGCTGACGCCGATCATCCAGCAGGAGTTCGCCGGGGGACCGATCTTCGTCGGCAACCCCGAGCTCCAGCTGGCCTCGCTGAAGAACTACGACGTTCGCGTCGACTACAAGCCGATCGAGTCGAGCCTGCTCTCCCTCTCGGTCTTCCGGAAGGACGTCGAGGACGCCATCGAGTACGTCATCGTTCCGGCCGACTTTTCCTACACGAGGCCGACGAACTATCCCGACGGCAAGCTGACGGGAGTCGAGTTCGAGGCGCGACAGCAGCTCGGTGAGTTCTGGGACTGGGCCGAGGGCGTCGGGGTGGGAGCCAACGCGACCTTCATCAGCTCGGAGGTCACGCTCCCGCAGGACGAGGCCGACGACCTCGCGAGCCTCGGGGCCCCGATGCCGACGCGCAACATGACGCAGGCGCCGGAGCACCTCTTCAACCTCAACTTGACCTACGACCTCGATCGGACCCGCTTCGGGCTCTTCTACACGATCAAGGGCGACACCCTCCTGGCCGGTGCGGGCAACAACACCAACCTGCTCATCCCCAACGTCTACGCGACCGAGGTCGAGACGCTGAACTTCACGGCTTCCCACCGTTTCAGCGACCGCCTCCAGTTGACCTTCCAGGCCAAGAACCTGACCGACCCGAGCATCGAGACGGTCTTCCGCTCCGACGTCCTCGAGGAGGACCTGCTGCGGACCTCTCAGCGCAACGGCAAGGAATTCTCGATCAGCCTCAGCTTCAACCTCTGACTCGAAGTGACGGACGCCATGAACGAATCGAAATCATCCCGCGGCCTGCTCTGGGGCTTGTCGGCCCTGGCCGGCCTGCTCCTGTTCTCCGCGAGCGGTACGGCGCGCGCGCAGGAGCCCGCTGACCGCGTCGGGGACACCCGCGACGTCCTGGGGCGGTACGTGGAGACACGGCGCATCCTCTCCAAGGAGCGCAGGGACTGGGCCGTGGGGCGCGAGGTCCTGCAGGACCGGATCGGCGTCGTGCGGCGCGAGATCGAGACGCTGGACTCGCGCGTGACCGACGCGCAGAAGAGCATCGCCGAAGCCGACAAGAAGCGCGAAGAGCTGGTCGCGGAGAACGAGCGACTCGCGAGCTCATCGAGCTCTCTGGTCGGGACGGTGGCGAAGCTCGAGGCCAGGACACGTGAGTTGCTGCCGCGCCTGCCGGACCCCGTTCGCGAGCGCGTGAAGCCGTTCAGCCAGCGGCTGCCGGAGGCGGACGCGGAGGAGGTGAAGCTCTCGCTCGGCGAGCGCTTCCAGAACGTCGTCGCGATCCTCAACGAGGTCGACAAGCTCAACCGCGAGGTCACCGTCTGGAGCGAGGTGCGCGAGATCGGCGACGGCCAGACCGCCGAGGTGACCTCGATGTACGTCGGGCTCGGCCAGGGCTACTACGTCACGGGCGACGGGACGGCCGCCGGTGTCGGGACGGCCACGGCGGACGCCTGGGTGTGGCAGCCCGCCAACGAGTTCGCGCCGGCCATCGCCAAGGCGATCGCCATTCACAAGAACGAGAAGCCGGCCGAGTTCGTGCGCCTGCCGATCGCGCTCCAGGCCGTCGCGAAGAAGTGAGGACAAACGCCATGAAGAACAAGACACCCATGATGCTCGCGGCGCTCGTGCTGACTCCGGCGCTGAGCTTCGGCTTTCAGGAAGCTCCGACGTTCGAAGCGGCCGCCGACACGATGAAGGCGAAGCTCGAGGCGAGCCTGGCCGAGCTGGACGCGCTTCGGCGGCAGATCATCGACGAGAAGGTCCCGCTCACGAAGGACCTGAGCGCGCTCGAGAACGACCTGGTCGGGGCGCGCGCCGAGTTTCAGAGCGTGTCCCGCACGCTCGACGGGCGGACGCTCGACCTGTCGAACCTGAAGTCGGAGATCAAGCAGCGCGAGGACGAGGTGGCCTACCTCTCGGGGCTGTTCGGTGACTACATCCGCAGCTTCGAGTCGCGGCTCCACATCGCCGAGTTGCAGCGCTACGAGGAGCAGCTCGAAGCGGCCAAGTCCGCGCCGGGCGCGCCTGATGTTACCGAGGCC
>Ga0070727_10004375_pt1 | contig 12120 bp, 10 predicted proteins | sample tdAd472_FD_66722 | JGI IMG/M metagenome (GOLD analysis project Ga0070727, IMG submission 66722) | Marine sediment microbial communities from the Atlantic coast under amendment with organic carbon and nitrate - tdAd47.2 | ecosystem: Environmental > Aquatic > Marine > Coastal > Sediment | place... | reverse complement strand
TGCGGCATCGTCGGCCTGCCCAATGTGGGCAAGTCCACCCTGTTCAATGCCCTGACCAAGGCGGGTATCGCCGCTGAAAATTTCCCATTCTGTACCATCGAACCCAATTCCGGCGTCGTGCCGGTTCCGGATGAACGGCTGGATACCCTGGCGAAAATCGTCAAACCCCAGAAGGTCGTACCGACCACCGTGGAGTTTACCGACATCGCCGGGCTGGTGGCCGGGGCCTCCAAGGGCGAGGGCCTGGGCAATCAGTTCCTGGCCAATATCCGTGAAACCGATGCCATCGCCCACGTGGTGCGCTGTTTCGAAGACGAGAACGTCACCCACGTGGCCAACACCATCGATCCCGCCGCCGACATTGAAACCATCAACACCGAACTGGCGCTGGCGGACCTGGAATCCGTGGACAAGGGCCTGAACCGGGTATCCCGCGTGGCCAAAAGCGGCGACAAGGACGCCCAGCGGCTCACCCTGTTGCTGGAAAGGGTCAAGGAGCACCTGGACCAGGCACAACCGGTTCGCACCCTCAACCTGGCCAGGGAGGAGCTGGCAGCGCTCTACGAGTTTCACCTGCTCACCGTCAAGCCGGTGCTGTATATCGCCAACGTCGACGAGGACGGTTTTACCGACAACCCGCACCTGGACAAGGTGCGGGAAATCGCCACCGACGAAGGCGCCGAACTGGTCGCCATCTGCAACAAGCTGGAAGCCGAAATCGCCGAGCTGGAGGACGAGGAGAAGCTCGAATTCCTGCAGGACCTGGGCATGGACGAGCCGGGCCTGGACCGGGTGATCCGGGCCGGCTACCGCCTGCTGGGGCTGCAGACCTTTTTCACCGCCGGAGAGAAGGAAGTCCGGGCCTGGACCGTCAGGACCGGCGCCTCCGCGCCCAATGCCGCCGGCGTCATCCACACGGATTTCGAGAAGGGATTCATCCGCGCCGAAGTGGTCAGCTACGACGATTTCGTCACCAACAACGGCGAAGCCGGCGCCCGGGAAGCCGGCAAATGGCGCCTGGAGGGCAAGGACTACATCGTTCAGGACGGCGATGTCATCCACTTCCGCTTCAATGTCTGATCCGGCCGCCTCCCGGCGCACGTGATCTTGACATTCGCGAGGAAAATGACCAGAATTCGCGTCCTTCAGATTGCCTCCAGCGTCCCCGGCACTACGACCGCCACGGCGCCGAAGGCTGACAAAACGATCATGGCTATGTAGCTCAGCTGGTTAGAGCACAGCATTCATAATGCTGGGGTCGCTGGTTCAAGTCCAGCCATAGCTACCATACAAATCAATAGGTTGGGCACAGGTTTGATTTCATAGGAACGCTGTGTCCAACCTGAAAATAAAAATCAAAAAATAGGGCTCTACCCCATTAACGGGGGACGGGTATTCATATTGACCCGATTGATTATCCCATCCCACCCGCAGTGGGTCAGCACTCTCAATCGATAATTCTCAAAGTTTCTGAAACCATAGGCTCGCCTCGAGATCATTTCCATCTTGTTGTGGAAGCCTTCTGTGATGCTATTGCTTTTACTGAATCGCCACATCGCGACGTTGGGCTCCATCCAGTTGGTCAGTGTCTTCGCCAGTGCCCGTAGTGGGCTCTCCTGAAGCTGTTCCAGCAACTCGAAGTACCGTGGCAGCTGCGCCTTCATACGTCGGGCTGTGAGGGTCTTGAGGAGCATGAAGCCGACCAGTTTTTGTTTAGCCTCATACAATGCCTGCAATACCGGATAGTCCGTCAGGTAAGCCATGAGGTTTGCATGCTGTTCTTCCTTCAAGTGCCATTGATGCCGGTGCATAAGGCTGAGCAGGCCCCGGTTCTTCCGGCCCTCCGGATGGACCTGTTGCCAGACTTTTAGAAAGTGCTGATTGATCAGCCGAACCACGTGGAAACGATCTGCCACAATCGTTGCATTAGGGAAGTAACGCTGGGCTATCGAACGGTAGGTTTCGGACAGATCCATGACCACCACCTGGACGTTATTGCGCCCCTCAAGACCCTTTAAATAGCGACGCAAGCTGGCTTCTGAGCGCCCCAATCTCACGTCGAATACCTTGTGCCTTCCCAGGTCTACAAAGGTTGTGGCATAGCCTTTCTTGCGAGTGAAGAAATGCTCATCAATGCCCAACACACGTGGGCAGGTCTGATTGGACTTCTCAGACCGTTTTCTCCCCAGATGATACTGATACCAGCGCTCTACAGTCGCTGCGCTGATCTGGTGAGTGCGTGAGAGCTTGCGTAACGTAACGCCACCGTCGTGGGCTTCATACACCTCCATCCGGTAGGCTTCCGAGGCTCGATAGCGTGGCCGGATGCCGGTAAACGGATGGCGAAAATAGCGCCTGCAAATCTGGCAATGATACTTCGGCACCCGCAGGTGCAACGTCATCACCTGGTTGCCCTGGCGAGTGTGCTTCACGGTACGTCTGTGGGTGGCCTTAATTCGTAAAGCCTTGCTGTGGCAGTGCTTACACGACGGTTTATTGTAAGGCCTCGCCCAAACCTCAATACCCTTGCCGCGCTTTACCCGTTCAACCTGAAGGCCAGGTATGCCTATAATTGTTCCTGCGTGGGACATCGGTGTTCTCTCCATTAAACGATCTTCGCAAAATCAGTTTAATGAATACCGGTGTCCCCCGTTAATGATGAAGAGCCTCGCCCTCTTCTTATTGTTACGGTAGCCCCATTCTTTCGCTAACGGTAATTTTAAACACTCGTAGTGCCTGTTTATCACTTGATTACTGGTTCGAGTCCAGGCTCGGCACCCGGTAGGTCACCGAGTAGATGGGAACAGATAGTGCCATGCCTGACTACGTGCAGCAGAAGGATTTTTTCTGGCAAGCGCAAATGGCAACCGCACACCGCAATAGCCCTCGGTGGCCAGATCCTGTTCGAGCAGCAATGCTACTTGCCGTATCTGCCACCTGAGTGCAGGAACCAGCTCAGGAGCGAGGGTAGTGATACGGTGCCTGTTCCCCTTCCCCGACCAGATGTGTAACTGCATCAGATCAAAATCAACATCCTTGACCCGCAGCCGAACCGCTTCAATTCGCCGTAAACCAGACCCGTACAGCAGTGCGGCAATTAAAGCCGGACTACCACGCATAGATTTCAGCAACCGCGCGATCTCGCCACGCGTTAGAACAACTGGTAGCTTGCGCGGTGTTGTGGCCTTATTGAAAGTGCCGAGATTCCCCAATGGGATTTCAAGATACTTGTTGTACAAAAACGCCAGTGCGTTCAATACCACTTTTTGCGTCGCTACAGACACCTGGCGCTGATCCGCCAGGAATGTCAAAAACGCGAACACCTGTGCCGCACCCATTTCAGCCGGATGCCGTTTGCCATTATAGCGGATGTAATATCTGATCCAGTACAAATAAGACCCGATAGTACGCTTGCTATAGCGGCGTACCAGCATGTGCTGGCGAAGCGCCTACATGAACGGTGAGGCAGACATGACAAGAACTCTATTCCTGTTCACATCATCAATGGTAGTTCAAATACGCCATTCCGCCAGTTAAAAAGGCTCACTACCTTTCTAATAAAGAACGCCTAAAGGCCAAGCAAATACCTCTAGCGAATTCAGCGGGGATGGTATAGATTCGAAAAAAAACCAACAATTAAAAAGGCCCACCTTCTATTACATTAAAAAGGCCGGAGGCTCTTTTTTGGAACTGTTAGGGTTCACATTGAAACCATGTTGAATTTCATCGATTACGATAAAGTTGCAGAGCTATACGACTATTACGCATCTGCAAGTTACGATCATGATTTTTTTATACGGCGCATCACACCAGGAACACGGTTGCTTGAACTCACTTCAGGCACAGGGCGTTTATCAATTCCTCTGATAAAGGCCGGGGCCATATTGACATGCGTAGACATTTCTCAAGGGATGTTGAATATTCTGAAGCGTAAGCTTGAAGTCGAACGACTTGAAGCCGACGTTATTTGTAGCGACGTCCAAAATCTAAATTTTGATGGAATTTTCAATATAGCAATTTTACCATTTCAATCTTTTATGGAACTGGTGGGACGAGAGAAACAACTCAATACTTTACGATCAGCGTTTCGGGCCCTCCTTCCGAACGGACGCTTTTATTGCACCATGCACAATCCGGTTATTCGGAGAAAAACTGTTGACGGGATTTTGCGTGGAGTTGGAACATTTGAATTTCCACTGGGTTCGATTACCGTAACCGGATTTGAGATTGGAGGAAATCCCATAGTAAAGCGCAGCCAATTCATCGAATGTTTTAACAAAGGAGGGGAACTCGAAAGCCGCATGTGCCAATCTATGGAGTTCGAAATGATTCAAGAGGAGACCTTCCGGGATATGGCAAACCAGGTGGGATTTAGGGTTAAAGCTATTTTTGGAGACTATACCGAGGCGGATTTTGACTCCGATAAAAGTCCGGTAATGATTTGGGAGCTTGAACGAAGTGAACCCTAACAAGCGCATGCAGCCGGACCAAATGCCCGCGGCACGGCCATTTGGCCGCTGATGCGGGACGTTAGGTGCTCGTTGGCTTGTCTGAGTGTCCTGCGAGCATATGGATAGTCTGATGAATATGGAATTGCGATTGGTTACTCCAACAATTGAGTTGATGGACTCTTACAAATCCGCTCTTGCTACCGGATGATCGCCAAATACCGTTCGCCCGGAGGCATCTCAGGAAGAACTAGCCGAAATAGCTAAAGATCCAACCACATTCTTACAGAAGTTCACTGACTTGGAGGCGGCCGGCCCTCCTGTAAAGCTACCTGACGGCTCACTGGCAAAGAGGATCCCCGGTTTCAGCAAGCGGCTGTGGGATGGAGAATTCTCTGGTGTCAAAAGTTTCCGCTGGAGTCCTGGTACCGAAAGCCTTCCGGCTCATGTATTAGGCCACATCGGGTACAGTGTAGTTCCTTGGAAGCAGGCGCCCCTCTATTGATCGCCTTGCTCTCTCGGCAAACTGGCTCCGGAGGATTTGTTAATTGGTGACATAAGATTACCCGTTTGGCGAAATATGACATTCATCGGATCGGGGATATCATGGTAAGCACCAAGGCTGTACCCGATCCTTTATTTTATCGAATTTCCTGAGCGGTATAGACCGTGTACCAGTCGGATGTCTGAGGCATCCGAAGGTCTTCGCTTTTCAATGCCTCACCCATTCCCTTTTTCTCAACTGTTCCAGAATATGCCGGATCAACACCGGGTCTTCCGTGCAGGCGATAATCCTTTCCGGACACTGGCACTGCTCGCAGGTTTCGACGTCAATGTTGAGCAGCCGCTTCAAGGGCCGGACCCAGGTCATGGCGGCGTGGCGCTCGGCTGGCGTTCTTTCATCCTGGTCGGTGGCTGCCTGTTTTTTCCTAACGCCCTTGCCCCGCGCGTCCAGCGTGAGAACAGATTAGGCCCAATTCCAGCTCCCGCGCCACCTGAGCGCAATTGACACCTGACTGACAGCAGCTCTGCGACTGGACAGTGGGGGTTTAAAGAGGTAGGTTTCAGACTGACCACTGACCAAAATTCGCATTGGTTGTCTGTCGGGTCGAATTGCCTTCAGGTCAGGATAAAGCACAAGTTCAGATATCAGGATCTCAACTATGCACCTCTTCCTGTCCCGCAATACCCTGAATTCCGCTCTTCTGTTACTTGTACTTACGCCCCTTGCCGACCCTGTGGCCGCACAAGACGAGCAGGCTGCCGGTTACGACTATCTGAACCTGCTGCGTCAGCGGGCGGACATGATTCCGTTTCAACGTAACGAGAATCTCGAGACAGCAGCAGAAAATCATTCCGCTTACCTGGTTGGAAATTCAACCGAGACATTGCGCGTTAGCGGTCATTTCGAAAACCCGGGCGATCCGTTTTTTACCGGGAATCAGGCTTCTGACCGAACTGCTGCATCAGGTTATCTATCCCTAGCGGTTGGAGAAAATGTCAGCGTTGGACAGGACGATGTCTTCGGTTCGATTGATGACCTCATGTCAGCCATCTATCACCGCTTCGGCTTCCTGAGCTTTTTTCACGACGAGATAGGGCTGGGATTCGGCAAGGATCCCATGATCGACTATACAGCGTACACCTATAATTCCGGCAATGCTGTGCTGAATACGTTGTGTGGTGGAGAATCTTTCAATGGTTTCGGGAGTTTCTTCGTCAATATCTGTGCGCAGGATCCCGACTTCCGTATTACCGTTGAAGACAAGTACGCTGCCGACAATAACGTAGCCGGACAGAATCCATCGATTGTTCTCTGGCCTGCCCAGGGTGACGATGACGTGCCGCCGGCTTTTTTCGAGGAAAGCCCGGATCCCTTACCGGATTTTTCGGTGTCCGGCTATCCCGTCTCACTGCAGTTTAATCCACTGCAATTCAGCAGCGTCACAATCAATTCTTTCCGCTTGTTCGATGATGTCAGTGGTCAGGAAATTACCAATACCCGTCTACTGGATATTGATTCGGATCCAAATTTCAAATTTTCTGAGCTTGAATTCGCTCTCTTCCCGCTACAAAGACTGGCATGGAAACGGGCATACCGGGTGGAAGTTGACTACGATTCAAATCAGGGTGCGGATCTGCTGGTCTGGAAGTTTGCTACAAGAAATCCAGGAGCGCCGATCTTTGAATACGCCGGGAACGGCGCAACAGTCGAGATCCCCTCCAATGCCGCGGCGGACTTCTATTTTTATGTGCCACCGGAAGATGGATTTCCGATCATTGGCGGCATCGGCTTGTCGTTCCCGGCCGGTGTTTCAGTGACAAACGAGTTCCTGGATGGCAATACCCTTGCTATCAGTTTGTCGGGTTCCGTCGGTCAGGAAGTGAATTACCTGATGAATGGCCGTAGCTTTACCCTGAGAATTGGCGATCCGGCTGATATACCTGCTGACCCTGACTTCGATTTGACTGTAGGAGAAGGGGATGGAGAAGGTGAAGGAAATGGACAGGGAGATGGCGAAGGAGATGGCGAAGGAGCAGGCGACGGGCAGAACGAAGCATACTACGATACCGCTTCAGAACTGTTGGTAGTTCCCTACCTCATAGTGGACGGAGTCCAGGAAGTCGGCCTTACCCTGGAACTGCTGGATATCAATGCGCTTACGTTCAAGGTAGGCAGTGTGTTGGATGCTGATACCTCGGTAGCCGCTGTCGCCACTTTCACTTCAAGTAACCTGCTGCTGACAATTCCCCGCCTGGCAGCGCTGGGAACATACTACTCCCTGCAGCTTCAACTTGTGGATGCGGAAGCGTTAGTGCTTCAAGTGATTGGTGTTGAAGAGCTGGACCCTTAATGAGATATTGGTTGATTCATCCAGGACAAATTTTAGAGTTGGCTGGATCGCAAACAGGTTTTTAAAGTTATATCGATACTGTCGCACATAACCCCTTGTTGTTTCCCGGTGAGGTATTGAAACTTTGGGCATGTAAGAGCATTAGGTTTGTGAGAAAAATAAACCCGGACTTTCTTGTTGGGGGACGCCCACAGCAAGAAAGTCCGAGTCCATGTCTGTATGTTTTGTGGGGCCATAATAACTTTGCGTAATAATCAGGGAAGGCACTGCCTTCATTTTAACCTCAGGTAACGACAAGAAAAGAGGGAAATTGATGGTAACTACGGCTAAACAAGTAAACGAGCACACGCGTCAGAGTTTCGTCAGGCGCAAGGTTGTTACCGACCCGTTATCGGACTATGTGATAGACGCAATTATGCCGTACTACCCAAAGTCAGTTCAGGTCATTGGCGCCTTTGTCGATGCCTCTAACCAGTACTGGAAAACTAACTGGCATTGGGAGTTTCTGTTGAATCGGCTGAAACTCTTCCAGACAATGGACATCGAGAAGAAGTACCGGGATTGCGCAAAAGCCATTGAAAGCGTACTTACTAAATCGACCCCAAATCCAGCAGCGGGCTACTTAAAGAGTGCCATGGGAATCCCTAAAGACAAATCCAGTCGTGCAGAAATTACCAAAAGATGGGCGGTTGTCAGGCAGTCAAAGAAAGATTTTCGCCGAGTATTGAATGGATCCAAAGTACTGGATGGCATGGAAGTCAAAACAAAGAAGACCTGGTTGCTGTCGGTTGCACCCATTGCCCGACCAGGTCGAAGCAAGCATTCAACGGGCTATGCTATCGATCTTTACGGTAAGAACGCCGAGATCATCGAAATATCAAAAAAACTCGGCGCAAGTCTCGTTTACCCTGAGGGATCTCATGTCCATGTGGAGTTTGCTAAGGGTGTTGCCGGAAAGCCGTTGCCTTCCGCACACAAGGCACCTACGCTCGAGGTCGTTCCTCAATCCATTGTCTATGGCGATGACATGTGCATGATGAGTCCTTATGAGTATGCCGCATTGAAGGAAGATGCCAGAAACGCGCCAGCTTTGGATAATTTCAGCGAGACAGGTGGGGTTTTGAGATCTCTGGTCAATATTCTTGACGATACACTTGGGGAGGATTGGTGGTGAACACCAACTGGCTACTTTCCGATGTGATTTATCGAAGTTTACGTTGCCGATTTTGTATCACGGTATTTTTGAGTTTGGGTGTTGTCAGCTGCAGTGATCAGACGTTGACCGCCACGCAATCGACTGAACAGTCTGGTGAAACGGCAGCAGAGAAGTTAGTTGGGGAAGCACTGACCCTAATTGACAGAGAAAACCATAGCGAACCGGAAGATCCGTGTGATCTATCGAATAACTGGAAGTATGGGGTGTTGAGCAGATTGTCGCGCGCTATGGAGCTCGATCCTGCTGGGACGGCCACTATCATTGATTCACCCGACGTTTATGACGAATTAGCCAGTCTTGGAACAGTATTTGAGAAGTGGCGGCTCGCCATACCTCGGCAATGGAATTCGGTGGGTATTAATGAGCTGATGACCGACCGCGAGTGGTGGCCCTATCGGAATGAATTTCCGCCTTCGTGGGTTGAAACGCGCCGCGATGGATCGGTTGTTCGTGTTGATTTTTTAGGTGAGGAGACAGCACTAGGAAGCTGGCAGATTGACGGTGAAGACATCATCATGTCAATTCCAGCCAGTGGTTCGCTGCCCCTTCGCGTGAATTCAATACGATATGCTTTTGATCAGGGTAAGTCGTGGTTTTTTGTAGCTGCGCTTGAAACCGATTCGACAGATGCGCAACTACCATGGAGCAATCCACTTATCGTCGGTCCTCGCTCAGGAGATTGCGGCGACTACAACTTCTAAGAGACCCCTTTTATTCCAAATTTTCTCGACCTGCAAGGGCTCAACAAATAGCTAAGGATAACTAAGCATGTCCGCCACGCATCCATTCAATACGGAAAAACCACTTTCAGCCCAAGAGAAAGCGACCTATGATGCGATAGACGCACGCCTGAAAGAGCTCTCCCCCAGAATAGATATAAAGGACTATATCGGTTTGGAGCTTACTCCTCGAAAAGACAGTTACAGTTAACTGAAGGCGCACAAAAGCACCTTGGACGGTATCAACTTCAGAACCGACCGGGTCAAGGCTCTGGAACATGCGTTGCACAGTGCCAAGGATAGAAAGGGTAACCTGCATTTGCCAGTATGAAGGAGGACCCGGATCACTGGGCGCTGAAGATGTCCTTCGGTGTAACAGTCGGTACCGGCTGGCGTGAAATCTGGCGGCCTAAAGCACATAAGTATGCAAAGCTGCGTAAGAGCGGAATACCGCTGAACCCGGGGATAAATAGGACACCCACCTCTCTGTCGAGAGTCCAAAATTCTACTATACTGTGTTGTGACATCAGATCAAAAGAATTGCTATGACCCGCCCAAGATCCACACTCGTTTCCCTCGAGGATACGCCCTACTACCACTGCATCTCGCGTTGTGTTCGACGTGCATTTCTCTGTGGTCGAGATCGATTTTCGGGCAAATCCTTCAATCACCGTAAACCCTGGCTGGCGAAGCGGATAAGGCTCTTATCTGGCGTCTTTGCCATCGATATCGCGGCCTATGCCGTCATGTCCAATCATTATCACCTGGTACTGCATGTCGACCAGGACAGAAGTCGACAATGGTCGGATGATAAAGTGATAGACCGCTGGCTGACGCTGTATAGAGGCCCGAACCTTGTGCAGCGATACAAGAAGGGGGAGCCATTACTGCCGGCGGAAATGGACAAGGTGCTGGAACACGCCCAGACTTGGCGTACCAGGCTTTCGAGCATCAGCTGGTTCATGGCATGTCTGAATGAACATATCGCCCGTAAAGCCAATCAGGAAGACAATTGTAAGGGCCGATTCTGGGAAGGCCGCTTCAAATCCAAGGCATTGCTGGATGTAACAGCACTGCTGTCTACCATGGCATACGTAGACTTGAACCCTGTAAGGGCCGGCATTGCCCGAAGCCTGAAGGAATCCAGCTTTACGTCCATTCAGGATCGTATCAAGGAGATGGCGGGAGAAGCACTAAAGGACAAACCGCCGTTGATGATTTTTTCCGGGAGTAAAACACTTGATGCTCCCATAAAATCCCTCCCTTTCCATCTGAAAGACTATATCGAGTTGGTGGCATGGACCGGTAGTATCGTTCGAAAGAATAAGCGGGGTTTTATTGCCCCATCAAGACCCAAATTGCTTAACACCCTGGCTCTGTCACCAAGCGAGTGGAAATACCTGGCCTTGGCCATCCAAAAGCGTAGCATCATTACTATCCATGGCCTGGAAAGGTTGATAGCCTACAAAAAACAGCAGCCTGCAACACTGGCTGCCTGATCAAACTCTTACTGAAAACAGGTTGATCCGCCTGAAATCGCCCCCGCCTGGAAAACCTGTATGATTACCAATCGATCAGGACCTGCATAGAACTGCAGGGCAAATTCGGGACTTTTTGATGAAAAAGTGAAAGGTGGGTGTCCTTTTTGTCCCTTTTTTTGTCCCTATTTTGATGAAAAAGTGAAAGGTGGGTGTCCTTTTTGTCCCTTTTTTGTCCCTTTTTGTCCACAGTCACTGTCCAACCAGTGGGGTCCACTTGTGAGGCCATTTCAGTGGGCCAGAAATTAAAGTGATTCGGTTTGGATGTAGTGTTTATATTTCCTATGCACTGGACAACCACCTTGGTTGGATATACCTTTTATTTTTCTAATAAGCTTCAGGACAAAGGACAACCGTGGGTAGAGGACCTATTTGCCGGGCGAGCAATGACCCGAAAAAAGATATTCCTGTTTGCACGGCATTTCCAAAGCAAACGATCGGTTCGGATGAATCATCTGAAGGGCTATTTCTCGTTGATTTGCTCACCAAGGCCTGGACTACTCCCTTAGGTACTTTTGGTCTCAAAGACCTTCCCGGCGCTTCCGGCATCGGCGCTGTCACCACCCTCATCAGTTTGCTGGATCCTAAAGGTTCTGTGGAGGATCGTGTCACGGCCGGGATCAGCATTGTGGGTGGTATGGTTGAAAAATATTCAACTCGACACTTATCAACCCTGACGCTCAAAGCAGGGCACACTGCAAGCTTTAAATTGGCCAGCCGACTTCTGATGGTGGCCAAGGGCATTAACTTTGGATTGACTGCCTGGGAAATCCTTTCAATGGTCGGCAGGGGATATCAGGCAGCCCATGAAACGGCTCGCTCGAGAGGGAAAGAATCCGGATTTCTCTACGGACTGACCTTCGCCGTAGTTGTGGAAACACCGGTCAGCCTTGGTGCACTGCGCTCTTCAATGCCCAGCAGAGACGCCATACCCGGTAAGATGGAGGTGAGTTATTGGCACGGTGAGAATAAAGGTCGTGTCGAGGGATACCTGTTCTTCAAGTCCCTTTCAAAGTCCCAGCAGAAGTGGTTTAGAGAGGGTGTGTTCGAAATCATGAGGGCAAAGGGCACGTATAACTATTTTATCCAGCGAAAACAACAATACGGGGCAAGTGAGGCTATCAATACGGCTCTTGAGCCCGTCATCAAGATTTATACCCCATTACTCAAAATGGCACTAAGACAGAAAATGATCGAGGACCGCCAGCGAAAAGCTCGCGAGGCTTTACGGCGCAGATTGAATACACCGTCCATGATCACAACCAGGGCCAGGGGGACCAACTACAGGCGTGGGCAACCAGCTGGAACGCATATCAGCAGTCCCGGAACCTCACCAAAGTATCG
>Ga0070727_10004368_pt1 | contig 12151 bp, 14 predicted proteins | sample tdAd472_FD_66722 | JGI IMG/M metagenome (GOLD analysis project Ga0070727, IMG submission 66722) | Marine sediment microbial communities from the Atlantic coast under amendment with organic carbon and nitrate - tdAd47.2 | ecosystem: Environmental > Aquatic > Marine > Coastal > Sediment | place... | reverse complement strand
CTTGGAGGGTGGCTCCGTCTGGACACAGTGGCCTGAAGGATCGGGTCATACACGGTGTAGCCGGCTGCGCACGGACGCAGAGGTCGGCGACGGAACGACGCCTGCGCCCGCATCGCGGCCGCCGGGGGAGCTATCGCCATGGACGCTGTGAGCGCCGCTACGAGCGGTGGATCGATCGAGACGATCGACAAGGGTTTCGGTGCGCTCGATTCGGATGAGTTCACCAAACTCATCCTGACCGAGCTTGGCAACCAGGACCCGCTTGAGCCCAACGACACGGGTGCGCTGCTCGAGCAGCTCTCGACGATCCGCTCGATCGAGTCGGACACGAAGCTAAACTCGACGCTCGCCTCGATGGCCGATCGCTCGGACTTCATGGGCGCTGCTGGCTTGATCGGTCAGTATGTCACCACCGAGGACAACCTGCTGACACCCTTGAAGGTGACGAGCGTCATCCAGAACGACACGGGCGTGAGCGTGACACTCTCGGACGGCTCGTTTGCTCCGATCCGTTCGGTGACCAGTGTCTTCGCCGAACCGCCCGCAGGGACGGGTGAGGAGTCGGATTCATGACGCTGAACCCGATGGACATCCTGGCGTTGCCCGGGCTTGCCAACGCGGCGGTTCATTCGGTCGGCAGCGCGCTCGATCGGCTCGTGCCGGGCTCGAACTCCTTTGCGGACCATCTGAAGAAGGCGCAAGGCGACACGGATCGCCTGCCCGTCGAGATCGGTCGCGGTGTTGAGGTCGAGCTGACCCAGGATCAGATGGCGCGCATCGCCGAGGCGGCCGACCGGGCCGAGGCCGAGGGCGCCAGCAGCGCGGTCGTGATGATCGACGGCATGGCGCTGGAACTGGATGTCATGCTCCGCACGATCCGCAGCGTGGTCGACCAGGAATCGGGACTCAAGACGGGAATCGACGCGGTGGTCTACGCGGGCAACACGCCCGAAACGAAGCCGGCGACCGGCCCGTCCGGGCTGGCCTCGAACACGGACGTGCGCAAGATCATCGGCGACCAGGCCGCCTGATTCAATTGCAGAGAATGTCTGCCTTCATACTGAAAAATATTAGTTCAAATATAAGAAGCAGGAATAGACTATGGCCTCAACCTCAAGCCTCTTCATCGGACTCAGCGGCCTCAACGCAAACTCGCGGAACATCGATGTCATCGGTAACAACATCGCCAACGTCAACACCAACGGCTTCAAGTCTGGTCGGCTCAACTTTGCCAAGGCGCTCTCACGGACGGTGAGCGAGGGCACCTCGCCCGGCAGCGTCGCGGGCGGATCGAACCCGACGCAGTTCGGCCAGGGCGTGACGATCGCCGGCACACAGCGGAACATGGCCGAGGGAGCTCCGACCGGCACGGGCGACAGCCGTGACCTTGCCATCGAGGGCAACGGGTTCTTTATTCTTGAGAGCGGCCAGGACGAGTACTACACACGCGTGGGCGCGTTCCGGACGGACCGCGATGACTTTCTGACCTCGATCGATGGCAACTACGTGCTGGGGTACCCGGCCGACGACAACTTCCAGATCCAGCCGGGCGCGCTCGAGCGCATTAGCATTCCCGTGGGTTCGCTGACGATCGCCGAGGCGACGACCAGCGTGAACATGGCGGGCAATCTGAACGCCTCGGGCACGGTGGCGATCACGGGCTCTTCGCACACGCTCGATACCACAACTGGCTCTGGATTCTCGCTCGTTGCCGGCGCGACCGTCCCGGCGACGCTTCCCAACCAGCTTGAAACGACGAGTCTGCTCGGTGAGATCGAGGATCCGCTCTCGCCCGGCTCAGGCACGCCCCTGTTCTCTGCGGGGCAGACGATCCGGGTCGAGGGTGTCGAGAAGGGCACACAGATTTTGGGCTCGTCGGGCTATCTCGTTGAGGCCGCCAGCACCGTGCAGGACTTCATGGACTTCCTGACCAACGCGTTCGGGCTGCGCACCGATATTGGGACCAACGGCGACGGCTCGCCGCCGGGCGTGTCGCTTGATCCGCTGACAGGCACGCTTGCAGTTACGGGCAACACGGGCGACTCGAACAACATCACGATCACGGGCGAGGACATCCGCGTCTTCAACGCCGACGGCACGCTCTCGGCGCAGCCCTTCCTGGTGAACCAGACGGCCGAGGCTTCGGGCGAGGCGGTCAAGACGGCCTTTACGGTCTACGACTCGCTCGGCACGCCGCTGCGGGTGGACATCTCGATGGTGCTCGAGAACAAGACCAACACGGGCACGACGTGGCGCTATTACGCCGAGAGTTCGGACGACACTGTGGGCGGGCCTTCGATCGGTACGGGCACGGTCCAGTTCGATAACTTTGGCAAGATCGTTGGACCCGAGTCGGTCGCTGTCGTGCTCGATCGCGATGGCACCGGTGCCGCGTCGCCATTGACTTTCGATATCCGATTCAACTCCGATGGCGATCAGATCACCTCGCTCACCGATTCGGAGAGTTCGCTCGTCAGCACGTTCCAGGACGGCGTACCCATCGGAACGCTGGATAGTTATTCCGTCGGCGGCGATGGCATGATCACCGGGACATTCTCCAATGGTTTGATCCGCACACTGGGTCAGGTGGCGCTCGCCTCGTTCACCGTGCCGGAAGGTCTGGTTGAGCTCGAGCAGAACCTGTACCGCCCGGGTCCGAACTCCGGGCCGGCGATCGTGACCGAGCCCCAGCAGCTCGGCACAGGCCGGATTGTTTCGGGCGCTCTGGAGACCTCGAACGTCGATCTCGGGCAGGAGTTCATCTCGTTGATTCTGGCTTCGACCGGGTACTCGGCCTCGGCCCGAGTGATCCGCACGAGCGACGAGCTCATCCAGCAGCTGCTGGTGCTCGGGCAATAACGCCGGGGGGACGCGCCGATGATCATGGTCACCAGACTCAACGGGCAGGAGTTCGTCCTCAACGCCGATCTCATCAAGCTGATCGAGCAGCGGCCCGACACCATCATCACGCTCATCAACGGCGACCACGTCGTGGTCCGAGAAGCTTCGCGTGAGATTATCGAACGTGTGATCGAGTACGGCAGGCGGCTTCGACGCCTGACGCCCGTCGATTAGGCCCCGAAGTTTGCCAACCGGCTTCGAACTGGGCCCCGCATTGGTCGCCCCCCTCAAGCGGTCGTCCGAAAGTGTCGATTCTGCCAGTGCAAGGGCGACGGATCGCCGGGCTGTGGGGGGTTTCCCAGGTGGACATCGGAACCATCATCGGAATCTGTGTGGCATTCCTGGCCATCGTGCTGGGGATTATCTTCGGCGGTAATCCGCTGGCGCTGGTCGATATCGTTTCGCTGTTCGTCGTGATTCTCGGTACGGTCGGTGTGACGATCGCCTGCTTCCCGCTGGCCAAGATCCTTAAGCTCCACACGGTCGCGCTCAAGGCTGTGTTCCACAAGAGCACTGACGTGGTTGAGATTATTCTCGACCTCGTCAAGTACGCAGAGCTCGCCCGCCGCGAGGGCATCCTCAGCCTTGAGAACCTCGTCGACGAGATGAAAGACCCGTTCATCGTGCGCGGCATCAAGATGGCTGTCGACGGCACGGACCCGGAACTCATTAAAGAAGTGATGGACACAGAGCTCGAAGCGCTCATGGACCGTCACTCGCAGGGCAAGCAGATTTTCGATTCGATCGGCAAGTACGCGCCAGCGTTCGGCATGATCGGGACGCTGCTGGGTCTAATCTTCATGCTCCAGTCGATGTCTGACCCGAGCACGATCGGCCCGAGCATGGCGGTCGCACTGATTACAACGCTCTACGGTGCCGTATTGGCCAACGTCTTTGCCGGCCCGCTTTCTGAGAAGCTGCTCGCCCGCGACCAGGAAGAAGTGCAGGTCAAGACAATCATCATCGCGGGCGTCATGGCGATCCAGTCGGGCGACAACCCGCGTGTCGTGCAGTCCAAGCTGGCAACGTACCTCGCGCCGGCCGAGCGTGATCGGGTCCTCGAAGCCGCATAAGAGAAGGGAGGAGTCATGGCCAAGAAGAACAGGCCGCCCCCTCCCGGTGTGCCCGAGTGGGTCGTGACCTACGGCGATTTGATGTCGCTCTTGCTCTGCTTCTTCATCCTGCTGGCGGCGTTCAGCGAGATCAAGCAGGAGCGTGAGTACGTCGACGTGGTCCGGTCGATCCAGAAGGCGTTCGGCTACTCGGGCGGCGTGGGGCAGATCGATACCGACACACCCCCGACCAATTCGCAGCTCTCCGAGTTCGAAGAGATCGTCAACTCAATGGGGCGCGAGACACGCAACAACGAAGCGCGCAACCCCTCGACCGCTGGCCCGAACCCGACCTCGTCGTACGTCGCCGAGGGTCTCAAGACTGTGGTCGGCACGACGATCCCGTTTGCGGGCGGCTCGGCCGAGATTTCGAGCACAACGCAGGAGTATCTCGTCAACGAGGTGGTCCCCAAACTCAGAGGGCTTCGTTTCAACGTGGAGGTGCGCGGGCACGCGTTCGGCCGTGAGGACCGGGCGGGCGGCGGCGACGTGTACACGATGGGCTTTGAGCGCGCCAAAGCGGTGATGGATTTCCTGGTGATGCAGGGCATCGAATCGAGTCGGCTTTCGATCACGTCGGTCGGCAGCCGCGAGCCCATCAGCACAGATGTGAACGACAAAGCCGCGATGGGACAGAACCGCCGCGTGCAGATCATCCTGACCGAGGTGCTCCCGGATGATGTGCATCCGGATCCCAACGGCACAAGCCCGAGCATCCACTGATCGAAGAGACTTCAAGCGGTACATAGCAATTGCAGGCAGGCAACAGAGGACAGAGTCATGGCCGACAAACCCAAAGGCGAAGAAACAACGACCGAAGCAGCCGAAGAGTCCAAGGGTGGCTCGAAGAAAGTGCTGCTTATCGTCGTGGGCATCATGGTGCTCGAGACGCTCGGCGTTGGTGGCTTCCTGATGTTCTCGGGCAAGGCGCCAAGCGCCGCCGAGGCGACCATCGTGGGCGATTCGCCCGACAGCCCCGAGGCCCTGGTCGAAGTGCAGGTCGTGGCCGACAGGTTTCAGAACATGAACACCGGCCGGGTGTGGCAGTGGGACACCGAGGTCTTCATCCAGGTCCGGCGCAAGGACCAGGAGCGCGTGACGGCTGAGCTGGAACGCCGCAAGGCCGAGATCACCTCGGGCGTGGGCGAGCTGATCCGCAAGGGGACGCACTCGCAGCTCCGCGAGCCGGAACTCCAGACACTCAAGCGCAAGCTCGAGGCGTACTTCGAGGAGGTCTTCGGCGTGGATGCGGACAACCGGCCGCGGGCGGTTGTGGTGCTGATCCCCAAGATGCGCGGGGCCCCTTCGGACTTCTGATTCAGAGGTTTGACTAGGCCAAGCGCAGCAATTGCGCACCGTGTTGGCGCAGTCTGTGCGCCAGAGCGCAGAAATGTATGGCAAGCTGGAACCGAGTGCCGATGCTCCGTGGGCACCGGGGCGGTGCGCGCATCGACGGAGTCGAGCATGCCAGACGAGATGGAGTCCGCACAGAATCCGACCGAGCCCTCGTCAGAGGACCAGACCCAGAAGCCTGCTGAGGCTTCTGGCGAGTCCTCGGCTGGTGCTGAGCCCGATGCCGATGCGCTGGCCGCCGATGCGTTGGCCTCAGCCCAAGCCGCGATCGATGCACTCAACGCAGAAAGCGATCAGTCCGCCGGGGCTGAAAAAGCGCCGACGAGTAGTGCGGTTGCGGATGCCGGCGATGCTTCGCCTCAGCTCTCGCCGCTGAGTGTGCCCGACTTTGCCAAGGGTGATTTTGATTCAGTGCCCAAGGGCATGGACATGCTCTCGGATGTCAATGTCGACGTCACGATCGAACTCGGGCGGACGCGGATGCTGGTCGAGGATGTGCTTCGGCTGGCCGACGGCGCGGTCGTTGAGCTCGACAAGCTCGCCGGCGACCCGGTGGATATATATGTGAACAAGCGTCTTGTCGCCCGGGGCGAGGTGCTGGTCTTGAACGACAACTTCTGTATCCGCGTCAACGACATCCTCGACGCGGATCTTGTAGAGCAGAACCGGGGCTGAATCCGGGGATGAATTCGACGACGCCCGAGGATCGGGCGTGACCGCGGAGCCAGGAAGGCGTATGGCGGCAACAGGCAAGCTCATCTCGGTCATTGGCACGCTCGCATTCTCGGCGAGCGTTTCCGCGCAGTTGTCGAGCGAGTCGCTGCCGCTTGGTATGCCCGCTCAGGGCGACAAGGCCGACACGCTCGGCGGGGCCGGCTCGGCCGCGACCACCGTGGCTTCCCTCATCGCGGTTGTCGGACTGATCGTGATTTTGGCTGTGGTTTACAAGTGGCTCGCGGGAAAGGCCGGCGGGCTGGCGGGTCAGGTCGGCGCTGCGGGTAAGGCGCCGGCGGGGCTTGTCTCCGTGCTCGCTCGCTACCCGATCGGTCGCGGGCAGACGCTGATTCTTCTCAAGATCGACCGCCGGGTGCTGCTGCTGTGTCAGTCGGTATCGGGCCGCGTGCGTGGAGGCGTGACGACGCGCACGCTCAGTGAGATCACCGATCCCGAAGAGGTCGCCTCGATCATCGCCAAGACCGACGGCACGGGCGGCTTCGACAACGTGCTTCACGGCTACGAGTCGATGGGTGAGCAGAGCGAAGAGATGCGCGATGTCGAGGTCGTCGACCTGACGCGCAAGCGGGGGAACCTGCTCGGCTCGATCATGGGAAGGAGGCCCGCGTGATCCGCTCGCTTGCCATCCTTCTTCTGACGGTGTTTGTGACGATGTTTGCGGCGGTTGGTGCTGCCCAGGCCCAGCAATCGCCGGAGATCCCGTCGATCGAGGCCCGCCCCGTGACGCCGATGGAGCCGGCGGATTCGCCTTCGACCTCGATGAACCCGATGGCGATCCTCTCTGACGCGGGCATGATGCTGCCCGGGCAGACGGCCGCCGACCCGATCGAGAACGGACCATCCGATGGCGGGGGCCTGAGCGCCGCGATCAACGTGATGATCCTGCTCTCGGTCATCACGCTGGTGCCCTCGATCATCCTCATGACGACCAGCTTCGTGCGCATTCTTGTGGTGCTCGGACTTCTGCGCCAGGCGATGGGCACGCAGTCGCTCCCCCCGCCACAGGTCATCACGGGGCTGGCGCTCTTTATGACGATGCTGGTGATGGCGCCCACGTTCGATCGTGTATACGACGAGGCGCTCGATCCGTACCAGCGTGGTGAGATCCGCGACTACGACACGCTCTGGGCCAACGCCAAGCAGCCGCTGCGTGATTTCATGTTCGATCAGATCGAGGCGACGGGCAACTGGTCGAGCCTGTACATGGTGCTGAATTACAGGGGTGTGGATACGTCCGATCCGGGCAGCCTGACACGCGCGGATGTGGACATGATCGCGCTCGTGCCGGCGTACATGCTCAGCGAGCTCAAGACCGCGTTTTTGATGGGCTTTCGTGTCTATCTGCCGTTCCTTGTGATCGACATGGTGATCGCCTCGATGCTGATCTCCATGAGCATGATGATGCTGCCGCCGGTGCTCATCAGTTTGCCGTTCAAGTTGTTGCTCTTTGTGCTCGTCGATGGGTGGCAGCTCGTGGTGGGCGGCCTGCTGATGAGCTTCGCGCGTGACGGCGTTTCGCCCAGGTTGTCCAGTGAGACGGCGATGCTCATGCACGCCCCGGCCGTTCAGTCACTGCTCGGTGTGACGTAGGAGATCCCCGGTGTACGACGAATCGCTCATCTATATGGTGCGAGAGACCATCCTGTTGACGCTCAAGATCATCCTGCCGATCCTGGGCGCTGGTGTCGCGATCGGTCTGATCATCAGCATCGTGCAGTCGGTGACGTCGATCCAGGATCAGACGCTGACATTCGTGCCCAAGATCGTGGTGATGCTGGGTGTTGTGGTGCTGCTGACACCCTGGATTGTGCAGAGGCTCGGCGACTTTGCGACGGCTTTGCTTTGGGTTGCCACGCCGTAAGTGTGACGGGGACGTATGCCGACGATCGAGCCCATCTTTCAGCATGGCATCGTTTTGATGCTTGTCGCGTTCCGCCTGGCGGGCGTGCTGCTTTTCAGCCCGATCGTGGCCAGCGCGGGCATCCCGACGCGCGCCAAGGCGTTTCTGGTCATCACACTCGCCGCGGCCGTCTACCCGACGATTCAGACATCTTGGCACGCCAGCGCAGATATGACGTTCGCCAACATCCTGCCGATCATGGTGACCGAGACGCTCATCGGCGCTTCGGTCGGCTTCATCGCCAGCATCCCGATCGTGGCGATGCAGCTCGGCGGCACGATCATGGGCATGCAGATGGGCCTCGGGCTGGCGCAGATCTACGACCCGATGAACGGCGAGAACTCGGGCGTCATCGATCAGCTCATGTTCTACCTCGCGGCCGCGGTGTTCCTGATGCTGGGCGGTCTGGACGTCATGTTCATGGCTCTGATCGGGACGTACGAGAGTGTGCCGCTGGGCGCGATGACCATGCAGGCGGCCCCGGTCGAACTCATCACGGGCATACTCGGTTCCGGCTACGAACTGGCGATGCGTGTCTCGGCTCCGGTTGTGGCGATTATGCTGCTCGAGACCGTGGCCAGCGGCGTGCTCATGAAGACGATCCCGCAGATCAACATCCTCACAATCGGCTTTGCCATCAAAATCATGGCGGGGCTCTTCGGGCTGGTCGGGGCGCTGCTGGCTATCGAGGTTGTGTTCACCGATGAGCTTCGGGAAGTCATGAGCCAGCTCACGCAGTGGACAGGCGTGCCGAGCTCGGCGGCGGGGGTGTTTGGTGGCTGAGGAACTCGGCGAGAAAACCGAAGACCCAACCGGCAAGAAGCTCTCCGACGCTCGCAGGCGGGGCAAGATCGCCAAGAGCAAGGACCTCTCGGGCGCGGTCGATCTCATAGCCGCGGCTTTGGTCGTCGGGCTGCTCGGCACGTACATCTCCAATGAGTTCGCCGACCTCATGACCCGCACGCTCGGCTCGGCACCGGTGGGGCAGACCAATCCGTTCGACTACATCGCGCCCTCGCTTCATCAGGCGGCCCGATCGCTGCTCGTCACGGTCGGCCCCGTGATGCTGCTGATGTTTACGGTGATCGCGATCTCGCACTTCCTGCAGGTCGGGCCGTTGTTCTCGACCGAGTCGCTCTCGCCCAAACTCAACCGGCTCAATCCGATCTCGGGCTTTAAGCGCATCCTGAGCATCCGCGGCCTGATGCAGACGGTCATGAGCATCGCCAAGCTCTCGGTGGTGGGCACGATCGTTGTGCTTGTGATCATGCGGAACGAAATCAAGCTCGTCCGCCTGCCCCTGCTCACGCCCGGGCAGGCCACGATGGTGACGCTCTATGTCCTGATCGAGATCCTGGCGTGGGTGCTGATGATCCTTTTGGTCATCGGCGTGGTCGATTACATGTACCAGAAATGGCAGCACAAGAAGGACCTTCGCATGACCAAGCAGGAGGTCAAGGACGAGGTCAAATCGATGGAGGGCGACCCGGAGCTCAAGCGGAGGCGGTTCCGCATGGCCCAGGAAGTCGCGATGCAGCGCGTCAACACCGAGGTCCCCGATGCGGACGTGATCGTGACGAACCCGACGCACTTCTCGGTGGCGATCCGCTACAAGAACGAGTGGGGCGCGCCGCGTGTGGTCGCCAAGGGCGCCGACGAGATCGCGCTGCGCATCAGAATGGTTGCGATGTCCAACGGCGTGCCGATCGTCGAGCGGCCGCCACTGGCGCGGGCGCTCTTCTGGGGCACCAAAGAAGGCGATGTCATCTCAGAGGAGCACTACGAGGCGGTCGCGGAGATTCTGGCGTATGTCTACCGCCTCGACGGCAGGGCAGCCTCGATGAAGCAAACTGAACAGCCCGCGATGGCAAACTGATCTAGCACATGGCCAAAGAAACACCCAACCTGCTCGGCAACGCTCCCACGCTCCCCGCGTGGATGGCCACGGTGCGCAAGTACCGCTCGCTGCTGGTGCCGATCGGGTTCGTGCTCGGGCTGATGGTGATCCTGGTTCCGTTGCCCCCGGTGGCGATGGACATGCTCATCGCGATGAACATCAGCCTGGCGGTCGTCGTGCTGCTGACGACACTCTACATGAACCACCCGCTGGATTTCAGCGTGTTCCCGTCGCTGCTCCTGGCAACGACGCTGCTTCGGCTCGTGCTCAACATCGCTTCGACACGGCTCATTCTGACGGCCGACGCGTCCTCGCCCGAGCAGGCCATGGGCGTTGCGGGCAAGGTCATCAGCGCGTTCGGCTCGTTCGTGGCGGGCGATTCGCTCGCGGTGGGCGTGATCATCTTCCTGATCCTGATCATCGTGCAGTTCGTGGTCATCACCAAGGGCGCCACGCGCATCAGTGAAGTCGCGGCCCGGTTCACATTGGACGCCATGCCCGGCAAGCAGCTTGCGATCGACGCGGACCTCAACGCGGGCATGATCACCGAGGCCGAGGCCCGCGAGCGCCGCGACACGATCCGGCGCGAGGCGGACTTCTTCGGTGCGATGGACGGCTCGAGTAAGTTTGTCCGGGGCGATGCTGTCGCGGGCATTCTGATCACGGTTATCAACGTGGTGGGCGGCTTTGCGATCGGCACGCTCGAACGCGGCTGGCCCGCGGGGCAGACGGCCCAGGTCTTTACAACCCTGACCATCGGTGACGGCCTGACCAGCGCGATCCCCTCGTTCATCATCTCGATTGCCGCCGCTCTCATCGTGACACGCTCGGGGTCCAAAGGCGATGTGGGCAGCGAGATGACCAGCCAGCTTGGCAGTCAGCCAAAGGGCCTTTACATCACGAGCTGCTTCCTGCTCGTGCTGGCGGCGACGCCACTTCCGACCGTGCCGCTGATTTTCTGCGCGATTGTCACAGGCCTCGTCGGCTTTGCGATGGCGCGGAGCACCAAGATCGCCGAGTACGCGGCCCAGAACGAGGTCGAAGAGAAGTCCGTTCCCGAGCCCGCACCCATCGAGTCTCTGCTCAAGGTCGACACGCTCGAACTCGAAGTCGGGTACGGGCTGGTTGCTCTGGTGGATGCCAACCAGGGCGGCGACCTGCTCGACCGCATCAGCTCGACCCGCCGGCAGCTTGCGATCGAGATGGGGCTGGTCATGCCGCCCGTGCGCATCCGCGACAACATGCAGATCGAGCCGACGAAGTACAACGTCAAGATCCGGGGCAACACGGTCGCCACGGGCGAGGTCATCCCGTCGCGCTTGATGGCGATGGACCCGGGCGTAGCCACCGGTGCGATCGAGGGCGTCCGCACCGTCGAGCCGGCGTTCGGTTTGGATGCGTGGTGGATCGAGCACAACCAGAAACAGCGGGCCGAGTCGCTCAACTACACCGTGGTCGAGCCTTCGAGCGTTCTGGCGACGCACATCTCAGAGATCATCAAACGCCACGCCGACGAGCTGCTCACCCGCGAGGAGGTCTCCAACCTCGTCGAGCAGCTCAAGCAGCAGTCGGCCAAGCTCGTCGAGAGCACGATCCCGACGGTCATCACGCTGGGCGACCTGCAGAAAGTGCTCCAGTCGCTGCTGCGTGAGCAGATCTCGATCCGGAATCTGGAGACAATCCTGGAGACCCTGGGCGACTGGGCCCCGAGGACGAAAGATGTCGCGGTGCAGACAGAGTACGTCCGCAACGCGCTCAAGCGGGCGATCAGCCACCAGTACGCGACGGTCCGCGACGATGGCAAGATGCGCCTCTCCTGCGTGACGCTCGATCCGCACCTCGAAGAACGCGTCTCGGGGTTCATCGATCGTTCCGGCGACGCGACGGTGGTGACGATGCCCCCGAGGCTGGCCAGCGAGTTGGCCGGCTTGATCGCCGAGTCGTTGGCGCCGCTGACGGCCGCGGGGCACACGCCGGTGGTGCTGGCTTCGCCGGCGGTGCGGGGCGTGATGTTCCAGATCCTCGAGCCGCACATTCAGGGCGTCGCGGTGCTCGGGTACAACGAGGTCGCCCAGGGTGTCGAGGTCGAGTCGCTCGGCTATGTCCAGTGGCCCGAGACCCAGCCCAAAGCGCCCAGCCGCGAGGCGGTGGGGGCGGCGTGAAACACGATATGAAGAACCATTCGGATTGTGCGAACGCAGAGAAAGGCTGCTATGCTCCCACCCACCGGCGGCTCTGCCGGCTGATGAGTTT
>Ga0070727_10004363_pt1 | contig 12153 bp, 8 predicted proteins | sample tdAd472_FD_66722 | JGI IMG/M metagenome (GOLD analysis project Ga0070727, IMG submission 66722) | Marine sediment microbial communities from the Atlantic coast under amendment with organic carbon and nitrate - tdAd47.2 | ecosystem: Environmental > Aquatic > Marine > Coastal > Sediment | place... | reverse complement strand
TTTTCACCAGGCTAGGCGAGAAGAATGAGGATAGCCTAGCTACGTGAGTGATGAACAACGACGGCTGGTGGAAAAAGATAAGGCTAATTGGTCTTAGTTATTTATTTTTCATTACTTAGCAGGACTCAGGCCCCTTACGGCCAACCCTCCCTTTTTATACTTGGCTGGCTACCAAACTCATCCTCTTATATTCGCCTTCGTCCTTTCTATTCCGCCTTTCATCCATTTTTTTTAACCACTTCGGTCTATTTAGTGTTCTATTTTCGATATCTTAAGGGTAAATCTAGCACTAAAATAGGCAGAAGGATATGATTGAAGATAAACTAATGAATGTGGAAATGGGGACTTATGTTCCGCTGAGTTTCTTTATGGAGAACATGGGGAATATTTCTCAAATACCCTATGATACCACTTTTAGTTTTGCCCCCTTTTTTAAATTGCTCAAGAACAATGCACCTAAAGGGCATGGAGTTCTCGAAGATGTCATCAAGAACGCCCTGTCGGAGGTGGAAAAGGACTTAACTTCTGGGCAATGTCATATCCAGGATGATAATTTTAAAAGTCAGTTGGACAATGTGATGGGGCTCATGATGCCTTCCTTAATGTTTGGGGATAATCGCAGCATGATTATGCCTCCTTTTAAGAAGCAGTTTGTCTATAAAAGCCCCGCCCTCAAATCGTTTTTTGCCGCTGGGGAATGGGAAGTGAAGATTGTTGAAAAGACTTTTAATTCTAGCGCGAAGAACAATTCTATCGAGGCAGCAACCTTTATTCTCAATACCATATATGGAACCGATTTTCCATTGTTTCAGGGCACGGTTATTACTTTCCGGAGTAAAAAAACGGGACTTGAAAAACACTACCAATTGTCTCTTCGCTTTGACTTTATAGAGGTGGTGGAATTAAAACCCAGGCGTAAAATTTCAGCTCGTCAATTGGACCAATTATACAATAACTTAAACGATGAAGATTTATGGCTGGAATTGATCCCCCCGGAAAACTTTGCCTTCCGGGGTTTGGGAATTGGTACTTTTCATGATGTCACAGAAATTGAGATTATTTCTCAAATGAAAGGACTAGTGATGGATTCTGAAGAGGACATGGAACCGGATATTATGATGCCTTATCTGCGAGATCAATTGCGTTCCTATCTAAATGTGCCAGATTTGGAATTTGGCTTCCTAGGGGTTATTTTTCAAAAAATGTTAGGTGATAATAGCTTAAGTTTGACAAACTCCACTAGCCTAGATTCATTATCTTCTTACGAAAAAGAAGAGGGAAGGGGGGGAGCTTATAGTAAAATTGTAGAGGAGACAGAGGCGATGCTCTTTCAAGATCTGCAGCAAATCAAATCGCCATCCATTGGCGAGCAACTACTAATCGATAAAGGGTACACTAGCCTGATCTTGGTTCCGATGCGAGAAGCAGGGGGAAAACTGATTAATCTCTTCGAAGTAGCCACGAAAGCAGCCCGAGGATTCAACTCCTTAACGATGCTCAAGCTAAAAGAGATTTTTGATTTGTTGAGGTTAGGCAATGACCGTTATTATCAGGACATGAATAATCGGATTAGCCGGTTTGTCAAGCAGCAATTTACCTCCATTCACCCTAGCGTAGAATGGCGGTTTGAGCAAGTGGCAGCAGATCACGAAATACGCAGAACATTCCCGGATTTTGATGGAACAATTGCTCCGATTGTCTTCAAAGATGTCTACCCCCTATATGGGCAAGCAGATATCGTGAGTTCTTCCAATTTGCGTAATCGATTTATACAACTGGACCTCATCGAGAACCTGGAACGGGCGAGCCGCCTGATGCAAATTTGGCTGCAACACTTGGATTTTCACTTGCTCGAATCTTACCAATTTGAGGTAGAGGCTATCCTAGAGCGACTTCGTGAAACCTTTATGTCAAGTGATGAAACCCAAGTGGTAGATTTATTGACCAAAGAGATTCACCCACTTTTGCGAGAACTCCGAGAACAATATGCTTATTTGCCTGCTGAGCCCTATGATGAGTATATGCAAGGGATAGATGCCAACCTAGATGTTGTATATGATCAGCGGAAGCGCTATGAAGAAAGTGTCAGCCGACTTAATCAAGCAATCGGTAATTTTTTGGAAAAAGATGACGAGCGCATGCAAAAGATTTTGCCCCACTTCTTTGAAAAATACAAGACAGATGGGGTAGAATATAATATTTACCTTGGCCAATCACTACTAGAGAATAAGAAGTTTAGTGATTTCTACCTGAAAGACTTCCGCCTTTGGCAATTGGTAAATACCTGTGAGATCACGCGTTTGGTGGTGGAACAATCTAAAGAATTACCCGTTCCTTTGACTACGGCTCAATTGATATTCGTCTACAATTCTCCGCTTAGCATTCGATTCAGGATGGATGAGAAGCAATTTGATGTGGATGGTACTTATAATGTACGCTATGAAATTTTGAAAAAGCGGATCGACAAAGCCGTGATCAAAGGAACGACTGAACGCCTGACGCAAGCTGGGAAAATTGCTATTGTATACCTCCAAGAGAAGGATCGCGAAGAATACCTCAATTACCTCGAATACTTAATCCGAAAGGGCTATATCACGGAAGAAATTGAGCAGTTGGAACTCGAAAAGCTGCAAGGAGCCGATGGTTTGAAGGCGCTTCGGGTGACGGTGATCTAAGTGCATCAGGGGGAGGACTTCAAGGGGTGATTCGCGATGGTCCCGCCCTAGTTAATCACCCCTTGAAGTCCTCCGCCTGAGGAACCCTCCCCCTGAGCCCCAGCCCATCACTCCTCCACCTTCACCGTAATAAACGGATGCAATCTTGGCCCGCTCACCGCATTCAATACCTTAAAGCTCAAGGAGACATGGCTTAATCGCACATAAGTCTTGATCTCAATGGTCGTTGTACGATGAGCCTTGAGTTCGATCACATCGGAACTAGTATGAAAGGTGTAGGGGCCTAGACTTTCGAGGATGAAATCAGCATCTGAGGTGTTTTCGATATCAATGGAAGCTACTTGACTCGTACCTTGGTACTGCAGCTTGCCAACTTTCAGCGAACTATGGATTAAGGGCAATAGGTGTTCTTCTTTTCCTACCAGCGTATTATTAAACCAAGCAACAGTACGGCCCGCAAACAAGGCCTCCTTAATAGATTCCTGCGTTTTTTCTTTAGCAAAAACCAGGGTAATCGGGCGATGCCCTCCCTCTGGAATCTTAAACTGCCAATCGACCAGGCCGTGGATATCCGAAGTACCCATTACACCTAGATTATTTTCGAGAGCAATACGAAGCGCTTCATCCGAATAAGTCAGGTCATTCACCACTTCTATTCCATGTAATAAATTTTCTTTGATTAGGGTCTTGTGCATATCAGTCAAGGTGGCAATCCCATTGGGACGCTGTGAAGTCCAATTGGGGTGATTCCAGAATACATAAGCTCCCTGTTTGCCTGCTTCGCGGAAGGCTTCCATCGCATCATCGACCACGATTTTATTCGCATCTTCCACAAAAATGGCATTGGCATGTCCCGGCGGCATACTCCTGGTAATTTCTACCCCTCTTACCACGAGCAGGTCATTGTTTTTTGCAAAATCACTAGCAATATCGAAAGAGCGATTACGATCCGGATGGGGAATGTCCTGCGCATGAGGCTGGTATTCAAGATGGTCCGTCAAAGAGATCGCATCCAGGCCATCACGTAGTGCTTCTTCCACTCGAATCGTGGGCCAGACATTACCATCGGAAAAGACGGTGTGGATATGAAAATCGCATTTCAAGGTTTTGTAGTTGGGAACATCTGGGAATATGATCTTTCGGCCCAGCGCGTGGCTATGGTCTTGTTGGGCGAATAGGGTAGTGGTAAAAAAAAAGGAAAAAAAGAGGAGGAAATTGCTTTTTCGCATGCTTAATGTTTTTCGTTGGTTGATCAAAAGAAAGGAAGTGCTGTTGAGGTTGAAGCTGCCAGTAATCAATCAGCTAGGTTGCAATCAGCGGATAGCTTACTCTTATAGTTGGTGGAAACTGGTTCTAAATCTCCAAGTACCAGTTGTCAAGTATACTGAATATTTTTGAGACCTATGTTAAGTCAGAATGAAGCTTAGTAATGAGGAATAAATAAGTTGGGCCAAGGAGCTAAATGTTTTTTCACCAGACTAGGCGAGAAGAATGAGGATAGCCTAGCTACGTGAATGATGAACAACGACGGCTGGTGGAAAAAGATAACGCTAATTGGTCTTAGTTATTTATTTTTCATTACTTAGCTAAGAGGATGCTGTTAAATGGAAGTTGGGTATAGCTGATCTCCGTTGCTGCCACCCAACCCTTCTCGCTTCAAAGGGCGTCTAACAAAATAAAGCTTATGAAAATCACCAGCTTCACCCTCCTCAGTTTCACTTTCCTTTTATTAGCTTGTGAAAAAACGCCAATTGACCCACCAGCCTTAAGGGACAATGCTGTTCAACTATCAAATTTAAAAGAAGGGCAGTGGAGTCAATATGTACGATATACGACCCATTGTAATGACTTGGAAGCCGACTTCGAATGGAGTCAGGACACCTTGAATTTACGCGTGATTGAGGAAAATGATCAGCTGTATTTTGAAGAATCACTGACGCCATACTCTCCGATGTTCCTATCCGGTACTTTTACAGACCCCATTACTTACCCAGTAGCCTCCAAAAATGGGAGGCTCCTGATCCCAGAACGAGAGAATTCTGCCCTGTTTTTCTTCTATGGAGCAGATGAGATGCAGTTAGAGAAAAAAGCCTCTTTTTTCCTCAATCCCCTGCAACAGGAAAGTTGCCGAATGATGTTGAAAGGAGAAGCGTTTGTAGGAGATGAAATAGGAATCATTGATGACTTTACAGTCGGATCAGTGAAGGTTCAAAATAAAATAGCAGTTTCTTGTGTACCCGTATTTGTCGGTGTAGAGGCTTATTTGGCTTACGACCCTTACCAGTTGTATATGAGTCATGTGATTACCATCGATGAATTCAATGGGACCCGCTTCGAATACGTGCAAGGTTGGTATCTTTTGAGCGAGATGGAGTAATTGAAGCTAGAGGATGGAAGGGCCAATCGATAAAATAAGAGAGGAAGCATAGTTTTTTGTACATTGATCCGGAAAACAGAAATCCAAAACTATGTATAAAACAACACTGTTCGTCGGACTTCTCTTATGCTGTTCTTTGGCCATTCAGCCCTCCTCCTATGGACAAAGCAAAATCTTCGATCTCGGTTTCGAATTCCAGGCTTATCCGACAGGTCTCATACCGGGCTTGCGACTAGAAACAGGTTTTGCGAACCAACATGCCTTACATCTGAGATTAGGTTATAATGTTTTTGACCATCAAGGGTACGGGGTACAGGATGATGAGACTGGGGATGGGTACGGCTTTACGCTCGGGTATAAATACTATTTCAAACCAGGCTTTGAACGTTGGTTCCTAGGGATTAAGAATGATATTTGGTGGAATGCAGTAAGTTGGAAAGATATAGTCAATGGCAATATTGTATTAAGCGGTAAGACGAATATAACAGTCGTCCAACCTACCTTCGAAGCTGGCTTCGCCATGAAGGTAGGGTCCGATTGGTTTTTCTCCCCCTCTTTGGCTTTTGGTTATGAAGTCAATGTCCAAACAAAGGGATTGCCTACAGGAGAGGGGCCCATCATTCTTCTGGGTTTCACCTTTGGCAGACGCTGGTAGAAGGCATAAAAAAAGTGTGCCAGCTCTACCTGGCACACCCTAAATCCTATAATGAAAACTAAAACTCTAACTGTCTTTTGACTCTACAGTTGCTTTACCTCAAAGTATAAAGTATCACTACTTACGCCGGTGAAAATGCCTAAACCATTTTCAATATTAGAAGGAGGTTCTGTAATACTTTGAGAGGAGGTGCCGGAGGTTTCATACAAGGCTGCATATTCGGGCGTTACCCGGAATACGATGACTCGATGGGTGCCGAACTGCGTGATCTCCCGCTGAGGATTGATGCTGTAAAAATCCGTAATTTGTGGCTCTGTAATTAATGAAAAACGTCGGCCAAAATTCTCTTCCAACTCAGCCAGAAAGTCATTGACATATTCTGGATTGTCTTCTATATTTTCGATCAGCACATAGTAGTATTCGTTTTCGGTATTGCTCCAAGTGATTTCTATGGGATCTACTTCCGTGAATCCGCCACCACCGGGAAATCCGCCCGTATTGGTTATTTTTTCCAATTCTAAGCTCGTACTCGATATAGTCGCTTCTCTTTTTTCGGGTACAAAGGTGGAAGAAGAAATGGTTTCGCCTTCATAATCAAAACTTAGTTCATAAGTCTGACCATCAGCGACGATCAGCTCTGGGTTGTTATAGTAACCATCACCAATATTAAACAGTGGAAAGCTTTGATCACTGGCTAGAATGGTAATATCCAAATCATCTAGCGTAATCAAGTTGGTATCAACCCTAGCATAGGAAAAGGAAAGACTTACATGCAAGGAATCTAAGGGCTGACCTGCATAGAGATAACTACTGACCACCGGCGTTTTGGTATCGATAGTGCTTATACTATCTTCCTCGCAAGCGATCAATAATAATAAGCTGATTAAAGCCGTAAATTGAAGTATAGTAAATGATTTCATGTATTTGTTTTTAAGTAGGTCTTTATACTTATCTCAAAGACCAACTAAAGAATAAGCTCGGCGTAAAATCCAACAAAGACACATTAGTTTCTAACAACTCTCCTTCGATCACCTCATATTCCTTGTACCAGACATTATTTCGATCATAAAAATTAAAAATGGATAAGCCCATACTGGCCTTGGAGAGGCCTAGCTTGAAATCGTAGGTAGCGGAAATGTCGAATCGATGGTAGTCAGGCAGCCGCAAACCGTTTTTTGCACTGACCTCAAAGAAGTCGGCAGTGCTCCCATCCAATAAAGGTACTTCATAGTAGCCAGTAGGAGCGGTGTAAGGGCGGCCTGTGGCATAGATAAAGGTGGCCCCAAAGGTCCATTTGTTGTGTTTGTAATTCCCGATGATTTTGAGTTCATGGGTTTGATCTTGGTTAGCATAGAAAGGCTCATCGCCAAAAGCTTCGAAGTCGTATTTCACCTCTCCCAATGTGTAGCCGATCCATCCAGTAATATTTCCGACTTTCTTCTGGGCCAGAAATTCAATGCCTTTGGCAATACCCGTACCGCTAAAGAAAAATTCTTCATAGTTGAGGGTTCGGCCAGGGCCAAAGCCACTGGGCACAAAGCGAGTGGTATATTCCGATAAACCATCTAAGGTTTTGTAATAGACCTCTACATCAAATAGTAAACTAGGTGTTTCATAACTAATACCTCCGATGTAGTGAAAGGCGGAACTGATCGGAACATTCTCATCATTGGCCAATAGCCAAAAGTCACGACTCCCTTGCTGTATGTCTTCTCGTACGACTCGGGTGGCAAATTGATAGTATTTACCCCAAGCACCTTTCAGTTTGATGCGATCGGTCAATAGGTAACTTAGACTGGCGCGTGGCTCTAGGTAAACTTGATTCGTAAGGCTATAACTCGAAGCTCTTACCCCGCCCTTTAGAATCAATTTGTTATTGAAAGTATGTCGGTCCTGGATGTAAACCGAATTCGTGTAAGCCTGATCCGCTCGATCCAAAACACTGATCGTGTCATTTTGGGTATACTCATAAATGATATCATGATAAGTGCTCTGCATCCCAAATTCCAACTGATTATTCTGTGCAATTTTCCACTCATTGTCAATTTTGAAGGTGACATCGCGTAAGTCATTGTATTCGTAGCTACCGTTGGTACGTGTAATGGTGGAATCTCCTCGATCAATCGTGGTTTCATTACGCCGATCACGTTCACTATAGTAATTAGAATAAGACAGATTGGCATTGGTATAGAAACGATCACTCCAGCGGTGGGACCATTTGGCGCTAGCCCCCCAGTTTCCCCAATTGGTCAAATCGGTATTATTACTTTGAAAATTGGTATTGGCATTCCCTCCACCAAATCGACCACCAAAGCTGCTATTATCAGTATTCCGGGAATTATCCAAATTGTCCTGCCCATTGAAAAAACTCAAGGAAATGACGTCATCTGTCGACGGACGATAAGTGACTTTGGCATTAAGGTCATAAAAATAGGAATTGGGTTTTACCTCCTGAAAACCAAAGCGACCACCTGGACCACCAGGACCACCTCCTCCCGGCGCATCAGTTTGATTGTTGTCGGTGAAAGAGTCAAAAAGATTGCTGTAGAATTGGCTCTGAAATGACCGCCTCCCAGCGACTAGAAAAGAACCTTTCCCCTTAGCAAAAGGGGCTTCAACAAAGCCATTGTAACTCAGGAGACTCAGGCCCGCCCCCATATTGAATTGCTCGGTATTCCCATCCTTTCCCGTGAGTTCTACCACACTGGATAAGCGACCACCAAACTCCGCATCAAAGCCGCCTTTATGAAGTTGCACATCCTTGATGGCATTGGAATTGAAGGCACTGAAAAAACCAAATAAGTGATCCACATGATAAACCGTGAAACCATCAAATAGAATCAAGTTTTGGTCCGGTGTCCCTCCTCTTACATATAGGCCAGATGAACTTTCGTTTGTACCACTAATGCCCGGCAGGAGTTGTAGAGACCGGAAAATATCTTTTTCGCCAAAACTAGGTAGAGTAGCTAATGCTGCCGGAGAAATGCCCACCTGACTGATTCCCGTTGAGGCTTGAATCAATTGTTCTTCTCTTTCAGCTTGGACCACCACTTCTGCCAATTGAACGCCGAAGTCGATCATGGGGACCTGGATATTGTCTATATCCATATCGGGATGTAAACGGAAAGCTAAATTGCGATACCCAATATAAGATACATCCAAAATTATCGTATCAGCGGGAACGCGAAAGAGGGTAAAGTATCCATCAACATTGGAAGTGGTACCATTGGTAGAGCCCCGTACCAGGACATTGGCAAAAGGCAAAGTCTCACCCGTATTTTTATCCTTTACTACGCCTTTTAAAGTGAAATTATTCCGAGTAGGTGTGGAAGCGGCTGTTTCTACGATTGTTTCTTCCATTGCTGCCACAATAGTGATGCTATTTGGGCCCGTTTTCTTATAAGATAGTCCCGTGCCAGCGAGGATGAGGTTTAAGGCATTGTCTAGATTTGTTTTAGGAAATACTACAGAGATTCTTTTTCCCTGCACCAATTCGGGCTCGTAGCTAAAATCGAGTCTGTAGTTGATCTTTAAGTCTAGTAAGACTAGATCCAGTGCTTTATCCGGGTAATTACCTTTGATCCTGAGCTTCTTCGTCTGCTGTGCATCGACTGATGAAAGTTGTAATAAACAGATCAGAGAGATCAGGAAAAAACGGAGTGATAGATTTATCTTCATAGGTCAAAGCTCTAAGTAGGTAATGAATGCTGCTACAGCAAGTATGATGGCCAAAGTCGGTTAAATTGGTAGGCTGACAAAAAAGATTCAATGAAGAGCGGATAAAAATCAATTAAACGGGGGATTATCTCTATGTAAAAGCCTGAGTTGTTCTTGGGTGAAAACAAGCTGTTTGTAGAGGAAAAGCTAGACTTTATTGAGAATTATTGGTGGATTCCATTCATTCGCTCATCTTTAGGGAATGAAACGAATGGTACAAAGTAGTACATGGTGGCAAATTCTATTATGGGCGGGTGGTTTTGCGTTTGTGCCTTACCTGGTAGCTACGGCGATGGGGGTTCCATTCATTACTTTGGAGCGTTGTTTTTACAACTTTATCGGATTGGGTATCATTGTTTTGCTCAACCTAGAAGTCCTATTGCCTCGATTTTATTTTCAGCAAAAAAGCCTTTGGTACCTCCTTTCTGCGGTCTTGGCGATAGTGCTGGTCACTACCATAGTTTATTGGAATGGCCCTGAGTGGGTGCGGCCGATGGGGCCTCCCTTTGATAAGCCTCCCCGTGAATTCACGCAACGTTTTACAAGAGTTGGCGGCTATTTCCGGATGATTGGTCGAATCATGCCCTATTTTATGGCGCTTATTGGCAGCAGCATGGTAGCTATTGGTGAATTTGCTCGCCAAAAGGAAAAAGAAACGATTCAACTGGCGAAGGAGAAGTTAGAAACGGAAATGAAGTTCTTGAAATCTCAAATCAACCCTCATTTCTTATTCAATGCGCTGAATAACATTTATACCTTGACCCTCATCAAATCGGATGCTGCACCGGAAAACTTGTTGCGGCTATCAGCCATGCTAAGGTATATGTTATATGATTGTAAGGCGGATAAAGTACCGCTAGAAGCTGAGGTCACCTATTTACGTCATTATGTTCAAATGAAACTCCTAAAGGATAGTGGAGGAATGAATGTCGAGGTATTTTTACAAGATTCCTACCCTTCTTTGGCCATTGCTCCGCTTTTGTTTATCCCCTTTGTTGAAAATGCATTCAAGCATAGTAAAATTGAAGACTTGGATAAGGGTTGGATAAAAATAGAACTCATTACTGTCGATAATGAAGTTCGCCTCTGCGTGCAGAATAGCATACCAGAGAACGGGTATACCAAAGATAATGTGGGGGGAATTGGACTAGATAACGTCCGACGACAATTAGAGTTGATGTATCCGAGTCAACATTTCTTGCATATTGAGAAAAAAAGTGATCGATTCGATGTCCAACTTAATATCCAATTGACATGAATCCAATCAAATGCCTTGTAATTGATGATGAAGAACTAGCCAGAACCCTCTTGGTGACCTATGCTAAACGGATTCCCCATTTGGAAATTGTGGCCTGTTGTAAAGACTCATTAGCTGCTTTATTTCTCCTGCAGGAACAAACGATTGATTTACTCTTTTTGGATATCCAGATGCCCGAATTAACAGGGATAGAATTATTGCAAACTTTGCCCCATAAACCCGTGGTTATTTTTACAACGGCCTATCCTGACTATGCCTTGGAGGGTTTTCGATTAGATGCAGTAGATTACCTGCTCAAACCTTTCCCTTTTGAACGTTTTGTGCAAGCAGTGAATAAAGCATCGGAGTTGTTGCAATTGCGACGGAATGTGAAAGTGGCCGCACCGCCGCCTGCCCTAGAGAAGGAACCTGAACGGGACTACATCATGGTCAAATCAGAGCATAAGATTTTTCGGATCAAACACGATCAAATCTTTTTTATCCAAAGTATGCGTGAGTATGTGGCTTTTCAAACGGAGAATGGACGAATACTGTCGCTCAATTCCCTGAAAAAATTAGAACAAGAATTGCCTTCTTCTCAATTTGTACGAACCCACAAATCATTTATGGTAGCTATTGACAAGATTGAATCCTTAGAAGGGAATCGACTCTTGATCAAAGAGGAAAAGATTCCCATCGGTGCTAGCTTCAAAGAAGAGATTTTGAAATTATTGTTATAAAGCTCTACATCGGCCGTAATATAGAAAAAAGGCCAATCTCCCATGAAGAGAATGGCCTTTGTAAATGGGTTAAGAATGATTCTTTTACCATTCCCAACTCCCTCGGTAACTACTTAATCTTTGGCTTCTGTATGGTAAAAACTCGGGAGACATTGAATCCAAAATGAATTCCGCCGTCCCCCCAGTCACCAACAGTTTCAGCGATATATCCTTTCTCAATCATTGAGGTCGAATTAGAAAAATGAAGTTGGAAAACGTGTCCGCCCGTTTCAATATCAAATCCAATCGAAAAAGAATTCTGGAATTCTGGGGCAATCTGGTCAGGCAAAACGTAGATGTATTCCGCATTGAGCGCAACACGTTTTGTAAGCTTTATTCTGCCTGCAATACCTAAGGCATAGACATCGTTTTCCTCTTCATTGGTAGCCACTAGGTTTCGGTGAACCAAAGTGGGCGAAAATTGTAGAGAAATTTGTTCGTTTATCTTACTTCCTGCTATCAGCTGGAAGGTATGGTAGAATCGGGAAGAGAATAAGTTATCCCGATCAGGATTTTGCCATCGTAGGGTTTGAATAGCGGTGGTGGCCAAAAAAGCAGCCGATATCGGCATGTTCCGCTTTCCTTTACTTTGCCGTAGGAATTTATACTTAATAAATCCATCATAGGTCTTTTCAAAACTGCTGCGTCCTAATCCAATCATCAATTGTTTGGTTATACCATAGTCTCCACCAATTCGAATCGAGGCCTGGTCA
>Ga0070727_10004360_pt1 | contig 12159 bp, 11 predicted proteins | sample tdAd472_FD_66722 | JGI IMG/M metagenome (GOLD analysis project Ga0070727, IMG submission 66722) | Marine sediment microbial communities from the Atlantic coast under amendment with organic carbon and nitrate - tdAd47.2 | ecosystem: Environmental > Aquatic > Marine > Coastal > Sediment | place... | reverse complement strand
TTAAGTAGCTGAACCTATATACTCGACACTTTATGGCGGGCTCTTTTTGCGTTATACTGCCTTAGATTTTCTTCAAGTAGCTTAGGCTATTATCATCAAATCTGCCTAGTCTAACACAAAAACACCCTCCTCCAAAATTAACGATTATATACATCCAGCTACTTAAAAAGGCTTCTCGCATAGTTTTTATGTTTTAGCATCAAAGCTATTCTCTAAATTTCTGATTTGTGAAATGACGAAGTAGTGGCTGGCATTTTGACCGAGAACTAGCACGATTTTATATTTTGCCTGTCAAATGGCTTTGTACATCGGCTAAGCGCACACCATTTCACCACTTCGCCACTTCACTATAGCAGCTTAGCATTTTGATGCGTTTGCCCTCCTCATTTGGCTTAGTAGCGTTTTTTACGTAGCAAATTTATTATCTTTGCAGCCTGTTTATGCAGATATTAGAGAAAAGTACTCAGATGATCAACGAACTATCTGTCTAGACTGTTAGATAATCAAATGAACAAAAAAGGAAAGGAATGCATAAGTTGAAGATTGGTATAAGCATTGGGGACATTAATGGTATTGGTTTAGAGGTGATTCTCAAGGCCCTCTCTCACAGAGGAATTGTAGATCGATGCATCCTTGTTATATATGGTTCTTCCAAGGTTGTATCTTATCATAAAAATATTGTTGGTGTTGATTTTCACTTTCAAACGATCAACAAGATAGAACAAGCTAATGATAAGAAAGTCAATGTTTTAAATTGCTGGCAAGACAATATAAATATCACCTTAGGCAAAGCCTCCGAAGAGAGTGGTCAGTATGCTTGGCAGTCTTTAGAAGCCGCCACGACTGACTTGGTCGCTAAAAAACTGGATGCTTTAGTGACAGCTCCTTTCAGTAAAGAAGCCATGAATTTGGCCGCTTTCCCGCATCCAGGGCATACAGAATACCTAACGGAGAAATTGGGGAGTGCAGAAAGCCTGATGTTTATGGTCAACGATGATCTAAGGATTGGGGTGGCGACTAATCATATTGCTTTGAAGGAGGTAGCATCGAGCTTGACTAAATCATTGATCGTAAAGAAAATCCGTTTGATGCACCATAGCTTGAAAATGGATTTTGGCATAGAGAGACCTACTATTGCGGTGCTTGGACTCAATCCGCATGCTAGTGATAATGGCGTTTTCGGGAAGGAAGAAGAAGAGATCATTCGACCTGCCGTGGTAGAGTGTAAGAAAAAAGGAGTGATGGCTATGGGGCCTTTCCCGGCAGATGGATTTTTTGGGTCAACGCAGTTTTCCAAATTTGATGGAATTTTGGCGATGTATCACGACCAGGGATTGGTACCATTCAAGTTGCTATCCTTTGGTAAAGGGGTGAACTTCACGGCAGGTTTATCTGCTGTACGTACCTCGCCGGATCATGGTACTGCTTTTGACTTGGCGGGGAAAAACATGGCGGACCCCTCCTCTTTTTTGCAATCGCTCTTTCAAGCCCTTGACATTGCGCAAAGCCGTCGAGACCATGAAGACATGCATGCCAATGCACTAGTAAAACGTGAACAAAAAACCGAAGATGTTTTGGCCGGACAGGAAGATATTCCAGATGAAACTTCGAATAAAGGAAACTAACTAAGGAGCAAGACTAGATAGCAAGTACAATCGCACTTGTCGATTTATGAAGGCTCATTCGCTAGGATAATTTAACATATTTAGCATACAATAATTCGGTCTTATGAATCAGCCAGGCGATAAAACACGCTATAGCGACGCTGAATTAGATGAATTCAGGGTACTTATTGAAGGCAAAAAAGCTAAAGCGGAACAGCAGTTGCAATATTATCTTACACAGCTTTCGGATATGGCAGAAAATGCAGATGCCAAAATTAAAGGCTTGGATGATGGTATCACAACGATGGAAAATGAAACCACTTCCAACATGGCTGCCCGTCAACGCAAACTCATTCAACACCTAGAGAATGCACTTATTCGTATTCAGAATAAGGCTTATGGTGTTTGTCGAGAAACAGGTAAGTTGATCAGTAAGGAACGGCTCAGAGCGGTACCTCATGCCACACTAAGTATCCAAGCCAAGCAAAAAAGAAGATAATCTGATTTGCGAACAATAATGGGACACCTATCGGCCTTTATAAAGAAGGTCTGATATAGGTCGGTTCTGTATCCTCTTAAGCTCAAAATCGAAAGAAGTATTGAAAAAGGCAGGCATTGTAATTGGAGTCATATTTTTGGTTTTGTTTTTAGATCAATGGTCTAAAATTTGGGTAAAAACCAATATGACTTATGGAGAAGAAATTTTGATTTTCGGCTGGGAATGGGCCAAAATACATTTTGTAGAGAATAACGGAATGGCTTTTGGTATTTCGCTAGGCGGCAATTATGGCAAACTCGCACTAAGTCTATTTCGAATATTAGCGGTAGGTTTTCTCATTTACTATCTCCGCTTATTGATGAAGACGGAAAAAACGTCTAATGGCTTGCTTATTAGCTTTGCCTTAATCTTAGCGGGTGCTATCGGCAATATATTAGATAGTGCTTTCTATGGCCTCATTTTTTCTGAATCGACCTACCATGGTGCTACGGCTACTTTGTTTCCGGAAGGAGGTGGCTATGCAGGCTTTTTACATGGTAAAGTAGTGGACATGCTCTACTTTCCTATGTTTGCGGGCCAATACCCAAGTTGGCTGCCTTTTAAAGGAGGAGAATCCTTTCTGTTTTTCAAGCCTGTTTTCAATTTGGCGGATACCTCTATTACCATTGGCGTCCTCAATATTCTATTGTTCCAACGAAGTTTCTTTAGTGCCGAAAAGCCGGAAGAAATAGGGGAAGAAACCACTATGGTAGCAACTGTTGATACGGAAGCTGATGATGATGGAGCGCAAAAAGAAGAAAAGATACAGGGTATAAAAGACCAGGGAGGAGTTGATGCTAATCAATCCAATGAGCAAGTTGAACCTACAGAATAGCCTTACGATCTACTAAATGGCTATAGTTTTACAATAATGTCAATCCTACTAATTTAGCCTGTACTCAAAGCATTTGGGAGAAGAAAGGGATCAGGATATTTTACCTGCTTTTCGTTCTTCTTCTAAAAAGGCGTTAATGGCCTTCATAGCATGCCCAATTTTGTCGTAATTAATTCGGTAGTGAATAAACTTACCATCTCGTTCAGTTTCCACTAAACCAGCCAACCTAAGAATCCGCAAATGTTGCGAGGTAATTGATTGCTCTAACTTCAAAGTATTGTAGATCTTGTTGACATTAATCATTTCATTACTGTCGATAAAACCCAAAATACGTAATCGAAGGGGGTGTGCTAATGCACGGAGAATCTCTGAGGACACTTGCAGGTTCTCGTTGTTAATGTTAAGCTTAGCCTTTCTCATAGAAATATCGCCTTTTTGGTGGTAGATAGACATAGCAAATATGCATTTTTTCTTTATCTTTCCAAAAGAAACATATAAAAAATGCTGTGAATCTATTTGATTCACAGCATTTTCGGGATTACTATTATCTATCACCTATCTATTTAGATAGTCAAATCTTCTACTAATTTGGAGATTTGCGCCAAGCGATCCTTGTCTAGAGAATAGTGTATGAATTTTCCTTGTCGATCCGTCTTCACCACCCCGGCTCTACGAAGGATAGCCAAGTGTTGAGAAGCTACCGATTGCTCCAAGCGGAGTTTGATGTAAATATCGGTAACCGTCATGTTTTCACTATCATCTAGCAGATCAATAATGCGTTGACGCAATTTATGATTCACTGCCCTCAAAACCAATACTGCTTTTCTTAACTCAGCGTAGTCCAATGGAATGTCGTTCGTCCCCTTCTTTAGAACAACTGTTTCATTTTTTTGCTTTCTCATATTTATGTTTATTTAATAAGTAGAAACAATTTCTTACCTTATCAGGCTTCAAATATCATACCAAAATAAAGCATTAAAATATATCCTAACACATAATTGATCTGAAACCTAAACAAAAATACAAAAAAATATATCAAAATAAAAATATGTGTTAATATGTATTTGTGCAAAAAAAAAGGATGAGCGGATGCATTTTGACAATTTGTGGTCATTTTTGGAAAAAAAAGTACAGGCACACAAACTCAACAGGCTTTGCTAATTCATGGCACGCCTAGCTCAGTATACATATAATTATTCGTAATTTGAACGGAAAAATAGTCGTCTTTCTTGGCTATAATAATTTCTTCTTGGAGACCGTAATATTAGGTGCTTTTAAATAAAAAGGTGCAGTGTAGGCCACGTCTACAAATTGTTTTTTATCAAAAGCTTGCAGTGCCAAAGGAACAAGGTATCTCGCTGAGCATAAAATCTCGACCCAATGAATCTGCTTGTGCTCCAATATCGTCCTACACTTTGGCGCACCGCTCCCACCAAGCACTAAATGGATTCCTTGATTCAGTTCTTCTTCAAAACCATCTGCCGTAACGATTAAGGGGTGAGGTGCTTTGACTTCATCTAGCTGCTCATTATAATAGGCGGTGTAGACTTCCATCCGTCGGGCATCAATCATCGGGAGATAATAGGTAGGAGATGAAATGCCCGCGGAGGCACTAGCCCCCTCTGCCGAGTGCCCACTTCCAATCAAGCTTTCCATCGCCCCGGCCAAAGTGGCCAATGTACTCACCACAATCAAGGGCTTGTCCAGGGCATAACAAATGCCTTTAGCTGTAGAAAACCCAACTCGGAGCGAAGTATAAGAACCCGGCCCCTGACTGACACTCACGGCATCTAGCTCCGAGAGCGTGTGGCCTGCCTCCTGCATCGTCGCTTCAATCAATAAGGTCATTTTGGAGGCGTGCTGGAAGGCTTCCGTCGTTTCGTTAAACCCAATTATCTGCTCTCCTTTGCTCAAGGCAATAGAACAAATATCGGTTGCCGATTCTATATGTAGCAATAGTGGCGCCATAGGCGCGAAGGTAGGAAAGTCGGGGGAAAATCTATTCCCCCGATTGAACTATCATCCAATTATTCTATTTCTGAGCGCTATTTTTATCACTATTTTTATCACTAAATCTATCATTAAACAATGCAGCGGAAGTTTCACGTTGTTTCTTAGGGGTAAAACCAGCTTTTTTATCTTTGCCTACTCGCCATAAAAAACTTTGCACCACAACACCATTTGTTCGTTTAACTATTAGTTTGTTTTTCATCGTGTTTGTTTGAAAATCTTTAAAATCCTATGAATGAACCAAGCTTCTTAAGTCCGGAAAAAACGTTCTCGTGTACTTTTACTACCAATTACATCCCAAAGCGATCGCTCGCTGAGATTGTACTTACGGCTGATCTTTTTTAGAATAGCTGTTTTTTTATGTTCCCCAGTAGCAAAAAGCAAATCGTAATCCTTTAAGATCGCGTAGCGTTTTATCGTTTGTGAATCAATGATATTGAAGTCGATGAGGTAGGTTATGAATTCTTCTACAAGGTCATTGTTTCCATATTCTTCGAAGTAGCATTTAAAATCTGCCATGACGTGCGTGGTAAATGTATCGACCAATCTTTTGGGTTGTTCTGCCATGATTTTTCTTAATTCTGTCGAGGCTAATAATTAATTTTTAAGGAGATTTACTGCAGCAGTACATTCCAAATTTAGGTCGATAATTCCCCTTAGGACAACCACGTTTTTTATTCATTTCCCGACACTTTTTCATTTAAGGCTTTAGAATCAAAAACCATAAAAGACTAAACATCAAGTATTTACAACAAACCCATCCACAAGAAAATCCTTTTAATAAGCTCAACAGGTGAGCCATTTTCCTCCTCATTATTCTGCTTTTACTGCAATCAATTATCTGCATATGTACTTGTCGGTACATAAGTAAATTGATCAATGAATAAGGAAAAGCGTAATTTATGGCGCTGACGCTAAAACATAGATTTCCGCAGAACGACAAAACCACAGTTAATGCACGGTACCAAACTCCTCCAGCTCGTTAAAACCCTTTCGAAAAAAGAGCTAAAAGCTTTTACTAAGTATTTGAAAGCGAATTATGCTAGCTCTGCAAGTTTGGTTAAGCTTTTTGAGCATATTGAGAGTTTCTATGGAGATTGGGAGAGCTCTGATCTACAACTTGATCACGTTAGTACTGCTTTAAAGCAAGCAAATAATACCAAGGCGATTAGTAATAAAAGTTCTGATTTGTATAAAATCCTTCTTGACTATCTAGTTAAAAAAGAATTAGATACGGAGGAGTATACATTTGAAAAAAATACTATTATACTAGGTATACTTGAAAAGCGAAATTTGGATAAATTAAGAGCGCAAAAATGGAATGCTATAAAAAAGGCATTTGATCAAAATAAGAAAGTTGATAGCTGGACTCCAGTAAAAGAAATTCAAATCAATGAACTTAACTATTATAAAAAAATTGGAAATAAGTATGATGCCAGCAACAAAACACTAAGGGACTCTATTGAACTGTTGCATCAATTTGAATTGGGGCTGAAATCGAAGTACGCTTGCGAAATTCTCTACAGGTCTCAATTCTTAACCAGCCCACATGATGAAAAGCTGTATAGTTTTATCTTGAATACAGTCCCGAGTCCGGATAATTTTTTCCAGCATATTTTCCATACCCTATTCAAGACCTTATATACATCAAGTCTACCATTATACCGGGAGACTTTCCAACTACTAAAAGACAGTGATGGCAAAATATCAGAAAAGGATAAACAAATTATTTTCCTGCACCTTATCAATTTTTCTGCGAAGCAGTCTCGGAAAAATCAACAACCTTATGGGACTGAATTGCTTGCCTTATTTAAGTTTGGTTTAGAAACTAAAATACTGGTAAAAGACCAACAAATCACCCGAGTCCGTTTTCATAATATCGTTGATGTAGCTTGTAAAACAGGCGATATAGAGTTTGGTAGAAACTTCATCCGAGATTATCAGAAATACCTTCCTACTAATCAAATTGCAGATACAGTCATTTTAGCTAAGGCCATTATCTCTTTCGCTGAAAAAGACTTTGAAGGAGTACAAGAAAGATTGAGTAGAATGAATTTTAAGTATGTCGATGAAAAATTCAGAGCCCAATCACTTATCCTAAGTAGTTTCTTTGAATTACAAGGTAATAGTTCAACTACCTGGGACAAATGCCACGCTTTCAAAGCATTTCTAGACAGAAAAAACACGCATATCGGAAAGAACTTCCTCGCTGGTTATCGCACCTACATTAATACAATAGAAAAGCTTATGAGAGAAGAACTGGAAAAGAGTGAAATTCAGCGATATATAGTAGGTGCCGATAATATCGTCATGAAGTTTTGGCTGTTAGAAAAATTAAAATCATACCGCAAAAAATATTAGTGCTTGTTTGGAGATTGACCTTTCTTTCTAAAGACTTATAGATAAAAAGGCCAACCTTTTTTCGAATAAATGCTATAGATTGATTATCTCCTCGAGAATAATCATTAGGATATCAATTGGATCCATGACTCTTGAATTTTGAGGTTAAAAAATGTGGTTTCGATCTTTATGTCGAGTCCACATTGGAGCGTCTGCAGCTACCCCCACGTGGGAAATTCAACCTTCCTATGGGGCATAGAAATGGCTAGACAAACGAGTTGCCGATCTTTTCTACGCCTACTTAATTCGTGCTTATTATTATTTAATTATCTGATACACTATTCAAATACATCACCTAACAAAGGTCTAACTTTCCTCCATTAATTTCATCCCTACTTCTTAGTACTACCTCTTAGTGACTTCTAGTAGTAATAAGTACCCAGAAGTAAGGAGGAATAATAGAAAAACATCCTTTTAAACATTAAATACTACCTATAAACAACTACAATACAGCTATTTATGATTTTAAAAACAATTCCAATATTTTAATGATATTGAAGAATGATTAGTACAAGTATATTTGATAGTCGATAGGGCTTAGTTTAGTTCCGGAAGCATGTCAAGGTCTTTTTTATTCATTTTAAACCATTACTAACAATATGTCTTTATTCACACTACAATGTTACACTTCACCCTACAAATATGAATATAAATTCATCATCAAACCGCTAATGATTTGATTTATATACGTTTACAAAAATTTATGGAAATTTACAGAAGGGTAAGTTGGCGATATGACTTGAGGAGGGGGCCTAGACTTCTGAAGTTTTCTCAGTCTAGTCCCAGCAAACTTCTGAAGTTTTGCTGGGCCACCAGGGAAGGAATGTAGGAAGAAGAAGTCGGGAAGCCTTAGAAAAGGGAGTGTTCAAGGGAAAAGGGGGAGACAGGACTTGGTCAGTAAGCAAAGTGTTATCATCTGACTAAGATCAGGTAAATCACACTATGCAAAAAGCCCTCCACGACGACACGTGAAGGGCTTGCAAGCAAAAACTTATGGGAAAAAGGGATTATAAGCTCGCTAGTTCCTGTTGTAGCTGCAATAATTCAGGATGCTGGGAATTAGTTCGACTAGCTTGCTGTAAATGTTTGGCGGCTTTGGCAGATTGGCCCATTTCACGATAGATAGTAGCTAAGCTGCGATTCACATCGATATTTTCAGGCCGCTTTTCGTATACTTTGAGCGCATAAGACAGCGCAGTATTATAGTCTTTCAACAAGGCTGCGTATAGGTGAGCCAATTCCATATCCATGATATGACCGGCTTCCTGATCTTCTTGTAGCATCACTTTGAGTTCAGCAATCGTTTCATCAAATTCTGCCGTACGACCTTGTTCTAGATACAATGCAGCCAAGCTTTGATAAAAGCTAAACTCGGGGATAATAGCTGCAGCTTGTTGGTATCGTTTTTCGGCTTCGACTAAGTCACCATTCTGCTTGGCTATATCACCTAAAGAAGCGATTGCAAAAGGATAATCGGGTCGATCCATCAAAATTCGCTGGTATTCTACGGTCGCTTTATCTGCTTCTCCATATTGTGCATAAAGATGACCGAGTGTAAGGCGTGCCCAGGCCGTCTGTTCGTAGCCAGGATAGCCTGCAGCTACTGCCAACTGCATCGCTTCGATAGCACCTGTGACATCACCGTGTAATTCGCGGAGATAAGAAATACGAGCATAGGACCGCAGATCAGGGCGGATGCTGACCATCTTATCGGCCATGGCAACCGCCTGATCATACTGTCCTAGCTCTACAAAAGCATCCACTAAAACACCATATATCTGTGCATTGTAAGGGTTAATTTTTTGTGCAGCTTGCCCAACAGCCAAGGCTGCTGAGAACTGATGGAGAGATAATAAGACTCCTGCTTTCATGGAAAGCGTTCTGAATTGTTCATCTGGTTTTTGCTGAGTCCGAGTAACGGCTTGATCCAGTAAGGTAAGGGCAGCGGGGTAATAATGCCCATGTTCTCCGGTCACTCGTGCTTCATGGGTAAATATCTCTGCCAATTTGAGTCGGGATTCTACCTTTTCGGGATGCTCGATCAACTCATCCCGATAGCGCACATAAGTACTTTGCACTTGGTCCCATTCCTTTTCATATCGTAAGCTAGCAGGACGATCAAGTAATTTGGGAATAGCAGAAAAACTATCTTCTATTGTATTGTTGTTTTCCTGCTCTACAGGCTGACAAGCAAAAATGAAAAGGCCTAATAACAAAAAAAGTATTTTATGAGGATACATGGTATTTTTATTTTGTGGATGTGAAAAACGCTTTTGGTGTGAAAGGGAAAGGATGGGGAGTTGAATCATTTTCTCCTCCCCATCAACATAATGTCCCCTTACGTAACTATCTTGATTTTACTAATTTCTGTATTTGAAGGATTTCTCCTTGTTCATTCATGACACGTGCGAAGTATAGGCCAGTCGGATATGCTCCGGCATTCCATTCTACTTCATAGGTTCCTGCTTCTTTAAAACCATTGACCAATTGCGTCAATCGTTGTCCTTGCATGTTATACACTTCAATGCTAAGGGCACCTTCCTGCTCCACTTGATAGCGCAGTGTAGTCTGCTCACCAAATGGGTTGGGGTAGTTGGTCATTTGTACTTGCATTGCTGCTGCTGTGCTAGGGATAATAGCAGTCATCGGCTGTATCATATTATCGGTGATATCGCCTACCAATTGGCCACTACAAGGACCATCACCTGCCCAAGGTTGGGCTAGAAAAGGGAAGCGTTTCTCAAAAGGCTTATCATTAGCTTCCACACCAGTAGTGTAGGTCAAAACATTCAGTAAATCTTGCGTAACCGGATTCGCATCACCCGCTGTATAATCATCGTACCAAAGACCAATTGCTGCGAGTACTGCCCCCGATACAGCTTGTAATTCGATGCGAGTCACATCATCTTCTAATCGGCGACCATTGGGAAATCCATCCATATTCGGAATAAATTCGAGATCCGTTGTCGTATTAAATCGAGGATCAGTCAAACCGAGTACAGCGGCCTGGATTAAGCCCAAAGAGCTGAATTCAGGGTCGGTTCGTTTTGTGGCAGGAACGGCCATATTGAGACGCAACATATCCCCACCATTGGGTAAGAAATTACTAATGAAAGGCTTGCCTACTGCTAATGGATTACCCGCTTTGCCCGTTGCCAATTGATAAGGCGGAAAATTAGGAACACCTGTATGGAAAGTCGGCCAAAGGTCTACAGAACGAGGCAGGCCTGGGCCAGGCAGTAATAAGGTGCCAAATACGGCATCATCTAAAGCGGTACCCGCTACTGCCGCCGAACCCTTCAATCCGTACAAACCATCTTGGCCATTCCCGAAATCAAACGCTTGTAAGGAATTGCGTTGAATGCGGAGTGGTCCAAAAGCAGGCACCGCACCACCAAACAAATCATCATCCATGTACAAAGCCAATTCTGGATTATAAAAGTATTTATCCAGCAAGGTGTCGGCCAATTCATCATAAGGCGTGATCGAGTTCCAGTAATCCTTCATTCCTACAGGAATCACCGCTTCATTGGTCAGTGGCATACCTAGGCGAGATACCTGTACCCAGTCTCCTGAATATTCCTCACCACCAGGTTTCAAGGTGCGAATAGCAGGTCGGCTAGCCGAAGCCCATACGCCAATCACATAGTCAGGATCAAGAATATTATCAGGGCGCAACCAGCGTCTTCCCCTACCCTGCCGCTCAGAACGTTTTACTAAATAAGCCATTGGAATTTCCATCACAATAGCACTAGTATTCATACAAGCAATGCCATCTCTAGGCGTGGCGGATTGACGTGGCGCATCCCCTAAATCAAAGATTCCACCGAGGTCTACAAAAAATGGGTCATCTACAGATCCAACAAATACCTTCTCGCCAGTATAGGTACGGCGAATGGCTCGCTTCATCAATTTATCATAAGTCGTATTCAATCCTACCGGAGACTCGATAGAGCGATCACCAATATTATTGGGAGGTACAGGGCCATCTCCCAAAATCTTCAGCCAACTTTGGCCATTATCGATACTCTTCTCCACATCGTAGCGCATGCGCAAATTCTGCTTGCCTAATCGGATATTGAAAAAAGTAGAAGGATCTTCATTTTCTTGATGGAAAGTAAAGCGATAAATGATCTCATCTCCTATGATCGTCGCATCATTATCGACATGTATTTCATAGCGAATATTTTCACCAAAGTTGTAGTAATTGGGGCCTCCTTGTGGTAATTGAAGCGGCACGTAGGTAGCTACAATGACGATACTATTCTTATTGGTAGGGCTTTTGAAAGCATATAAATCTACATTGTCTGCCAAAGGATCATCTGCAATTAAAGGGGCTTCTCTGTGGCTCGAAGCAATTAGTGCTCCGCCAAAGGCTAATAGCAATAGCCCAACCAAAAATATATTCTTAACAAAATGTGTTTTCATGATTTTCTTTTTTGAAAAATTACCTTCTTTGACAATTTTTGTGGCCAAGCTAGAATGGGAAGTTAAAGCGTCCAGAGGAGCTGTACTTTCCGGTTTCGATTGGCGCTGAAGCACAAACATTATCAGAGAATCGAAATTACTAGGCTAATAGGCTTACTCTCCGGTTTCAGTTCCACTCCAAGGCGTAGCTACATATGGGAAGCTAGATTTAAAATCTTTATCATTCTCCTCTACACCAGTCGTGTACGTCAGTACATCAATCAAATCTTGTGTGACCGGATTCGCATCGCCCGCTGTATAATCATCATACCACAAACCAATGGCGGCCAAAACAACACCTGAAA
>Ga0070727_10004359_pt1 | contig 12160 bp, 11 predicted proteins | sample tdAd472_FD_66722 | JGI IMG/M metagenome (GOLD analysis project Ga0070727, IMG submission 66722) | Marine sediment microbial communities from the Atlantic coast under amendment with organic carbon and nitrate - tdAd47.2 | ecosystem: Environmental > Aquatic > Marine > Coastal > Sediment | place... | reverse complement strand
CGGTGAGTATCAGGGTGATGAAGCGACTCGGGCGGCGCAAATTAGTGCCGGAGAGATGCCGCCGTTTCACGTCCATGGACAGGAAATAGCCATTGTCATGCGTGGTCACGGCAAGGTGGTACTGGAAAATGGCGAGGAGTTCGCCATCCAGGAGGGCGAGGCGATTATTATGCCGCCGGGAATCCCCCACACCGGGATTTTCGATGCACCGGATAATCTGGTCGTGAGTATTACTACCCCGCGACGGCCAGAATACGGTGCCCATAACCAGACCAATTACTGACCTTAACGCCGCTTCGACGGTTGTGCCCATTTAGTGGCATTGATGCTTCCGGAGTAGTAATGTTGGCCCTACAATGGCTGACCTGGGTCGTCTCCGGTCTTCTGTTTCAGAAATTTCTCACACAGGAAAAATCATGCCATCAGAGCTATCGAATGACGTGCTCGACGTTCTAGTCGTCGGTGCGGGTTTTGCCGGAGTTTATCAGCTGCACCGACTGCGCAAGCTCGGTTATGCGGTACAGGTTGTCGATGCCGGCGCCGATATTGGTGGTATCTGGCACTGGAACTGCTACCCCGGTGCACGGGTGGACTCCCACGTGCCCAATTACGAGTTCAGCATGGAAGACCTGTGGAAAGACTGGAACTGGAGCGAGCGGTTCCCTGGTCGGGATGAACTTAAAGACTATTTTCATTACGTGGATCAGAAACTCGATCTGAGTAAGGACATGCGCTTTAACACCCGGGTTACCGGGGCTGAGTTCGACACCGCCAATAACCTGTGGGTCGTCAAAAACAGCAGCGGTGATCCGATTAAGGCGCGATTTGTCGTGCTCTGCACTGGCTTTGCCGCCAAACACCACATCCCGGATTTTGCGGGTCTGGATGATTTCAAAGGGGAGTGTCACCACACCGCCCTTTGGCCCCAGGACGGGCTCGACTTCACCGGTAAACGGGTGGCTGTAATTGGCACCGGCGCCAGTGGCGTGCAGGTTACTCAGGAAGCGAGCAAGGTTGCCGAGCAGGTCACGGTGTTTCAGCGCACGCCGATTCTGGCCTTACCGATGCAGCAGCAGAAACTGGATAAGGCCACCCAGGATGAAATGAAAAAGGAGTACCCGGCCAAGTTCAAACTGCGCGGTGAAACTTTCGCCGGCTTTACCTTTGATACGCTGGAACAGGCCACCTTCGATGTTTCGGATGATGAACGTCAGGCCGTTTACGAAAACGCCTGGCAGGAAGGTGGCTTTCTCTACTGGCTGGGTATTTTTAACGATGTGCTGATGGATGAGGCGGCCAACCTGCCGGCCTACGAATTCTGGCGCGACAAGACCCGCGCGCGGATCAACGATCCCTGGTTAGCGGAGAAACTCGCGCCCACCAAACCGCCCCATCCATTTGGGGTTAAACGACCATCGCTGGAACAGTGGTATTACGACTGCTTCAATCAGGATAACGTCGATCTGGTGGATGTTAAGGAGACCCCCATCGAGCGTATTACCGCCGATGGCATTCAAACCAGCGCGGGTGAACAGAAGTTCGACATCATCGCGATGGCGACCGGATTCGATGCGGTCACCGGCGGTTTGATGCAAATCGATATTAAAGGGACCGAGGGTCTCACCCTGAAAGAGAAATGGACTCAGGGAGTCAAGACTCAACTTGGCGTTGCCAGTGCGGGCTTCCCCAACATGCTGTTCCTCTACGGCCCGCAAAGTCCGTCGGGGTTTTGTAATGGCCCGACCTGTGCCGAGATCCAGGGCGAATGGATCGTGCAGTGTCTTGAGAATGTTCGTAATCAGAACAAGCAGCGGATCGAAACCACGGCTGCCGCCGAGCAGGAATGGAGCGACCACGTGGCCGAACTGGCCGGCATGACGCTATTCCCCAAGGCAAACTCCTGGTACATGGGCGCCAATATCCCGGGCAAAACCCGGCAACTGCTCAACTACCCTGGTGGTTTACCCCTGTACCGGGAAAAATGTGCCGAGGTTGCCGATCATGGCTACGCAGGGTTTGTGATTAGCTGATTAAAAATCACCGTACTGGTACCGGTGTCCATTCCTGTAATCGCACCTCCTGTTTGCATCAGCTAACAGGCCGGAGTAGTCTCGCCGTCAGCGCACTCGCAGAGAGGGCGGACGTCGGAGGGGAGTGCAATGGGGCGGTTTCTGGTGTTTGGCTACGGGGTAATTAGTTATCTGCTATTTCTGATCTCTTTTTTGTATCTGATAGCCTTTAACGGCAACTTTTTAGTGCCGAAAACGGTTGATTCCGGGCAACCGCAAGGATGGCTACTGGCCGTGGTTATCAATGTTGGGTTGATGGCCCTGTTTGCGGTGCAGCACAGTGTCATGGCACGCCCCGCCTTCAAGCGGTGGATCACCCGTTTCATCCCGGAGTCAATGGAGCGCAGCACCTACGTGCTGGCGACCGTCGTGGTGCTGGTGCCAATGATGGCTTTCTGGCAGCCTGTCGGTGGCGTAATCTGGCAGGTCGACAGCACTGCTGGTATTACCCTGCTGTATGGTTTGATGGCCATCGGCTGGCTGTTGGTACTGATTTCCACCTTTTTAACCGATCACTTTGACCTGTTTGGTTTGCGTCAGGTCTATCTTGAACTGTTAAAACGCAGCTATACCGCCATTCCTTTTACCGAGCGACTGGTCTACCAGTGGGTTCGCCATCCAATGATGCTGGGTCTGCTAGTTGCGTTCTGGTCCATACCGGCCATGTCATACGGGCATCTGCTGTTTTCCACCGGCATGACTCTGTATATTTTTATCGGTATCCATTACGAAGAACGTGGTTTGGCAGAAACGCTGGGCGAAGAGTATGTTCGCTATCAGCAGCGCACATCGGCAGTTTTTCCGGGGTTATCGCGGAAAGAATAATTTTGTCAGGTATCTTAATTTCCAGTTGCTACGGAGCGAGTAACCATGGACGGGGCGACTAGCCAGAACATCAGCTTTGACCAGCTGGTAGAAGACCACCCGGAAGAAGGAGTGTTTCGCGTCCACCGGGATGTCTACCTCGATCCAGTTCTGTACGAGCTGGAAATGGCGCGCATATTCGAATCGACCTGGGTATTCATCGGCCTGGCGAGCGAAGTCGAGCAGCCCCACGACTATATGACCCGCAATATCGGCCGCCAGCCGGTAATCATCATGCGTGACCAGCAGGGCAAGCTGGGCGGATTTCTCAACACTTGTCGCCATAAGGGGTTAAAACTTTGCCCGCTCGGGAGTGGGAATCGCCAGTTCCATGCCTGCCCCTATCACGGCTGGACCTACGACAGCGGCGGCAACAACGTATCGATCCCGGCCCAGAGTAGCGGCCAGTACCCCGAAGTTTTTGAGCAGGCCGATCATGGCCTGGTGCCGATCGCCCGTTTCGACAGTTATCGCGGATTCCTTTTCGGTAGCTTATCGGCCGATGTACCGACGCTGTATGAGCATTTAGGCGAGGCCCGGCAGTTGCTGGACCTGATTGCTGATCAGGCACCCAATGGCCTCGAATATGTCTCCGGCGGCTCCACCTATACCTATGACGGCAACTGGAAGTTACAGTTTGAGAACGGCCTCGATGCTTATCATTTCGCAACTACTCATGCCGCATTTGTTGACATCGTCATGCAGCGAACACCCCGGGCCGTGCCGGAGCACATCCAGGCCTATTCTGACCCGGCAGACGGAGTGGTAGCAGGCACCGTCAGCTTCCCCCGGGGCCACGCCATGTCCTGGTCCCGGGGCGCGCCCGGGCAGGAACCCGCCGCACGACCACTGCCCTATGACCGCGAGAACTTCGAGGCAGTTAAGAACCAGGTGGGTGACGATCGTCTCAGCTGGATGCTGCGCCAGCGTAACCTGACCATCTTTCCCAACCTGCAAATTATCGATATTCAGTCTCTGCAGGTACGCACCTGGGAACCCCTGGCCGCCGACAAAACCCGCATGGTTTCTCACTGCCTGGCGCCGAAAGGCGAGAGCGCCGAGGCCCGGCGGTTTCGTATCCGCCAGTATGAAGAGTTTTTTAATACCGGTGGTCTCGCCAGCTCGGACGACAACATCATGTACGAGCTTTGCCAGGCCGGTCTGGTCGCCACCGCCGCAGGAGTTCCGCAGAGCGTTTCCCGGGGGATGACTGCGCCAGGCCCGGAACCGGATCAATACGCCGGGCTCGACTTTCAACAGGCCCGGGTGACTGCGAGCCCGGCTGGACTCGCCTTTGGCGACGAAACCGGCATGCACGCCGGCTATCGGGAATGGTTGCGATTGATGAAAGCGGGGGAATCTGCCGTTGAACAGCCAACTAGATAAGCCGTTGATGCTGCGTCTAACCAAAATATTAGAGGGCTGGAAATGTTAGACCAGGCGGCAACGGCGATTGCGACCGAACTGCTTTATCGAGAAAGCAGCGCACTTGACCAGCGCAAGTGGGACCAGTGGCTCGATCTCTATACCGAGGATGCCGTCTATTGGGTGCCCGCCTGGCGCAACGAAGATGAGCAAACCAGCGACCCGAATAGAGAAGTGTCACAGATCTACCACGACTCCCGCACCGGCCTGGAAGAGCGAGTTATGCGGGTGACCTCCGGGAAATCTGTCACCGCCATGCCCCTGCCGCGCACGACTCACTTTATTACTAATATTGTTGCGACCAACGCTGACGAGGCGACCATCCAGGCGGCTGCAAACTTCATGGTGCAGCTGTTTCAGCCCCAACGCGGGGCACATTATGTGAATTTTGGGGATTATGAATTGAGGCTGTCTAGGCAGGGGGACCGCTGGCTAATTGCTGCTAAGGCGGTTCACCTGAAAAATGATTTGGTGCCGGCGTTGATTGATTTTTATACGCTTTGAATTGGGTTGCTGTTGGAATGGCAACGACTCGCTCCGCGATCTGCGGGTCGAGCTTCCAGTAGAAGGCATCTTTTGGGCGACCATCTTTAGCGCGGAATTCACCATCCGGGAGGATCCGTAATCGACCCCCGGACAGGTAAAAGGCTAGGGCGGCAACTTCGACTTTGACCGATTGATTTTTGCGTCTGCTCATAGCGAGCCGCAGTTCGCTGCAAGAGGATGTTACGAATAAGGGTGAAGGGGGTCGGAGGGAGTGATTTGAACGCCTATTTACAGATTCGCGCGAAACTGGGTCGAGGTTAAGCCCCAAACCCCCGCTAGATAGTGTTTAATTTTTTTACGTGCGTGTTTAACTATTTTCAGGCATGGCAATGGTGCGGTTTGGGGGTTGCGGGGGTTAGAGGGGCTGTGAGGGCGAGGGGCGCGTGCCCCCCGCCAACGTTTGGATCTAGCTAAAGATCCGACTGAGCCAATATAGAATTTTGAACATCCACATTATGAATGCCACAATCTTCTTGAGTCTGTCTTTTACAAGCGCGAACCCGCGCATGATTAGAAAGAGGATCATGAGATCTCTCCCAATGGGTTATGAACCAGTTACAGGTCATTACCAATCCCTCATTATCCTCAATCTTGAGGACCACGAACTGTTCAAATAGGTTTAAAAATAGTTTAAAAAAATTTGACAAAACGTGGCTGCATAAATAACACTCCGATTTGTTGAAGCCGGCTGTAATCTAAAAGCAGTTGGGTTAGCAGCGGTCCTCGGTTCAAGTCAGGGCCGCAAATGGGGTCTTGAGTTGCTGCTCAAGACCCCATTCATTCTTCTATAATACTTTCTGTTATTCGCCCTCCTTTGCTTCTGCCTTCTGGTTGAATAATATCTAGTTAGTTCAGAGCGTTTCGTGCTCATGGCGATATTTAGCCGCCTGCCTGACGAGTACTGATTCATAATTATATTTGAAACAGTATTAACAGCGATAATCATTACTCAAATAGTTTTTTAATCTCATTTAAATCAAATGGTTATGCTTTGTTCTCCTGCGGATTCACGCGGCGCTATCATTGCGCGCTTTTCGTAAATAACAGCTATTGAACTAAATAATCCTGGAGGATGTCGAGAATCTCATCCTCATCCTCAGCACCGTGCGGTCGGGAATCCCATCCTCTTCACGGCCGAAGTGGTGGGTGGCGGGGTAGATTAGGTTGGTGCCGTACTCGAGGCCAAGGCCACCATCGGTGATCTCGTGGTGGAAGGATTCGGCCAGGTAGCCGTCGAGAATATCAATGGGGTCAGACTCGATTGATATTGACCAGTGAGATTTTCGCTTTTTCTTCCAAGAAAGTGAGCACGGAAGAACAGGTGAGAGACCACGGTTAAATAAGTTAAGGCGTCGACTTTCTCCTGGTATCACTCCGACTTAAGTTGAAAGAAATGAATTGGGAAATCCAGGAAAAGAAAATCAAAAGCTGCAATTTGTGCCCGGGGCTCAACTCGGCTGCACTTGGTACCGAAAACGCACCTGGCTATGGTGATAAAAACTCTGAAGTGATGATTCTTGGTCAATCGCTCTGCGGAAAACCTTGCATCGATGCCCAAATTCCCTTCACTGGCGGTTCTGGGAAGCTTCTGGATGATGTGTTTGAATTGGCGGGTATCGAGAAGAAAGACGTGTTCACAACCAATGTGGTCAAGTGTCATCCCCCAGGGAATAGGCCGTCGGAAACCCACGAAATAGAAAATTGCAGGTCATACCTGAACAATGAGCTGCGCTGGGTGTCTCCGAAAGTCATTATTTGTCTTGGCAAAGATGCCTGGGGTTTTGCTAACAAGGCAGTCAATGCGGAGTGTGTTGAGAGCGTCCAGCTATCCGGTCAAGCCATCACGGTACATTTTTTGTATCACCCGTCCTACATCCGAAGAAAACCAAAAAAGGAAAGGGATGGGTATGTGGCAAAAATAGCAAAAATTATTTCTTCTGCTATCGCCTAACAATCACAGATAAGCGAAACAGTAAATGGTGCTCAGGTCTCTCAGTCAGGCAGTTCAATACGGGCGAAGCTACGACTGATATCGACACGCGGGACGGCGGTGTGATTTGTCCCCAATACTCATGAATTGTCCTGGTCCTCTCCAGGCGCTTGTACTAGTATGTAATACAAATAGCTACATTTGGAGGGTGTCATGAGCGTGACCAGTATTCGGCTGTCTAAAGAGGTGGATCAGCCGCTAGAGTCGTTAGCTAAGAAGCTCGACAGAAGCAAAAACTATCTTATAAACCAAGCGGTTAAAGAGTTTCTGGCGAAACAATCGTTGGAAGAATCCCGGTGGCAGGACACCCTGGAAGCGCTTGAATCGATAAAAGCTGGAAAGTCCCTCGACGAATCAGATGTTAATGGCTGGCTGAACAGTTGGGGGACCGGTAGTCGGACATCGCCACCTAAATCATGAAGGTCAGGTATTCGCCTGAATCCATCGACGATCTGCAGCGGTTAGTTGATTTTGTGGAGAAAAATAATCCGTATGCGGCTCGCAGGATTGCGATTGATCTTCAGGAGGGTGTAGACCGGCTTAAACGATTTCCTGAAATTGGTTTACCAGTTTTAATCGCCTCCGACCCGGAAAAAATACGCGACCTTTATGTGGCTAGCTACACGGTGCGCTATCTAATCACCGACAAAATTATCTACGTGTTAAGGATTTGGCACAGTAGAGAGAACGAAAAAAATTCGTAGAGCCATCGTAACTTTCCCGGTTGTCATTGAAGTCGTCCAAACATACTGCCGGCTGGTTGGACACGCCAGGTATTGCCGATGGCTGGCATCAATCATTGCCCCGCTCCCGCTGGGTGTTGCTTGATCGCTCGTGTTATCCGCCGATCGTTTCGTAGCTAAAGTAGCGATTTCGGAGAACCGCCACTTGCAGGAAGTATCCGCGAGCTTCAATATTGACCGGGAGCCAATCAGGGGGAGTTTCAATTGATTTGTATCATTCTAAAAATGCGGCTGAAGCCCGATAAAGTAGACGGCTTGCTGGAGACGATGCGCAAGTTGATTCCTGAGGTGCGTAAAGAGCCGGGGAATCACGCCTACTATTTTCACCGCGTGCCGGGTGATGCCAACAGTTTTGTATTTTACGAACAGTATGAGGACGAGGCGGCACTGATGGCCCACCGGGCCCATATTGCCGAGTACGGGATTGATATGAATAACCTGGGTGAAATGCTGGTGGAGCCGCCGGATCGCCAGGTGTACGAGCTGTTTTCGTAACAGAGCGCTTAACCGGGACCCAGGGTTGCGCTAAGGGAGTAGAGCAATGAGTGACGGAAAGAAACTACATTTTGGTGCCTTCATGCGGCCGGCCAGCATTCACACCTGCAGCTGGCGCCACCCGGCCGGGTTGGCCGACGCGAATTTTAATTTCAAGGCGATGGTGGGTTTTGCCCAGACCCTTGAGCGCGGCCTGTTTGATGCCATGTTTATGGCCGATCACGTCAGTCTGCTGAATATGCCGCCGGAGGCACTTAAACGCAGCGCCACGGTTACCTCGTTTGAACCGGCCACTATTTTGCCGGCGCTGGCGATGATGACTGAGCACCTGGGCCTGATTGCTACTGCCTCTACCACCTATAACGAGCCCTACAATATCGCCCGCAAGTTCGCCACGCTGGATCATATTAGCGGTGGCCGCGCGGGCTGGAATATTGTTACTTCTACCAATCCTCAGGAGGCACTGAATTTTGGCCTGAAGGAGATGATGGAGCATGACAAACGCTACCGCCGTGGTCGGGAGGCCTACGACGTGGTGACCAAACTCTGGGATAGCTGGGAGGACGACGCTTTTCTACGCGACCAGGAATCCGGTATATACGCCGACCTGGACAAGATGCACCCGCCCCACCACGAGGGTGAGTTCTATTCGGTAGATGGCGCCCTGAACATTGCCCGGCCGATTCAGGGTTATCCGTTGATTGTGCAGGCGGGGGCTTCCGAGTCAGGTCGGCAGTTCGCCGCCGAAGTGGCGGAAATGGTCTTTGCCGCCGCCAGCACTCTTGAAGATGCGCAGAGTTATTACGCCGATGTGAAAAGCCGGGCGGTGGCGTATGGGCGCTCCCGCGATGACCTGAAGGTGTTTCCGGGTAATTTTGTGGTGGTGGCCGATACCGTGGCCCAGGCCAAAAAGATTAAGCGTGAGCTAGACGATATGGTGAATCCTGCTAGTGGCATAGGGACGCTATCGGTGCAGCTGGGTTGTGATGCCTCTGAATTTGATCTCGATGGGCCACTGCCGGAAATACCCCCGAGTAATGCCAGTCACACCTCGCGTCAGAAGCTGGTGGACAAAGCTCGGGAAGAAAACCTGACCGTGCGCGAGCTCGCACAATTTGTGGGCGGCGCTTTTGGTGCCCTGGAGATGGTCGGCACGGCGCAGACCATCGCCGACGAGATGGAAGAGTGGCTGATGAGCGAGGCCTGCGACGGCTTCAACGTGATGTTTCCCTACCTGCCCGGCGGACTCGATGCGTTTGTGGACAAGCTGGTGCCGGAGCTGCAACGGCGAGGGTTATATCGAACCGAATATGAAGGCAAAACCCTGCGTGAAAACCTGGGTTTGAAACGACCGAAAAATCGGTATGTTAAGTAGTTTTTCACGATCCTGATGGTTGCGGTGATGGCCCGGTCGTCGGCGTAACTGGTCAGCGTAGTGGGCTGAACCGGTTCATCAGGTTGGTCTGTTCGTCGAAAACAGGTTCGCCGTTGCCGCTGGGTTGGATGGAAAGTACCAGTGGATGAAGGAGGCGAGTAACTGCCCCTGACGGATGATGCCTTCGCCGGGGTGATCCGACTCATTTCGATGGGCCTGGCCGGCAAACGCTGGCGGGGATGTCAGTACCGAGTAGTGGAAAGTGTGCCCTCGTAGCTCGCCGGCGGAAAAATTAAATCCCTGTAATCCCAGCCCGCCCAGGCGTTTCTGCATCTGCGCGTCGGTATCGATAATTCCACATAGCTGATGACGCTCGCCATCGTAATTTTGCAGGCTGTTAAGTAGATAGAGCATGCCGCCACATTCAGCCACTATCGGTCGCCCCGAGTGATAAAAATCACTGATCGCCGTTAGCATGGACTGATTGTTAGCCAGCGCCGGTAGATGTAATTCGGGGTATCCACCCGGCAGGTAAAGCGCATCGGCGGGTGGTAAATCTCGGTCGGCCAGGGGTGAGAAGAATCGTAGTTCTGCTCCTAGCCGTTGCAATAGTTGCAGGTTGGCTGGATAGGCAAAACAGAAGGCACTGTCCCGGGCGATGGCGATACAAACGCCCTCAAGCAACCGGTCAGGGTCGGTGGTGCGGGTGGCGAAAAACTCCACCGGTGCAAGAGTCTCGGAGCCAAGCGGGGTTTGTGCGATCTGCTGGGCGGCGGTGTCGAGTTTCTGGTCCAGGGTATCCAGCTCGTCGGCCAATTGCAGGCCCAGGTGTCGCTCGGGCAGGGATATTTCCTCATCGGCAAAAAATGCCCCCAACCAGGGAATGGAGACCGGCAGGCTTTGCTGCAGCATTACCCCATGGCCGGGACTGGCCACCCGATTGGCAACGGCCCCCGCTATGGTGAGTGATCCACGGTAATTGGCGAGCCCCAGCGCCACCGCGCCGAAAGTTTGGGCCATGGCGGATCCGTCGATGACCATTAGCAGTGGCAGCCCGAAAGTCTGGGCCAGATCGGCGCTGCTGGGGTTGCCGTCAAACAGACCCATGACGCCTTCCACCAGAATCAGGTCGGCTTCCAGTGCCGCTTCGTAGATCAGCTGGCGGCAGGCGTTGGCACCCACCATCCACAGATCTAACTGGTAAACCGGATGGCCACTTGCCCGTTCCAGAATGGTTGGGTCGATAAAATCAGGGCCGGTTTTAAAGACCCTTACCCGTCGCCCCTGCTGGCGGTAGTGGCGTGCTAATGCGGCTACCAGGGTGGTTTTACCCTGACCGGACGCGGGTGCGGTAATGAGTAATGCGGGGCAGGTGGCGGATTTTGGCAAGGGGATAGGGCGCGTTATAGGCCGTGAGTCAGACCCTGAATGGATCCACGGCGGCAGTAGTTTCCCGGCCGGGCTGCAGGGTTTGGTGATCAGGTCTTAAGAGCGTTGTTGGCCGGGGCACGGAGATTCTCCAGGGTTCTGCACGGGACTAGTTTAGCGTCATTGTTCGGATAGAACCGCTGGGTCGCGCGGCTTACCTCGGTTGTCCTGGTGGTCTACCAGGATGGCGAACTGTTCTGGCGGAAGCGGGCGATACGTTCTTCGGTTAAGGGATGGCTGGAAAAGAAATCCAGTGTCCGGGAGGTGTTTTGTTGCGATTCTGCTGGGTCCCCCACCTCTTCACGGGACGCATCCTGCATAGCCGTGTCGTTCTCTTTCTCCTGGTCATCACAGCACGCGGCGAATTCCAGCCGCTCCATAATGTTGGCAAAGTGTTCGGTGGGTAATCCCAGGTATTGCATCTGGTTCAGGGCGTAGGTGTCGGCTTCGGTCTCCATCTGGCGAGAGAAACTGGCTTCCATTAATACATTAGGCGCACCGACCGCCAGTGAGCCTGCGGCGGTGATATCGCCGGTCAAGGTGCTGGTGAGTACCGCCAGACTGGTGTGTGCAATGATTTGACGCAGGCTGTGATGGTGCTGGAGGTGGCCGATTTCGTGTAACAGAATCGACTGTAGCTCTTCGTCGGCTTCAGCCTGCGCTACTAGCTCGTCGGTCATGATGATGGTGCCGTTGGGGAAGGCAAAGGCGTTGGCGCCTAGCCGCCCGCCGCCGCGAAACAGCAGCTGGTATTCGTAGCCCGTCTCCTCGGTGGGCAAAAGCTGCCAGAACTGATTCTGTAATTCGGCGATGCGTTCGGGTTCTAGTTGAGTGGGGTGGAGTATGAGCTTGTCCATGGATTTTATGGCCTGGTCACCCAGGGGGACGGTAATGCTCTCTGGCAACGCCTGGGCAATATATTTACTGCTCCAGGGAACCCCCCATTTGACGCTTACCGCCACGAACAGGGCCACCATGACCAGCGCGCCCAGCGCATAAGTGGTTTTACTTTCCAGGCGATGAATCCAGCCGGAGGAATGTCCCGGCTGGGAGAGCCACTGATCCACGGCATGGTGGTCAGAGGTTTCAAACAGTGCGCCGTCGGTAAACTCAATCCGCCTGGGGGTGTTACCGACCCGACTGCTGATCCTGACATCAGCCACGGCGGTCGGTCCGCGCAGCGCCGGGGTCAGTTCAAGCTCATTAGCTCCATTTATCCGTAGTT
>Ga0070727_10004351_pt1 | contig 12166 bp, 13 predicted proteins | sample tdAd472_FD_66722 | JGI IMG/M metagenome (GOLD analysis project Ga0070727, IMG submission 66722) | Marine sediment microbial communities from the Atlantic coast under amendment with organic carbon and nitrate - tdAd47.2 | ecosystem: Environmental > Aquatic > Marine > Coastal > Sediment | place... | reverse complement strand
CGGGGTTCGTTGACCGATGGCTAGATGTTATATGCGTAGAGACGCATGTGAAGAGGAGGAATGATGGCGGAGGCGATAAGCACTCAAGAACTGGCGAAGCGCATTGACGACGAAGAAACTGCACCTTTCATTCTCGACGTCCGTGCTCCAGACCAATTCGAGCGTTGGCAGATCGAAGGGCGGGTGACGCCGGAAACCATCAACATCCCTTATTGGACGGCAATCGAGGAGGACGAGGAGACCAAGACAGTCATCCCCGAGGGGCGTGACGTAGTGGTCGTATGTGCCAAAGGTGATTCGTCTGACCTTGTCGTCGACGTTCTCGGCCTTTCCCAGATGTGGAACCTCGATGGGGGAATGGATGCGTGGGCGACGACTCTCGTCCCGCATGAGCTTCACGACGACGATACGACCTTCATCACCCAGTTTGATCGAATCGCCAAGGCATGTCTCTCCTATGCGATTGGTGAACGGGGGGCAGAGATGGCGCTAATCGACCCGGCTGGGGATGTCGCCCCGTATCTGGCGATGTCAGAGGAGATGAACGCCCCGATAACGCATGTATTCGACACTCACCTCCACGCCGATCATGTGTCATTGGCTCGCCGTATCGCTGATGAAACCGGCGCCGTCTATCACATTGCCGAAGGCGATGCGGAAGGCGCCCATTTCGAGTATTCGGCGCTCAAAGACGGCGAGGAGTTCGAGTTGGGCTCGGTGAAGCTGATCGTCAGGTCGGTGGCAACGCCCGGGCACACACCAGGCTCGACTTCGATTGAGGTCGATGGCCGCTTTCTCATGACCGGAGACGCCGTCTTCGTCAGTGGGATAGGACGCCCAGATCTTGGGGGAGAGACCGAGCCTTGGGCTCGCGATCTCTTTCACACGATCCACGACAAGCTTGCCGGATTGGACCATTCGCTCCAGATAGCCCCAGCTCACTACACGTCCCGTGCCGAAGCCAAAGAGGACGGAACTCTGCTGCGGGAGCTAGGCGACCTGCTGGTCAACGATCCCGTTGTCTCCATCGACGACGAGGAACACTTTGTCTCCTATGTCGTCTCCCATCTCGGAACACCACCAGGAGAGTATTCGGAGATAAGGAGAGTCAATCTCGCCTGGGACAACCCTGATGCGACCCGGATCAGCGAACTCGAGGTTGGGCGCAACGAGTGTGCGTTGACCGGTTGATCGATTGAGTCAGCCGACCCTCACCCAAGCAACAACGCGGTTCTCTTCGTCGGATGTCGTAGCGGGCATCAGCGTTGCTCTGATCCTGATTCCCCAATCGCTTGCTTACGCCGGAATAGCTGGAGTCCCAGCTCACATCGGGCTCTTTGCAGCAGCCCTTCCGACAATCGCGGCCGCCTTATTCGCGTCGAGCCCGTATCTGCAGACTGGACCAGTGGCAATGACGGCTCTCTTGACGTTTGGTGCTCTCTCGACGTTGGCAACGCCTTTCAGTGCCGAGTACATCGCATTGGCCGCGTTGCTGGCGCTGATGGTGGGAGTCGTTCGAGTAGGAATCGGCTTGACCCGACTTGGGGTCATCGCCTTCCTCATGTCTCGGCCGGTGATGATCGGATTCACGACAGGCGCAACCATCCTGATCTCGGCTTCTCAGGTTCCGACCTTGCTTGGTGTGGACCGAGGGGAATCGGGTCTGCTCGTTGAGGCCGGAGCCGCACTTCTTGACCCTGGGTCCTGGCACGTTCCTTCGTTGGTCTATGGAGTTGCTGCAGTTCTCGTCATCGAACTCTCGAGACGGTTCGGACCACGGGTTCCAGGGGTCTTGTTGGCAGTTGCCGCAGCCATTGTTCTGAGCATCGTCACGGATTTCGACGGGATGGTCGTCGGTGAGATACCTGTCGGGTTTCCACCCTTTGGGTTCGACTTCCCTTGGGGTTCGGCAGTGACGCTCATCGTGCCCGCTTTCGTGGTGGCCCTCGTCGGTTTCACCGAGGCTGCGGCCATCTCCAGCGTGTTCGCAGCGGAGGACCGGGCCCGCTGGGATCCAAATCGCGAGTTCGTCAGTCAGGGAGCAGCCAACTTGGCCTCAGCCGTTTCGGGTGGTTTCCCAGTGGGTGGCTCCTTCTCGCGTAGTTCAGTTAACCGGCTCGCCGGGGCGAAGTCACGATGGAGCGGCGCGGTGACCGGTGTGGCAGTTCTGCTGTTCTTTCCGGTCGCAGGGGTGCTCGAGTCTCTACCACTTGCGGTCTTGGCGGCGATTGTGATAGCCGCAGTCGCCAGGCTCATCAAGCCTCAGGAGATCATTCCGATCTGGCGTCAGTCCAAGCCTCAAGGGTTTGTCGCCGGGTTCACGCTGCTAGCGACGCTGCTGTTGTCTCCCCGAATCGACATCGCGGTCCTTCTCGGAATCGGTCTTGCGATTGCCATCCACCTCGGTAGAGAACTGCGTTTGGTCGTGGACATTGAGATCGATGGTCGAAATCTTCGCTTGGCTCCTCGCGGGGTCATCTTCTTCGGCTCGACGCCGAAGCTTGTAGACGCGTTGAACGAGGCTCTTGCGTCGCATCCGGACACCGACGAACTGACCATCGACCTAGGAGGGGTGGGTCGTCTCGACTTCTCTGGAGGCGATGCTCTCAAAGCCATCGTGGCGGATTCACATGCGGCCGGTCTCTCGGTCTCGTTTGTCAACACTCCACCCCAGGCAGAAAGAATCGTCCAGGGCGTCATCGATTCGATCGGTCCTACGGGCTGAGCAGAACCTTCCCTGTCGTTTGACGCCCCTCCAACGCACGATGAGCGTCGGCAGCCTGTGCCAGCGGATACTCCGCTCCGATTCGGACATTCAACTCACCGTTTGAGATCCAATCGAAGAGATCGGTTGTTCGGCTCCTCAACTCCTCGGGCGTGGCGATATACGAGCCGAGGGTCGGTCTGGTGAGAAACAGTGAGCCCTTCTGGGAAAGTGTCAGTGGCGATACCGGTGGCACCGGGCCGGAGGCATTGCCGTATGTCACCATCATTCCTCGGGATCGCAGCAAGTCGAGGGAGGACTCGAACGTCGCTGCCCCGACACCGTCGTAGACAACGTCGATGGAGTTAGGTCCGTATCGCGTCTCGATATCGACCTTGAAGTCGGTCTCCGTGTAGATCACGGTGTGATCAGCGCCCGCCAAGCGACTCAGGGCGGCCTTCTCGGCCGTTCCGGCCGTCGTTATCACCTCGGCACCCTTCATCTTGGCTATCTGAGTTAGGAGCAAGCCAACGCCCCCTGCGCCTGCATGGATCAGACAGCGGTCACCCTCCGCAAGGGGGAATGTATCGATAGCCAGATAGTGGGCGGTTGCCCCCTGCAATGGGACGGCAGCAGCGATTTCCAGTTCTACATCCTCGGCGACCGGCACCACGGCACTCGCCGGTAGCGCAATCCGCTCGGCGTAGCTGCCCATGGCGAACGCCCATGCGACTCGATCGCCGACTTCTATCCCCTCGACCTGAGAACCGACCTGTCGAACGACTCCCGCCCCCTCGAGCCCCGGTACTACCGGGAATTCGAGTGGGTAAAGCCCGATCCGGTGGTACGTGTCGATGAAATTGATGCCTGCAGCCTCGACATCGACCAGAATCTCGTCGTCCGCTGGCACAGGTTCTGTGACATCCTGAAAGCTCAGCTGTTCGGGTCCGCCCGCTTGATTGATGACGATGGCTTTCACCGTTCTTCCACCTTCCATCCTCTCGCTCTCAATTCATCGACCAGGACTGCGTCAGGGAAATGTGAGATGTCATAGACAGCCCGCTCTTCACCCAGACATCTTTCGATTGCGTCTCGCAGTGTTCTGGCCCAAGCCTTGCCCTTGGCCTCAGCCTCGAAAGACAAGGTGCCGTCCGGGTTCACCGTGAAGACCCTCGCGGCGATTTGTGGATTGGCTCTGGATCCACGTTCCCCGTAGACGAGCAGCGTGGATCCGGCCGGCACATCCTGAATGCCGCCGACAGCGACGAACTCGCCGTCGTATGCCCAGCCAGAAGACTTGGTGGTGTCAACGGAGACTACGACCTTTGCCCAGTTCTTATGACGCTCGTCTCCGAGCAACGGGACCTCAACTGCGACCAGCGGCGCTTCGCTCATTTGACAGGAGAGTAGGCAATTGGAGACAGTCTGGCGCAAGACGATTTACTCTCTTTCCTATATGGCCAAACTTCGACTGTTCGCCAATCTGCGTGAGATCGCCGGAATCGCCCGGATCGAGATACCTGAAGAGACTGTTGGTGCAGTGATCGGCGCCGCCAACGAACGCTTCGGACCCGACTTCGAGCGGGGGGTTCGGACCTCCCGCGTATGGGTAAACGGCGAAGAGGCGCACCTCGCCGATGCGGTTGGTGAGTCCGACGAGGTTGTTCTGTTGCCACCCGTTTCAGGTGGCAGCCGTCCTACGGCTATCTCCTCCGTTGACCTTCTGGGGTTCGTCCCGATCGCAGTGATAGCGGTTGCTCTTCTAGCCAACCTTCAATCACAGGAGATCTGGGCGGCCTTCTTGGTCGCAGCTGCTGCTACCTGGGCTTTGGACCTGAATACTGCTTTCGTTGCTCGTGGAAAAGTGATGGCGCCCCTTGCCGTTGCGACGTCTGCTGCAGCGGGAGCTTTGTCGGCCCACATGCTTGGAGGAGCGGGTTACGGCCTCTCCGTTGGTCTTGCCGTTGCCATCGTCCTCGGATGGGCAATCGCCATCCCTAGCTATCGCGATGTCGAGGTCTTCTCGCCGACTCTTCTCATCGCACTGTTGGCGGGTTTGGCCTCAGCCTCGCTGGTGTTGTCTCGCTCTAGCTTCTCCCCGGATGACAGAGCGGTGGATGTGTTTCTGGCTGCCGTCATCATCGCCGGCCTCCTCGGAGGTCTCGTGGCCAGACTTCCAGCTCTTCCGTTTCTCGATCCCTTCACCGCCACTGCGCTAGCGGCGGTTCTGGTTTCGGTTGGTGCAGCAGCCTTCTGGGATCTCGATGTCGTTGGCTACCTGCTGGTTGGCCTCGGAATTGCGGTCTCGCTCATCGCCGGTACCGGCCTTTCCTCGATGCTTCGGATCGGTAGCGTTTCACTGACAGAGCGAGCTCCAGGTCTGCTCGCATCGATGGACGGCATCGTGCTCGCTGCAGCCATCTATTACCCGTTGATTCGACTGGTTCTCTAGGCGAGCGAGCGGCCGAGAGCGATTCCCAGAATCGCTGCTCCTATGCCGACCACGACGCTGATCGTGAGACTGGAGACAGCGACCCCGGTCTGGCCTGTGTCCCACAGATAGATCGTGTCGATGGCGAAGCTCGAGAAGGTCGTGAACCCGCCTAGTAATCCGATCGCCACGCCGACCCGCATCGGACTGTCCGCATGGAAGCCCCAAAACCCGATGAGGACGCCGAGGACCAGTGAGCCCAGGACGTTGACCGAGACGGTTCCCCACGGCTGATACCGGAGGTTTATGGACCCTGCCAGCGCGTATCGCGCAACCGAGCCAACAGCGCCGCCGAGTGCTACCCAAAGTGCTGTAACCATCGTCGGCGAGACTAACCACTGAACCTGTCGGTTAAGACTCAGGCCACGGTTACCATTTCATGTGCATGGCTGCTCTGAACGCACATCGACGTGCGCTTCTCCTCATCACTGTTGCCGCGGTGGTTGCTGCCCTCTTTCCATTGCCAACCAGCGCGGTTACCAAGACACAGGTCGATCAGGCCTGTGAGAACTCGCGCGAGCAACTCGCCGAGTACCGGGCTGCCCGTTCTTTGTTCGAGGAATCAGATGAGGCCTATTACGACCTGATTCTCGAGATCGAATTCCTCGAAGGGCGTCAGGATCGTGCCCAAGGTTCTGTCGACAACCACTCTCAGGAACTGCTGGATGTCAAGGAGCAGATCGAGGAACAGGCGGTACAGCTCTACATGATGGGTGGTCTCCAGAGCCCTGGAATCATCTTCAGCGCATCCTCCGTTGATGAGTTTCTCGCCACTTCGGAGTTCTTGACCGCCGCTGCCTCCGGTGGCCAGGAATCCCTTGACAATCTGGTAGCAGCCAAGAATGACTTGGGACGATGGCAGGGCGAGCTCGACACCATCCATGAAGAGCTCGACGCCGCTGAGACCGCTCAGCTCGAGCTTGTCCAAGCACACGAAGCGAACATGGAGGCCGAGCGGGCGGCTTACGCCAAGCTCGACGCCAACTGCCAGGCCATCACCAAGAAGTACGAAGCCGAACAGGCCGCTGCAGCGAGAGCAAGGCAGGCGAGGGCCTCGGGATCGGTCCAGACCGGACCGTTCGTTTGTCCCTTCACCCCGGGCCGCACGTCTTTCCGCGACACATGGGGGGCGGGGCGATCAGGGGGGCGCCGTCACAAAGGTGTCGACATGTTCGCGGCTTGGAATGAACCGATCTATGCAGTCCAATCAGGTCGTGTCTCGACAGCGAACTATGGACTAGGCGGGAAAGTCATTTGGCTCAGTGCCAACACTGGCATCGCCTACTACTACGCGCACCTGTCCGGTTGGGCGGTGTCCAACGGTGCATCGGTTTCCCAGGGCCAGGTGATTGGATACAACGGTGACTCCGGAAACGCGAGAGGTGGGAGTCCTCATCTTCACTTCGAGATCCATCCGGGTGGGCGGGGCTCGTCGGCAGTCAACCCGTATCCCACGGTCAACGGTGTGTGCCGGTAACCTGGCGACGTGACCGAACACCGACGCAGACTCGATACCGTTCTCGAGCCCGAGTTCCTCGAGAATCTCGACCAGCTCGAGCTCGACGAATTAAGGAAGAGACGCCACACAACAGATGAGGTCGAGTCTCAGATTTCTTACTACCGCAGATTGCTCCACGGCCGAATGGATCTCCTGAATTTCGAGGTTCGTCGCCGAAGGGGCGAAGAAGAGAAAACCCTTCTCGAAGCACTGCCAGAGATCCTTGCCAGCGGGATGATTCTGGGGAACGAGCCGACGCTGAAGCACCTCGACACGATGCCTCCTCTCCCGAATAAGACGGGTCGTCGATTGATCGACAAGATCATGGACGACGGGATTCTGACCCGACTTCCGGACCTCACCGACGAGGAGGTCGGAGAAGCTCTTGAGAGGCTGAGCGAGGTCGAGAACGAGATGTCGAATCAGCGAAAGCAGCTGCACGTGGTGATAGACAGGCTTCAGGATGAGATCGTTGCCAGGTATCGCGCTCAGCAGGGCGAAGCACCGATCTCCAACTGACATTGCTTGCTGCCCAGGTCAGATCGGGCCTCGTAGAAACCACTCACGAAGGCGTCGTAGCCGTCGCTGACGCCGACGGGTCCCTGATTGCCTGGTCCGGAGACGTGGATCGCCCTTTCTTCATGCGATCGTCAGCCAAGCCGTTTCAGGGCTTCGTTTCCCAGGACTCAGGCGCCGGACTCACTCCGATGGAGCTGGCCCAGGTCTGTGCCTCGCATCGGGGATTCCCTGTGCACATTGCGCTGGTCAGGGCCATCCTCGAGCGTGGGGGTCTCGACGAGTCCGCCTTGGATTGTCCTCCGGACTGGCCGTGGGGGACGGCGGCGCGTGATCTCGTTGTGGCAGAGGGCATCAAGACTCCGCGGTCGATATGGCACAACTGCTCGGGAAAGCATGCCGGTTTCCTTCGAGCGTGTGTAGCTCAAGGATGGCCGACCGACAGCTATCTCGATCCTGATCATCCGCTTCAGAAGCGGATAGTCGAGTTCGTTTCTGACCTCGGTGAGTTTGACCCGGACCCCGTCGGCGTGGACGGGTGTGGGGCTCCGGTCTTGCGGACCACGGCACGGGCGATGGCTCGGTTGTTCGCCAGACTCGGTTCCGATGCGAGATTCGACGAGGTATTCACCGCTATGCATCGTTACCCGGCACTGATCGCAAGCAACGGTGAGGGAGATACGGAGATTGCGATTGCTACCCACTCGGTCGCCAAAGGAGGTGCCCAGGGTTGTTTGGGTATTGCCTTGGATTCCGGTGTGGGCGTAGCTGTCAAGAGCTGGGACGGCTTGGGGAGCGTCGCCGATGTCGCAGGTGTTGCAACTCTTCAGCTGTTGGGAGAGCTATCCCCGGCGGCGTCGAAGTCTTTGCGGCCGGTTGGGTCGCCTCCGGTTCGCGGCGGCGGAACTTCGGTCGGAATCACAGAATCGAAGCTGGACTTGACCTTCGCTTGATTGAGCGCGAAAAAACCGCTTAGAAACTTGTGAACACACCCGTGTGGACAAACCCTGTGGATAACTCGAATTCCTGTTGGTAAACCACACATGTCACTCGAGTCGTTGTGCTTGGTGATAGTTAACGTTGAATTACGTCGTCTTCGAGGTCATTGAACAGCGTTTAGAAATGGGATACATTCGGCTCTGCAAACGCCCTAGAGGCAATCGGAGCATCGTTCGTTCGGGGAAGTGCGGAGGACGCTCTGGGGGTCACTGGGGCGTTTTGCTTTGGGATGTTGCCAGCGTCAGTCGTGGCAAGTCCACCAGAATCGAGTGGCGTCGAGGCAGGACTCACCTGGTGTCACCGGCTTGTCTGGGCCGACGATGAGGGTGGTCGTGGTGGTGGGAGGAATCGTTGTGGTCGTGGTTGACTCAGTCGTGCTGGGACTCTTCTTGGCGACAGTCGGGGAGGGAGCCTGGGTGCTATCTGTCGATCCACCAGAAGTCGTGGTGGGTGCTTGGGTCGTTGTGGTTGGAGCGGGCGTACTGCCCTTCATCATGAAGACGACCGTCACGTAGAGGACTCCGTCCTTGGTTCCGGTTCCGATGCCAACTTTGTTGTAGTCGCCGAGGATGTTCGCCTTGTGTCCGGGAGAGTTCATGAAGGCTGTGTGGAGGGAGGAGACCGTTCCGCCCCGTCCAACGTTCTCACCCAGCTTGGTCCAGCCATTTCCTGCGGCGGCCTTGAGTTCGTCGCTAGTGGAGTGATAGATCTGCCCAGCATCCATCATGTGGCCGGTGTGGGTTCGAGCCCAACTGCGCAGCCCCCCATCAACGGAAAGGGTTCCGAGACCGTTCGCAGCCCGTGTCTCGTTCAGTTTCGCGAGAAAGCCGGCCTCAGACGCGGAGTCCGCGCCGGCCGAAAGACCGAGTCCGACAGTTGCCAATGAAGCAACCAACAGAATCGATAGCCATCGCCTTTTCCCCAGCATGTGTCGTCTATCGGCGACATATCGGATTTTCTTGAGGCGACTTGGTGGGTCGAGTCGTTCATTGACAGCCGATCCAGATCGAGTAAATGCATAGCGGCTCGGATACGAATCGGCTGCTCTGGGGTCCCGTTAGCCTCGGCTTCAGCCGGGATCAGTGGTCGGGAGGCATACGGTGAATCTGCGCAGTGTCCTTCTCGCAATTGGGGCAATGACATTCGTCGGGGCGTCTGTCGCTGCTGCCAGCCTTCTCGGCGACTACCCAGTCCTTGCGAGCCAAGGCGTCCGGTATGCAGTGGCCTCACTTCTGCTTGTTGCATGGATGAGAGCCAGCAAGCGCAGCCTTGTCAGACCTTCGCGGGCCGACCTCACATGGGTGGGTGGAGTCGCCCTCGTTGGGATGGTCCTGTTCAACATCTTTCTCATCGCCTCGACGAATCGGATCGACCCATCCCTGGTTGGCGCCATCGTCGGGACTGCACCGGTCGGACTCGCCGTCATTGGAGCTCTTCAGCTGGGGAGGAGACCGCGCGCCAATCTGGTGGCAGCCGCAATTACTGTCGCGATCGGCACCGCTCTCGTCCTCCAGGCTCGGGTCGAAGACGATCCACTGGGGATCGCCCTCGCGCTTGGAGCGATGCTGGGGGAGGTCGGTTTCTCATTGCTCGCAGTGCCAGTCCTGGCTTCGATTGGCCCGCTCGGCGTTTCCATCCATTCGACGTGGATGGCCGCGGTGATGTTGATCATCGGAGCTCTCGTGTTCGACGGGAGTCTGGCCCTTCCGATGCCGACACCGACCGAGTTCCTCGCCCTGACCTACCTCACGGTCTTCGTCACGGCCATCGCGTTCATGATGTGGTACACCGCTGTGGATGGCATGGGAGCCGAGCGGGCCGGTCTCTTCGCAGGCATCATTCCGGTCAGCGCCCTTCTGACGTCCTCGATGATCGGGACTGACATTGTGACCCTGCCGAAGCTGGTCGGTGTTCTCATCGTCGGATTGGGAGTGGCCTTCGGACTGCGTAATCCAGGTGGCCCTTCTTCGCAGTCGGGGTGAATCTGGTTGGCTTTTGCCTACAGGCCGAACATGACTTCCCGAAGACTGAGCATTTGTGACTTGTAGCTGTCGGTATCGAGACGCATTGAACCGAGACGCAGTCCTGTCATGCCTTCTCCGACATTTGTCGCTACCCGTAGGGACTCATCGTCGTGGCTGAGGACGCCAAGGCCGAGGCATCCTCCATTGGCGTCCTGTACTCCGACGAGGACGCCCTCCAGGCGGCTCAGATTGAGTCCGATGGGCAACGTTGGAGCGAACACAGTGGGGCGGACCTTCCAACGCTCGAGAGGCGGCCTCAGGGCTTTGGCGAATCCATCGGCTCTCTTCCTGGCTCGCCCGTCCGGCGACAGCGGGATCAGACTCGGATCGGTCGGAGCAGTGATGACCTCCGCATCAAGGAAGCGACGGAGCATCCCGACAACCGGCTCCATCTCTTCGCCACGCTGGAGGGCAACGACCTTTTCCGGGCGACAGAGCTCAGCCTTGTGGTATTTCAGGGTTTCGCCGGCGACGCCGGACGCGACGGCCGTAGTGTCAATGATCACCACGTCGCCCTCATTGCGCGCCTTTTCCACCATCACAGCCGTGGCTACCACTTGCTGGAGTACTAGACGTGCGGGTGTCACGGTTCCCACGAAGTGAAGAGCGTCTGGTTCAGCGACCTGGGCTACGTCTTCGGGACGATTGAACACCTTCATACCTACACATGCCGGGGGACCCACCGTCGAGTTGCCGACGTCGGCGTCAACCAGGACCGGGGTTCGACCCGAGGCCAGGGCCAGTCGCACAGCCTCCAGGGCAACAGTTGTCTTTCCCGTATCCAACCCGCCGATGAGCATCGTGACTCCGCTGGTCGAGATGTCGCGGGCGAGGGCGTCGAATGTGTGCTCAACCATGGACGCAATATAGGAGGCGACCGGTCACTCCCAGGCGGTGGAGTTCGGAATTGGCCTAGCGCTGCGTCTAGCGTCGCGGTCGATGTCTCTACCAATCAGCTTTCTCTCAGACTTTGGTCACCGCGATGAGTTCGTAGGTGTAGTTCATGGCGTCCTTTCCAAACTCGCTCCGGAGTCAAGTGTGATCGACATAGGACATGAAGTGGCAAGGGGAAATGTCAGATCGGGAGCACTCGCGCTCACGCGGGCAATTCAGTATCTGCCTGAGGGGGTCTGTTTGGCTGTAGTGGATCCTGGCGTCGGATCGTCTCGAAAAGCTTTGGCCGCGCAGACATCTTGGGGGTTCTTCGTCGGACCCGATAACGGTCTGCTGTCACCGGCGGTGACGATGGTCGGAGGGGCGCTCAAGATGGTTTCCATCGAGAATCCTGAGGCAATGATTCCATCGCCGGGCGAGACTTTCCACGGCCGCGATGTGTTTGCGCCAGCTGCAGCTCTTCTTGCTTCGGGCGAAGCTGCTCTCGAGGATTTGGGACCCGAATTATCAGGCGATGAGGTGACTCCGCTCCTACTGCCGTTGGCGGAGGCCGACTCCGTAATGATCATTGGGGAGGCCTGGTGGGTGGATGGTTTCGGAAACATCCAGACAAACATCGCACCGGCGGATCTGGAGATGATGGGGCATTCCCAGGGCGACGTGGTCGCCGTGAAGGTCGGAGCGTCGATGCACGATCTGCTTTGGGTGGGGTCCTACTCGGAGGTTTCCGACGGAGAGGCGCTTCTTCACGTCGACTCAGCTGGATTGATGGCGATTGCCGTACGCGGTCAAGATGCGTCTGAGGATCTCGGGATCGGTGAGGGAGTTGCGGTCACGATGCTGGGGAAAAGATCGCCCACAGCTGAATGATCCCGGCAACGGCGATCAAGACGAGCAATATCAGGATGATGATGGCGGTGGCAGGACGCAAAGCTCTCGGATCGTATTCCGATCGTCGGCGAAACCCTGAGTCGATGACCGTTCCAAACATGTCGAGGCCCCCAAAAGGGGGCCTCGACTACATGAAGGAGGTTTCCGTC
>Ga0070727_10004345_pt1 | contig 12176 bp, 8 predicted proteins | sample tdAd472_FD_66722 | JGI IMG/M metagenome (GOLD analysis project Ga0070727, IMG submission 66722) | Marine sediment microbial communities from the Atlantic coast under amendment with organic carbon and nitrate - tdAd47.2 | ecosystem: Environmental > Aquatic > Marine > Coastal > Sediment | place... | reverse complement strand
GAATTCGACCCTTACAAGTACAACTCTTTTCCGGTGAATGGCGGCGCGATCGCGCGTGGACTGACCCAGTCTGTGGCCAGCCGTATCGCCGCACTGGAGCAGACGGACCAGGCAGCGAATTTCCCACCTGTACTCGTGTTCAAGTCTGCCGTGGACGCCACGGTCTCGATCGACGCAGTCGTTGATCGACTATTGGCCCGGCTGCCGGACAACGGCAACGAGCTGGTGTTGTTCGACATCAACCGTTCTGCCGTGCACTCAATATTGCTTGTGTCCGACCCCGGCCCAATTACCAAGCGACTGATGCAGGACGCCAACTTGCCGTTTGCGATCACGCTGGTCGCAAACGACAGCCCGACAAGTGCGTCAATAGTGACGCGCCACAAGCCGCCATTTACTGCCGAAATTACGCATTCCGAAGATCTCGACCTCGAATGGCCGCAGGGCATCATCTCGCTGTCACACGTTGCCCTGCCCTTTTCGCCGGACGACCCGCTGTACGGACAGTTTCGTCCGCAACAAAAAGATCAGCTCTACCTCGGGCAAATCGCTATACGCGGGGAACGCGGCCTGATGAAGCTGTCTAATGACTGGCTGCTGCGGCTCCGGTTTAACCCGTTTTATTCGGTACTGGAGGATCGCGTAACGGAGTGGGTACTCACCAAGAATCAGTAGATTCCGCATTGGCTAACGACGCCGCGTCGTCTAGAATTAAAGAACAAAGAATAATATCCATACAGGGGAAAACGATGAAATTTAGAATTCTATCGGCCATTGCCGCCGTCGCGATCGCAGCCGGCTGCTCTTCAACGCCCACATTTCAGACAGGCGAAGATGCTGAGATGAGCCACGACGGCCTGACCCGCGTCGACGGCACAATCATGGATGCTGTCTGGGCACGCCAGGATATCGACCTGACTGGCGTTACAAAGGTCATGTTCCACAGTTTGGGTGTTGAGTACCGCAATGACAGCGGCCCATACAGTGGTCGGGCCGGAACAGGCACCATGCGGGCGCGCTCAAGCACCAGCGAGTTCCAATTGGATGCTGACACGAGAGCATTATTCGAAGAAGAGATCGGTGCAGCATTCCTGGAAGAATTCCAGACCAGCACCGTCTTTGAGGTCGTTGAAGAGCCTGGCCCGGATGTGCTCGGCTTACACGTAGGCCTGCTAGACGTTGTCTCCCGTGTACCGCCAGAATCTGTTGGCCGCAGCCGCGTGTTCCTGGACAGTGTCGGCGAAGCCACGCTCGTCCTCGAACTCAGGGATTCAATTAGCCACACAGTACTCGTGCGTGCAGTGGACCGGCGTGCTGCGTCCTCTCAAACGATGACCGAGTCCAGTGCGCCGCGGAATCGGGCTGAAGTCCGTCGCCTCGGCCGGCGCTGGGGTCGGATACTGCGAGATGGCCTCGAGAAGCTACTCGCCGACGGTTTGGCAACAGCAGAATAGAACGGCAAGATTCGCGTTCCCGAAAAAGCCCGCCACTGGCGGGCTTTTTTTTAGTCCCCAGGCGGGTAGTCGAGTTTGTCGATCAAAGCGAGATAACGCGGATTCTTCATCATTTCTCCGGATACACCCCAACCGAAATGATCAATACTGAAAAACTTGACCCAGATGGTGAGCGGCGTCTTGTTGTTGACTGAGCCGACCATGCTATCGACAAGCGCGTCGATATCGCCCTCGAGTGCATGCGCGTACATCAACCCCGGCTCGAGAGGATCCGGTGCCTCACGGTTGGCACCCCGGATGCGCTCGATCGAGTTCGTATATAGATCGATGTAGCCGCAGTTTTTGTAACTCCACGCCAGCCAGGATTCCATCAACGGCGACGACTTGCCGTCGTTCATATTCTCGACCACAGCCGCCTGTCGTGCTGCGGAATCGCACTCGCCAATCAGCGAAAGTGCGACGGCATGTTTCACGTAGGACCAGCGACTGGCCGGGTGGAATCGATTCCAGTCGCCGAGCGTCCGGGCCGCCGCCTCAAAATCACCTGCGGCCAGATTCGCGAAACCGAGGGCGTGCAGGGCGCTGCCATCGAACGCATCCTTGGCAAGCGCACGCCTGGCCATTTCTTTCGCTTTATCGAACTGAAAAGTCAGGATCAGGAAGTCCGCGTAGCGATGATAAGGACCAGGAGCCTGCGGGTCCTCCGCTATTGCAGCCTGGAACGCAGCATCGGTCGCATCCCAATCGAAATCGAAATTTTGGTGTATCGACGCCAACGCCGTGTGCGCTTCCGCCAGTCCCGGCGCGAGCGCAATCGCAGTGTAGGCGGCGTTTCGCGCCTCGCCGAGTAATTCCTCACCCTTGAGCAAACCGTACATCAGCATTTGCGACAAGCCGTCGGCTATATCAGCATAGGGTCGTGCAAATCCGGGGTCGATCTTGATCGCCTCGCGCAATTCGCCGAGACCCTGCTCTACCGAATCGCGATTGGTCGATCGAATGAGATAGTGACCGCGCAGGTAATGCTGATACGCCTCGGGATCGTCGGTACCTCCGACCACCGCGGCATCATCGGCGATGTTGAGTCGCAACCCATCCTTGATGGCGGCAACGATGGAACGCTCGAGAAAGATGACTTCTTCGCTCGGTTGCACCATGCGCGCACCCCAGATCTGGCTCTCGTCGCGAGCATCGACCATCGATGCGGAAACGACGATTTTGTCACCGACGACTTCGAGATTGCCGCGAATGACACTATCGACGTTTAGCGCGTCGGCGAGTGCCTGAATATCATGCATCGCGTCGCGCAGCCGGAATGACGCACCCTTCGACACGACCTTGACGTCAGGTACGGCCGCGAGCCAGTTGATCAGGCTTTCGGCAATGCCATCGCACAAGTACTGAACCTCAGCGTCACCGCCAATGTTCTCGAATGGCATGACCGCAACCGACCGCGCAGGCTCCAGATTCTGCCGGGCCGTGCGCAAATCGGCCGGCGTTGCTGACCAGTACCACGCGACCGCCGCCACCGCGGCCAGCGCTGAGACAAGGTAGGTGCCAACCTCGGTTTTGGCGATGGGCTGCTGCCCAACTTCTCCATGCCGCCAGTTCCAGACCACCGCCGCCGGCAGCAGTACTGCCGCGAGGATGATGCCGGCTGTCAGGTAGCGCGAGTCGAGCTCATAGTTATTGATGAAGAACTCAACAACCTGGAGCAGCACGAACGTCATGCTGGGATAGGCCACAAGGACACGCCAGATACGCCGTTCTTTAAGTTGAGTAAGGAGTTTGTGCATAATCACCTTCTCTAAAGCATAACCCAGATATAAAGCCCTATGCCCCTGGTCGCCCACAACGACTTACCCACGTTCAAGCTCCTGAGCGATGACGGCCACACGGTGCTGTCTCTCGACAGGGCGAAGCACCAGGATATCCGCGAACTGCACATCGGTTTCCTGAACATGATGCCGGATGCCGCACTGCAGGCGACTGAGAGACAGTTCATTCACCTGGTTGGCAGCAGCAACCCGATCGCCCAGTTTTTTGTGTATCCGTTTTCGCTGCCGGAGTTAAATCGCGGCGAAGCGGCCGAGGCCCATATCCGAGAGCATTACTTCAATTTCAAAGAGCTCGCCGAGCAAGGCCTGGATGCATTAATCATCACGGGAGCGAATGTCATCAATCCTTCCCTGATGCAGGAAGCGTTCTGGGAACCCCTGATCGACATCGTCCATTGGGCCGAAGCCAATGTCGCATCGACTTTTTGCTCATGTCTGGCCACGCATGCGCTGGTTAAGCACTACCATGACATCAACCGGCGCCATCTGGAGCAAAAACAATGGGGTGTTTACACCCACAAAGCGACGCGTCGGGATCACCCGTTGTTGCGCGACGTCAATACGCGTTTCGAGGCGCCGCACTCTCGGTATAACGATGTGTCACGGGAACAGTTTGAAGCAGCAGGATGTTCAGTCCTGGCGGAAAGCGCCGACATAGGCGTGCATCTTGCTGTCAGCCCGGACCAGTTTCGTGTCGTCTATTTCCAGGGCCATCCTGAATATGGCGCCATCAGCCTGCTCAAGGAATTTAAACGCGAGTACAACCGTTACCTGGGCGGAGCCCGTGACAAGCTGCCACGCATCCCGGAAAACTTCTTCACGCCCGAGGGCGAAGATATCGCGCGAGCGCTGATCGCACAGATTCAGGAAGGTGACCTGACATCCGCGCCCGCGTTCCCCGAAGAAGAACTCTTGCCGCATTGTGACAACACTTGGGGAGACACCGGCAAGGCCATCGTCAACAACTGGCTCGGCCTCGTCTACCAGCTCACCAACCTCGATCGCAAACAACAATTCATGCCGGGCGTCGACCCGGATGACCCGCTACAATTACGCTAATTCTAAACAAGGACAGACGAACATGGGTTTCAGAACCAGGCAGATTCACGCGGGCGTAACTCCCGACCCGCTCACAGGCTCGATCCTCACTCCGATCTACCAGTCGACAACCTACGTGCAACCATCTGTGGACGAGTACCTGAGCAAGGGTTTTACGTATTCGCGCTCGGGCAACCCGACTGTGAAGGCACTGGAACTGAAGCTCGCCGACCTTGAAGGCGGTGTGGATTGTGCGTGCTTCGGCACCGGCATGAGTGCAGTGCTCGCGACCATGCTGGCGTTCCTTGAAGCTGACAAACACGCGATCGTTTCGGACGTTGCCTATGGCGGTACCTATCGACTAAGCACCAAGGTTTTGAGCCGCTTCGGCATCGATTACACATTCGCCGATACCTCGAACCCGGACGACGTCGCCAATTCTGTCCGCGATAACACGGCGCTGATCCTGACCGAGACGCCGGCCAATCCGACCATGAAGTGCTCCGACATCGCCGCAATCTCGGAGATTGCGAAGAAGGCCGGCGCCGTGCACGCAGTCGACAACACGTTCCTGACACCCTACTACCAGCGTCCTTTCGAACTCGGTGCGGATATCTCGATACACAGCACGACCAAGTACATGGACGGCCACAACGCCACAGTCGGTGGTGCGGTTATCAGCAACTCCGACGAGCATGCCGAGGCCGTGCGCTTTATTCAGAACAGCACGGGCACAATCATGTCACCGCAGGTCGCATGGCTGACCCTGCAGGGTTGCAAGACTTTGTCGGTACGAATGGATGCACAGTCTGCCAGCGCTATGGCCATTGCGGAGTTCCTCGAAGCGCACCCCAAGGTTGAACAGGTCGCCTACCCCGGGCTGACGTCTTTCTCTCAGCACGAGCTCTCCAGCCGCCAGGCATCCGGCTACGGCGCCATGCTCTGGTTCGAGGTCAAGGGCGGGCTCGCGGCCGGCAAGAAACTCATGGACAACATCGAGCTGTGGAGCCTCGCGGAGAACCTTGGTTCCGTTGAATCGCTGATTACGCACCCGGTTACGATGACGCATGCCGATGTCGAGCCCGAAGAGCGTGCGCGCGTCGGCATTATCGACGGACTCGTTCGCGCATCAGTTGGCCTCGAGGACACCGACGATCTGATCAAGGCTCTTTCAGACGCACTCGACCAGGTTTAGCCCACAACATAAAGAGTATTCGCCATGTCGCGATTCCTTAACTTCGACACGCTGGCCCTGCACGCGGGCCAGGTCGTGGACCCGGAATTCGGCGCGCGTGCCGCGCCGATCTATCAGACCACGTCATATGTGTTTCCGGACACGGACACGGCGTCGTCAATTTTCAACCTGGAGCGTGGCGGTCATGCGTATTCGCGCATCACCAATCCGACGGTGGGTGTTCTCGAACAGCGCATAGCCGCACTCGAAGGCGGGTCGGCCGCGGTATGTACTGCCTCGGGCATGGCCGCAACGTTCTGTGCCATTACGGCCATTCTCGGGCAAGGCGACCACATTGTGGCGTCTACACAAATGTATGGCGGCAACATCAGCCTGATGAAGAACACACTGCCGCGCTTCGGCATTACGGCGTCGTTCTTTGATCCAACTGATACCGACGCCTGTCGTGCCGCCATCCAGGACAACACGAAGCTCATCTACGGTGAGCTGATTGGTAATCCCGGGCTCGATATCCTCGATCTCGACACCATTGGAAAAATCGGGTCCGAGCACAACATTCCCGTCATGATCGATGCAACGTTCAACACGCCCTACCTGTGCCGTTGTTTTGACCACGGTGCCAACATGACCGTGCATTCAGTCACGAAGTGGATGGGCGGGCACGGTGTCGCGATCGGTGGTGTGGTCGTCGACGGCGGCAATTTCGACTGGGGCGCGACCGACAAATACCCGACGATCACCGAACCGTATGCACCGTTCTCGGGCATCAATCTTTGGGAAGAATTTGGCCCTGCCGCTTTCGCCACACGTATCCGGGCCGAGGCCATGCGCGACATCGGCCCCTCGATGAGCCCGATGAATGCCTTCCTTCTGCTGCAGGGCATCGAAACGCTGTCTCTGCGCATGGACAAGCACATGTCCAATACAATGGAACTGCTGGACTACCTTTCAAATCATGACCAGGTTTCGTGGGTAAACCATCCAAGTCTCCCTTCGCACTCCAGCCACGAGCTTGCGAAGAAGTACCTGCCCAAAGGCGCCGGATCCATCGTCAGCTTTGGGGTCCAAGGCGGCCGTGAGGCGGGCAAGGCGTTTATCGAGAACTGCGAACTGGCCTCTCACCTGGCGAATGTTGGCGATGCCAAGACGCTGATAATTCACCCGGCCACGACGACGCACTCACGCATCGATGCCGACGCATTGGTCGCCGCTGGCATTACCGAAGACATGGTCCGCCTGTCCGTAGGACTCGAGGATGTCGCCGACATCAAGGCCGACTTCGAGAATGGGTTCCGGGCAGCCAAGCGCATCGCGAAGGGCTAACACATGTATTTCGAGATCAATGGCAAGCAGGTTTTTGCGACGACCGGTGGCAAGCCCTTCGACAACAGTAAACCGACCGTCGTTTTCCTGCACGGCAGCGGCTTCGATCATACGGTGTGGAATCTGCAATCGCGTTTCTTCGCATTTCGCGGTTACTCGGTTCTAGCACTCGATCTGCCAGGCCACACCAGGTCCGAAGGACCACCGCTCGAGTCGATTGAAGTCATGGCTGACTGGTCGCACAACGTCTTCGAGTCGCTCGATATCAACAACGTCTCTCTGGTCGCGCACTCCCAGGGCTGCCTGGTAGGGCTTGAGCTTGCCTCGCGCTACCCGGACCGCCTGCGCTCCGTGTCATTCATAACCAGCGGTCTCGAGACACCCGTAAATTACGCTTTGCTGAGTGCTGCGCGAGAGAAGCCCGAGTCCGCCATCGCGATGATGCTCGGCTGGGGTTTTGGCTCGGCCGGCCACCTGCACCAGGGACCGATTCCCGGCAACTCGATGGTATCGGGAGGGCGCAAGATCATGCGCGGCAATACGCCGGACGCGCTGTCGACAGATCTCAATGCCTGCAATAACTACAAGAACGGCGTTGCTGCTGCCGAAAAAGTCAGTTGCCCGACCCAGGTCATCGTGGCTGGCAAAGACCGCATGGCACCGAAAAAGGCAACCGACAAGCTGATCGAACATCTGAACGACCCCGCGGTCGCGGTGATTCACGAAAGCGGTCACATCATTCCGCAGGAAGCGCCCAATAAATGCCGTACCCTGCTTAAAGACTTTATATTCGAGCACAACCCCACAACGTAGAAACCAACCATGTACAAAATCAACAGCGCCGCCATCATTGGGGCGGGCACCATGGGCCTTGGAATCGCGGGACAACTCGCCAATGCGGGAGTGAAAGTCCTGCTACTCGACATCCCGGCTGACGGCGACAATCGCAACGCCATTTGCGAACGCGCGCTCGAACGCCTGCTCGACGTGAACCAGCCCGGCCTGCTGCACAAAGATCTCCTTGAGCACATCACGATCGGCAACATCGAAGATGATATGGAAAAACTCGCTGACGTTGACTGGATCGCGGAAGCGGTCGTCGAACGTCTCGATATCAAGAAGTCTCTGTACCGGGAGATAGACAAGTACCGTAGGTCCGGTTCAATCATCTCTTCGAATACGTCGACCATTCCGATCTCCCTGCTGGTCGAGGACATGCCCGTTGCGTTTCGCCAGGAATTCGCGATCACGCACTTCTTCAACCCGGTACGCGTTATGCGCTTGCTGGAGCTGGTGCGTGGTACTGAAACACGCGGCGACGTTATAGAGTGCCTCGGTCAATTCTGCGAACGGCGGCTCGGCAAGGGCATCGTCGTCTGCAACGACACTCCAGGCTTCCTGGGCAACCGCGTCGGCGTCTTCGCCATCCAGAAAGCGCTGCACACAGCATTCGACATGGGCCTGACGCCCGAGGTAGCGGACGCCATCTTCGGCCGACCGATGGGCATTCCCAAGACCGGCGTGTTCGGGCTTTATGACCTTATCGGCATTGACCTGATGTCGGACGTCGCAAAGAGCCTTGAGACGATACTGCCCCAGGGTGATGCCTTTCATGGTGTGTCAGCCGAGATTCCCGTCATGGTCCGGATGATTGAAGACGGACTGATCGGCAACAAGGGCGGCAGAGGCGGTTTCTACCAACCCGCTGACCTTGCCAACGGCGTCAGCCGCAAGACATTCAATTTCGAAAGCTCCAGCTACCGCGACTATGCAGCTTGCGAGCCCGACATCGAGAATAATGACGAGCATCGTCAATATTACTGGGACGTGTTGTCGAGCACGCTCTGCTACGCTGCCACGCTCGTACCGGACGTCAACGAATCACTCGTCGCCGTCGATGACGCGATGAAGCTAGGTTACAACTGGATCCAGGGCCCGTTCGAAATGATCGATGCGATTGGAGTCGACCAGTTCGTCGCACGGCTCGAAAAGGATGGCCGCGATGTTCCCGATTTTATGCGCGCAGCCGTGGGCAAGTCGTTTTACCGCAGCGATGGTGGCGAGCTTCAGTACCTGCTCGCCGATGGCAGTTATCAAACGCTGCAACGCGCAAAAGGTATTCGGCGCTTCAGCGAAGAACGCCGGACGTTGACACCGCTCGAAGAGAACGCCGCTGCAAGTTTTTTCGAGCTCGAAAACAATGTTGGGCTCGTTGAGTTTCACAGCAAGGCCAATGCGCTGGGTGCGGAATCCATGCGACTCCTAGAGGCAGCCGTCAAGCACGCATCGGCAAGAATGACGGGGCTCATCATTCACAACGATGCCCAGCACTTCTCCTGCGGGGCAGATCTGCAGAGCATTCTCGGCTTTGTCGCCAACCAGGACATGGATGGCCTCGATGCATTCCTTGATCACTACCAGCAGACGCTTGCCGCAATGAAATACGCCCCGGTTCCTGTGGTCGCTGCGCCGTCGGGCCTGTCGATGGGCGGTGGTTTTGAAGTCCTCTTGCATAGTGACAAAGTCGTTTTCCATGCGAACTCGGTGACTGGTCTGGTCGAATCCCTGGTCGGTGTCGTTCCCGGCGGCGGTGGCGTCAAGGAAATGCTGTATCGCTGGTACGAGCGTGAAGGCGACATCACCAAGGCTGCCTGGAATGCCTTCATGAACATCGGCTACGGCAAGACCGCGCGGTCTCCGCTCGAGGCCGAACCACTGGCTATGTTCCGCAGCGACGTTGACGACTACATCATGAATCGCGACCGCCTGCTGGATACCGCGATGTCAGCCGTCGTGGGAATGGCACCAGGCTACAGCGTAACCAGGCGCACGCCGCTCGCGATGCCGGGCCGGGACGTCTGGGCCGACATGCGCGAGTGGCTGCAAAAAGCCCACGAGAAAGGGCATCTCACACCACATGACGTCACGACAGGTGCTCAAATAGCCATGATTGTTACCGGCGGGGACATAGACGCAGGCACCAAGTTGTCCGAAAATGACCTCTTTGCGCTCGAGCGCGAAGCATTTGTGACTCTCGGTAAAACCGTACAGACGAGGGACAGGATTGAGTTCATGCTCGAACACGGCACTCCACTTAGAAACTGATAACCGCAATGATCTATAACGCCCCAATCCAGGACATGCTCTTTCTTCTCAACGAGTGGATAGGTATCGATCGCCTTACCTCGCTGCCCGGCTACGAGGAAGTTGATGCCGATCTCGTCGAGGCCATTCTCGAGGAGGCCGGGAAATTTGCCAGTACCGAACTGCTCACGATTAATCGCGAAGGCGACGAGCAAGGAGCTGTGTTTGAAGACGGCTCGGTGCGCACTCCGCCAGGCTTCAAAGAAGCCTACACGCAGTTCATCGAAAATGGCTGGTCCGGTATCGATGCAGATCCCGACCACGGCGGCCAGGGCCTGCCGACACTGCTACAGAATTTGATCGACGAGATGATTGGTGCGACGAATGTCTCGTTCAAGCTTTACGCCGAACTCAGCCATGGTGCCTATCACCTGATCGATCACGCGGCATCCGACGAAATTCGCGAGCTGTACCTGCCGAAGATAGTTGAGGGCACGTGGTCTGGCACGATGTGCCTGACCGAACCGCATTGCGGAACAGACCTCGGCTTGCTCAACACGAAGGCCGAGGCGAACGCAGATGGTACCTACAAGATCAGTGGCGCGAAAATTTTCGTAACGTCCGGCGATCACGACCTGACTGAAAACATTCTGCACCTGGTCATCGCCCGAATCGACGGCGCGCCGGCAGGTGCGAGAGGCATTAGCCTGTTCCTCGTTCCCAAGTTCCTGGTTAACGACGATGGATCATTAGGTGAGCGCAACGAAGTTTATACAGCGTCAATCGAACACAAGATGGGCATTCGTGCTTCCGCCACCTGCTCGCTGAATTTCGACGGTGCGAAAGGCTACCTGGTCGGTGAAGAAAACCGCGGTCTCCCAGCGATGTTCAAGATGATGAACATCGAACGCATTACTGTGGGTCTGCAAGGATTGGGCTTGTCCGAAATCGCGTATCAGAATGCGCTCGATTACGCCCAGGAGAGGACCCAGAGCAAAGCACCGGCGCCACGCCCTGATGACAGCAAACCCGCGGACCCGATTATTTATCAGCCCGAAGTGCAACGACAGCTACTGACGATTCGTTCACAAGTCGAGGGCGCGCGCGCAATGGCTGTCCATGCCGCCCTCCATGTCGACATCATGGAAAGGTCGACGGACGAAGCAGCGGTAGCCGATGCGCAAAACCTGGTTGCATTGCTGACTCCGGTCATCAAAGCCCATTTCAGCGACCTCGGCATGAGCAGTACATTATCGGCTCAACAAATATATGGTGGGCACGGATACGTTCGCGAACACGGCATGGAGCAACTAGTGCGCGACTGCCGTATTGCGCCGATCTACGAGGGTACCAACGAGGTTCAGGCCATCGACCTGGTCGCACGCAAGCTGACTGGCAAGACCGGCGAGTTCGCCAGCCGGTTTATGGATGACTGGCAAAAATACCTGGTTGAGCATGCGAATGACGAAGACCTTGCTGCCTTCGCCAAGCCCGCCGCTGCGGCACTGCAAAGCCTGATCGAAACAACGGGATGGGTGCGAGAAAAGCTGCAGTCTGACGAAGCAACGGCGCGCGGTGCTGCCTCCCAGTACCTGCGACTATTCGCGCTGACGATCATTGCCTGCTACTGGGTCCAGGTCATCGTTAGCATTATTGACAAGAGCGGAGCGTTCTACGACATGAAGCGCAAGGTTGCGCACTTCTATATGCAGCAAGTCCTGCCGGAAACAGCAGCAATAGCGACAACGATTGTGAATGGAGCCGAAGCACTCGCCGATATCAGTGTTGGCGATTTGACTGGCTAGGCTTTCATCTCATCCGGGATAACGATTTGCGGCTTGAACCAGGGCGCCTCGCAGACAACGGCCCCGCGATCACCTGAAGGTGAGTCGACAGTAAGTTCCGAGCCCACGTCCGAGTGCTCCACTGCGACGTTCGCCCAACCAATATTGCGTTCCAGTCGCGGCGAGTGCACGCAACGGGTCACGTGGCCAATTTTCTTCCCGTTCACCGAGATGTCCCAGAAGTCCTCGTTAGGCACAGCAAGCGCATCGCCATCTATCTCGATGCCGACAAGCCGCCGGCCGGTCCCTTCGGCAGCAATCTTCTGCAACGCGGCTTTGCCGACGAAGTCACCGGGATGATCGAAATCAACAAATCGCCCCATGCCTATGACATATGGATTGTCGTCTATCGTGATATCGGACGCGTAGGAAAGCAGCCCGCCTTCGACGCTTCGAATCG
>Ga0070727_10004343_pt1 | contig 12182 bp, 10 predicted proteins | sample tdAd472_FD_66722 | JGI IMG/M metagenome (GOLD analysis project Ga0070727, IMG submission 66722) | Marine sediment microbial communities from the Atlantic coast under amendment with organic carbon and nitrate - tdAd47.2 | ecosystem: Environmental > Aquatic > Marine > Coastal > Sediment | place... | reverse complement strand
AGGAGCATGCGCGGGCGCGAGAGCCAGGCGCGACCGAGGGAGACGCGCTGCTTCTCGCCGCCCGACAGGGTCTCGGGCTCGCGATCCAGGAGGTCGCGCAGGCGCAACACGTCGAGCACCTTCGCGCCGTGCTCGCCCGCGAACTCCCGCGCCGCGCCGCGGGCGAAGGTCAGGTTCTCGCGGATCGAGAGGTGCGGGAAGAGCAGCGGCTCCTGGGGGACGAGGGCGAGCCCGCGCCGTTCGGGGGCCAGCGAGACGCCGCCCGGCCGCTCGCTGAGGACCTCGCCCTTCACGTGGACGCGCGCGCGCTCCGAGCGCGTGAGTCCCGCCAGCGCGTGCAGCAGCGTGGTCTTGCCGCTGCCCGAGTGACCGAACACTCCCAGCACCGGTCCCGCGGACTCGAACGCGACGTCGAGCGTGAAGTCGCGCCGGCGCTGGATCAGCTCGGCGCGGATCACCCGGCGAACCTCCGCTGCCGGCGACCGCCGAACCACGCCGCCGCGAGCAGGGCCGCGAGCGAGAGAGCGACGCTCACCAGCGTCAGCCGCGTGACCGCCGCGGTAGAGCCCGGCTGGTTGAGGAGCGTGTAGACGGCCACCGGGATCTGCCGCGTCTCGCCCTCGATGTTGCCGGCCAGCACGATCGTGGCGCCGAACTCACCCAGAGCGCGCGCGAAGGCGAGCACCGCTCCGGCCACCACGCCGGGCCAGGCCAGCGGCAGCGTTACCGAGCGAAACGTGGCCCAGGGCCCGCGCCCCAGGGTTCGCGAGACGGCTTCGAGCCGCGGGTCCACGGCCGCGAGCGAGAGCCGCATGCTCTCGACCAGGAGCGGAAACCCGACCACGGCCGCGGCCAGGACGCAGGCCGCGGTGGTGTAGGCGATGTGGTTGCCCGTGACCGCGAACCACAGCTCGCCGAGCGCACTGCGCCGACCGAACAGCCGCAGGAGCACGTAGCCCGTGACGACCGGCGGGAGCACCAGGGGCAGCATCACGACCCCGCGCAAGAGCAGGGACCAGCGCGACTCCCAGCGCGCGAGGACCCAGGCGACGCCGAGCCCCGGGAGCAGCGCGACCGCGACGACCGTGAGAGCGACCCGCAGGGCGAGGAACACGACCTGTGTCTCTTCAGGAGTCCACACGAGTGGATCCTAGCCCGACCGGAGTCGGATCCCTCACATCTCGGCGGTGCGGAAACCGGCGCGCTGGAACAGGTCCCGGCCCTCCGCCGCCAGGAGGAAGGACAGGAACTCCCGCGCCTGGTCGGGGCGAGCTCCCCCCTTCAACACGGCGCCCCAGTACTGGACCGGCTGTGCGAGGGTGAAGAGCGTGGTCACCGCGCCGATCGACGCGTCGGACTCGTACACGAAGGCGACGGCGACCTGACCCAGCTCGGCCGCGCGCGCCACCGCCCGCGCGTCCGGGAACCCGACTTGCCACGGGGCGAGCGCCTCCCAGACGCCGGCCGCGCGCAGGGCCTCGCGCGCGTGCTCGCCGACGGGGACGCCCTCGCTGCCGAGGGCGACTCGGTCCGTCGAGGTGAGGCTCGCCGCGAGCTCGGGGAGCCCGGCCGGCGGGTCGAGGGCGAGGCGCGAGCCGTCCGGTGCGACCGCCACGACCCGGTTCTCGCACACGCGCCGAGGCTCGCCCTCGACGAGCCCCTGCTCCACGAGGAAGTCGATCCAGTCGCGGTGCGCCGTGAGGAACAGGTCCGCGGGCGCGCCGTCGGCGATCTGACGCGCCAGGGTGCTGGACGCGCCGAAGCTCGAGCGCAGGTCCGGGAAGGGAGCGACGCGCGCGGCCGCCTCGATCACATCGGTCGTGCTCGCCGCGGCGAAGACGAGGAGCGGGGCCTCGGCCCGGCTCGCTCCACAGCCCGCCAGCCCAAGGGCCAGGAGCGCGATCCAGCGGGTCCGCATCGCCGCAATCTACCGCCGGCGGAAGTACTTCCGCCACCGACGCCCGCGCCGGTCCGACGGCCGGGCTCCTCGGCTCACCGAGCGCGCCGGCGCGGCGCCAGCCATCCAGCGCCGGCGCGGCAACCCGCGATCAGGGTGCCGCCGAGCTCTCGGGCGCGAGGCCGGGGCCGGGGTGGAAAACAACGCTGGGGGCACGCGGAACGGGCTCGCCGGTGGGGAGAGTGCCCCGGATCGCCCGGGAAGAGCGGCCGCGGAGGCCCTCCCGACGGCCCGGAGCTGCGGAAAGCGAGCGTCGGGGCTACGATGTCGGAGATGGTCACGGCCATCACCGGCTGCCTCTTCACCCCCTCAACCCCCCTCCGACTCATGATGCAAGCCCCCCGCCGGGTGCTCGCGTGCACAGGCACGTTGGCGCTCCTTGCCGGCCTCGTCTCCACCCAATCGAACGTCATCCCCGGGACCGACGTCGAGATGGGGTTCATGGACTCGCTCTCCTTCCTGGACCGCTCGGGCTCCTTCCCGAACGGAACGAGCGCCTTCGCCATGTCGACCACCTCCTGCAACAAGGGCAGCGTCGACGTCCCGTGGGAGACCGCGGACCAGGGCAACCCGATGCAGGACAACCACCCCTACATCGCGTTCATCGTGGCTCGCGAATCCAACGGGGTCATCGAGCAGATCTCGGACTACAGCCACGTGAAGCACGGGTTCTTCGCCCTCTCGAACAGCCAGTGCGACACCTGCACGCTGCCCGGCGGCCCCTTCGGTGACGGCGACATCCTCGGGATCGGCTGCTCGGACACCTACGGGGTGTTCAACAACGGCGACAACTACTGGCTCGGGCCCGCGACCGAGATCGACCCGTGGCTCGGGACCTGGGACCCCTTCGGCTCCTACTTCGACACCGGTGACCCGGACGTCGGCGCCCCGAACAACAACAACGGTCAACGCAGCCTGACCAATCAGCAGGTCTCGAACTTCGGCCCGGTCGGCAACCGGATTCGGGTCGACGACGACGACCTCGACGTCGCGGGCGCGCGCTACTACTACCAGGGCTACTACGTCATCCGGGGTGAGCCGGAGGTCGACCGCTGGAACAACTTCCGCGCGCGGCGCTTCTTCCCCACCTGGGACGGCTCCGAGTGGGACACCTCGGACGGCTCGCCGAACATCCTCGGCAGCGTCCTCGAGCTCTGGCAGGGAGCGACCGTCACCTCGGCCAAGAACGGCAACGACGACGGGCGTGTCTACGTGGGCGTGCTCGTCACCGGGCCCGTCGACGGCATGTACCACTACGAGTACGCCGTTCAGAACCGCGACAGCCACCGCAAGGTCGGCGCTTTCGAGATCCCCGTCTGCGACGGCGCTCGCGTCGAGAACCTCTCGTTCCGCGACATCGACTCCGACGGCGGCAACGACTGGAGCGCGAGCGTGTCCTCGGGCGCGATTCGGTGGGAGACGGCCAACAACCCGCTCCGCTGGAACTCGTTCTACAACTTCTCGTTCGACAGCGACGCGGCTCCCGAGTCGAGCGACGTCGTCTATGACCCGTTCGATGCCGGCCCCGGCCTGAACCAGGTGACGGTCTCCGGAACGCAGGCGCCCATGGGCCTGTACAACGTCTACGCCGGCGCGGGTTGCAGCTTCCAGACGACTCCGAGCATGGTCCCGGTCGGCTCTCCGGCGCGCGGAACGCTCGGCAACGCCTCCTTCGGCATGGAGAGCTCCGGCTACGACCCCGGCGCGGGCGTCATGGCCCTGGCCGGCTTCATCCCCGCCGACCTGCCCCTGGGCAACGGCTGCTCGCTCTTCATGGGCGGCAGCCTCAACGCCGGGATCATCCAGCTTCCGCTCCTGACGGCGGACGGCTCGGGCACGGTCAGCATTCCGGTGCCGATCCCCAACGACCCGATCCTCGAAGGCCTCTCGGTGACGATCCAGACCTTCAGCCTGCGGGCGAGCGGCGGACCCTTCACCGGGTTCTACGACATGTCCGACGCCATTCGCGCGCGGCTGGGAGACAACATCTCCGGCTGCCCGTAGTTCGGCCTGAGCCGAGACTCGAAAACGGGGTCGTCGTGCCAAAGCGCGGCGGCCCTTCTTCGTGCCTACTCTCCCGGTGCCGCGGGGAGCAGGTCGCGCGTGAAGAGGATGCCGTCCACGCTCTCACTCCAGCGGCCGGTGACGTCGCCGTGTCCCATGGCCCGAACGCTGATGGGCCCCTGCACCCAGCTCGTTCCGGGCTGCAGCGAGCGCAGGTCGAGGAAGCCGGCGGCCACCCCCGTCGCCGCCCAGAGCTCCTCGAGGCTCCCCGCCGGCGCCGCGGGAATCTCCATCTCCGGCGATCCGGTCGCGCTCCCGATCTTGCCCTCGAACGAGGTCACGGCCAGGTGGTAGGTCGAGTCGGGGAGCAGGCTCGTGAGGTGTTCGCCGATCGGGACCATGTACGGCGCCGTGTAGACCTGCAGGCCGTCGCGTCGGCGGGAGAGGTGAGAGGTCGCTCCCCACACGAGGAGCTTCTTGTCGGGGAAGACCTCGCGCGCCAGGAAGACGAGGTTCTTCGCCATCTGCTCATCGCGCCGGTTGAGCTCCGGACTGCCTTCCGGGTCGGACATGTCGGCCGCCGACAGCATCTCGATGCAGGCCACCAGGCTCTCGAGGAACTGCGCCATGAAGCGCGCGCGCTCGGGCACCCGGCGACCGTCGCGGAGCGCCGCGGCCAGCTCGAGCAAGACCCGACACGACTCCTCGCGTTCCGCCGCGGGTGCCGCGAGAAGCCGCCCGAGGCCCATCGGGAGCGTCTCGATCAGGCGCTGCCCGGCGGCCGCGAGTGATTCGTCGACCGCCGCTTCGCGCGCGGCGCGCATCAAGTCCTCACCGGCCTCGGCCAGGATGAGGCCGGTCGGCATCATGTCCATGCCCGCGAACACCAGCGGACGCTCGGTCTCCACGCTCGCCTGCATGTAGCGCAGCAACTCCTGCACGGTTCGACTGCGCTCCCAGATCGGCTGGAGCGCCGCGCGCCCGCGCTCCACGAGCGAGGCCCCGTCGATCGCCTCGCGCCAGGCGCGGTCGCACTCGTAGAGCCCCGCCTCGAACACGAGCACGTCGTAGCCGCAGCGCTCGTGCAGGAACCGCGCGACGCGCGCCTTGAGCTCGAAGGCGGAGCCGTCGCTGTGCGAGGCCTCGCCGAGGGTGACGATGCGCTTTCCGTCGACGGCGTCCGCCAGGGGTTGCAGGTCGGCGAAGTCGTCCTCGGTCGTCACCCACTCACCGGGCGCGAGGATCTCCGCCGCGTGCTCCGAGAGCCAGGCGATCCGCTCCTCGCGAGCGGGCTCGGGCGCGACCTCCTGACCGGACGTGGGGACGAGGAGGGCTCCGAGGAGAGCGGGGGTCTGCAGCATGGCGGTGGCTCGCGGCGCGGGGTCGGAAAGGCCCGGGCTGCGCCGGGAGCCGGGCGCCATTTCCACCTCGGGACGCTCGAAGGCGCGGAGGCTCGCGCGGGGTGCGGGCTAGAACGAGCCGTCGAGCACGGTGAAGGCCGCCGGCGCTCCCAGGTAGAACGGAGCACCGGAGCTCGCCACCATCACGGGCTGCAGATAGCGCGTGAGGAAGAGCACCCCCGGCGGCAGGTCGCCGATCGGAAGTTGCACGAGGAGCTGGCCGCCGGGAGGCAGCGCACCGAGCGAGACGAGAGCCCAGGGAAAGTTCACGTGCAGCGGCCCCACGAACCCGGGCACGGCGAGCGGCGAAGCGCTGGTCGAGGCCAGGCCGAACACGAAGTCGCCCGCTTCGCCCGCGAAGACGAGGTCCGCGACGTCGCCCTCGCGCAGGACCCCGGGACCGACGAGCGCACGCGCAACGCCGCGGGACTGGGCGACGGTACCGCCGTGGTCCTCGAGGGGCAGCCCCTCCATTCCGTCCGCGCACCCCGGAGTCCCCGCACCGGCGGGTCCGCCGATCAGTTGACAGGCCACGAGCTCGAGAGTCGCGCCCACTTGCAGCTCGATCCCCGCTCCGCCGTCCGTGCCCTCGCCGTTGAACAGGAGCCCCTGGTCGTCACCGAAGCCTCCCGGTCCTCCTTCGAAGGTGCACCCCGAAGCGAAGACGAAGCCGGAGTCCACGCGCATTCCGTGCCCACCGTCCGCCAAGCCCTCGTCGCAGAACAGCGCGTGCGATCCGCCGACGCCGACGGCGCCCCTGAAGGTCGAGTCGTAGACGTGGACGGTCGAGTTCGAGACCACGGCACCCGGCGAGGGGAGGAACGGAAGACTGGCGACGTCAGAGTCGATCGTGCTGTCGACGATGACGACGGACTCGCAGTTGGTGATCCCGCACGCCGCGAAGGCGTTGATCGCGCAGTCCTCCAACCAGACGTTGCCCGCGCAGCTCCCCAAGATCAGGCGACCGGAAGCGGTCATGCCCTGAAGGAGCAGGCGCTGAGAACGCGCGAGGTCGGTCACGGCCACCACCCCCGAGACCGCGCCGGGCTCGAAGAACACACTGAGTGACTTGCCGTCGATGGCCCAGCTCCCGAACAGCCCCGCGCGAACGAGGATGGAGTCTCCGTCCGCGGCAGCTTCCACGGCCTCTCCGATCGTCGCGAAGTCCGCCGGTCCGTCGTCGTCGACGGTCCAGACCTGCCCCACCGCCGCGAGGAGGAGGGACCACATGCCCTTCAGAAAGAGTCGTCGAGGACGACCAGCGCGGTCGGCGCGCTCAGGAACGCCTCGAGCCCCGGCGTGACGTGCAGCGCCTGCAGGTAGCGCACCAGGTAGTCCCAGCCGCCGGGCAGCGGGTCCATCGTCAAGGTCAGCGTCACCTCACCCGACGGGGGCAGCACGCCCACCGTCACCAGGTTGAACGGCACTCCGACGAGCAGCGGCCCGTGGTACCCCGGCAGCGCCAGACCCAGCGCCGACGTCGAGGCCACGCCGAACACGAAGTCGTCCTCGGCTCCCGTGAACACGATGTCCGTCATCTCGCCTTCCCGCACCGGAGTGGTCGAGGAGAGCGAGCGCGCCACGCCGGCCGTCGACACCAACGTGCTGGAAGCGGCCACGAAGGACGGGGCGCCGTCGGCACCGTCCGAGCAGACGCCGCTGCCGTCGCCGCCCAGGCCGAAGAACAGGCCCGTGTCGACGAGCTCCACGGTCGAGGGCACGGCGCCCGACAGCGAGACTCCATCTCCCCCCGCCGAGCCGTTGCCCATCGTCTGGAAGATGCAGCCGGTCTCGCCATCGTCGCCGGTTCCACCGGTGAGGACGGAGCCGGAGATGTACATGCTGCCGCCCCAGATGCTCGCGCCGTTCCCGCTGGGCGTCGCGGGACCGCACTCGATGTCGTCTCCACAGGGGCCGCCCAGGCCGTCCGAGCCGACCAGGTCGGAGTCGTAGACGTAGGCGTTGGAGTCGTCGCAGTAGAGACCGTCGCTCCAGCCCAACCCGAACGCCAGGTCCGGGGCGTTCGCTCCCACGAGTGTCGAGCGCGTGATGATCGCCGTGCTCGAATCCGTGACGCGAACCGCGGCCAGCAGACCGAGCCCGATCAGGTTGCAGTCCTCGATCCAGACGGGGCCCAGGCAGTCCACGACCTCGATGGCTTCTCCGGTGCTGAAGAAACCCGGGAGCGCCTCGACCTCGAGGCCCATGAACACGACCGTCTGATTGGCCGCCAGGTTGACGACCTCGACCACGGGATCCGAGCCGAAGCTCGACTGCTCGACGCGCGCCGTGCCCGTCGTGTCACCCAGGATCAGGAGTCCCTTGCCGTCGATCGTGAACCCGGAGTAGGTCCCGTCGCGCACGAGAACGGCGTCCCCGTTCGCGGCCGCGTTGACGGCGAGCTGGATACTGGCGAAGTCGGCGGGCGCGTCGTCGTCGACGGTCCAGACGGAGCCTTGGGCTCCGAGGGTCGAGCACGCGAGCGAGAGAGCGAAGGGACTGAGTCTCATTATTGTGGGAACCTCCGTCTGGAGTATCTCACGCCGCGGAAGCCTTGGGCGGACAAACCTTGGGCGCGCACCCTGAATGCCCCGAGAAAGGCCCGCCCACAGCCCGGTTCCGGGACGCCGCGCCACCCGTCCCGGCCATGGCGCAGACCTCGCGGCCAGGTCTTGGCGGGCGCCCGCGGGACCTCGACCGAGCCGGCTCCACCCTCGATTGCGGGGACCAGCGCCGTACACTCCCCGGCATGGCCCAGTTCCGCTGCCAGGAGTGCAACGCGCTCTTCGACATCCCCCGCGAGACCCTCGACAAGTACCCCGGCTGGACGCCGAAGTTCTGCCGCAAGCACTCGCCCAAGATGGCGAAGCGCGGCAAGGCGCGGCCGCGCGCTCGCGAGGAGCACCTGACGCTCGACGAGGTGCGCGCGAAGTACTCCGCCGGCCCGCAGACGGGCGTGTTCACCGACGGCAGCTCCGTCCCCAACCCGGGCCCGGGCGGCTGGGGGGTCGTCTGGGTCGTGGACGGCGAGATCCTCGCCCAGAACCACGGCCACGCCGAAGCCACCACCAACAACCGCATGGAGCTGCAGGCCTTGATCGAGGCCTACAAGCTGCTCCCCAAGAAGGAGAAGGCGACGCTCTACACCGACAGTCGCCTGTGCGTGAACACGATCAACGACTGGGCTCCCAAGTGGGAGGACAACGGCTGGAAGAAGAAGGGCGGCGAGATCAAGAACCTCGAGCTCGTGAAGGAGCTCGTCTCCATCGACCGCGCGCACCCGCACTGCGAGATCGCCTGGATTGCGGCCCACAAGGGCAACCTGTGGAACGAGTACGCCGACAGCCTCGCCACGGCCTGGATGCGCGACGAGCTGTAGTCGGGCCTGGCTCACGCGACCGGCAGGCCGCCGGGTGAGCTACTCCGCGGGCGGCTCGTCCTCGCCCTCGACCGTGCGCTCGAGCGTCATCGTCCCGAACGCCGTGCCGTAGGCCTTGGTGTTCGACGCGATCCAGAAGTCCCAGAACGCTCCGTCCTGCTGCCGCGCCTTGAGCACGCCGGACTGGATGGCGGGCGCGAAGATCGCGCGCTTCTCCGCCGGCAGGACCTCGAGCACCTGCGCCGCGTAGTAGTGCGCGAACAGGTAGAAGTAGGCCGCGTTGGCGTAGTAGGCCTCGTGCGGGATCGGCTTGTTCCGCGCCACGTCGAGGAACTTGTGGTGCTTGACGAACTGCTCGAGCCCCCACACCAGGTCGTCCACGGTCACGTCGCGACCGGCCCGGTAGAGCGCCAGGTTGCAGACCTGGATCCGCCCCAGCGAACCCTTCACCTGGTTGATCGACTCGAGTCGCAGCGGCCGCGGCAGCGCGCGGATGTCGTACTCGTAGGCGCCGCTGGGCATGCGCGTCTTCTCGAGCGCCACGAGCGCGGCCTCGTAGACCTTCTCGTCGATCACGAGACCCGCCTCTCGCGCCTCGATCATCGAGAGCACGGCCACGGCGGTCGTGAACGAGGTCGCCCAGTCGGGGCGCCAACCGGAGACAGAGTCGGAGTAGTAGCCCCAGCCGCCGCGCGGCGACTGGTACTTCTTCAGCCCCGCGAGCATGGTCTGGCCGGCCTCGCGGACGTCCGCGCGCTCGGCGTAGCGCGGGTGCTGCAGCGCCTTCGAGACGGCGTCCAGGCCGTAGACCAGGGCCCAGTTGTTGTCGACGTCCCAGTCCGCGGGGCGCACCGGGTTCGAGTTGGCCATCAGGAACTCGACGGCTCGGTCGGCGGCCGCGAAGTGCTCGTCACCGACGCCGAGCTCGACCAGCGCGCGCGTGGCGAGGCCGCTCGCTCCGATCTGCCAGGCGCGATAGGTCGCCGGGTTGCCGAACGAGCTCGTGAACGTGGCGTTCTTGTGCCCGCCCCAGGACCCGTCCTCGTTCTGGTTGTCGAGCAGGTACTGCACGCCCGTCTGGATGGCGAGCGAGACGTCTTCCTCGGTGTAGCCCTCGTCTTGTACGGGTGCCGCGGCGGAGCACAGCGCCAGGAGAGCCAGCGTCGCGGGGAGGCGCATCACATGCCCTCGTCGTGGGCGTGATCGTGATCGCCGTGCCCGTGTTCCCCGTGTTCCCCGTGGGCGTCGTCGCCCTCACCGGAGTCCTCTTCCGACAGCTCGGCCAGCTCCTTCTCGAGCTTCTTCAGCTCGCGCAGCGCCTCCTTGCGCTCGAGACCCTTGCGGCGACGCGCGATCGCGATCTCGCGCTCGGCCTCCTCCAGGGACGCGGCGGCGCGCTCGGCGGCGAGTCGCAGGCGACTCTCCTCCTGCGGCAGCTCGTGCTCCTCGAGCGCCTTCAGCGCGCTCTCCTGGATCTCGATCCGCTGGGCCGCGCGCTCCGCCGTGCGACGGCCGCGACTCACCACGAACTCGGCCGTGACGTCGTCGAGGTCCTGGCCCTCGTACATGATCTCGATCTGCGCGAGCTCCTCGGCGGCCTCCTTGGCCCGGTCCGTCACGGAGCGCAGGTCGAGCCGCTCGCTCGCGAGCCGGCGGGGCGCCTCGCTGTTCGTGAAGAGCGCCAGCTTCGCCTCGGCCATGTCGACCTCGGCAGCCGCGTGGCGGAGGCGCACGGCCTGCTGCGCCTCGTAGCTGTCGGTCTCCATCTTCTGGAGCGACAGGCGCGCCTTGGCCATCGCGATCTTGTGCGCGAGCTCTTCCTTCTTCTCCTGCTTCTCTTTCGCCTTCTCGGCCTCGGCGTCTTCGTCCTTGCCCCCTTCATCATCGGAAGGCGCCACCGCGGGCGAGCGGTCGACGGTCTCGTGAGTCTCCGTCGAGGCGCAGGCGAACGAGAACAGGGCGAGCGAGAGGGCGAGAGGCGTGAGCTTGACCATGGGCGGGGCGTTTCCTTGGGGACCGGTTGGAGTGCGCCACGGTAGAGCGAACCGCACGAGGACCGCAAGGACTCGCGGCCGATCCGGCGCGAGCCCTCCGCCCGCGCTCGGCGCGGGCCCTACTCGGAGCCGGCAGGCAGCGCGCGGGCCGCTCGCTCCAGCTCGATCAGCTTGCCCGCCGAGAAGCCCCGGTCGTGGAACCAGCGGACCATCCCTGACTCGTCCACGAGGAGCACGCGGATGTTGCGCGGCCGCTCGTTGCCCGTGAACCGCACCAGCTCCCCCGCATCACCCCCGTACACGGTGACCACCGAGCCCCAGTCTTCCGAGGGGATCCCCGAACGCATGCCCGAGTCGATCGTGCCCGCGAGCACGGTCGGGAAGAGCCCGGGGATGGTGGGCACCTCGAGAATCCCGACGCCTTCGAGCTCGCCCTGGAGCAGGCCGTACAGCCAGCGATCCGCGTCGAACTGCGCCTCCTGGACGAAGCCGAGCAGCAGCACGGTCGCTCTCTCCAGATCGTCCGGGAGCCGCACGACCTCGCCCGCGAGGGACGTCCCTCGCACCGCCGGGAAGCTCTCGCCGAGCGGGTCCCGGTTCGGGACGGCGGAGCGGCACCCGCCGAGCTGAGTCAGCCCGAAGGCCACGGTCGCGAGGAAAACGAGGAGCAGGGTTCGGCGGCCGGAGGAGAGCATGCTCGATCCTTCGCTCGAGCCTCTCGCCGGATGCAGCTTTCCGCGATCCTCGCCGACCGGCTCCGGACACGAGAGTGGCGCGAGCCCCGCAGAGCCCGCGCCTTCGCCGGAGGTTGCCGCACGGAGCGCGCCCTACTTGCCCTTGCCCGGAAGCGGGACCAAGGCCCCCACGCGCCGCCGGTAGGCCCGATACCCCTCGCCGTGCAGCTCGACGAGCGTGCGCTCCTCGATCAGGACGCCGGCCACGATGTAGCTGGTGAAACCGAGGGCCAGCACGAGCCGGTCCAGCGTCATGTTCGGTTGGGCCCAGAGGCCGAGGAGGATGCCGGTCATGAGCGGGTGGCGATCGAAGCGGTACATCAGTCGCGAGACCATCGGCAGGTCCCGCTGCTCTCCGCCGCGGAAGTTGCGCCAGACCTGCTTGAGGCCGAACAGTTCGAAGTGGTCGATCGCGAAGGAAGCGGCCACCATGTAGACCCACCCCAGCGCGCCGACGCCGCGCACGATCCCGGCCAGGGTCGCGTTCTCGACGCTCCAGATCGTCGAGGTCATGGGCTGCCAGAGCCACATGGTCAGGGCCATGATCCCGCCCGCCAGCACGACGAAGGTCGAACGCTCGGCGGCGGGGTGGATGGTCTTCGTCCAGCGCTGCTTGAACGCCGGGCGCGCCATGATCGCGTGCTGCACGCCGAACAGCAGGATGAAGGCCAGGTTGAAAGCGATGGCCGCGCTCGTCGACTCGAAGCTCACGGG
>Ga0070727_10004340_pt1 | contig 12188 bp, 15 predicted proteins | sample tdAd472_FD_66722 | JGI IMG/M metagenome (GOLD analysis project Ga0070727, IMG submission 66722) | Marine sediment microbial communities from the Atlantic coast under amendment with organic carbon and nitrate - tdAd47.2 | ecosystem: Environmental > Aquatic > Marine > Coastal > Sediment | place... | reverse complement strand
CGTCGGTCCCTCGCCGTCGTGATACCTTCCCTCGATGCTTGGTACACCAGATCGAGAGCGAGCGATTGCACTCCTTGGCGACGGCGCAGATGCCTCGCCACTGCTCGCGACGGCCACGGACCTTCGCAATGAGGGGCATGGCACGACTATCACGTACTCACGCAAGGTGTTCGTTCCGATCACCACGATGTGTCGCGACACCTGTACGTATTGCACATTTGTCAAGCCTCCCGGCAATGGTGGCGAATACCTGACTCCCGACGATGTCAGAGCGATCGTGACGGCCGGAGATGAGATGCACTGCACCGAGGCTCTGCTGACGCTCGGCGACAAGCCGGAGGACAAGTGGCCGCAGGCCGCTGAGTTCCTTGAACGTCAAGGAGCGTCGTCAACAATTGAGTATGTCGCCATGATGTCCGAGGTCATCAGGGAAGAGACAGGGCTCTTCCCTCACGCGAACCCCGGCGTGATGAGTCGTGCAGAGATGGCAAGGCTCCGTCCGACCAATGTTTCGATGGGCATGATGCTTGAGAACATTTCAGACCGGCTCACGGAGCCAGGCATGCCGCACTTCAACTGCCCGGACAAAGTTCCGGCGGTCCGAGTCGCCACTATCAGGGATGCCGGCGACCTGAAGGTGCCTTTCACCAGCGGAATCCTTGTTGGAATCGGGGAGACACCGGCCGAAGTCATCGACAGCCTGTTCGCCCTTGCCGACCTAGCTGCAGAGAGCGGCCACATCCAAGAGGTGATCATCCAGAACTTTCGCGCAAAGGCCGACACGAGAATGAGATTCAGTCCTGAGCCTGCGATCCCATACTTCGTCAGGGTGGTAGCGGCCGCACGGTGGATCCTCGGTCCGGCTGCCAACATTCAGGTTCCGCCGAACCTCACGGATGACTTCTCTGTGTATTTGGATGCAGGAATCAATGACTGGGGAGGCGTGAGTCCCCTCACCATCGACTGGGTGAACCCGGAAGCCCCATGGCCTCACCTGGAAAAGCTGCAGGGCATCACGGAGTCGAGAGGCTTCACGCTCAGACCAAGGCTCCCGGTGTATCCCGAGTACCTCACTGAAGACTGGATCGACCCCTCAATCTTCGATGACGCGGTTTCTGCAGCGACAGACGATGGGTACGCTGCCATTCCCGATATTGAAGGAGCCCGGTGAACACCGTCACCTTCCTCCAGATACGACCGATGTCGTCCGTAAGCGAGATATGGGCTTCCACGCGCCGCCGTGAAGGCAGTCTGGTGGTCGAGGTGCAAAACCCGGTCCCAGAAGATGTCATCGAATCGCAGAAGGGTGGACTCATCCTCGCGAGTGGTGACCCCGAAACCGCAGCGCCGGCCTATGTCGTGGAACCCGACGCCATCAAACAGCTCGTTCGATCAAACACGGCAGGTTGGCGCATCACGATTATCGACACGGGGTCGGAGATGGATGTCCTGAGTGCACTTGCCTTCACCCGTGCCAGGTACCTACGGACGAACCGAAGCTCGATTCCTGAAGCTGTCCGCCTGACATCGCTGCCTTCGGCTGAAGCGTCAGTCTCTGTGTTCGTCGATTCCGTCGAAGACGCGGTGGAGGCGGTGGCCCAGGGTGCAAACGACTTGCTGCTGAGAGACTGGGACACAGAGAGAATCGGTTCGCTTCGAGATGCCCTCGGCGCACAGAGTTTGATTGAGCGGACGGCGTTCCCAGTCGACGTCACATACGACGCCGCAAAGGCTGAACTCGAGGCAGGTGCCTTCAGCGCACATCTGAACCAGATCGACAGCTCAGGGAGGGCTCGCCCACGGATGGAGTGGGCTCCTGGCAAGGACATGGAGGTACCTCCTCCAGCGACGCGGATATCGGCAGCGTGGAGCGACGAAGGTTGGCTGCAAGGCCGTTCCGCGACATATGAGGATGCATCGCCACCTATCCGGGCGATTCTCGATGCAGCTCTTGGGGGTACGCCCCCAGCCACAGCCGATGTCGAATTGCTGTTCAGTGCGCATGGTGCCGATGTTGAAGCAATCGCAGACGCAGCCGACATTCTGAGACGCCAGATCGTCGGAGACGACGTGAGCTTCGTCGTCAATCGGAACATCAACTACACGAACCAGTGCTATTTCAAGTGTGGCTTCTGTGCGTTCTCAAAAGGACCCCGATCGCTCGACCTGAGAGGTGAGCCATATCTGATGTCGATAGAGGATGTCGTCGAACGATCCGCTGAAGCCTGGGACGCTGGGGCGACGGAGGTGTGTCTACAAGGCGGCATTCATCCCGACTTCACCGGTCAGTTCTACGTCGACCTCGTCATGGCAATCAAGGACAGGCTCCCTGAGATGCACATCCACGGATATACCCCGCTCGAGATCTGGCAGGGGGCAGAAACCGCTGGTGTTTCTGTTCGCGAGTTGTTGCTGTCACTCAAGGACGCCGGACTTGGAACGCTGCCAGGCACGGCTGCGGAGATCCTCGACGACGACGTTCGTGTGACCCTTTGTCCTGACAAGATTCGAACAGCGCAATGGTCCGAAGTCATGTTGACGGCTCACGACATCGGCCTCAGAACAACGTCGACGATGATGTTCGGGCACGTTGATTCGCCTCGGTCGTGGGCGAACCACATCGAGGTGCTCAGGGACATCCAGAGGCGTACAGGTGGCTTCACCGAATTCGTCCCGCTGCCGTTCGTCCACATGGGTTCGCCGATCTGGCTCAGGGGCCATTCGCGGCCTGGGCCGACGTGGGATGAGGTCATCCTTGTCCACGCCGTGGCCAGGGTTGCCTTCCTTGGGTTGATTGACAACATTCAGGCATCGTGGGTCAAGCTCGGATTCGATGGTGCAGCCGCGTTGCTTCGATCGGGTTGCAACGATGTCGGCGGCACACTGATGGACGAATCGATATCGAGGGCAGCCGGGGCCTCGCATGGGACTGGCGTGACGGCCGCCGACTTCCGCGACCTGATTCTGGACCTTGACCGCAACCCTGTGAGACGCAATACGGTGTACCAGCCGATTGAGAGCGGTCTGACTCTTTAGGCCCGCCGACCGCAAACTTCCGTCAACCGGAAACAACCACAGGTGAGCCGGTTGTCGGATGAGTAATCACTGTCACCGTCACCCCATACACCTCGCTCAGGAGCTTCGGTTCGAGCACGCTTGCAGGAGTCCCTGACCTCGCAATCCGGCCTCGATGCAGGAGCACCATCCGTGTCGCATGCTGCGATGCGATGTTCAGGTCATGGCTTGTCGAGACCACGATTTTGTGCGAGGCCGCCTCGTCCCTAGCGGTCCGCATGACAGCGTGGGCATGCCCAAGATCAAGGCTGTCGGTCGGCTCATCGAGAAGAACGACGGGCGCGTTCTGGCAGAGAACACGTGCAATCGATACCCGCCGCTGCTCTCCACCGGAGAGCTCTTCGAACCGGCGGTCAGCGAGATCGGTGACACCAGCCCGCGCCATTGCACCTTCGACGCGATCGCTCGGTTCGGTGACACCGTCGCTGATGTAGGCGCCGAACCCCACCACAGACCTGACGTCGAACCCTGCGATCTTGACATGCTCCTGTTCGAGGAAGGACCGCCGAGCGGCCGCTGTGTCAGGTGGGAGCCCCAGGATCGGGTCTCCATTGATCGACACCGCGCCTGAGACGGGTTCGACATCGCCAGCAATGGCGCGGAGCAAGGTGCTCTTTCCTGACCCATTCGGACCGACCACAGCCACAAGCTCGCCGGCTTCGACGGACAGATCGATTCCATCGAGGGCCACCCTTCCCTTGAGCTGCACCGTCAATTCGGAGACTTCGATCGACGTCATACGGCGAGCCTTCTGGTTGTGATGAGATATACGAGGTAGGCGCCGCCGAGCACTGTTGTTATCAGCCCGATCGGCACCTCGAAGCCTCTGCCTCCGACTCGGCCAATCGTGTCGGCGAGAGCAACGAAGATGGCGCCGGTGAAGGCCGAGGCCGGAATAGCAAGGCGGTGTTGTGGACCGACGGTTGAGAAGGCAACTCGGCCGGCCACGAGTCCGACGAATCCGACGACGCCGATTGCACCTACCGTCGCTCCCACGCCAAGACCGACGAACGCGAGGGCGCCAGCTGACACTCGACCGACATTGAGCCCAACATGGCTCGCTGCGTTGTGACCAAGGCTGAGGACATCAAGCATTCTGGCAAACGGAAACAGCCCTCCGACGGTCACGACAGCGAAGAACCCGACGACCGCGACCACTGTCCAGTTCGCGGCGCCGAGCCCACCGAAGAACCAGAAGGTGACATCCGGAATCCTCGGATCATGGATAGCGATCGACGCGGTGGCAACGAGGGCGGCGAGACCGAGGCCCATCCCGATGCCAACGAGGATGAAACGTGTTGGCTCACCGCCGACACGCCGAGCGAGCCACCATACGGCTTGGGCGCCGACGGCTCCGGCTGCCGCTCCGAGGAGTATCGCGACCGTTGAACCCGACGACGCGTAGCCGATCCAATACCCGGACAGGGCGCCGACGGACGCTGCAGCCGAGAGCCCGACGAGTTGGCTATCAGCGAGGGGGTTCCTCAGGGCGCCTTGGAGGACGGTGCCAGCAACCCCGAGTATCGCGCCAGCGAGGAGGGCTACGAGCACGCGTGGCATCCGAATTCCCCACACAATCGCATCTGCTTGCGCTGATGTGTCGAGATCTCCGGGTAGCAGGTGGTCCAGCATCACCTCGAGTGCTGTCGCGAACGACACGGTGGTCGATCCGACGGAGACCCCAAGAACGACAGCAGCGATGGTGAAGAGGCCTCCGACGATGAGGATCGAGGGCAGTGAATGCCGAGTAATCATGGCGTCGAAAGCTCAGGGTGCAGATCGAGGACAAGTTGCATGAGTGCTTCGCCGGTGCGGGGTCCCATGCCAAGCATCAGGGCCTCGTCGTAGTGCAAAACGGACTGTGTTCGGCCTGCCGGTGTGCCGCTTACGCCCGGCAGCGAGAGGAAACTGTCGAGACCGCCGATGATCTCGAAACCCTCCGTTGGGGTAAGCAGCACATCAGGAGCGGCGGCAACCAGGGACTCGGCGCTGAGGGGTACGGCGAAGGTCACACCCACTTCACCGAGGGCGTCGATGCCAGACGCTGCCTCTATGAGGAAATGTGTTGGCATGCCGTTCCCAAACATCAGCAAGGTTTCAGGGCCGCGCACATAGACATATCCAACACGTGGCGCCGCGGTCGCACCCGAGGCCACGACGAGGGCTTGGTCGATGTCCGCCTGCACAGCGGCGGCGAGCGCAAGACCTTCCTCCTCGACCCCGAGGATTCCTGCGACGGTCCCGATCTTTCGAATCACTCCGGGCAACGTCACCTGGAGGTCGAGGATGACGACAGGGATTCCTGCAGCTCGGATCTGATCGATTGAGGACTGCGGTTCTATCTGAGTGTCGCCGATGACCAAGGTTGGTGCGAGAGCGATGACCTCCTCTGCGACCAACCTTCGACCAAGGCCGACAGATGGCAGCCCGACCGCTGCCTCCGGGTACGTGGTCGTGAGATCGATGCCCACAACCCGGTCACCCGCCCCGAGCGCGAAGATGGTCTCGGTGAGGTCTCCGTTGAGGGCGACGATCCGGGATGTGTCAGATATGTCGCTCTGCACGCCGTCGATCCCCACGAAGGTGCTCGAAGGCGTCGCCGACGTTGTCACGGGTGTGTCGGGATTCGCGGCCGAGCATGCCGCCAGAAGAACCGCAGCTGTGACGAGTGTGAACGCAGTCCTGAACGCCATAGCGCCACGGTATTGCCTCGGTCTTCCGACTGCATGTCGGGTTCGATCAACCGATGGAAGGTTTGTGGCCGTCTCCGGTGTGCTTCCTCGGTACCCTTGACACATGCCGACGAGACAAACGACGAACGATCTGCGCGACGCGATGTTTGATGCCGCACGTGACCTCATCGCCAAGGTCGGATACTCCGAGATGTCCCACGCTGATATCACGGCCGCCGTCGGGATTGGGCGCACCACGTTCTACGAGCACTTTTCGTCGAAAGAGGACCTTCTCATTCAACTCGTCCGCCGCGATCTCCCAGGAACGACCGAAGACATCCTTTCTGCCGTCGATCCGTCTCTGGCGCCGGATGAACGCCTAGGCCAGTTGGCGGCGAAGATGGTCGAATTCGTGGGAACCGATCACATGGGCCTGATCCTCCACACCGAGGTGCCGCGTCTGAGCCCAGAGGCACAGCGCGGCATCGCTGAAGCCCACGAAGGCCTCGCATCCGAGTTTGCGAGCGTCTATCGAGCCGGCGTCATGCAAGGCATCTTCACCGAATACCCACCAAGACTCGCCGGGCGGATGATCGAGCAGATCATCATGACGGGAGGCAAGGTCGTGATGGATTCGAAGAATCCGACCAATCAGGTTGGCGAAATCGCTTCAGACACGGCTCGCCTCCTGGTCGATGCCTTCCGTGTGCGGCGGTAGCCGTGCGCATCAATCTGGTCACCCTGTTTCCTGAGTTTTTCGACTCGCCTCTCTCGGTCTCACTTGTCGGCAAGGCGATTGATGAAGGATCGCTCTCGGTGGAACTCCACAATCCTCGCGACAACGCAACCGGCGTTCACAGGCAGGTCGATGACGCTCCATACGGCGGTGGCGCTGGCATGGTCATGATGCCCGAGCCGCTTGCTCTCACGCTCGATGGGCTCTCTGACACCCACCGCATCCTGCTGACCCCTGCTGGTGCGCCTCTGGCACAAGACGACCTTGACCGGTTCGCTTCGATGGAAGAGATCACGTTGGTGTGCGGCCGGTACGAAGGGATTGACGAACGGATCGTTGAGCACATGATTGACGAGGAGGTTTCCCTTGGTGACTTCGTATTGCTCGGCGGCGAGGTCGCAGCAGCGACGATTATCGAGGGCATCGCCCGCCTGCTCCCAGGCGTTGTCGGGAATCCAGAGTCGACCGTGACCGAGTCGTTCAGGGACGATGGCATGCTTGAGGAACCCCAATACACCCGTCCGTCTGAGTTTCGCGGGTGGAGCGTTCCGGATGTGCTTCTCAGCGGAGATCACGCTCGAATCGCAGCATGGCGTGCCGATGAGCGCCTCGAGCGAACGCGCAAACGCAGACCGGACCTCGTTGACGAGTAGGGCGATACGAACGTTGGTCGTATAGAATTGCCGCCCTACACCTCACCCTTTCATTTCGGAGGATCCCGTGAACACGATCGGACAGATCGAAGAGGCGCAGCTGCGCGACGACATCCCGGATTTCGGTCCAGGCGACACTGTGCGCGTCGACGTTCGAGTCATCGAAGGTGGCCGCGAGCGAGTCCAGGCGTTCGAGGGCGTTGTCATCGCACGCAAGGGCGGCACCGGTGCACGTTCGACATTTACGGTTCGCAAGCTGAGCTTTGGTGTCGGAGTAGAGCGCATATTTCCCGTTCACTCACCGATCTTGCACAGCATCACCGTTCTGCGTCGTGGCGACGTCAGGCGGGCCAAGCTGTATTACCTCCGTGATCGTGTTGGCAAGGCCACACGCATCAAGGAGAAGCGCGACTAGCGCACGCTGATGCAAACCTCGGTCGCCGCGCTCGCAGATCGGCACCGGGTATTCGCCGAACTGTTCGAACGCAACGGTGACCCACCGAACTGGCGGAGACCACCGACCTTCGAAACACTGACCCGGCTGATTCTCGAGCAACAGGTGTCACTTGCGTCCGCCAACGCTGCCTACAACCGGCTCGAAGCCAGGCTTGGCCACGTTGAGCCTGCCGCATTTCTGCCTCTCAGCGACCCGGAACTCAAGACCATCGGGTTCTCACGCCAGAAGGCCGGCTATGTCCGTGGCATCGCCGATCGCCTCCTCGATGGAAGTCTGGTTCTCCAAGACATCGTTGCGATGTCCCCGGAACAGGCGACAGAGGCCCTTATCGACATCCGCGGCATTGGAGTGTGGACGGCGGCTTGCTTCGTTCTCTTCGTCAACGGAGCGCCAGATGTTTGGCCAAGCGGTGATAGGGCGTTGTACGTCTCGATGACCAATGTGCTCGGCCTTGGAGAGGTTCCCTCGCGGGATGTATGCGACGAGACCGCCTCTGCTTGGTCACCACACCGGTCCACCGCGGCTCGAATGCTATGGCACGACTACCTGGGCGGTCGGTCGTGGGTTCCGACTGACCGGGCTGGGTTTTCCGACGGCGTGGGTATGGTTCCGCTGTGAATCCCCGAAACCCGGATGCCGACGGTGTCCTTGAGCCAACCGACGACACCGCGTGGGATGTCTCCATTTTTCGAGCTGATGATCCAGTCGAAGGCGATGCCGCTGAGCAAGCGGAATTACTGCCAGCCGGCGACGATGGTTTTGAGGACGAAACTGGGGAGATCGTGATAGCGGTCGCTCCGATTGACGATAAGCACAGCAAGAAGTCGATTCCGTTCTGGCTAGAACTGCCACTCCTCATCGGGATAGCGCTCGTCGTTGCGGTCATCATCAAAACATTCTTCTTCCAGGCCTTCTACATCCCGTCAGGATCGATGAAAGAGACGCTCCAAATCGAGGACCGGGTGCTGGTCAACAAGATTGCCTATGACGGGGACAGCTTGGTGCTTGGGGATGTCATCGTGTTCGACGACCCGAGAGCTGGCTTCGAGGCGCCGTCGGAGAACATGCTCTCGAGTGCGGTCCGCAACGTCGCGGAATCGATTGGCCTTGCAACGCCGCAGTCTGAGTTCATCAAACGCATTGTTGGGGTCGCTGGGGACGAGGTTGAGCTCGTCGAGAACCAACTGTTTGTCAATGGCGAGGCGATCGATGAGCCATATCTTGCTGAGGATGCGCAGCCGCCTTCGTCGTGCGGGGATGCAGATTATGGACCGATGACCGTCCCAGAAGACCACGTGATGGTGATGGGCGACAATCGGTGCCACTCAAGCGATGGCCGGTCGTTTGGGCCCATCCCGACCGACGACATCGTCGGGAAGGCCTTTGTCATCATTTGGCCTCCGAGCCGCTGGTCCGGTCTGTAGGTCAGAAGCGGCTCCTACGCTGGGTGAATGAGCGAAGAGGACCTCGAGCGGTACGAATCCGACGTCGAATTGAAGATCTACCGCGAGTACCGCGATGTGCTCCCCATGTTCACCTATGTCGTTGAGACGGAGCGCCGGTTTTACCTCGCGAACAAGGTAGATGTGCAAACTCTGAGCGCGTCGGGGACCGCCTACTTCGAGATCACACTCGAGGACGCATGGGTCTGGGATATGTACCGTCCAGCACGGTTTGTCAACAGCGTGCGAGTTATGACCTTCAGGGACGTCAACATCGAAGAGATTGGTACCCGCGAAGGGGCCTAGCCACTTCGCATTAGTTCCGGTACGGTCGAATCGTGACACGACCTACCAGTGGTTCGTCTGGCATCGTTGGTGAGCAGGTCGCCGCCAGATTCATCGAACGCAAAGGAGCGACGGTACGTGCACGCCGCGTCCGAGCCGACGGCGGTGAGATCGATCTTGTCGTGAGCGATGCTTCAACTGTCGCTGCCGTGGAGGTCAAAACGACGACAGACGGGTCCGACCCTTTGAACGCGATAGACGATCGTAAGGTGGCCCTCCTCGGCCGCACGAGCGCCTCCCTCGACACACCTGTCGCACGACTCGATGTCGTTTCTGTGCGCGCTACACGAGACGGTGTGGTGCTTCGATGGCTCAAAGGAATCGACTAGCGATGATGTCCTTGGCGGCGACGCTCCTTGAACCAGCAGCCTCGGTGCCAATGGCGTCTGAGATCGGGGGCATCCTGTGGAACCACAACCAGATGACCGACGCCTGTCTCGATGAGCGACTGGCAGCCAGGGCATACATAGGTCTTTCGAGCTTGGTACGGCTGAATCGGCTGGACGATCTCATCCTCGAACTCCCCGAATTGGTCTGCGCCTTCGATTACGGTCGCGCCGAACTCGGGTGGGGGTCCTTGTTGCATGCACCGATGGTACGACGGAAGCAGCGAGAGTTGAGGGATACGGTCACGATGGGTTGAGGGGAGTATTGTGCAGCCGATGACGGGTTTTGTGACGACAGAAGATCGCGCTCGCGTGCGGTGGCTCACCATGTCGAATCCGGGGCGGATGAACGCGGTGCCGCCGGACGGGTGGGACGAACTGGCTGATGCCTTTGCGGCGTTTGGGCGTTCCGAGGCGCGGGTCCTCGTCGTCACCGGGGCTGGGGGAGACTTCTGCTCGGGGGCCGACATGAACAAGGACGTGAGCGGCGTTCCGAGCGCCGCCGACAATGCGGCACGGATGCGCAAGACCAACCGTGCAGCTCTCGCCCTCCACCGATTGGCCAAGCCAACGATTGCCCGTATCGACGGTGTCGCCGTCGGTGCTGGAATGAATCTCGCCATCGGCTGCGATGTAGCAATTGCCTCTGACAGCGCTCGATTTGCAGAGATATTTGCCAAGCGTGGTTTGACGCTCGATTTCGGGGGCACGTGGCTCCTGCCTCGCTTGGTCGGTCTTGCGCGGGCGAAAGAACTCGCGTTGACCGGTCGAGTATTCGGGGCACAGGAGGCCGTGAAGATCGGACTGGTGTCTGAGTCAGTCCCAGCTGATGTCTTGGATGAGCGCGTCACCGCCGTTGCGGAATCTCTTGCTGATGGTGCACCTCTCGCCCAGTCAATGATCAAGAGGGCGCTGGACCGGTCGTCATCGATGACATTCGAACAGTCGCTGTCCTTTGAGGAGCAGGGGCAAGCGATTCTGTTGGCTTCCGAGGATCTCGCCGAGGGTTCAGCGGCATTCGTAGCGAAGCGCCAACCAGACTTCAAGGGCCGCTGATACCGCGATCTCCCTCACCAGATTCGTTCTGGTCAGCAACGGTTTCATCCTCGATGCCGTGTTCAATCACATGCTCGACCGATGGCTGGTAGATCTCCTCGATCAAACCGAGTGATGTCGGCGGTGGACGGGTTGGGTTGCGATACCAGACCCAACCCTTGCGGTTCATCCAGGTAAGGAGAAAGTGCACAGCCAACCCTGCCAAGGCGAGGGTGACAACGATGCCGAGGATCACGATTACAGGGTTCATGGGAGGAGTGTCGCAGAAGTTCGACAACCCGGAATCCAGAGCGCCAGTGCCGGACCCGCGGTCGGGCCAACCAGATCTCTTGATGGACGGGCTCATGGCCCTGACACCTCAGGGAGCGTGCCCTCGTGATTCTGTCGGCGCGGTCCCATACGTTGGAGGGATGAACAACCATGTCACATCGAGCGCACTGGTCGGGGTCGTTCCTCAACCCGTTCGCGTTGAAACTTCACTGAGTGGAGGCCGCGGACAATTCATCATCGTTGGTCTCCCTGACGCAGCCGTTCGTGAGTCGCGCGAAAGAGTACGGTCCGCCCTCAAGCGATCCGGATTTCGGTTTCCCACGGGCAGAGTGGTCGTCAGTCTTTCGCCAGCCGACCTCCCAAAGTCAGGGGCGCTGTTCGATCTCCCGATTGCGTTGAGCATCGTGCAGGCGACGGATGGGCTAGGTGACCAGCCAACGTCGTTCGTCGCTTCCGGTGAGCTCTCACTCAGCGGTGACCTCAAACGAACATCGGACTCGATCGTGGCTGCCTGCGTGGCACGCGATTGTGATGCGATCGCATTGGTTCCGTCGGGCTCCACGGTCCCTACGGCCCTCAGCGGGCACGCTGTTGCTGTCTCAGACCTTCGACAGGCCGTCAACGTGATCCGAGGAACAGAGGCAGGCCATGCGCTTTCGGCAGTAGCTGACAGCCGGCCGTCAGGTCTCGACATGGAACACGTCAAAGGTCAGTCACGGGCTCGGCGGGCCCTGGAGATCGCGGCGGCCGGTGGTCACCACATGCTCATGGTCGGACCACCGGGTGCAGGCAAATCGATGTTGGCTTCGACACTCCCGACGTTGCTCCCGAGGCTCGATGATCGAGAGTCGACCGAGGTTGCTCTCGTTCGGGCTGCACGTGGCGCTGCAACTGGGGCTAGGAGCTTTCCCCCTTTCCGCGCTCCTCACCACTCAATCACGATGGCTGCGCTCGTTGGCGGAGGTAGCGGAATGCCAACACCTGGTGAGATCACGCTTGCACACCATGGCGTCCTGTTTCTCGATGAGCTCGGGGAGTTCCCTCCTACGGTCCTCGATGCATTGCGTCAGCCGATGGAGTCTGGATTCGTTGTCGT
>Ga0070727_10004337_pt1 | contig 12191 bp, 10 predicted proteins | sample tdAd472_FD_66722 | JGI IMG/M metagenome (GOLD analysis project Ga0070727, IMG submission 66722) | Marine sediment microbial communities from the Atlantic coast under amendment with organic carbon and nitrate - tdAd47.2 | ecosystem: Environmental > Aquatic > Marine > Coastal > Sediment | place... | reverse complement strand
CCGTTGAAAAAGACGGCTGCATCCGTGCCGGCACCACGACCGATGACCTAGCCGGCCTCAAGCCAGCTTTTGACCAGAAAGGTTCGGTCACCGCAGGCACATCTTCGCCGCTGACTGATGGCGCGTCCGCCACCCTGATCTGCACCGAAGAATATGCCGAGAAAAACGGCATTGAGCCCCTAGCCCGTATCAGAGGCATTGCGGTTTCCGGCTGTAAGCCTGAAATCATGGGCATTGGTCCCGTCGCATCGAGCACCAAGGCTTTGGAACGCGCGGGCCTGACCGCTGCCGACATGGACGTGGTGGAGCTCAACGAAGCTTTTGCTGCCCAAGCCCTGCCTTGCATGAAGGATCTTGGTATTCCAGCCGAGAAGGTTAACCTCGATGGCGGCGCTATTGCCCTGGGTCATCCACTGGGAGCCACGGGTGCTCGGATCACCGGCAAGGCTGCATCTGTGTTGAAGCGCGAAGGCGGCAAGTACGCTCTCGCCAGCCAGTGCATTGGTGGTGGTCAGGGTATCGCTACCGTGATGGAGGCCATCTAATCATGACTGAGATCAACAAGGTCGCCGTTATCGGCGCCGGTGTCATGGGCGCGGGGATCGCCGCTCATGTCGCCAACGCAGGCGTCCCCGTGGTGTTGCTCGACATCGTTCCTGACGGAGCCGAGAACCGCAACGTGGTCGCTGAAGGGGCTGTCAAGAAACTGCTGAAAGGCAAACCCGCCGCCTTCATGAGCAAGCGCAACGCCAAGCTGGTCACCACCGGCAACATCGAAGACAACATGGACCTGCTCGCCGATTGCGACTGGATCATCGAAGTTGTCCTTGAGCGCTTGGACATTAAGCAAGACCTCTACAAAAAGATCGAGGCTGTTCGCAAGAAAGGCTCCATCGTTTCGTCCAACACATCGACCATCCCGCTACACAATCTGATCGATGGTCAAAGCGACGCATTCGCCAATGACTTCCTGATCACCCACTTCTTCAACCCACCGCGCTACATGCGCCTGTTGGAGATTGTCTCGGGCCCCAAGACTCGCAAGGACGCCACCGATTTGATCAACGATTTTGGCGACAAGCGGCTCGGCAAGTGCATGGTCACCTGCAAAGACACCCCGGGCTTCATCGCCAACCGTATCGGCACCCTCTGGATGGCCTCGGCCACCCGCTTTGCCGTCGAGATGGGCCTGACGGTTGAAGAAACCGACGCCATTGCTGGCAAGCCCTGTGGCTTCCCCAAAACCGGCATCTTCGGCTTGATGGACTTGGTCGGCATCGACTTGGGCCCCCATGTGGCAGCCTCCATGCTTGCCACTCTGCCCGAAAAAGACATGTACCGGGACGTCTATATGGAGTCCAAGCTGATCACCAAGATGATCGCTGATGGCTACACCGGTCGTAAGGGCAAGGGTGGCTTCTACCGGATCAACAGAGAAGGCGGCAAGAAGGTCAAGGAATCCATCGACCTCAACACCGGCGAATACGCCAAAACCACTCGCGCTCAACTAGCCTCAGTCAAGGCCGGTCGCAAGGGTCTGCGCGCTGTTGTTGAGTTTGACGACAAGGGCGGCAAGTACGTCCGCAAAATGCTCGCTCATACCCTTTCCTACGCGGCCTCTCTGGTTCCTGAAATTGCCGATCATATCCACGAAGTCGATGACGCCATGAAAACAGGCTATGCCTGGAAATGGGGTCCGTTCGAAATGATCGATAAGCTGGGTGCTAAATGGTTTGCCGACATGCTGGCTAAAGATGGCTTCGATGTTCCCGAACTGCTGACCAAGGTCGGCGACGGCTCCTTCTATCGAGTCGAAAACGGCACGCTGGAATACTTCGATACGAGCGGCACCTATAAGGCTGTTCCCCGGCCTGAAGGCGTGTTGCTTCTGTCCGATATCAAACGTGGTTCCGAGCCGGTTGCCAAAAACGGTTCTGCCAGCCTTTGGGACATCGGCGATGGCGCTCTCTGCCTTGAGTTCCACACCAAAATGAACTCTTTGGACGAAGGCATCTTCAAGCAGATCAAGAAGGCCGACAAGCTGATCACTAAGGGCGATTACAAAGCTCTGGTCATCCATAATGAAGGCGAGAACTTCTCGGTCGGCGCCAACATTGGCCTCGCCCTGTTCGCCTCCAACGTGGGTCTTTGGCCGGTCATTGAAAGCTCGATTGCGGACGGCCAAAACACCTTTAAGGGCCTCAAGTACGCCCCCTATCCTGTCGTCGGTGCTCCGGCTGGCATGGCTCTGGGCGGCGGCTGTGAGATCTTGCTCCATTCGGACTGGATTCAGGCCCATGCTGAAACCTACATCGGCTTGGTCGAAGTGGGTGTGGGTGTTGTCCCAGGCTGGGGCGGTTGCAAAGAGATGATGCAGCGCTGGCTGACCAACAAACGCCGTCCAGGCGGTGCTATGCCGGCTGTCGCAAAGGTCTTTGAGATGGTCTCCACAGCCCATGTTGCCACTTCGGCGGCAGAAGGCCAGGAAGCACTGTTCCTTAAACCTGATGCAAGCGGCGTCACCATGAACCGCGACCGGTTGCTGGCGGATGCTAAAGCCAAGGCTCTCGAATTGGTCGATGGCTACGAAGCGCCAGAACCCATCGAGTTCGTATTGCCTGGACCGGGCGGCAAAGCTGCGCTCGACATGGCAGTAAGCGGCTTCCACAAGGCGGGCAAAGCCCTCGATCACGACGTTGTTGTTTCCGGTGCGCTGGCAGGCGTTTTGACCGGCGGCGGCACGGACATGACCGAAGTGCTTACCGAAGACGACATGCTCACACTAGAGCGCGATGCCTTCATTGGCCTGCTTAAAACCGAACCAACCCTTGACCGGATCGAGCATATGCTCACCACCGGCAAGCCATTGCGCAACTAGAGACACGAGGAGATAAACCCATGGCTAACTACAAAGCGCCTGTGCGCGATATGCAGTTCGTCCACTACGAACTCCTCGACGGAGACAAGCTCACCGAGCTGCCCGGCTACGAGGAAGCGACTGAAGATCTGGTCCATGCCGTCCTTGAAGAAGCGGGCAAGGTTGCCGAAGGTGTTCTGCACCCGATCAACCGGTCCGGCGACGAAGAAGGCTGCACCTTTGAAAACGGCGTGGTACGCACCCCGACCGGCTTTAAAGAGGCTTACGACACCTTCATCGAAGGGGGCTGGACCACGCTGACTTGCGACCCCGAGTACGGCGGCCAAGGCCTGCCCCATTCGGTTGGTATTCTGGTTTCAGAAATGCTCTCTTCGGCCAACCAGGCTTTTGCCATGTATCCAGGTCTTTCCCACGGCGCCTATAACGCCCTGGAAGCCCATGGATCGGACGAGCTGAAAAACCTCTACTTGCCGAAGCTGACCGAAGGCGCCTGGTCGGGCACCATGTGTCTCACCGAGCCGCAATGCGGCACCGACTTGGGGCTCGTGCGGACCAAGGCCGATCCTCAGGATGACGGCTCATACAAACTGACCGGCACCAAGATTTTCATCTCGGCTGGCGATCATGACCTGACGGAGAATATTCTCCACCTGGTACTGGCACGTTTGCCTGATGCACCAGAAGGCATTAAGGGCATCAGCCTGTTTGTTGTGCCTAAGTATCTGCCCACGGAAGACGGCGGCGTCGGCCCTGCCAATGGCGTCACCTGCGGCTCTATCGAACACAAGATGGGCATCAACGCCAACTCGACCTGCGTGATCAACTTCGACGATGCCACTGGCTGGCTGGTCGGCGTGCCGCACAAAGGAATGCGCGCCATGTTTACTTTCATGAACACGGCTCGTTTGGGCGTTGGCCTGCAAGGTCTCGCACAAGGCGAAGCGGCCTATCAGGGCGCATTGGAATATGCCCGCGAGCGTATCCAAGGCCGCTCACTGACGGGTGCCAAAGAGAAAGACAAGAAGGCCGATAGCATTCTGGTCCATCCCGACGTTCGCCGGATGCTCTTGACCATGAAGGCCTACACCGAAGGCGCTCGGGCTATGACCGGCTGGATCGCTCAAGAGATCGATTACGCCGAGAAAAGCCCAGACCCACAGCGGGCCAAAGAAGCCGATGATCTGGCAAGCTTGCTGACCCCGATCATCAAGGCCTTCCAGACCGACAATGGCTATGAGTCGGCCAACATGGGCGTCCAGATATTTGGCGGGCATGGTTACATCCGTGAACACGGCATGGAGCAGATGATCCGTGATTGTCGTATTGCCCAGATCTATGAAGGTACCAACGGCATCCAGGCGCTTGATCTTGTCGGTCGTAAGATGCCCACGGGCATGGGTCGACTGCTGCGTCGCTTCTTCCACCCGGTCCAAGACTTCATTGCGGCCGAAATGGAAAACGACGAGATGGGCGAGTTCATCATGCCCTTGGCTAAGAACTTCGGTCGCCTCCAGCAGGTCACTGCTTGGCTGGCCGAACAAGGCATGAAGAACCCTGATGAAGCCGGTGCCGCCAGTGTTGAATATCTGCGGATGTTCGGCCTGGTCTCCATGGGCTACATGTGGGCTCGCATGGCCAAGATCGGCATGGAGAAGCAAGACGGCGACGACGGCACCTTCTACAAGTCGAAGGTCAAGACCGCCCGCTTCTACATGACCCGACTGCTGCCTCAGTGCGGTGGCCTGATGTCGTCGATCATGGCTGGCTCTGAGCCCATCATGGACTTTGAAGACGAACTGTTCGGGTAGGCCTTCGCTTACTTGAAACCCTAACTGCGTCATGGCCGGGCTCGACCCGGCCATCCACGTCTTTAGACCGATAGAAATAGGTTAAGTCGTGGATACCCGGATCAGGTCCGGGCATGACGGTAGGGAAAAGGAAGAAGCAAACCATGCACCTGATCTTCCGAATGGCGAAGACGGTCCTAAAGGCGAAATACGGCAAGAAGCTTGAACCACTTGATGAGTCGGTTCTTCAGGTCCGCTGCTGGGTCAACGACTTAGACGCCAATCTGCACATGACCAACGGGCGCTACCTGACCGTCATGGACCTGGGCAAGTTTGACCTTTGGGTCCGCGCCGGGCTGGTCAAAGACTTGATGGCCAAACGTAATTGGCGTCCCGTTCTGGGGGCGGCCAATATTCATTTCAAAGCGCCGGTCCACCTGTTTGAAATCTGCACCCTGCGGACCCGGATTGCAGGATGGGACGATAAATGGTTCTACCTTGAGCACCGCCTGGAAGTCCGAGGCAAGGTCGCCGCCATGAGCGTCCAGAAGGGCCTTTTCCGCGAACCGGGCCGCTCGGTCCCCACCACCGAATTGCTCTCAGCCATTGGGGCGGAACCAGACTCACTAGAACTCCCGGCTTACATTTCAGCCTGGCTTGGCTCTGAAGACGCTTTCGATGAGGCCATGGCCGCGGCAGAGCAAGAGACTATCTAAAAAAAACCTTCGCATTTATGCGCATTCATTGGCTTTTCTTGGCATTTTCTGGGGCTCTTCGAGCGGGCTAGGCGAAACAATCTGCTTGCGACCGATGCTACGATCAACCCCGGCCACCCGCGCCTGCATGGTGACAATCCGGGCTGCCACCGACCATTCGCCGCTGTTGACCGCACGGCGATACAGTCCCTCGAGTTTGGCGAGTATATCCTCGGTGCTTTTGCAGTATTGATCGGCCACCTCTTTACGAAGCTCAGTAATTCGCGCAGCAACGTTGGGGCGGTCCAGCAAACGACTGGCCTGCCCCGCAGCAGAACTCCGTTCGTAGCCCGCATCAATGGCGGCCGCCGTCCCAGACATCCCAGATACATAATTGCGGCAAAAGGCCTCCTGCCGCCCATTCAAATCGGACATAAAACCTCCTTATTGAGACATTAAAGGCTTTTTATCCTATTTTGTTTCGTTTGTCAAGGCCATCCACGACTTAAATAGCGACGTCGCCTGACACAACACCTTCGCGGGCACGACGAGTTGGATTGTGAGCACGACGGGCGGAAGTGATTTGCCAATCTCTTTTCCTCCGCTACCATCACGGCATAACAAACGGCAAGGGGTGGGTATTCAGATGGATTTTAAAGAGTTGATGACCAAATTGGCAGCTTCTGCAGCGGCAGGAGATGGCGCGGAGGTGGCGTCTTGTTTTTGTGAGGATGGGGTTTATCACGATGTCTATTACGGCGCCTTTGAAGGCCACGAAAAAATTATCGACATGATTGAGAACTGGTTCCACCGCGATGCCGAAGACTTCATTTGGGACATCCACGAAGCAGCAAGCGATGGGAGCGTCGGGTTTGCGCGCTATGTATTTAGCTACAAAAGCAAGCTGCCAGAAGCCAAGGGAGGCCGCGCAGGGTTCGAGGGCGTGAGCTTTGTTCACCTAGAAAACGGCTTGATTAAGAGCTATAGCGAGATCGCCAATATCGGGCCTGGCCTGATTGACCTTGGCTTTGCTCCAGACCGTGTTTGTAAAATCCTCAAGAAATTCGGCGATCCGGTTTGGCAGCGTGAAGAATCTAAGGCACACATGAAAACCTAGGGTTGATACGCACAGCACCACACTTCTGATATTTAGCGTGCTGGGAATGTAGATTAATGCTGTATTGTGGTGATAGCTTAGCAATTGAAGCGGCTTCAAAGTGGGGGCAATTTTATGGTCAGCGACTATCTTAAACACACACATTCGCTTGAAGAGCTAGATGATCTTTTTGAACGAGATCGTCTTGCTGCGGCAAAAGTTGCGGCAGCCGTCCTCAAACACGAAGTCCAAGTCGCTGTCACCAACATCAGCGAAATCAATCAGGTCGCCAACGCCCGCATCGTAGCTAACAGTCAGGTTGCATCAGCCAAGATGATGACCAATGCAGAAGTTGTTGCCACGCAACTGACCGCAAAAGCCGAGTTGGCGATTCTTGAAATTCGTCAACATACGACCACAGACGGCGCAGCCGAAGAGGCCCAAAGCGGCATGATTTCTGAAATAAGCCGCATTGCCACTGATGACATTTCAGATAGTGCAAAAAAATCCATCAAAGACATTCAGGATGAAGACGCCCAAGCGATTGAGGCATCTGAGGAACGGATATTGGGCGCCAAAAATGCTGCATTAGGCCGCATCAACGAAGTCGTCGAAGCCTGGAATAGGGCTCACGGGACTTAGGCCTTTCACAAGTTTGGCTTTGCCCTATTCATCAAACTGCTTGCCCACAGGCGTGTCCCGACGACCAGGCCCACTGGAAGTTAAAGCCGCCTAAGTGTCCCGTCACATCGACCGCCTCGCCGATGAAGTAAAGGCCCGGCACCGATTGGACCTCCATGGTTTTTGACGAAAGCTCTTTTGTATCCACACCACCAACGGTGACTTCCGCCGTGCGATAGCCCTCAGAGCCATTAGGCGTCATCTGCCAAGCATTGACCTGTTCGCTCAAGCGGCGCAGGGCCTTGTCGGGTGTTTCAGCCAACCGGCCATTGCAATTGGCCCAATCAACCAGTTTATGAGCGAGGCTTTTAGGCAAGAGCTGCGAAAGCACCGTGCGCACATCTTTTTTCGGCTGCTGGTCTTTCGCCTCCTTCAAATGGGCAAATAGGTCCGTGTTGGGCAGCAAGTTGATCGTGATGCTATCGCCCTGCTTCCAAAATGATGAGATTTGGAGGATCACCGGACCACTGATGCCCCGGTGGGTAAACAGCAAGGCCTCGGTGAACGATACCTTGCCAAGCTTAACCGTTGCATCGAGCGATACACCTGCCAGCCCTTCTAACTGGTCGAGCGTTTGATTGTCAAAGGTCAGAGGCACCAAGCCTGGGTGCGGCTCGACAACCTTGAGCCCAAACTCTTTTGCAATGGCATAGCCATAGCCGGTTGAGCCCATTTTAGGGATAGACGGCGAGCCAGAGGCAATCACCAGCGAGGCAGCATCAAAAAAACCTTGGTTGGTGATAACCGAAAAACCCTGATCCGTCTTTGCGACTTTGCTCACCTCGACGCCTGTTTTCAGATCGATCCCCTCGGCTTCCTTGAGCAGCATATCGATAATCTGCTGGGCCGAGCCATCGCAAAACAACTGGCCGTGCTCGCGCTCGTGGTAGGCGATGTTGTGTTTTTCAACGAGGGCGATGAAATCATGCTGGGTGTAGCGTTTGAGGGCTGAAACACAGAAGCGCGGGTTGTCAGAGAGGTAATTGGCGGGCGTGACAAAACGGTTGGTGAAATTAGAGCGCCCACCGCCAGAGATGCGGATTTTCTGGGCCACCTTGGCAGCCTTATCGAGCACCAGCACCCGGCGGCCCCGACGATTGGCCTCAGCCGCACACATAAGCCCGGCCGCCCCGGCACCAACAATCACCACATCATACTTTTCCATCGCCGATGTATAGCCGATGGCCTCTCAGCAGCAAAGGTAGATTAGAGCGAACTTGTGGCTTTAATTATTTATAATTTACTATCTATATGATACACTAAACCCTTGATTTATAGCGCTGAGACCACATCCGTTTCTGGAGAGGTCCATGGAATTGAGCGCCCCTTTGTTGGCCATCGGCCTCCTGCTCGTAGCAGCCCTTATCGCTCTTTTTCTGAAAGTGCGCACCCTTGCTACAGCAAAAGAGGAACTCACGGCTTCCTGCTTGGCATTAGCAGAAGCCGCCGAGGAAGCCCAAGCCAACGAAAAGCACTTCCAAGAACTCACAGAAAACACCTCAGACTGGGTTTGGGAGGTCAATTCAGAAGGTGTTTACACCTATGTCAGCCCCAAGATAATTGATGTTCTTGGATATTCTAGCGACGAGGTTCTCGGCAAATCTCCCTTCGACCTGATGGGCACGCAAGAAGCTGAAAGAGTTGGCAAAATCTTTAGCGCCCTTGTCAAAAACCGCGAACCCATCATCGCCCTTGAAAACGTCAATCAGCACAAAAACGGAACGGCAGTTGTCCTAGAAACAAACGGAGTCCCGCTCTTTGACAGCAAGGGGGAGTTGCGGGGGTATCGCGGCATTGACAGGGACATCACGGAACGCAAACGCCGCGATGAGCAGATAAGCATTCTCTCCCAGGCCGTTGAGCAAAACTCCAACATGATTTTCATCACCGATATCGAGGGCAAGATAAGCTACATCAACCCGAAATTCACAGAATTAACCGGCTACAAGCTTGAAGAGGTCGTTGGGCAAAAACCAAGCATTATCAAATTTGGCGAGACCCCCAATTCCGTCTACGAAGATCTTTGGTCGACCATTTTAAAAGGCGAGGTTTGGCGGGGTGAGTTGAAGGATCGCCGGAAAAATGGCAGCGTTTTCTGGGTTTCAGCAACAATTCACCCTGTTTCCGATGGAACTGAAAACATCGTCCAATTTGTGGCCATGCATGAAGACATCACTGAACGCAAGATTGCCGAAGAAAAAATACATGAAGCCATGAGGCATGCAGAAATTGCCAACCGCGCCAAAAGCGAGCTTTTGGCCAACATGAGCCACGAACTGCGAACGCCGTTAAACGCCATTATCGGTTTTTCAAACATTATCAAGGACCAGTTTTTTGGCCCCTTGGGGAATGACAAATATGGTGAATATGCCAGCGATATTTTGAACTCAGGGGAACACCTCTTGCAGCTGATTACCGATATTCTGGACGTCTCGGCGATTGAAGCTGGCAAAGTGGAACTGCACGAAGAAGACATCATCGTTGAAACGACGGTCGAGCAATCGGTGCGCCTTATTCAACAACGTGCCCAACAAAACAAAATCTCACTCCAAATGGATATCCCCACCAACCTCCCGCCCCTCAAAGCAGATAGCCGACGGGTCAAACAAATTCTGCTCAATTTACTCAGCAATGCCATCAAGTTTACCGATCAGGGTGGCAAGGTGGTGGTATCTGCCTCCATAGCTTCAGAGCGCGGCCTCACCTTAAGCGTGAAGGACACGGGCGTCGGCATGACGAAGGACGAGCTTGCCAAGGCCATGACACAGTTTGGTCAGGCAGACTCGGGGCTTGGTAGAAAACACGAAGGAAGCGGTCTTGGCCTCCCCCTAACAAAGGGCCTGGCCGAACTCCATAATGCGCATTTTGAGATTGATAGCGAAAAGGGTCGCGGAACACAGGTTTCCATCACCTTCCCGACAGACCGCATTAATGTTGAGCAGGCACCAATTGACGATCCAATAACTCAACGAGCGGTCTAGAACCAGGAAAACAGCAAGCTAAGTGGTGCAAGCCGCATCACCCAGCCCCAATAAAAAACGCGAAAGCCTGAGCTTCCGCGTTTTTTAAAATTGGTATGAAACCCGCCGTTAGTCTCGGTGGGTTTTTTCCATCCGCTCATGACGCTCCTGGGCCTCGATAGACAAGGTTGCCACGGGGCGGGCTTCTAAGCGGCGAATGCTGATCGGTTCGCTGGTTTCTTCACAATAGCCATAAGAACCATCATCGATGCGATCTAAGGCCTCATCGATTTTGTTGATCAGCTTGCGAGCCCGGTCGCGGGTCCGTAACTCCAAAGACCGATCGGTCTCGGTGGAAGCACGATCAGCCAGATCGGGTTCCGCTACGGTGCCCTCTTGCAGAGTCTGCAAGGTTTCGTTGGACTCGACGAGTAACTCGGCACGCCATTGAAGGAGCTTCTGGCGGAAGTATTCCTTCATGACTGGATTCATAAACGGCTCGTCTTCTGTCGGACGATAGTCGGGAGACAATGTAACCGTCATTCCTGTAAACCTCTTCTCCTACCCCACCTGTTTCCCAGGCATGGGTCTTCGGTCTTCTATGATTTATGGCGCGGAATATACGGATGTATATCAATGGTCGCAATACGGAAATTAACGAAAATGACGAAAGCCTGATAAAAGGTTCGGCTACAGAGCGATTTTTTGGAGGTGAGACACCACAAAAAGTGGCTCGGAGTTTCTAGAACTCTCTGGAAAACTTAGCGATTTCAACTTCAGCCCGGAGTTCGACTTCCTCAATAATCGCTTTTAAGTTTGGATCAGCGATTTGGGCCTTTCTGGCTCTCAAAGTCTGGGCAAGGGTCATAAGACGCTCTTTTGAGATGCGGCCAAACAAAATATCGCGGCGAATCTCTTCTAATTTGTCGAGGATATCTTCCCCCCACTCCATCAAAGCCCGTCGTTTATTGTCCTCAGTAGCATTGGGGACTTCCTGAACAGAGAGAATGGCATCAACCGACGAAACAGGGGCGGTCTCGGAGATTTCTCCGCCGCCTTCAGCAGCATCCGCTGCTTCTTGCAGATGAACCGAGAAATCGGACCCGCTAGCGCTTTTCTTCTTGGCCTTTTTGGCCGAAGAAGGGCCGCGTGCAGCGCCGACGTCGGAAACCTTCATATCCTGCCTTTCAATGGGTAGAGCTCTTTGCAGAGTTTACAGTGCTCCTCTCCCTTTAAGAAGCCGTTAAAACCACACGAAAATCAATAGGCAAAATCTGCCACCCAAGCAGCCTTGCTCCATCATATCTGCCGATACGCCCTCCATCTCACCAAACAGCCACCCATGAAAATCGTTTAATTTCAATCAACTACCAGTTTGGCATCCATCTTGCTCAACAAAACACAGGTTTATGGTAGACCTGCGTCTGCCATTTAAAAAGATAACTGGAGAACCGAGATGGCGTTACAAACGTTCTCAGCCAGTGTTTTAGGCATGATTTCGCAATCTGCGGCGATGGATAATATTTCCAAGAACATCGCCAACATGAACACTGGTGGCTACAAGAAAATTGACACCAGTTTTCATACGGTAGCGAGCAAGCTATGGGATCATAACCAATCTGACATTGGCGGGGTTCTGCCGAATGCGGGCTGGCGAGTGGATCAATCCGGTTTCATCCAGTCGAGCTCGTCTGCCATGGATGTCGCCGTGAACGGCAGGGGCATGTTTGTCCTCAACACAGCCAGTTCAGGCAGTGGCGACACCTATTATGGCCGTGACGGTAAATTACAGCTCGGAGGCGGCGGCACGACTGGCGGCGCCGTGGACTCCACGGAAGCTTACATTACCGACAAAAATGGCTACTACATGATGGGTTGGACCGTGGATGCCGATGGCGCGAACACATCAACGACCCTGGCTGGTATGCGTGTTGATCCGGAAACCTTCACGTCTACCGGTGAGGCATCCACAGCAGCGACACTTAACCTCAACCTGCCTTCCGACAAAGAAGCTGGCGGAACGGAAACCTCAGCGATTTCCATCTATGATAGCGACGGGACGAAACAGACCTTCAACATAGTCTGGACCAAGCA
>Ga0070727_10004332_pt1 | contig 12200 bp, 13 predicted proteins | sample tdAd472_FD_66722 | JGI IMG/M metagenome (GOLD analysis project Ga0070727, IMG submission 66722) | Marine sediment microbial communities from the Atlantic coast under amendment with organic carbon and nitrate - tdAd47.2 | ecosystem: Environmental > Aquatic > Marine > Coastal > Sediment | place... | reverse complement strand
CGCCGTGGCGGGAGCAGCTGCTGCTGTCGCTGGCCGAGCACGACGAGCCCCTCGCCGACAAGGTGCTCATGGAAGAGCCCGTCGAGGAGGCGGAGCTGTGGGCCGTGCTGCGGCGCCTCACCCGCGAGGGCACGGTGCGCCCGGCCTTCTCGGGCTCGGCGCTGCGCAACTGGGGCGTCCAGCCGCTCCTCGACGCGATGATCAAGCTCATGCCGTCGCCCCTCGAGCGGGCCACGGTCATCGGCACCGACGCCGAGGGCAACGAAGAGCTGGTGGAGATGGTCGACGACGGGCCGCTGTGCATGCTGGTGTTCAAGGTCCAGCTGTTCGAGGGTCGCCGTCACTGCTTCGCGCGGCTGTACCGGGGCACCCTGGAGCCTGGCGACAAGGTGCGCATCGCGGGCACCGACACCGTCGAGCGGGCGGCGCGGGTCTTCGACGTGTCGGCCAACCGCAAGACGCGGGTGAAGGGCGCCAGGGCCGGTCAGATCGTGCTCCTCGCCGGGCTGCGCGACGCGAGCACTGGCGACACCCTGTGCGACCCCGAGCATCCCGTGCTCCTCGAGCGCATCGATGCCCGCGACCCCGTGCTGGGCTTGGCCATCGAGCCGATGAAGAGCAGCGATGAAGACAAGCTCGTCGAGGCGCTCAACAAGATCACCGAGGAAGACCCCACCCTCGTCTACGAAGACGACGAGGAGACCGGCCAGAAGGTGCTTTCGGGCATGGGCGAGCTGCACCTGATGATCAACTTCGAGCGGCTCAAGCGCGAGTTCGGTCTCGAGCTGCGGGTCGGCAAGCCCCGGGTCGTGCATCGGGAGACCATCACCAAGGCCGCCAAGGTCACCAGCGGGGTCGACCGCACCATCGAGGCGGGGTCCACCACCCTCGAGCTCAAGGCCACGTGCACCGTGCACGTCGAGCCCATGGAGCGGGGCAGCGGCATCGAGGTGCACACCGACGAGGCCGAGTGGGTGCCCAACGACGCCGAGCCCACCGCCGAGCAGCGTGAGGCCGTGGCGCAGGGGGCGCGCGATGCGCTGTCGGGGGGGCCCGTCGAGGGCTCGCCGCTGCAAGACGTGCAGGTGCGCATCACCCGCGTCGACACCCACGCTGGCGTCGCCACCGTGCAGGCGCTGCGCATCGCCGCCGCCACCGCCGTGCGCGAGGCCCTGCAGGAGGCCGGCGGCAAGCTCATGCAGCCGATCATGAAGATCGAGGTCGTAGTGCCTGACGAGAACACGGGCAGCGTGCTCGGCGACCTGCAGAGCCGTGGGGCGAGCATCCTCGGGCACGAGCCGGGGGAGATGAGCACGATCAGCGCGGAGTGCGGGCTGAGTCAGCTGCTGGGGTATGCGACGGCGCTGCGGAGTGGGACGAAGGGGCGCGGGCAGTTTGTGATGGAGTTCGACCGCTTCGACGTGCTGTAGACGTCTACCGAGTCGCCTTCCAGGGGTTGACCACGTCGACCCCCATAGGCTCGAAGTCGCGCACGTTTCTCGTGACGACGGCCATTCCATGGACCAGGGCTGTCGCTGCAATCAGCGCGTCGCGCTCGGCTCGCGGGTCGGGCACGTGTAGGCCGGCGCATCTGCGCGCGACTGAGGTGTTCACGGACAGTGTTCTCTCGGCGAACGTCGGGAGGACACGGGTGTCCAGCCAGGACCGAAGGACCTTCCCAGACGGGGCGTCCCGGCGCTCGATGGCCAGCACACCGAGCTCCAGTTCGAGCACGGTGATCGCGGAGATGAACATCGCACCGGCGGGTGTAGACGCCGCCCAGGCCACGACCTGTCGGTCGGCCTTGCCGGCTGCGACCTTGCGCAGCTCCGACACCACATTCGTGTCCAGGACGAACATCAGGAAAGGTCTGCTGGTCGATAGAGGCCGTCTGCGCGTGGAGGATCGAAGTCGATGTCTTCCGACCCCGGAAGCGCAAGGAGCTCGCCGATCGTGGCGCTGCCGCCCGTGAGTCGCTGGTACTCCTCGATCGACATCAACACGTGTGCGAGTCGCCCTCGGTCGGTGATGAAGACGGGCCCGTCATTGGCGGCTCGCTTGGCGCCGCTCACGTCCTGGTTGAACTCCCGGCTGGAGACGGTCTTCACGGTCATGAGGTCACCTCGAAGCAATGTAGAGAAGTTACTACAATCCGGAGTTCGGAGCAACCTGGAGTCGTGGCATCGGCTGGCCGTTCAGCGCGTCCGAAAGGGCACGATCAGCGGATGGCGTAGGGCGGTGCGGCAGCGACCTTCCACGCCTCGACATCCACGCCCCGGATCAACAGCCAGAACGTGATCAGCAGCTCCCCGAGGAAGGTGAACTCGCTGAAGGTGATGCCGAACCCGGGTGCGAGGAAGAACAAGGCGGAGTCGGTCACGTAGCCGCAGCCCGCGACGACGAGCAGCCCCCCGATGACCCTGGGCAGGAAGCCAGACCGGAACACGAGGTAGCCCATGGGAACGAGCCACAGCCCCCAGAAGATCTGCGCGATGACGATGCCAGCATGGTGCAGGCGCAGGAACAACGTCACGAGCTCCACGTCGCTGTCGAGCAGCGCCCACACGGCGATGTGGTTGAGCTCGTTGAGCATGGCGATGGGCACACCCAGCAGGATGAGCACGACCATGAGCAGGGCGGCACCGCGACCGGCTGGCTCGAGCACCTTGAACAGGTAGAAGACCACGAAGACCTGCACGACCTGCGTGACGAGGGCGGTCAGGATGCTGGCTCGAAAGAGCGCCTCGTTGGCCACGATGTGGCGGACGGTGGCGGCGGTGTCGCCCTCCACGAACAGCGTGTGGGGGATGTACAGCATGCCGAAGATGCCGAGGGGAATCAGCAGCAGGTAGAGCAAGCCGGCCGTTCGTGCGGTGGCTTGGATGGAGGCCGCCGCGTCGGTCGACCTCTTCTCGGCGTGGATCGACCCGGCGAGGAGAGGGGCGTGGGCTGTCTTCATAGAAGGCTCCTGCGTGGGAGCTCCATGTACTCATGCGTAGCCAATGGGCATGGGACCCAATTCTGCATCTGAGCCATGCGAAATCGTATGCTCTGGCTCCGTCACCCGATGGGTCAGAAGCAGAGGAACGTCGCAGCCCCCTCGTCGAAGCTGCCGGCATCGAGCCACTCGATGCTCTGCGAGCTCCCGCCGACCTCGAGGGTGGCCTGCCCGGGCTGCATGTCGACGTACGGAGAGTCGAGGGTGGCGTCGTCGCCGTCGTAGTCGAAGTCGATGGTGGTGGAGCCGCCGTCGCGTGCCCGCTGCACCTGGTGGACTTCGCGCTCCGTGAGCTCCGAGGTGGGGCCGAGGAACAGCCGGAAGTCGTCGTAGTCCCAGTCGTCACGGGGGCGAACGATGATGACGTGCGCGTCGGCATCGATGCGGGCGTAGTACTCCAGCTCGACCTCGCGGCGGAACTCGGCCTCCATCCCCGCGACGACGCTGGGGGCGAGCACCGACAGCTCCTCGCCGGCGGCAATGACCTCGTCGAGGTCGCGGGGCTCGTCGAGGCCCACGGCGACGGCCATGCGGACACCAGCCGGGCTGTCTTCGTGACCGAGGGTGAGGGGCTCGGGGGCGGCTTGCACGGTGAGCACCAACGTGGTGGTGTCGCCCTCGCTGGACTCGCCCGAGCCACTGACCCGGTGGCGCACCAGCACGGCACCGTCAGACACGTAGGCCCGGGACTCCGCGCCGACATCGTCGATGACGTACAGCGTGCCGTCGTCGGCCTCCCCGACCCCCCGCACGCTGACCAGGGACTCCGGCGTGATCTGGGCCTGCAAGGGCTCGCAGGGCGTGTCGCCCACGTCGGGGGCGCGGCTACAGGCGCCGCACATCCCCACGACCAGCCAGGCGCGTAGGGTCATGCTCCCTCCTGCGGCCCCGCGCGGGTTGCTGGAGCGAGGGGCTGGGAGGAGCTATGCCATCGCCACCACCGAGACCACGGAGGCGACGATGGGCTGGGACGAAGAGGCAGCCACCTGGGACGACCACCCGGCGGTGCAGGCCTACGCGCAGGCGGCCTACGCCAGCCTGGTCGACCACCTGGAGGCCCACGGCACTGCGCTGGCGGGGCGACGGGTGCTCGACTTCGGCTGCGGCTCGGGCCTGCTGACGGTGGCCATGGCGGCGGAGGCGTCGCAGGTCGTCGGGCTCGACGTCTCAGGGCCGATGATCGAGGTGCTACAGTCGAAATCGGTCGACAACGTGCGAGGGGTCGTCGGTGGCATCGCCGACCACGACCTCGGCAGCTTCGACCTGATCACCTGCTCGTCGGTCTGCGCCTTCGTCGATGACTACCCGAGCACGGTGAAGGCCCTCGTCGAGCGCCTGGTGCCCGGCGGGTGGCTGCTGCAGTGGGACTGGGAGCTCGACCCACAGGCTGACGAGCCGTATGGGCTCACCCGTGAGGCTGTGTCCGACGCGCTGCTTGCGGCGGAGCTGATCGACGTGGCGGTGCGCACGGGCTTCGAGGTGCCTTTCGAGGGCATGACCATGGCGCCGATCCTGGGTGTCGGTCGCGCGCCTGCCTGACGCCGCAGGGGGGCCCACAGGGGCAGGAGGTATGCTCCGCCCGGAGGCAGGATGGGACTTCGCTTGTGGCTCCCGGTGGCCGTGGTGTCCGTGGTAGCAGCGGTCAACCTGGGCGGCATCGCCCTCGACGTGCTGGCCACCCGCGACCTGGCCCAGACCGGGCAGCGTATCGATGCTGAGCCGCTGAGCTCGACGCACTTCAGCCCGCCCAAGGTGTTGATCCGAGCCCCCGGAGCGGTCTGCCTGTGCACGGGGGGGCCGGGCGAGGTGGTGCTGTTCGACCCTGCCGAGCCCTGCCGGTGCCGCGTCGCCGACCAGGTGGGCTGCCTGAGCGGGGCGGAGGGGCGGTCGGTGCTGGTCTGGCTGCTGCTGCCCCTGCTGGCCGGGGGCGTGGCCTATGCCCGCCGCTGAGCAAGGCGGATCAGGCCACGGTGATGGTGGGCGACAGGCTGTCCTGGTCGCCCAGCACCGCATCGGCGGAGGCGGCGTGCGCGTCGCGCGCGTCTTGCTGAGTCCACCGGGAGGGGAGAGGGAGGGCCTGGAGGGCTCGCCGTAGCTCGGTCGCGGTGGCGGGCGTGCGGTCGGACGCCGCCTTGCTGAGCATGCCCAGCAGCAACTCGTCGATGCACTCGGGCACGCTCGGCTCGACGCTGCGGGCCCCGGTGGGCGTGGTGTTGATGTGCGCGAGCATCACGCCGGGCACGCTCTTGGCGTGGAACAGCGTGGTGCCGGTGAGGGCGTAGTGGGCGGTGCAGGCCAGGGCATACAGGTCGGCCCGCTGGTCGACGGTGTCGCCCCGGAGCACCTCGGGGGCCATGTAGTGAGGGGTGCCCATCATCTCGGCTCGGCTGCCCGTCACCCGCACGATGCCGAAGTCGAGCACCTTGAGCACGTCGCGATCGAGGCCCGCGGTCGACACGAAGAGGTTCTCGGGCTTGATGTCGCCGTGCACCAGCCCTGCCGCGTGGGCCTCTTCTAGGGAGGCGGCCGCCTGGTCGAGGAAGTGCACGACCCGCGCAGGGTCGAGGGGCCCGGTGCGACGCACCAGCTGCTTGAGCGACTCGCCGTTCAGCCGCTCCATCACGTAGTAGATCGCCCCTTGGTCGGTGAGGCCGAAGTCGAACAGCCGCACGGTGTGCTGCGAGGTGAGGGCTGCGGTGACCCGTGCTTCCTCCCGGAAGCGCCGTCGGGCGGCATCGCCCTCAGTGCGGGCATGGATGAGCTTGACCACGGCCTCCTGGCCTAGCACCCGGTGGCGCGCGAGGTGGACCGATCCCATTCCACCCTCCGCGAGCTTCTCGAGCAGCTGGTAGTGGCCTGCGTGGGGACCTCCCGTGAGCAGATCGGGGTCGACCTCGAGCTCCCGGCCCTGGGTGCTCGCCAAGGTGCACTCGAGCACGTGCTGCAGCTCGTCGAGGTCGCCGGGCCACTGGTAGCCCTGCAGGCGTCGGCGTGACGACTCGGACAGCGGCAGGGCCGCGCCGGACTGCGATAGCCGCGCGACCAGGCAGTCGGCGATGGCCGGCAGGTCGGGCCGCCGCTCGGACAGCGCAGGCAGATTGATGCGCAGGGCTCCCGCGGAAGCCCACCACGACGGAAGCTGGCTTCCGCCCTCGACATGGAACGCCCACCGAGCGTCGCCCTGGCGCATGTGGCTACGCACCGTGCGCCAGCCCGACTCGCCCAGCTGCTGGCTGTCGACGACGAACAGCACCCCGCCCCGCGACCAGCGCTGCCGGCGCGCCAGGGTGCCCTGGGGGCCTGTCAGCTCGCCGGCGGTGGCCTTCACGAAGGGGTGGGTGCCCCGTGCGGATCGACGATGGATCATCCGTGCCAGGGCTTCGGCCCCCCGGGCGCGGGGCCCGACGAGGAACACGATGTTGTCGTCTTGCTGGCCGGCCAGGACCTTTCGCCGCAGGGCATTCGCCAGGGCGCTGGGGCCCATCAGCACGGCCTCGGGGGCCGTCTCGTGGGCCGCCTGGCGGTGCTGAGCTTCCTCGACGAAGGCGCGGAGCCGCCGCTCCTGGGCGCTGGCGTCGAGGTGGCGGCGCACCCGGGCGACCACCTCGGTCGCGTCGAAGGGCTTGGCGATGTAGTCGACGGCACCCAGCTCGAAGCCGCGCACTTTCGAGGCGGGCTCGGTGTCGGCCGACAAGAAGACGACGGGCACATGACTGAGATGAGGCTCCTCTCGCATGGCCTCCAGCACCTCGAAGCCATCCATCTCGGGCATGCGCACGTCGAGCAGCACTAGGTCGGGGGCCTTCGCCCGGGCCAGCTTGAGGCCGTCGCGGGCGTTGAGAGCACGCAGCAGCACGACGGAGTGGTCGGCGAGGATGTGCTCGAGGAGCACATGGGACTCGATGGCGTCGTCGATGACCAGAATCGTCGGCATGGCCCATCGTAGCTTGGGGGGCCAGGCAGCCGGCGGTCGTTCGTTGCGTTGGGGTGACGCGGCTCAGAGCCGCGCGAGCGCCTTCGCGGTCTGCCGCGCGCTGTAGCCCGTGCGCTTGCGGTGCTGTGGCGCCCAGCCTGCCAGGAATCGCTCGAAGTCGGCCCAGGCCACGGGCCACAGGGGGCGCCAGGCCGCCTCAACGGCGGAGGCGAGGGGAGCGTCGTCGAGGGCTGCGGCCAGCGCGACGAAGTAGCGGTCGAGCCAGTCATCGGCGTGCTGCTCCAGCGACGCCTCGTCGAGACAGCTCCCCAGTAGATAGGCGAGATCGGACAGGCCCACCCCGGGCCCGACGTACTGAAAGTCGACCAGCGCCACCTCGTCGCGGGCGACGCACACGTTGGCCACCTTGGCGTCGCCGTGCAGCCAGGCGGAGTGGGCCGCTTCGCGCAGGCGCCGATCGAGGAGGGGGGCTGCCTCGCGGAGCGGCCCGGCCGCCATCGCCGCCCACTCGTCGGGTCGGGTGGCGAGGTGCCAGTAGCTGCCGCGCTCCCACAGCCCCGAGGGCGGGCGGTCCAGTGTGTGGGCGTGGAAGCGGGCAAGCCAGGCCACGACCTGCTGTAGCCGCGGCGGCGCCAGGCGGTGGCCGCCCGACAGGGGACGGAAGCCCGCTGCGCCCAGGTCTTCCATGACCAGCAGCCGATCGGTGGTAGCGATGGAGCGAGGCGTACGGCAATGGGCGGATAGCGTGCGAACGTGCTCACGGTAGAAGGAACGTTCTACCTCGTAGGATCGCAGCTTGCGTGCAGACGCGACGTCGCCATTCCATCCGCGTGGGTTTCCGCCGGTGGTCGGCGGCTGCACGTACTTGACCACGACCTGCCGCGTCTCGACCCCGTCAAGCCGGTAGCGCACCAGCTCCCCCCAGTCGCTCCACAGCGCCTGTATGCGGTGGACTCGGTGGGCGGCGGTGGCACCGGTGGCCGCAGCGACGAGGGCATCTAGCCCCTTCACGGAGCGGTCACGGCTGGGCAGCGCCCACGAGGGCCCGCGCCGACGCCAGTACGTCGCCGGGATGCGCACCGATGTCGGCGACATCCCACCGCTCGACCACTTCGCCCTCGGCATCGAGGAGCACCGTCACCCGGCGGGCGTAGCCCGCGTCGGCGGTGTCGGCAGCCCCCAGCGCTCGGGCCAGCGTACGGTCGTTGTCCGACCACAGCTCGTAGGGGAAGGACTGGTCGACCTTCCAGGCACGGTTGTCGGCCGGGGTGTCGAAGGAGACCCCCACGATACGCACGCCGATGGCTTCGTAGGCCGGGTAGAGGTCGCGGAACCCGCAACCCTCGAGGGTTCAACCGCCGGTGGCGGCCTTGGGGTAGAACCACACGACCGTGGGATGGCCCCGCAGGTGGCTCATGTCGCGGGGCGAGCCGTCGTCGGACACCGCGGCGAAGGAGGCGAGGTCGACCTTCGCAGGAGCGACCGGTGCAGGTGCCTGTGCGGCAGGGGCTGCGGGAGCCACCGCCGGAGGCGCAGGGGCCTCGGAGGCACAGGCAAACAGGAGGAGGGTCGTGAGCATGGGAGGCATCGTATCGTGAGGGGCGCCGCCTGCCATCAGCCACGTGGCTCGAGCCAGCACACCATCAGGTGGTCGTCGACGTAGCGCCCGTCGGGCAGGCGCACGAAGCGCGCCCGGACGCCCTCGGTGACGAAGCCCAGGCTCTCGTACAGCCGGATGGCTCGGGGGTTGTCGGCGCGGACACCGAGCTCGAGGCGCTCGACCCCCGCGGCGCGGGCGGCCTGCATGGCCGCGACCATCAGCTGGCGGCCGACCCCGCGGCCCTGCACGTCGGGATGCACGCCGATGCCCAGGCTCCCGACATGAGCCAGCAGGCTCGGGCCCGGCCGCTGCACCGACACGCCGCCTACGATGCGCCCGCCTTCTTCGGCGACCCACCACAGCCCCCCGTCGTCGAGCCGTCGGGTGAGGCGCTCGACGAAGACCTGGTCGTCGTCGGGAAGGTCAGCGACGGTGCGCACCTGCCCGACTTGTGCCGCCACGAGGGCCCTCTCGAGGGCCACCGCTCCGGGCAGATCGTCGGCGGTGATGGGGCGAACGACCATGCTAGCGCCGGCGCTTGCCGCGGCGGCGGCGCTTGGGCTTCGGGCGCTCCGTCGACAGGTCGATGCGCCCGCGGTCGGTGTCGACCGTGTGGATGTGCACGTCGATGCGGTCGCCGATGGCCCAGCTGTCGTCGTCACCCACGAGCCGATGCCCCTCGTGGTGCCAGTCGCCGGGCAGCGCGTCGGTGGGCATGACGCCGGTGACCCCGGTGCCCTCCAGCTGGACGATGAGGCCGAAGGGCTTCACGGCGATGACGTGGCCCCCGAAGGCCTCGCCGAGACGCTTGGAAGCCCATCGCGCCGTGAGGGTGCGCCGCCGAGCGGCCTCGGCCTTGGCGCTTCGTGCCGCGCGGTCGTTGAGGTGCACCGACAGCTCCTCGAGGGCGGGCGACAGCGGGTCGAGCTCGCGCTCCCCCTGAAGGTAGGCCTTCACGATGCGATGGACCATCAGGTCGGCGTAGCGGCGGATGGGCGAGGTGAAGTGCAGGTAGCTGGTGGAGCCCAGCCCGAAGTGCTCGCCGGTGCGCACGGTGTAGCGGGCGCGGTCGAGGACCTGGGCGAGGATCTCCTGCAGCACCGGCTGCAGGCCCGCGTCGGCGAGCTGGGTCTCCAGGGCGCTGAGGGCCCGGGGCGTCAGCGGCACGGTGAGGCCCGGCGAGTAGCCCATGCGCTCCAGCGAGGCCTCGAGCTCTGCCACCCGGTCGGCCCCCGGTGCGGGGTGGACTCGGAACACGCCGGGCAGCCCTCGGCCGATGAGCCACTGAGCCACCGACTCGTTGGCCGCGACCATGATGCGCTCGATGAGGCTGTTCGCTGGGGTCTGACGGCGAGCGCGGATCTGGACGGGCTCGAGGTCGTCGTCGAGCTCGATGGTGGTCTCGAAGCGATCGAAGGACACCCCCCCACGCGCCGCTCGCACGGCGGCGATGCGGCTGGACAGGGTGCGCAGCCACGACAGGGTGTCGAGCAGCTCGTCGTCGAGACCGTCGGGGTCGGTGCCTGCGAGGAACTGGTCGACTTGTTCGTAGGACAGTCGCTCGTTGGAGCAAATCGTAGAGGGGTAGAGATCGACGCTAGTGATCTCGCCCTCGGCGTCGACACGAAGCTCGGCGGTGAGCACGTGACGGTCTTGCCCCGGCAGCAGCGACAGCCGCTTCTCGGACAGGCTGGGGGGCAGCATCGGGGTGACACCGCCGGCGAGGTAGACGCTGGTGCCACGGGCGCGGGCCTCCACATCCACGGGACTGCCCTCGTTCACGACGCTGTCGACGTCGGCGATGTGCACGAACACGCGCATGGCGCCGTCTTCGCCGGCCGGCTGGATGGACAGGGCGTCGTCGAGGTCGCGGCTGTGAGGCGCGTCGATGGTGAGGGTGGTGAGCTCGCGCAGGTCGCGGCGGCCGGGGGCCGGGCGAGGCTTGCGCTTGTCGGCATCACGAACCACGGCGTCGGGGAAGGGGTGGCGGATGAGGTAGCGGTCGCGGATGCGCTGCAGCTCGACCTCCTCTGGGGGCACCTCGGCGCGAACGTGCACGCCGTCATCGCGCAGGTCGGCGGTGACGTGCATGCCTTCGGTGAGCTCGAGGTCGCCTCCGAGGATGGCCCAGGACCGGTTGGCCACCTCGGGATCGGGGGTGAGCTCGAGGCGGCCTTTGCGGCCGCGGGTGATCTGGCCGAACAGCGTGGTGCGCTCCCTCGACACGAGGCGGAGCCCCGAGGCGGCGAGGCCCTTCTTGTCGCGGCGGACCGTGGCCTCGACCTCGTCGAGGTGGAGGAATCCGCGCAGCTCGGCAGCGGGCACGAAGGCCGAGCGACGCTGGCTCCCCTCCGCCCATTCGAGAAAGCCGAAGCCGCGACTGTGTACGCTGATCGAGCCCTTCTGGGTGCTCATAGGTCTCCTGTGGGTGTTGACATGGCAACAGTTTGCGTGTACACTCTATGGAGAGGGTCGAGGTTCCGCACATCGAATCGCGAGATCTCCCCTGCAAGGCGCACGATGTGGTGCGCGCTTGCGAATGAACCCCTTCCAGGGAGGTCTCTTGCAGCTGGCGATCGGCGATACAGTAGTGGTGCCCACAATGGGCGTAGGCGTGGTGGAAGCAACAGAACGCGTCGATGTCGGCGACGAGACGGTAGAGGCGTACCGGATCGACCTGGGCCCCGAGGAGGGCACCTTCTGGATTCCCAAGCAGCAGCTGGGCAGTCAGGGCCTGCGTCAGCCCATCGCAGAAGAGCACCTGGGGGCCGTGTGGGCCGAGATGCTCGAGCAGGAAGCACCCGCCAAGCGCGCCAACTGGAACCGTCGCCGCAAGCGCTACCAGGAGATGCTCGCCAGCAACGAGCCTCTGCAGATCGCCGCCCTCGTCGGAGAGCTGGCTGCCGTGCAGGCCGTCAAGCGCACCAAGAAGCAGACGCTGTCCTTCGGCGAGCGGCAGCTGCTCGATAAGGCACAAGACCTGCTGGCCCAAGAGGTCGCCGCGACCCGTGAGTGCGAGGTCGATGTCGTGTTGGCCGAGATGGCGCGGCGGCTGTCCGAGACCGACGACTAGGGCTGTCGATGCAGCGTGGCCTCGTCGTAGATGGCGGCGGCCCGAAAGCCCAGGCCCTCGTAGCAGCGCAGGGCCGGCGCATTGTCGGCGCGCACGTTGAGCCCGATGTGAGCTCCCTGCGGCAGTTCCTGGCGCAGGCCCGTGGCCACCGCGGCGGTGAGCCGGCGACCGAGGCCCTGCCCTCGCGCGTCGGCGCGAACCACGATGTTGCCCAGCGCCGCCACCCCCTCGGTGACAGAGACCACGTGCACCCCGGCGGCCCCCAGCAGGCGTCCGCGGGCGTCGCGCAGGCCATGGTAGTGCCCGGTGCCCAGGATGTCGGGGTGGAACCAGTGGCCAGGGTAGGCCTCGTCGTACAGGGCGGTCGCAGCGTCGGCGTCGGAGGGCCCCAGCCGGGTGACCGCGGCGTCGGCTGGCGGCAGCTCCGCGTCAGCAGGCAGCACGAGCTTGCAGTAGCGGCCGTGGGCCTCGTCGGTGGGGCGCAGGGTGGCGGCGGCGACCTGGGGGCTGAGGTGCGCGTGCACGCGAGGAGCGAGGCGCGGGCGCAGGGCCGCCATGAGTCGCACGGCGTCGTCGACATGGGCCCGCTCCAGCA
>Ga0070727_10004328_pt1 | contig 12205 bp, 8 predicted proteins | sample tdAd472_FD_66722 | JGI IMG/M metagenome (GOLD analysis project Ga0070727, IMG submission 66722) | Marine sediment microbial communities from the Atlantic coast under amendment with organic carbon and nitrate - tdAd47.2 | ecosystem: Environmental > Aquatic > Marine > Coastal > Sediment | place... | reverse complement strand
TGCACCGTAGGCTCTTTGCCGGATCAGGTTGATCTCCGTTGAGGGGTCTTCCCCCAAATGGTTTTTGGCTTCAGCTAAAAGTAATAGTACATCTGCGTACCTATAGACGGGCACATCATTTTCAAAAATGCGTTCAGAACCAATTACTTGACCTAAAAATTTATTAAAGATAGAACCAAAATAGGCAGGCTCGGTATAAGTGGGATAGCCCGCACCACCATTATCATCAACATACAAACGAATAAAGGTGGCATCTTTACGGCTATCATCATTATCGTCTAACAATAGAATGGTTTTTTCTGATTGCCCATACCGGTTGGCTCCAGCGATAATGAAATCATTCATGGAAGCTCCTTTATCACTAAATTGTGGGTTGATTTCTGTGCTTCTTCCCGTTAAACTATTGTAAAAGTTGGACGCTTCGTCCTGCTTATATTGGATAGCAAAAATAAATTCGCTATTTCCTTCATTCCCTATACCCCATAAATCGGAGAAATTGCTTTCTAAAGCTACGCCCAAGGATGAAATCTGTTGTAAGGCTGTTTTTGCGGTGGTAAAATCCGTACTTCCTCCACCCAATAAATGGCCTGACCAAATAAACACATCACCTTTCAATGCCAATGTAGCTGCTTTTGACCAAAAGTTTCTATTGTCTCCCCAAAAGCTATCATCCGTCCCAAATGCAGCTAAGGAAGTTTCAATGTCCGATTTTATCAAACTCATCACTTCTGCTTGTGATGATCTTGGTTTGCTTAGGTTGGCCGGGTCTATTGTGCCTACCGGTTCTAAAATAATGGGTACATCACCCCATGTTTTTAATAAGGTGTAGTAATACAAGGCCCTCAAGCCATAGGCTTGTCCAAATAGGTGGCTCTTATCGTCTTCATTAACAAAATTCAACTTTGCTGCATTTACCAAAAAGTCATTTATTCTATGTATTCTGGTATATAAACCTGACCAACCACCAAAAGGTGCAGTAGCTTCCGAGATATTAGATTCTATCAAGTTGGTATTAGATGCGGATTCATAGGTACGTCCCCCCCAAATATCACTTCTCATTTCTCCCAATAACCAAAGGTCTTGGGCAGATGATCTTAGGTTGGCATACATCCCCGTATGTGCGGTTCTTGCTCCTTCTTCGGTATCCCAAAAACCTGCTGCTGTCAATTCACTAGGACTTGTTAGGTCGAGCTCTTTGTCACAAGAACTCAAAGTAATGGCAGCTAATAGTATATATATATATGTCTTCATTTTGTTCAAATTTAAAATGTTAAGTTTCCGCCAATGGTAATTGTTTTAGGAACAGGAAATGCTCCGTATTGTACACCACCAATCTCTGGGGTATCTCCACTCATACTTTTAAAGTAATGCAGGTTAGATCCTGTCACATAAACATTGAGTCTTTGAATAGCCTCCTTGAAAACCTTTGTTGGCACATTGTAGCTTAAGGTTACTTCACGTAAGGCCAAATAATCTCCTTTTTCCCAGAATTGCTCATTACCAAAATTTTGCAAACTACTGGCAGATTCACTACCTCTCCACACATTTTTTGCATCATTGACAAAAACCATGCGTGGCCAATCTGTATCTGTATTGGTAGGCGTCCAGGAATCCAATACTTCTATGGGTTGATTCAAATTACCCTGCGTCTGCCCATAACCTTTTGCCCGAATATGGTTCCAAACTAAATGCCCGACAGCAAAATCTGTTTTAACAAATAAATTGAAGCCTTTATAGTATATGCTAGTTGTAAAACCTCCAATAAAATCTGGTGTAGTACGTCCTATCACTTTTCGATCCAGACCATTAATGATACCATCATTATTTTGGTCTACCCACTTTGAATCACCAGCCCATCGTTGATTACGACTAGCTCCGGGCATAAACTCATCAGTTATGGAATTGTCTGCATCAGCCTCAGCTTGAGTGGCGTAAATAGACGCCTGTTCAAATGCTACAACAAGATCGTGACCCGATCGCTGTCCCTCCTGAAAGCCTCCCACCCATTCTTCTTGACCTGTCTTTGGGTTCCAGATTAATTGCCCTCCTTGTCTATTTAAATCATTACCATTTTCAGGAAGCGCTACCACATAATTTCTATTGGTATTAAAAATGGCTCCCACATTCCAGCTAAAATTTTCATTTCTAATAATATCGCCTTTCAACTCTAGCTCAAAGCCTTTGTTTCTAATGGTTCCGTTATTCGTTAAAATGCTGCTAAATCCTGTATAGAAAGGTAAGGTAAGATTCGCCAGTTTATCCTTAATATCCCTGGAGTAAACATCTGTTATAATGGTAAATCGGTCATCAAGAAACGAGATATCCAAGCCAGCATTCAAAGTGGTGGACTTTTCCCATAACAGGTCTAAGGTAGGTAAGAGAGAATTGGCATAGCCTGTTTGCCCATTGTAAACACCTTGGCTCCCATATGCTCCAAAAACACCATAATTACTCAATACCTCCTGATTGCCATTTACACCATAACTTAACCTTGGTTTTAAGCGGCTAATCACCTCATTTATTGAACTATTGAAAAAGGCTTCCTTGTGAACATTCCAACCTACAGATACGCCAGGGAAAAAGTCAGACTTATTGTTCCCTAATCGAGACGAAGCATCATTTCTAAAGGTAAATCCAATTAAATATTTATTGTCAAAATCATATAGTAGTCTACCAAAAGCAGATGCAATCACATATTCTGTTTCAAAACTAGAAGGTATACCGTCGGCTTCTGCCCCGGCATTCAAAGTTTCAATTAAATCTGTCGGTGAATTTCTGGTGCCTGCTGAAGTCGTGAAAAAATTATTGTCAAAATATTCAGCACCTATCAAGGCATTAATATTATGTTTGCCAAAATCTTTGAAATAATTTAATCTACCTGTCACCTGATTTCTTAAGGTTCTTGCCAAGCTAACAGAAGCTTCACGACCCGTTCGCAGAGGGCCAGATGTGCTTCCTACCCTATAGGCTCTATTAAAGTTTTGATTTTGATTATTAATGGTAAAATGACTCCCATCTATAGATAGGATCAAGTTGTCCAAAATATTGAAGTCAACACCAACGGAAGCAGATAAACGCTGTTCCAAATTTTTTCTAACAAATTTGTCTTGATAGTATAATGGATTACCAAAACCTTGATTTTGCCCTACAGCATATACATCCGAAAAGGTACCATCAGGATTGTTGTCATAATCTCTTGAAGTAGGGGCTTGACCTTGAAACCTTCTAAACACGGTGTCATCACTACCCAAAGGACTCAAGCTTAAGTTAGAATGGGAGTATAAAATATTTGAATTTACTTTTAGCCTATCCGAGACCCTATAGGAGCCAGAAAAATTACTAGAGTACCTTTTAAAGCCCGAACCTAAAATTAAACCATCATTATCTAGCACCCCAAGACCTAGGTAGTAGGAACCTTTTTCATTACCGCCGTCAAAGGACAAATAATGGTCTTTTGATTCACTATCCTGGTAGATACGATCACCGACATTTTTATTATCAAAAAACAAAATTTCTCGACTTGGATCTAAAATGTCAGGTATAGAACTCCATCCCGGTTGATTCAACAGATATCGATTATCATCTGTCAAAAGTTGTGTGGTGAAGGGAGAGTCGGTAGTGTTACCGCCTATGCCAAAAGAATTATTACCATTTATAAATTGACGTATAAAGTTGGGGTTACCACGTGTTAGTTCGGAGTAAGCATGTCCTTGTCTGTTGTAATTCAGGAAATCAGCAGCACTGAGGTACTTTTGATCATTCCTTTCCTCATTCATACTATATTTAAATTTATAGTTAACAGCCGATTTCCCAGGCTTACCCGTTTTGGTCGTTACCAGAATAACTCCGTTGGCAGACCTTGCCCCATAAATCGCTGTTGCTGCGGCATCCTTTAAGACTTCAATGGATTCGATGTCATCAGAATTCAAAGCATAAAATGAGCCTGGGATACCATCAATTAATATTAAAGGAGAACCTGTCCCATTAAAATTGGTACCCCCACGTAAAACAATTTGAGGTGTAGCCCCCGGTTGCCCCGTGGTATTGGTCACCCTTAATCCTGCAATAGTACCCTGTAGTGCAGTTGCAGCATTGGACCGGGTGGAGGTTTCCAGGATTTCGGTGTTCAGCTTTGATACGGATGTAGTTAATTTCGCTCTAGATTGGCTGCCATAGCCGGTTACAACAACCTCATCAAGCATAGCCGAATTTTCGACAAGCACTATATACAAAGTGGATAGACTGGCAATGATGGCTTCCTGCTCAGTGAATCCCGTATAGCTAAATACCAAAGTATCCCCTGTATTTGCATTTATGGTGTAGCTTCCATCAATATCGGTTATCGTCCCCGTTGAAGTGCCTTTAATCATGATCGTTGCTCCCAGCAATGGGATATTTTCACTGGCGGAAATGACTGTTCCTGTGATTGCTTTTTCCTGTGCATAACTTGTTAGCGGCAGGCTCAACAACAAAACCAATATCGAATAAATGATATTTAAGTTCTTTTTTTCCATGTTAAATATATTTGTGTATTATGTATAACATAATGCAAAACTACCAAAATATATGGTATCGCCAAAATATATTTTACGCGATCCTTAACTTTTGCCAAAAGGGCTAAACATTTAGATGAAATCGAGCAATAGATATCCAGTGTGACGGGAAGCCACTCCTATTACGGTTGAAACTTTGATGATTAGAAGGCTTTTACTTTCTCAGGAATCAAGTCTGCGGAGATAACACTGAACTTAATGTCAAACTCATTGGCGGCATGCACAAGGCTATAGTCATACTACTGGACAAATACGGTTTATCAGTTGAAAGTTGAAGGTTTAATCCCCTGATATAAACCTTCAGCCCTAAACTTTTAAACCCGTTGGCGTAAATTGTCCAGTAGTATGGGCCAGAGCTTTATTTATACCTCATCCCTTAGAAACTAAGGAAGTGCAGTCCAATTGTTGTTTTTTGAAAGGCAGGATAGAACGGAAAAAGGGGAAACACGATTAACATGCTTCCCCTTTAATGGTTATACAAGAGGTTTGTATACTTAAATCTTTTTGATCCTCGGGTAAAGAAAGTTTGGGTTAAGAAATGGTTACACCATCATTTGATTATACAAAGACAAAGATGATAGAAAAGAGCAGAATTATTCTGGACATTTTCCTCAAATCCTAGCACAAATCTTGCAAAAACTACTTATCGGCTACATCTGAGGCAGGTCTAGGGGCTGTATCTTTGGCCAACTGTTCCAAGTTGCGCATCGTCTTGATAGGACCTTGCGTAATTGCCATATTGACTAACCAGGCGGGTAGATTTCCACCTGGATCGGCTAGTGCACGATAATCAATCTCAATACCGCCTTCTGGTCGTGGCCATATTTTCCAATAAGCTTCCAACATGGGTATGCGAACCATTTTTTTGTGCTTTGGTAAATAAGCCGGTTTGGCAACTGATTTGGAGGTATAAGTTTTAGAAATGGGATCGAGCCACTGCTGAGAGTGAATCACCATATCTCTATCCGTCAAAGGAAAGGGAAAATCCGATTCTATGAAATAGTACATTTCATTTTTCCCCACTTGATCTAATAGCTTAGGGTTTCGGCTTTTGTAGACCCACTGGTCATACTGTGAGACATCACCTAATACCTGTATGAAATGGTCGAAGTTGACGTCCATCTTCGTTTTGATACGTACTTCTTTTATTTTAGAAGCTTTATTTGCGCGAGTATAAACGGTGGTCTTCCCCGATTCTTTGACGAGTGCCCAGTCTTTTTTCTTGACCGATTGGGCATTCATGATAAGCAATGAGCAGCATAGAACAAGAAAGGTGGAAATTAATTTGACACAAAAATTCATGGAATAAAGTTTGGGATTACTTAGTCCGCCAAAACAAAGTGATTCGCGGTGCTTGATTGACAAAAGTAACAATCCTACCTCCAATCAGTTTATGAGTGGGGTGTTTTTTTTGTCTCCAGCACACTTTACAGCTTCCGATTCCAGTACAAGCGCTAAATAATAAAGCTTCAGCGAACGGAATCGCTTACCTGAAAAACGACTAAGAGACCCTATGTTTGAATTAAAACTCCTGTCGTAATCGAAAGGCCTTCTTCATTCTAGCAATCAGGGCATCCGCTTCGGCAAAATTCAGGGTTTGCTGGCCATCAGAAAATGCTTTTTCTGGCGTGGCGTGTACTTCAAATATCACACCATCCGCCCCGGCCATAATGGAAGCCAGTGCAATTTTATCGACAAATTGCCGTACACCTATACCATGAGAAGGATCAGCAATAACAGGCAAATGAGATTTTTCCTTGAGCATGGCTATCGCATTGATATCCATCGTATTTCGATAAGCCGTTTCAAAGGTTCTAATGCCACGCTCACAGAGCATAATTTTCTCATTACCATGTGAAAATATGTACTCAGCAGATTGCAAAAGCTCATCCAGTGTGCCAGAGATACCTCTCTTCAACAGCACTGGCTTGTCTACCTCTCCTAGTGCATCTAGCAAATTGAAATTTTGTGAATTACGTGCGCCTACTTGGAAGATGTCCACATAGTCCATCATCGCCTCGATCTGCTCTACCATCATGACCTCCGTAATAATCGCGATGCCTGCTTCTTTGGCCATACGATGCCACAGCTTGAGGCCATCTATCCCTAATCCACGAAATGAATAAGGAGAACTTCTAGGTTTGTAGACCCCGCCTCGCATAATCTTAACGCCATTCTTTTTCAGGTGAGCCAGGGTAGCCGCAATCTGCTCTTCAGATTCTATAGAACATGGTCCAGCCATCATCGTAAAATGTCCGGTCCCAATTTTGATATCTTCTCCAATTTCGCAAACCGTATCCTTCACCTTCCATTTCCTGGAGACCAGTTTATAAGCATCGCTAACCCGGTGGATATCTTTTATCCCGGCCAAGTTACCGATTCCTCTAATATCAAATTCCACCTTACCCGTACCAATCAAATACTCCCCAAATTGCGTTCGCACCGGGGTGGCTTTGAATTGGAAGGAGGTTAATTTATCTGCCAGGGCTTTCTGTTGTGAGGCGGTGATGTTCTGGTCCAATTGGATGATCATAAGATGTTATTTATACCAACTTTTATTACCGTAATGGTTTGACAGCAACTGTTACACAATGTATTCGAGACTAGTTGGGATCTCCCCTTTTATTTTTTGGATAAAACTTAGCGTATCCTTTTCAATATCTTCTGCCTCTGCCAACATCCGAATATAGGCACTACCAATGATCGCTCCATTGGCATATTGGCAAGCAGTCTCAAAAGTCTGATTACTAGAAATTCCAAAGCCAATGAGCCTAGGGTTTTTCAGCTGCAAGGCATTAATTCGATTGAAGTAGGACAGCTGGTGCTCTGAAATACTACTTTTGGCACCAGTGATAGAGGAATTAGATACCATATAAATGAAGCCCTTCGTCAATTCATCTACCTTTTTGATTCTTTCTTCACTCGTTTGTGGCGTGATCAAAAAGCTAATATGTAGGCCTGCATTCTCGAACAGCTCCCGGTAATATTCCTCATATTCATACAAAGGTAGGTCTGGTAAAATCACCCCGTCGACCTTCGCTTCGACACACTTTTTCACAAAAGCCTCTTCGCCATATTGCATGACTTGGTTGAAATAGCCCATCATTACCAAGGGAATATTGGAATGAGCCCGTACGGCTTCTATTTGCTCAAAAAGCAGGGGCAGGGTCATTCCATTGGCCAAGGCTTGCTGTCCACTTTCCTGGATCGTAGGGCCGTCTGCCAAGGGATCCGAATAAGGCATTCCTATTTCCACTAAATCTACACCGGCCTTTTCTAAGGCCATGATAATCTTGCCGGTATCTTCCAATTGAGGGTAACCCGCCGTGAAATAGATATTTAGGATATGATCTTTTTTCTGGTTGAATAGATGGTCTAGTCGATTCATAATTAATTAATTTTACCTATTCCACTGAATCGGTCCAGGTGTTTAATGTAAGTATTCAGGTCTTTGTCTCCTCGGCCCGATAGGCAAATCACAATCACATCATCTCGCTGAAAAGTAATTTTATCGAGTGCTGAAAAAGCATGTGCTGTCTCCAGGGCAGGAATAATGCCCTCCATTCGACTCAAGAAAAAGGCAGCTTCTAAAGCATCGTCATCCGTAATACTTACCGCCTCTGCTCTCCCACTCTTGATCAAGTGGGCATGCAGGGGTCCGATACCGGGGTAATCCAAGCCAGCGGAGATAGAATAGGGTTCTACGATTTGTCCATCTGCGGTTTGCATCAGCAAGGTACGGCTACCGTGAATCACCCCTTGGGTACCCAACACACTGGTTGCTGCTGATTCTCCGCTATGAATACCGTGTCCCGCTGCTTCGACGGCTACCAGTCTGACTCCCTCCTCATTGAGATAGTGATAAAAGGCTCCAGCGGCATTGCTCCCTCCGCCGACACAAGCAATGATCAAATCTGGATTCTCTTTTCCAGTCTGTTCATCCAACTGCCATTTCATTTCTTCACTGATCACCGATTGGAAACGCGCTACCATATCTGGATAAGGATGAGGCCCTACTACCGAACCAATAATATAATGGGTATCTACCGGATTATTGATCCAATCTCTGATGGCTTCATTGGTCGCATCCTTTAGGGTCTGACTTCCACTGGTAGCCGGTCTGACCTCGGCGCCAAGCATACGCATCCGAGACACATTCGGCGCTTGTCGCTCAATATCTACCGCCCCCATGTAAACGATGCACTGAATGCCCATCAAAGCACATACCGTGGCGGTCGCCACTCCGTGCTGTCCGGCTCCGGTCTCCGCAATAATCCTGGTTTTCCCTAATCGTTTAGCCATTAGGATTTGCCCAATCGTATTATTGACCTTGTGCGCACCGGTATGATTTAGGTCCTCTCTTTTCAGGTAGATACTTGTCTGATAATGCTCGGACAAGCGTTGTGCCAAAAACAAAGGGGAAGGGCGGCCTACATAGTCTTTCAGTAACTGTTGAAATTCTTTCTGGAAGGCTTCCTCCTGCATAATTTTGACGTAATTATCCCGTAGCTCTTCTACATTGGGATGTAACATCTCAGGGATGTAAGCTCCTCCAAATTCTCCGTAGTATCCTTTTTCGTTAATTGCTATCATGATGATTTATTTATATATCCACCATCTGAGTGGAGTTCAATTCATTCAAAAAGGTTTGGATTTTATTGACATCCTTTTCGCCTGGGGCCGTTTCAAAACGACTATTGATATCGATACCTACCATCTGCTTGAAATTCAGCGTTCTTAAATGTTGGCTATCCTCTGCTCCAATCCCTCCACTTAATAGATACGAGATCATTCCCTGGTACTGTTCCAACAAGGACCAATTAAATTGTTGTCCTGTGCCACCGTAAGCATCTCCCTTCGCCTTGGTATCAAAAATGAATAAGGAACAGAATCGTTCATAAGCCCTGGTCATTTGAAAGTCAAAGTTCTCATCTACAGAAAACGCCTTGATCAACTGGGCACTCCGCATCGAAGTGATATCCCAATACGTCTTTATTTCCTGACAGTATTCAGCACTTTCATTACCGTGCAACTGTACATAATCGAGCTGATAATCATGGACAGCATTTAGAATCGACTCAAATTCAGCATTCACGAACACGCCTACCCGCTTGACGGTACCAAATTGCTCAATGTTTTGGCTTACCCAAGTTCCGAGATCGGCATTTCCGACATATCGGGGCGACTTAGGATAAAATATGAAGCCCATGTAATCAATGGGTAATTGTAAAACAGCCTGGATGTTTTCAGGCGAGCGCATTCCACAAATCTTTACTTGCATAATGGGTTTGTTTTTGAGTAGGTAGTACCCTAGGGTCATTTTACCTTCTTTATTCATAGGTTTAACACTGGCAATAACGGTTGGAATGTTCCCGCTAGTATTAGGCGCATGTTAGAGCAGCAGCATTCGGGCTAAAAGCAGCCAATTTTCCTTCAGGCTGTGTCAGTTTTTTCGCCCCATTAAGCAATGGCATTTTCTAGCATGTCTTCAATATTCTTTACCCGCTCAATGAATAAACGGCAGGCTAAGGCAGGATCGGGGGTTTTCATGAAGTTTTCTCCAATTAAAAAACCATCAAACCCCACTTGCCTTAAGTTGACAATGGCATTGGGGTCACTAATCCCGCTTTCAGAAATCCGAACAAAATCCGCAGGAATTTTATCAAACAGATCAATGGAAGTTTGAATACTCACCGAAAAGTCCTTCAGGTTTCGGTTATTGACACCCACCACATCGATTTCGGGGCATAGTTTCGACAACTGCTCTTCTGAATGAATCTCCATCAGCACTTCTAGGCCCAGGCTCTTAGCCAATCCTGCCAAAACTTTGATTTGTTTGGCATCCAAGCATTCTGCAATCAACAAGATCACATCAGCACCAATAGATCGGGCCTCAAAAATCTGGTACGGATCAATAATGAAATCTTTGCGAAGAATGGGGCAAAAATTAAACTTGCGCGCCTCTTTTAGGTCTTCACTGTTTCCTTTGAAAAACTTATTATCCGTCAATACGGAAAGTGCCGAGGCGCCCGCCTGCATATAACCGATTGTCACTTGCTCGACTTCTGCAAAAGGATTGATGTCTCCTTTTGAGGGAGAATGACGTTTAAATTCAGCAATTATGCCAGATTTGTCTTCTCGCAACAAGTATTTTTTGAGTGACACCGCCGGTGTGGAATAATAGATGCTTTTCTCTAGCAACTTCACAGGAAATAATTCCTTCCGTTGCTCTACTTCTCCCATCTTGTGGCTTACTATCTTATCCAGAATAGTCATAAAGGCATTATTTTATAAATCTTTAACTCCATTGATACTGGAGGCAAAGAAGGTGGAATCGATTAGACTAGTTCAATAAGCGTTTGAAGGTAGCTTGGGCTCGTTGGCTCACAATGCTCTCCTTTGCTTCTGCTATACAATCGGCCAAAGATTGGCTAGGTTTAATGCAATGTATCGCAACGCCTGCATTAGCCGCAACGACTTCCAATTGGGCCGTTGTACATTCATTGGCCAAGACATTCTTAAAAATGGTGGAAGCTTCTTCGGCCGTATCTCCACCATGCAAGTCTTTTTGCGTCAAAGTAGGGGCTCCCAAGTCAGCCGCACTCATCAATTGCTCACTTTGATTGGTGCGAAGTTTGAACTGCCCCGTAAGTGATATTTCATCATATCCGTCTAAGGCATAAACAATGGAGAATTGCCTACCGGTTTGCTGCATCACATATTGGTACATACGAGATAAAGCCAAATTGAAGGTGCCAAACAACTGATACTTGGGTTGCAACGGATTGACTAGTGGCCCCAACATATTGAAGAAGGTAGGTACTTTCAATGCTTTGCGAACGGGCACTACTTCCTTCATCGCTGGATGAAAAAGCGGTGCATGCAAAAAGCAAATATTGGCTCGATCCAATTGCCGCTTAAGCTGCTCCGAATCATTGGTAAATTCATAGCCCATGGCGATCAGCACATCTGACGACCCCACCGATGAAGACACGCCATAGCTGCCATGCTTACTCACCTTATACCCCGCCCCTGCCACGACTACAGCCGAGAGCGTTGAAATATTGAAGGTGTTTTTCCCATCTCCACCAGTCCCTACAATATCAATGGTATCTACGCCTCCCAAATCTACCTTCACACAGAGTTCCAATAAAGCATCCCGAAAGCCCTGCAACTCCTCCAAGGTGATAGACCTCACATTAAAGACCGTAACAAAACTGGCCACCTGCATAGGGTCAAACTCAACCGCCGAAATCCTCAATAAAATAGCCTTGGCTTCTGCTCGGCTGAGGGTCTCGTGTTCATATAAACGTAATAGTAGTTTTTTCATGTCATTCCTTGTCTTTCGCGATGATCAATTAAAATGGAGGCCAGTGCTAGCTTTTTTATCCCTAACGACGTTGGAAATTGGAAGTCGGAAATTGGAATCTTGGCTGGGCTAGGCTAGTTTTCCCCCTTCCGATTTCCGACTTCCAATTTCCAATTTTTCAATATCGTCTTGCTCCTGCTAGTTGTATTTTCGGGCCTACAAGGTACATCAGATATCCCTTATACTGTTAAGGTTTCGTGACGAGCCAGTAGCAAATTGCCCAACATTTTCATACCCTGCTCCGTCATGATCGATTCCGGGTGAAATTGCACTCCTTTCACAT
>Ga0070727_10004325_pt1 | contig 12209 bp, 4 predicted proteins | sample tdAd472_FD_66722 | JGI IMG/M metagenome (GOLD analysis project Ga0070727, IMG submission 66722) | Marine sediment microbial communities from the Atlantic coast under amendment with organic carbon and nitrate - tdAd47.2 | ecosystem: Environmental > Aquatic > Marine > Coastal > Sediment | place... | reverse complement strand
ACATTAAACCTACCCTAAAAACAATAGTCAAAATCCACATGCAAACAATCCAACTCAGATTTCTAGCCCTTGTGCTCCTATTTCTTGGCGTAAATAGGCTAGAACTCGTTGCGCAGGATAGTCCCAACTTTATCTTATTTCTCACCGATGACCAAGGATGGAGCGGCACTTCCCTGGAGATGGATCCCAATCGTCCTGCTTCAAATAGTGATTTTTACCTCATGCCGCGCCTTGAACAATTGGCTCAGCGAGGAATGATATTTTCACAAGCCTATGCGCCAGCAGCAAAGTGTTCCCCCACTCGATGTAGCATTCTAACGGGGCAGTCGACCGCGAGGAATCAATTTACTTATACAGATAATGCCATCGCCAGTGGAACTCGCGTGGTGGAAGCGACTACGATTCGGGATATTCCAAGCACTGATGTTACGATTGCAGAGTGGTTGAAGGAGCAGGGGCTGGATTATATCACCGCTCATTACGGTAAATGGCACATCAATGCGGGAGGCCCTTCGGCGCATGGTTTTGATCGAAGCGATGGAGAGACCTCAAATGGAGAAGGGAATCAAGGCGGTTTATCGCAGGCTGATCCTAAGCGAATCTTTAGCCTGACCGATTCGGCGGATGTCTTCATGACCGAGGCGGTACAGCGAGGGCGACCTTTTTATCTGCAACTCTCCCATTACGCGCCACATACACCTACCGAGGGCCGCCCCAATTCTTTAACAGACTGGGCCAATACAAGCTTACATCCGCCCGGACAAAAACACAGTGATGCGGAATACGGGGCAATGCTTAGTGATTTAGATGATGGCTTAGGTTTACTGCTGGATCGGATTGAGGCCTTGGGGATTGCGGATAATACCTATATCATTTATCTGTCTGACAATGGTGCACCGGGGAATAATCGCCCCCTTCGATCAGGTAAAAATTCATGCTATGAAGGAGGTATTCGAGTGCCTATGGTGGTAGCTGGCCCTTCCGTGCAGGCGGGTGTATATAATTCGACGGCCGTGGTGGGCTATGATATTTTCCCAACGATTATCGACATGGTGGCAGGTACTATGAATCATGCGCCAATGGATTTGGATGGTGTAAGTCTGCAACCCACTTTAGTCAATGCGGTGCTTCCTGCGCTAGATCGCAACGGGAAGGAGATCATCTTCCACTCGCCACATTTCAATGCGAATAGACAAGTAGGACCACAATCGGCTATTGTGGATGGGAACTACAAATTTGTAGTGAATTATGAGGAACAGGAGTTGGCGCTATATGATTTAGATACGGACTTGGGGGAAGAAGTTGATTTGACTAGCCAATTGCCCGCCAAAGCACAAGAGCTGTGTTTACGGCTGCGGGATTACTTGAAGCAGGTGGGAGCCAATCGAGTGAGCCTGAATCCCGCTCATCCAAATTTTAGCGGCACTGCACCAGATGTTGATCAAGATGGTCTGCCTGATGAATGGGAATTTCAAGAATTGCTGACCGATCGATATGGTGCAGAAGATGATCCGGATGGAGATGGTATCAATAATGAGGCCGAATGGATGAATGGAAGCGACCCCTATCAAGCTGGGACGACGGCTGTCTCTGGTACTCAAATTGAGTCCGAAAGCATCGCCGCTTATTTATCTCCACAGCCATTTGATGAGGAATTAAACCTCAAAATTCGACCTTCTTTTCAGCAGGAAAATTTGTCAATAGCTTTATACAATGTTGCGGGACAAAAAATGCTGGAAGAGCAGACGGTTGGAACTTCTTTAATTACCTTATCCACCGCTCGGATAAGCCCGGGCTATTACCTCCTTAAACTGACGGCGCTGCAGTCGATGAAAACAGAGGTTTTGGCTGTAATTCGGCAGTAGCAGCCAGCAGCAATTTCAGGTGAAGGCGGAAATCGGAAGTTAGAAAGTGGCCATGGTAATAGACGTTCTGCCCTGTCTGATTTGGCGTCAGCTAGGCAGGCTTCCGAATTCGCCCTTCCAACTTCATTTACAGGCTATACCATCACCTTATACACATCAATCGGCGCTTTTTTCCCCTTCAGGCTTACATTATTTACTTTTTCCATTAGGTAGGGCGGATCAGAAAGCAGTTTCATAAGGTTGTCAGTAATCACCAGCTTGGCACCGATGTTACCGCAGACCTTTTCTACTCGTGCCGTAGTATTAAGCACATCCCCCGAAAACTTGATTGATTTTTTGATCTTGCCCATTTCCCCTATCATGACCTCTCCGCAATGGACGGCAGCTTTGAATTGGGGCACTGTACCGTAACGAGTCAGGTAGGTCTCTCTTTTTCGGTGGATGACCTTTTCAAAATCCTGGTAACAGTTTAGGCAGTGGGTTTCTGCAGATCCTGCCTGAAAAGACCAGCTGATGATCACGAGGTCGCCCACATATTCCACGACTTCACCTTTATGATGTATAATAACCCCTGCGATATCGTGGAAAAAGTCATTCAGGAATCCGTGAAATTTTTCGTTGCCTAGTTTTTCGGCGATAGTCGTTGAATGGTTGAGATCCAGGAACATAAAGATGCGCTCCTCCTCTTTAGGGTTGAAGTATTCGCCCGTGAACATCTTCCACATTTCGTTGGAGCCAAAGCGTTCCGATAGTTGTAATAAAAAGGAAGACAGTAAGGCCAGGCCCAGTATAGGGAACACCGGATGCCAGAAGGCGATGGAGGTGATGAAGGACTTTGTTTTCTGCCAGGAGACAGGATCGGTGATACTTCTTCCTGATAACCAACTGTTGAAGGTCAGCGAAATAAGGCCCAGCAATATGAAAAGTAATACAGAATAAATGGATACTTTTTTCAGGATAGCCACCCAGAATTTTTCCCGGACTATTTTTTTCTGGAAATAAAACAATTCTAAAAAACCAAACAGCAGACTGCCAATAAATAGCCCTCCCATGGCTGCTGCTGCATTTTTTTGCAAGTCGAACTCGTTCATAGGTGATGTGTCCAGCACTCCCGGATAATTGGCCAGGAAAAAGTACTCGTACAAAGCCGTCAGCAAGCCTGTGAATACCCATAAAGTGGAGATGGCCGTCAACTGTGAGAGGTGATTTTTGGTGATCATCGGGTGAACGGTATTAATGGATTCAGTAATAAAGAAGCCTTTACAGGGGGAATATTTAGAAGGAAAATATAGACTTCTTTAGTCCGTTGACCGTTTTATCCGACGAAAACAAGGTATTTATCGGCACTTTTGCTATAAATCAGGTCTGTCTTTGTAATATCAGCCTTCACTACTGGATTTGTCATCGAAATGGTCAAAAGTCTAGCGAACCAAATAGTAGCGACTTTTCATTAGTATTAGACTTACATTACTGAATAAAGTAAACTTTGGCAATTTTACCATTTTCAATTTTATATACTGCGATGGCTTCGAGTGGCTTGCCATTCGGAAAACCGGTCACTTTTTCTTGGTCAATAACCGTATTTCCTTGCACAATTCTATTTACGAGTTCACAATGCAGATTAGGTGTCCGTTCAAACATCTTAGTGTAGGTAGAACGCATGTAGGCGCGACCTTTTCCCATGAGTTGATCTGGGAAGCGATAGAGTTCTACTTCCTGGCTATAAGGTTCTAGGAAAGCTTCAATATCTCTAGCGTTATAACCATTAAGTTGTCGTTGGGCCAGGTCTTCTGGTGTGTCTGGTAGTAGGGTAGTGGGATCCAGAACCTGCCCGTCTTTGATGACATACTCTACATCCTGCAAGTGGTCAATATTGTCCACCGGATTGGTGCTAAGAATAACTAAGTCTGCCCGTTTTCCTTCCTTTATACTTCCAATTTGTGCTTCTCTGCCTAGTACCTTTGCACCATTGATGGTTGAAGCTTGCAGGATGCTAAAATTATCCATTCCTGCTATTCGCATATCGAATAATTCTCGTAAGTAGGAGGAGGCGTGTAAGGTGCCAATATTTCCGGCATCAGTACCGGATGCAATCGTAATGCCTGCCGCTGCCAGTTTCTTTAGGTTGGCTTTTCGGGTTTTATCCCTGCTTTTCTCTGCTGCCATCCTTTGTGCTGCTCCGGCTTTTAATTGCCTTAGCATATCTTGTGGTGGGAGGTGCTTGAGATCAAAAAGGCTGCCGACTACCGTGGGGTCGGAGAGGGTGAAGTCATCATAGGAAAGATTATTATTTTGACTGAAAACCTCCAAGTATTTCCGATGCACCACCAAGGTGGGTACATAAACGGTCTTACTCGTTTGCAATTGGCGGACAAAGGCTTGATCAATTGGATCGTCTACGCTATGTACCAATATATCTGCTCCAGCCTTCACGGCTAATTTTGCGGTATTGAGTTGTGTGGCATGAACCGCTACTTTTAGTCCATTTTTGTGGCTTTCATCGATGGTCGCTTTGACGATGTCATAGTTAGTAGATGGGTTTTCGCCTCTTCGGACGATATACCAAATCTTAATTAAATCCGGCTTGTAAGGTAATTGTTTTCTTACCATAGCCCGAGCCGCTTCAGGAGAACTGATTTTTATAATGGGAGGGTCTTCAATTTGAAAGGCTTCAGGTTGGTAGGTGGAGATAAGGGGGCCGGTGAGCCAAACATTAGGTGTTTGGTTGTCTTGGTTATACTGGTCTCTAATAGCATAATTAGCCAATGGGCCACCTACATCGATCACTGTCGTTATGCCGGCGCGCAAATACCGTTTGAGTAATCGTCCGGCATTGTCTTTTAACCAACTTCTTTCTTGCTCATAAGGATGATATGCCCGCAAATCCAATGCATCGGGTCGGGTATATAGGCCACCGGATTGGAAAAGGTGGATGTGGGCATCGATCAAACCCGGCAATACAAATTGTCCATCCAATTGCAATTTTTCAGTATCTGCAGAGACGGAAATAGGCTGCTTGCTGATCGTTTTGATTATCCCACCTTCCAATAAGATATTCATATTGGGGCGAATCGTTTTGCTTTCTACATCTATCAGGGTACCGCCCTCAAGTAAGACGCTGTTGGATTGGGCGAAAAGTAGAATAGAAAAGAGCAGGAAGCTCAAACTAAGACTGTATTTGATCATGGTTAATTGATTTGGAAAGGGAAATAGCCGAATACAAAGCGGCGATAAAACGGCCTGGTTTGTCGCTAGGATAGTAAAAAGATAATCGCAATGACTAAAATAATGACCAAGGTGATGGTCAGGTAAAAGTTGTTATTGTCACGGTACTTATTGAAAAGTAATTCTACCAGTTCTCGCCAAGTAAAGCGTTTAGCCAATCGCTCGGCTACAAACACGTAGTACTTGCGCCCCATTTTTTTGGGGTTTCCATGTTTGGTCAGGATAAAAAACTCGGGATCCATGAAGGCCAGTTCAAATACCTCATCTTCAAATACGAGCTTATTGCCCAAATAGCGCCATTCGCCTGAACTCAGGTCTCCATCTACGACACGGATATACTCCCCATCTTCATTGAAAATGTGCATGACTACATTGTGGAAACGCTCATCATCACGCACCTCAATCCAGTGTTTACCAATGTAAAAACTGGTCTCCTTTAGGTCCTCACTCCAAGGGCGCACCACTTTCAATACCTTATCGAGATACTCATCCAGCGATTCTGCCGCTGGCATCTCAGTATTGAATGATTTAGCGATGGAGTCTAAAAACTTATTATCCAACTCGTAAGATATTTATATAAAAACAAATATGTCCGATCCTTTCAAAAGGCCATATAATGTAACTTCTGCGCTTAAAATTAGTATTATTTGTCGATTACTGCAATCCTTTCCAATAACTGATTCCCCTCTGATCACTTTTTTGTGGCTATCTCCTGCTCAAATTAAACAAAAAAATTGCTTTGTGTAACAAATGAGCGAAGACTACGTAAACACACTACAATAGTAGCAATGCCAATGGATTCAGTGATTGCTAAATCCGAAAATGACTCACCCATCGTAATTCCCCCGGAATGCATCTATCTGTACGCAGTTAGGAGGGATATGCTTCTCCTTTTATTCAAACGAAAGTTTCACAAAAATATAGAAACCAACTTACTAAAAGCAAATGAATGGAATCGATTTGCTGGTATTTAGTCGATCCGGTAGTTCTTTGATGACCAGCATTTTACTGTTATGATTGACCGATTTGCTTGATTGATAAGAGGAATATAGGCTGCAGGAAAAGTCATCCTTATGTTTTTATACCCTATTTGCAGCTCTCCTTTTTATTTCAAAAAAATCGTATCCAGTGGTGAATGGAGTAGTCGGTAGTGCATGTGATAGCTAAGGCCTTAGCCTTGTAAGCTCTCCTTCGCTACAATTACTGCCCTATTGATACTGGTTATTTTTTGATAATTGGGAATGAAGATGAAAATAAATGAAGACTGTAAAGTCTAGTTTCCATTGATCTCACTCAATGAGTCTAATTTTGCTAAATCGCTTTTTTTCATAGACTTAGAGAAGAGAACACTAGCTTCGCTTTAATGTATTTTCTTTAATTCTCATTCCTAGGAATTCATTTTTTTGAATTATATTTGGCCCTACGGGATTGTATTGCAAAAAAAATATGTTCCCGACATTGAGAAATACTACACAAAATACGATGATTCTTTTGCCCGGAACCTGCGAAACAGGCTTGTCGTATCAAAAAAAATGCTACCTACACTAGCAAGTATTTCAGTGTCGGTTAGGGCCGGAAACGACGCTAAACCGCAGAAAAATGAAACACCACACAATTAGGAGCGTTGGCATCTTATTGGCGTTGCTGGCGACTTTCAATCTTTTCGGTCAACGGGAGGCAAAAAAACATTCTACCTTTTCTCGCCCATTATTCAATGTGGCCTATTACAACAATTTGCAATGGCGAAACATCGGACCTTTCCGTGGAGGGAGAGTCAATGCTGTCGTAGGGGTGCCTGGACAACCCATGACTTACTACATGGGCGCCACTGGCGGAGGAGTGTGGAAAACGGAAGATGGAGGATTAAATTGGAATAATATCTCTGATGGTTATTTTGGAACAGGCTCCGTAGGTGCCATCGCTGTCGCCCCTTCAGAACCCAATATTCTATATGTTGGGATGGGTGAACATGCTGTTCGCGGAGTGATGAGTTCGCATGGAGATGGTGTATATAAATCCTATGACCAAGGCAAAACCTGGAAGTATTCCGGACTACCAGGTGCTAGACATATTTCGGCCATTCGAATTCACCCTCAAAATCCCGACATTGCTTTTGTAGCGGTGCAAGGTGCTGCCTTTGGACCAAGTGATGATCGAGGGGTTTACAAAACAATCGATGGAGGAGATACCTGGCAACAGGTCTTCTTTTTGGATGAACATACCGGAGCGGCTGATCTAAGTTTGGATAAAGAAAACCCCCGTGTGCTGTACGTGGGGATGTGGGATCATGAGCGAAAACCCTGGAAAATAAGAAGTGGAGGCAAGCAATCCGGTTTGTACAAGTCGCTTGATGGGGGCGAAAGCTGGGAGCGTTTGGAGCAGGGCCTGCCTACAGAAATGGGAAAAGTGGCTGTGGCGGTATCCGAAGCGAATTCGGATTGGGTATACGCTTGTATTGAAGCCGAAAATGGTGGCGTATTTCGTTCTACGGATAGTGGTCTCAACTGGGAGCACGTCAATAAAGAAAAGATCACAACAGCCAGGGCTTGGTATTATATAGAATTGGTAACAGACCCAAAAGACCCTGAGACATTATACGTCTTGAATGCACCACTCTTGAAGTCCACTGATGGTGGAAAAACCTTTGCTAGCATTCCCAACCCGCATTCTGATCAGCATGGACTTTGGATCAACCCAGCTCAGCCCAAAAACATGATTTTAGGCAACGACGGAGGAGCCTGCATCACCTATAATGGAGGCTTAAGCTGGTCTCCCCAAGGTAATCAGCCGACAGCCCAGTTCTATCGTGTTATTGCTGATAATCGCTTTCCCTATCATATTTATGGAGGACAGCAGGACAATACGACCGTTGCCATTGCCAGCCGTACGAGTAGATTAGGGATAGACTGGAAGGATTGGTATACGGTATCGGGAGGAGAAAGCGGGTTTATTGCCTTTGATCCAGATGATATCCAGAAAATATATGGCGGGAGCTACCAAGGAAATATCTCTGTGTTTGATCATAAAACCGGTGAAAGCAAAGATATAATGGCTTACCCTATGGTAGGTTTGGCAACTCAGCCTCGACATATGAAATATCGCTTCAATTGGAATGCACCAATTGTAGTGTCACCACACAATGCTCATGTCATTTATCATGCCGCTAATGTTGTTTTGATATCGATGGATGGCGGTTTGAGTTGGGAGGAAATTAGCCCTGACTTGACCCGGAACGACGAAGAAAAACAAGGCGTTGGCGGTGAACCTTATACCAATGAAGGTGCCGGTGGCGAGAATTACAATACGATTTCGTACCTCAGTTGCTCACCCCATGAGGAGGGAGTGATTTGGACGGGAAGTGATGATGGTTTGATTCATCTGACTAGAGATGGAGGAAAAACCTGGAAAAATGTGACACCGCCAGAGATGTTGGAGGGATATGTCAATAGTATTGAAGTCTCACCACACGCAAAAGGGACGGTTTATGTTGCCGTACATCGTTACCGATTTAATGACTTTTCGCCTTTGGTCTATTTCACGGATGATTATGGGAAAACCTGGAAGTCCTTGAATAGAGGGTTTCGAGGAGAAGATTTTGTACGGGTAGTACGAGAAGACCCGAATCGAAAAGGCTTATTGTATGCAGGAACGGAAACAGGCCTATATCTTTCTCACAACAATGGGGACTATTGGTATCGTTTTCAACTGAATTTGCCTGTTTGCCCGATTACAGATTTGACCATTCACGATAATGATTTGATCGCTGCGACCGCAGGACGTAGTTTCTGGATACTGGATGACCTTAGTCCTATTCAGCAGAGCGTTGGTCAAATGCTAAATGGAGAAATGGAGCTTTTTCAACCCAAGGCCACCGTGAAGCTTAACACCCAAGAATTGGGAGAAGTAATGGGAGGAGTCGGACGAAATCCATTGCCAGGACTCACGATCGATTATTACCTGCCACCGTATTTTTCTGATACTAGCTCTCTTAGCTTGCGCATCTTGGATCAAGACGGGACGGTGATCAGAGCGTACAGTAATCAGGTACAAGGTAATATAGAAGACAGACATGAATCTTCATTACCCTTACCCACTCATGTGGGAATCAATCGCTTTTATTGGGATTTACGACGTGATCCGATACCACAGGTGCCGGGCATCTTTATGCTGCAAGGTTTTAGAGGTAGCAGCGTAGCGCCAGGTAAGTATACGATTCAATTAGAAGGAATGGGCCTTGATCTGAAGCAGGAGTGTGAAATATTGCCTGACCCTCGATTGGTAGTCAAAAAACGTCACTTTAATGAGCAGCAAGAAGTCTTGGTCACCATAGAAAGTGCAGTAAAAGATATTCATCAGTCTGTGCAACAAATGCAAGATGTAAAGGCGCAAGTAGAACAGTTGAATGGTACGCTGCTGAAAAATGCTACTGTTGAAGATTTAGTGACGGTAGGTAAAGAGGTAGTTTTGCAAATTGATGAATGGGAGAAACAATTGATCCAACCCGAATTGACTAATTTCCAGGATGCGATCAGCTATCCCAATCAGCTGAGTGCTGAATTGATCAATTTGATGTTCAAAGTGGATACGCATGACCCTGTTGTGACGGAGGGGGCTAGGATTCGCCTTGCCGATCTATTACAACAGTGGAATGATATGAAAAATGATTTAGAAGGCATCATTCATGGTGACCTGGCTGAATACAATCGCTTGTTTCGAGAGAAAGAGATACCAGCTGTGATTGTTCCTTTGTCGTCCCGGCCGAGGCCACAGCATTAGCTATCCTCTCTTCCCTCCCCTCTCCTCAAGGGGTGAGTCAAACTCACCCCTTGAAGGGAGGGGAGGGAAGGGAGGAGAGACTACCGCTTCACCTCCTTCAGCTGATGCTTCGATAACAAGGTATTTACCTTCGGTAGCTCATTCGCCAATACCTGATCTAATTGACCTAAATGCTCCGTCAATTCCTTACTCAACTCCGCAAACACTTGGTAGGCGCCATCTGTCGGTTTGGCATCGCCATTTTCCAAGCTTCGTCGCAGTGAAGCCAGGCGATTATTGAGTTTAATTGGGAAGTTGAGCGGATCTTGTCCACTTTGGTTTTTTACTTGGTACAGCGCTTCTTCTATGTTGGAGAGCTGTTTTTCTAGCTTTAATTTCGCCGCAGTTACCTCGGCGATATTGCTTTTTTCAGTACTAGCCATCAATTGCTTTTTTAGGTGTCTAATCAGAATGACGGCCTCATTAGCCTGGCTAGTCTTATCCCGAATTTTTGTGGCCAGCTCAAACTGTTCTTGTAAGTCTGCTGCTGTAATACCTTTCAAATTAGGATCCATTTTTAGTGTAAATGGGAAAATTTGGGTGAAACCACCTGCCGTCAAGCGTATCTGATATTGGCCGAGTGGGGCCTTGGGCCCACGCTGGGGCCGACCACTCCAGATGATCATCCCGTCGAAGGTTGTCGCACCGGGATAGCGAAGATCCCAAGTAAAGTTGTTCAAGCCTTGAGCCGTAGTCGGCTTGCTAGAACCTCCTCTGCGCCACCAAGGGATATTGGGATCTACCTTATTAGCGGTTTGTGTTCCGACAAAGGTATTAATGAGTTGGCCGTTTCCATCTAAAACCTCCATTTTGACAGAATCGACTTTATCTTTTAGATAGTATTGAACACTAAGATTACGAATGCCACGAATCGGATCGGCTGGCTCAAACAGAATGACATCTTGTTGGGCTAGTTCCGGGGTTATTTGGCGAAGCGGTGCAATATCATCTAATATCCAGAACCCACGTCCATGAGTACCAATGACCACATCTTCATCTTTTACCACTAAATCTCGTACCGGGGTATCCGGTAAATTGATTTGTAAGGACTGCCAGATATCACCCGCATTGAAGGACACATAAACCCCATGTTCGGTGGCTAGGAATAGCAGGTCCGGGCGAACGGGATCCTCTCGGACGGCTCTCGCAAAATGGCCTTTTTTGATTCCTGTGATGATCTTAGTCCATGTTTTACCATAATCGCGGGTACGAAAGACATAAGGCTCTCGATCATCTACCTGGTAACGGTTGGCGGCTACGTAGAGGGTGCCTGGGTTGTGCTTGGACTCATCAATAATGCTTACGCGAGAGAATTTCGGCAAATCGGGTGGTGTAATGTCCTCCCATTTTTTGCCCCCATTCCGGGTGATGTGAATTTTACCATCATCAGAGCCTGCCCATATGGTATTGATATCATGAAAGGAGGGGGCTAAAGCAAAGACCGTTGCATAAATCTCAGGACCATTCATATCCATCGTAATTACACCCCCTGTTTTTCCTAAAGTTTCAGGATCGGCATAGGTGAGGTCGGGACTGATTTTCTCCCAGCTTTGACCATCATTAGTCGTTTTCCAGACGTGCTGAGAGCAGGTATACATGATGGTAGGGTCTTGCGGGGAGAACATGATCGGGAAGGTCCACTGCCAGCGTTCTGGGAGCGCATCGGCGGGTTCTCCGGAGAAAAATCGAGGATAGACCTGAATATCCCTGATCTGTCCATTGCTACGATCGTAGCGGGTAAGCAGGGCACCCTGACTACCTGCGTAAAAAATATCGGGTTGGGTCGGATGTTGGGTAATCCAGCCACTTTCTCCACCACCTACCGCATAATACCAGCCGTGATTAGGGCCGCGGGCTTGCTTGTGGCTCCAGCCATCACTAGGCATAGCCAAGGTGCTATTGTCTTGTTGGGCACCTGCGACGTGATAAGGTACGTCACTGGTGGTCATGACATGATAGAATTGGGTGGTCGTATAATCCTGCTCTGTCCAAGTTTTTCCGCCATTAATACTCACGTTTCCACCACCGTCATTCCCGTTGATCATCCGTTGCGGGTTATTGGGATCAATCCAAAGATCGTGATTGTCGCCATGCGGTACCTGAATCTGGGTATCAAAATTGACGCCCCCGTCTGTGGATTTATAAAGGCCCGTATTTAGACAGTAAACCGTCTCTTTGTCCCAAGGGTCGGCATAAATTCGAGAATAATAAAATGCCCTTTGGCGCAGTTTCCGTTCCTTATTGGTACGCGTCCAGGTCCAGCCACCATCGTCGGAGCGGAATACGCCGCCCTCATTGGCCTCC
>Ga0070727_10004323_pt1 | contig 12213 bp, 11 predicted proteins | sample tdAd472_FD_66722 | JGI IMG/M metagenome (GOLD analysis project Ga0070727, IMG submission 66722) | Marine sediment microbial communities from the Atlantic coast under amendment with organic carbon and nitrate - tdAd47.2 | ecosystem: Environmental > Aquatic > Marine > Coastal > Sediment | place... | reverse complement strand
CTTATAAGACTTGGAAAGATGTTGATGCATCTTTGCCCGCCACCAAAATCGAAGTCCTTGGCCCGCCGCCAACCTCGGGAACCCGTGATGCATTTGCCGAGCTAGCCCTTGAAGGCGGGTGCAAAAAGATTGGCTGGATCAAAGCCATGAAGAAGCAGGACAAGAGAAAATACAAAGCAATTTGCCATTCGATCCGTGAAGACGGTGCCTATGTGGAAGCTGGCGAAAATGACGTGCTGATCGTTCGTAAGCTGGAAGCCAATCCGAAAGCCTTTGGTGTGTTTGGCTTCTCATTCCTTGATCAAAATGGCGATAAGGTTCAAGGCAGTTTGGTTGACGGTGTTGAGCCGACCTTTGAAAACATCGCCGAGGGCAAGTACCCGGTCTCCCGTCCGCTGTTCTTCTACGTCAAGAAAGCTCACGTTGGCGCCGTTCCGGGCATCAAAGAATATTTGGCTGAGTTCACTTCCGAAAAAGCCTGGGGTGATGAGGGCTACCTTTCTGAAAAAGGCCTAATCCCCATGCCAACGGAAGAACGCTACAAGTACATGAACGATGCGAAGGCAATGAACAACAATCTGATGATGTAAGCATCTGATTATGGTCGGGACGGCTCTCGCATGGGGCCGTCCCAAACCGATCAGAAAGAAGAAAGTACAACAAACCCTATGCAGACTACTATTCTCGCCGCCACACTAATTTGCCTGGCAATTTTCGGCTTCTACGCGGGCCGGACGCGGGCACTTTCGTTGGTTTCTGGGCGGGCAAGCAAACTCCACTCATTACCCAGCTATTATGGTTACTACCTCGCCATGTGGTGTGGAATCCCAAGCTTTCTGGTTGTTGTGGGCTGGATGTTTTTTGAGCCAGTTTTAGGCGAAAAGATCATCCTTTCCACCTTGCCTGCCGAAACTGTAAGCGACGCTGGCGAGATGCTTAGTGTTTTGGTCAATGATGTTCGCAATCTGGCAAGCGGCAATATTGTCAGCCGTGAAGTCACCCCGGAAATGACGGCTGCGGCTGAGTACTATAGTTCGGTCAACCGAACAGGTTTTGCTGGCTTGATCGTTGTCGCTTTGGTTGCCGCTATTGGTGGCATTCTGATCGGCCACAGACGGATCAGTGAGCGCTTGAAAGCTCGCCATCATGTGGAAGGCTTCATCAAGGTTTTTTTAGTCGTTAGTTCTATGGCCGCCATTTTGACGACGATAGGAATTATTCTATCGCTGTTCTTTGAATCCATGCGGTTCTTCCAACTGGTTTCACCTTGGGAGTTTCTGTTTGGGCTGGAATGGAGCCCACAGACTGCTTTGCGGGCCGATCAGGTGGCAAGCTCAGGCTCATTTGGTGCGGTACCACTATTTGCCGGCACGCTACTCATTTCTTTTATCGCCATGTGCGTTGCTGTTCCCATTGGCCTTTTGAGCGCCATCTACATGTCGGAGTATGCGCCAAAAAAAGTGCGCGCCATCACCAAGCCGCTGCTTGAAATCCTGGCAGGGGTTCCAACCGTTGTTTACGGCTTTTTTGCCGCTCTTACTTTGGCCCCCTGGATTAGGGATACGGGCGGGATTATCGGTCTTGATGTCTCATCTGAAAGTGCTCTGGCTGCAGGGCTGGTTATGGGGATCATGATTATTCCATTTGTTTCTTCTTTGTCTGACGATGTGATCAATGCCGTGCCACAGGCCATGCGCGATGGTGCCTATGGCCTGGGTGCAACGACCTCTGAATGTGTGCGTCAGATAATTTTGCCAGCCGCATTGCCCGGTATTGTGGGTGGTGTTTTATTGGCTGTATCGCGGGCGATTGGCGAAACCATGATTGTTGTGATGGCGGCTGGATTGGCAGCAAACCTGACGGCCAACCCCTTAGATGCGGTGACCACGGTAACCACCCAGATTGTCACGCTTTTGGTCGGCGATCAGGAGTTTGATAGCGCAAAAACCCTGGCCGCTTTTGCCCTGGGGTTGGTCCTGTTCTTCATGACCTTGGCGCTCAACATTGTGGCCCAAAGGGTCGTTAAAAAATACCGAGAGCAATATGAGTAGTTCCAACGAAATGATGGTCAACTCAACGACCCAGAAAATCCGCGCAGGGCTCAAAAAACGCTACGCAGCCGAGCGACGTTTTCAATTCTATGGCATTGCGGGCATTTCCATAGCCATAGCCGCTCTAGTCATTCTGTTTGTGAGTATCGGGTCTAAGGGCTATACGGCGTTTGTTCAAACCCATATCAAGCTTGAGGTTTTCTTCGATCCTTCCAAGGTCGATCCAACGGGTGAACGCAAAACTGACGTGCTGAGCAGGGCTGATTATGCGGGTGTCGTTAAGGCGTCGCTTCGGGCGCGCTTCCCTGAGGTCAAAAGCCGCAAGGATAAACGCAGACTCTACGGATTGATCAGTTCGGGAGCTGGTTTTGACCTACGCGATATGGTTATAGAAGATCCTTCAATTATCGGCACTAAGCAGGCCCTCTGGTTGGTCGCATCAGATGACGTGGACATGCTGTTGAAGGGGCACATATCGCGCGATACCGAAGAAGACGCGCGACCAATCAAAAACAACCAAATCGCTTGGACGGATCAGTTGATTGCCGATGGGGCCGTTGAAACGCCCTTTAACAAACGGCTCTTTACAGCAGGCGACTCCCGTGAGCCTGAACTGGCTGGAATCTGGGGAGCAATTGTCGGTTCTTTTTATACAATGCTGGTGACGCTCACTCTGTCATTTCCCTTGGGGGTTGCTGCGGCAATCTATTTGGAAGAGTTCGCCCATAAGAGCAAGCTAGCCACCCTTATTGAGGTCAACATCAACAATCTAGCGGCGGTGCCTTCTATCGTGTTCGGCTTGCTTGGTTTGGCAGTGTTTCTGAACTTCTTCCATATGCCACGCTCGGCGCCAATCGTGGGCGGTGTCGTGTTGGCTTTGATGACGTTTCCGACCATTATCATTGCGGGGCGTGCTGCCATGAAGTCTGTGCCGCCTTCTATTCGTGAAGCAGCGGCGGGGCTTGGGGCTTCGCGCACTCAGGTGGTTTTTCACCATGTTCTGCCCTTGGCTATGCCGGGCATTTTGACTGGAACAATCATTGGAATGGCGCGTGCGTTGGGTGAGACTGCGCCGCTTCTAATGATCGGAATGGTCGCTTTTATTGTTGATGTCCCTGATGGGGTCACCGACCCGGCAAGTGTGTTGCCGGTACAGGTTTATCTGTGGGCCGATGCGCCTGAGAGAGCTTTTGTTGAGCGGACTTCCGCCACAACGATGGTGCTTCTTGGGTTCCTCGTCACCATGAACGCTGTGGCAGTAATGCTGCGCAAGAAATTTGAGAGGCGTTGGTAATGTTTGCCTTGCAAGATACGAAAGGGGAAGCCCTCGTGACACAGGCTACCCAGACAGAAGAAACGACTATCATTCAGGGGGGCAAAGAAGCTCCAGTTAACAATAAGGTTGTGGCCAAAGATGTAGCTGTCCACTACAGCGGCGCTCAGGCGTTGTTTGATATCGACCTTGATATTCCGGAGCGTCGAGTGACAGCGCTCATCGGACCGTCTGGCTGCGGCAAATCGACCTTCCTGCGTTGTATCAACCGCATGAACGACACCATTGAAGGCTGCGCAGTCAGCGGCAGCTTGATGATGGATGGGGTTGATATTAACTCCAGTGACATTGATGTGGTCGAGTTGCGGGCTCGGGTGGGCATGGTCTTCCAGAAACCGAACCCTTTCCCAAAATCGATCTATGACAACGTAGCCTATGGCCCTCGAATTCATGGCCTAGCTTCAGACAGCACAGAGCTCGATGAAATTGTTCATCGTAGTCTTGAAAAGGCCGGTCTGTGGAACGAGGTCAAAGATCGTTTGTTGGAGCCGGGAACGGGCTTGTCGGGTGGTCAGCAGCAGCGTCTTTGCATTGCACGCGCCATTGCTGTGAGCCCTGAGGTCATTTTGATGGATGAGCCTTGTTCGGCCCTTGACCCCATTGCGACGGCCAAAATCGAAGAACTGATCGACGAAATCCGCGAGAACTTCACCATTGTTATCGTCACCCATTCTATGCAGCAAGCCGCGCGTGTTTCGCAGCACACAGCCTTTTTCCATCTTGGAAAGTTGGTGGAAAAAGGAACGACGGAAAAGATTTTCACCGAGCCCGAAGATCAGCGGACCCAAGATTATATTACTGGCCGATTCGGCTAGGCTCTAAGGAGGCCAGAGAAGTGGCATCGGAACATATTGTTAAGTCGTTTGATGATGAGTTGAGCCAACTCGATAACTTGGTCGCTACCATGGGCGGTTTGGCCGAAAGCCAGCTTCATGCTGCTTTGGATGCTTTGATCAGTAGAGATGTCGTCACTGCCGAGAAGATCGTTGCTGATGACAAGCAAATTGATGGCCTCGAAGAGGAGATCAATATTCAGGCGCAAAACTTATTGGCCTTGCGTCACCCGGTCGCGGATGATCTGAGATTGGTCATTGCCGGTCTCAAGGTGTCGAGCGATTTGGAAAGAATTGGCGATTATTCAAAAAACATAGCCAAGCGCACCCAAATTTTGACCGGTGCGCCGCGGCTCGGAACGTCAAACAGTATAAAGCGTATGGGTGGCATCGTAGAAACCATGATCTGCGATGTGCTGGATGCTTACTTGGCACGCGATATGGATAAAGCCGATGATGTGCGTAACCGCGATGAAGAGGTGGATGCGCTACACTCTAGTTTGTTCCGCGAACTTCTGACCTACATGATGGAAGATCCGCGCAATATCAGCTACTGCACTCATCTGCTCTTCGTTGCCAAGAACATCGAACGGATGGGCGACCATGTGACCAATATTGCTGAAAACGTGATCTTTATGGTTTCTGGCCATCGTCCCAGCGAGGCACGGCCCAAAGATGACGAAACTCCGTTCACGCTTGTTGATTCGGAATAAGAGGATATGGCTGAAATGAGTTCGCGCATTTTAATCATCGAGGATGACCCTTCCATCGTTGAAATGTTGCGCTACAACCTGGAAAAGTCGGGGTTTGAGGCTCTTGTTGCCATGGATGGCGAAGAGGGGGTGATGCTGGTTGAAGAGGAGGAGCCAGATTTGGTGGTCCTCGATTGGATGCTGCCTTTGATGTCGGGCATTGAGGTCTGTCGCCGTATTCGCCGCCGTCCAGAGACCAAGAATTTACCGATCATCATGCTTACCGCTAAGGGTGAAGAGACAGACCGGGTGCGGGGATTGGAAAGCGGGGCCGATGATTATGTGGTTAAACCTTTCTCTCCATCAGAAATGATGGCCCGCATCAAGGCTGTGCTGCGCCGTTCCAAACCTTCTTTGAGTGAAGGAGTTTTAGAGTACTCGGGAATCGCCATGGATTTGGTGTCTCACCGGGTTACCCGCGATGGAGAGCCCATAAAATTGGGGCCAACCGAATACCGTCTTTTGAAGGTTTTTCTAGAGCGCCCAGGCCGGGTGTTTTCCCGTGAGCAGTTGCTTGATATGGCTTGGGGGCGCGATATCCATGTAGAGCTGCGAACAGTCGATGTCCATATTCGACGGTTAAGAAAAGCGCTTAACGATGGTGGTCGGCTGGATCTACTCCGCACTGTTCGATCCGCAGGATATGCGCTCGACATTCAGACCGTTTAATAAAAAAACCCCGGCAAAAACCGGGGCTTTTCTTCGAATAAAAATCTCGCCTAAATCTTGATGCGATCAACAATTTTGTCATTCGCCAGATGGGATTCGACGATTTCATCAGCATCTTCGATGGACTTGGGCGAATACCAGGTGCCTTCTGGATAGACAACCAGAACCGGGCCCTGGTCGCAGCGACCGAGGCAGCCAGCCGAGCTAATCCGCACGCCTTCGAGGCCGAGCTCATCGGTTTTTTCCCAGAGCCGTTTGCCAATATCGTTGCCGCCGCGCTGAGCGCAGCTTCCCTTGGGATGACCTTCCGGGCGCGCTTGGCTGCAGAAGAAAACGTGTTTTTTGAAGAAAAGATCGTCGGACATGTTTTGAATGCCTTTCCCTAACATCACTTAAGTTTCATTTTTTCAGCCCTTAAGGAGGCCGAAATGTTCGGTGGGCGGACTTTATCGGGTCAAACGAATTTGAGCAAGTTCAAGGGTTGTTCTTGAAATGGTGCTGAGTTTGGCAACAATGGTGAATCGCAATTTATTGGAGTTCCATCCCGTGCCTCATACGACAACGCTTGCCGGACCTTATGAGCCTCCTGCCAACGGCGCAGAAGCCGAACAAGTGGTCATTTTTCTTCATGGGTATGGTGCCGATGGCAACGACTTAATTGGCCTTGCTCCGATGTTTGCCCAGGGTTTGCCAGGGGCTCAGTTCTATGCTCCCCATGCGCCGGAGCCCTGCGAGATGTCGCCTTTCGGAAAGCAATGGTTCAGCCTGGCAACCTATGATCCCAATTTCCTGCGCCGCGACCCGGCGACCATGGAGGCGATCTATAAGGATATGCTTGAAGGTGCGCGTGAAGTTGCCCCGATCCTTAATGCCTTTATCGATGAACGCTTGGAAGAACATGGCATTTCACCCGACAAACTCGCCTTGGTTGGTTTTTCTCAAGGAACGATGATGGCATTGCACGTAGCCTTGCGCCGAGAAGAGCCCATTGCAGCCATTGTCGGCTATTCGGGTGCTTTAATTGGTCACGATGTTTTAGCAGATGAAATTAAGTCCCGCCCGCCCGTGCAGCTTATTCACGGAGTGGATGACCCCGTGGTGCCTTATGAGGCCATGGCGGTTGCCAAGAAGGGACTTAACGCGGTTGGCATCGAGGCCAGCACAATGTCGCGGCGTGGCCTTGAGCATGGCATCGACCCCGAAGGAATCGTCAAGGGAATCGAGTTTTTACGGGATGCTTTCGGGATTTCCTGATCGGTCTTTAAGCGCTTTTCTTCTCAGCAGTTCCTGAAAGCCTGAAAGTATTGCGACCGGCGTTCTTTGCTTCATAAAGAGCGTCGTCGGCTTTGGTGATAAGGCTATCCATATCCTCAGAATGGTCAGGATAGAGCGCAATGCCTATGCTGGTGCCGATTTGAACGGTGTGCCCCATGATTTCCATCGGGGTGCTTAGTGCTTCAATGATTTTTTGCGCGGGACCGTGGGCTCCGTCTGGATTCTCCAAGTTTGTCAGGATAACGGCAAATTCATCACCGCCAAGACGGGCAACGACGTCGGTATCGCGGCAAATGTCCTTAAGGTGCTTGGAGATCTCAATCAGCAACGCATCGCCGACTGGATGGCCATATTGGTCGTTGACCGGCTTGAACTTGTCCAGGTCGAGCATGAGAAGGGCTAAGTGAAGATCGAGGCGTTTGGACTGAGCAATGGCATCTTCAAATTTTGAATTGAAGGCATTGCGATTGCAGAGCCCGGTCAATGGGTCGGTCATGGCGAGGCGACGGATAGCCTCTTCGCTGGCCTTGCGCTCGGTGATGTCTCTTACCACCGCAATAAAACTAATGTCTTCGCCGATATACATAGGGTTAACCGTGATATCGACCGGAAACTCATGCCCATCTTTGCGCAGTGCCGTTTGCTCTACGGTTTTGCCCAAAGTCCGTGCTGAATTGCCTTCGCGGAAGTTTTTCATAAAATGATCGTGCTGAGAGCGAACAGGTTCTGGCGCAAGGAAAGAAACATTGCGGCCGAGGATCTCTTCTTCGCTGTAGCCAAATGTGACCTGTGCCCCCAGGTTGAATGAAATGATTTTACCTTCTGAATCTGAGGTGATGATGGCATCGGACACCGTGTTCATGATTGTCCGGGTGCGACGTTCATCGGCTAGGGCCAGGGCTTTAGCTGCATCGGCTTCTTCTTTGGCAAAGGAGAGATTTTCAGCCAATTCTATTGCGCGGGCCGCTTGTTCGTCGGCCTGTTCCCGCATGGCTTGCAGCTCGGCCAACTGGGCTTTCATCTCTTCGTTTGCTGTGGCGAGGCTTAACTCCATTTCATGGCGCAGGGCTGAGTTTTTTCTCAATACAATCAAATCCCGCGTCATAGTCGCGATTTCATTGTCCCCATCGGGTTCTTTGATTTCAGTTTTATAGTCGCCATCAGCGATGCGCCGCATGGCTTGAGAGATGAGCCCAACGGGCGTAATGATATGGAAGTTGAGCAGCCTTAAGAGGATGAAGGTGATTAAGCCAACCAAAAAGAGGCCACCTAGAGAGATGATGTTCTTCATCTGTGAAATGGCTGCCAACGACCTGCTCATGGCTTCAGATTGAACCTGCACCTCTTCATTCGCTTGTGAGGTTAAGAGAGCCAGAGCATTGAGTGCAGGAATGTCATCGATCCTAATTTTATGGTCGATTTCTGCAAGGAGACTGTTGTCGGCTTTCATGGTCTGGATGGTCTTAATCGCAGCGCTATAGGCTCCAACCATCCCTTCTAGGTCTTCTAAGGCAATTTTCTCACCACGATTGATCTCAAGTTTGCGGTATTGACCGATGACCTCTCGTAGGTAGGCAAGATTGGCGAGTGCCTTATCGCAGTAACTTTTGGTACCTCGAAGAAGATAGTTTTTGTAGTTGTGGATCATCCCGCCATAGCCAGCAGCCTGCATCAACTCGCCAATTAAGACAGCCTTGGTTGTCTGCATCTTGTCGGTCTCTTGCGGCAGGGCTTCTTGCGACAGTGTCTTCAGGCCTCGAATGGCTGCCGAGTCGTCCACTTTGACCAGTTCATCAATTTCAATTGGGTCACTGCCCGTGTTGACCTCTCTTTGAGCCACATGCAATTCATCATGATATCGTGAAATGGTGCGCTCGATATCTTTGATGGCGGCTTTCTCAGTCCCCGATAAGGGCAGCAGGCTATATTGATGGAATGCGAGGCGCAGTCCACCAAGAGCATCTTGGGTTCTTTCCAAGTACGTGTCATTGCCCCTGAGAACGAAGTTTTTAAAGTTATGAATCATGCCTCCATAACCGAAGGCACCACGAATAAGTACGCCAAGCCGGGCTTTTTCAGAGCGAATCAGCTGAAATTCAGCCCAGGTTTCCTTGGCCGTATTGGTCTCGTTTGAAATCAAGAGGGCTGAAACAGACAAGCCACCACCTGTCAGCATAAGCAGAAAGACGACCAGTTTTCCGGTTTCTTTAAGTGATAGACGCTTCAGCATCCAGTTTGTCCCATCCCTCAAACTTTGGTTGAGCAGCTTCCCATTTTTATGTTTTGGTCAGCTTATACCAAGGCGAGCAAAAGGTGCCAGCCCTTTTACGTAGGGGAATGCTTGAGTTGCGTGCTTGGCTGGAGGTGGGTTGAGGTTTAGGCACCGATGATTTTCAGCAATGGCTCACCGTAGTAGTAAGCGACAACAACGGCCAAAGCGATAGTGGATAGTCCTGCGATACTACCCATTAAAAAGTCAATCTGATTAATCATTTCTTCTGCTTCCGGCCACTTTGTTCCTCAATGAAACGCGAATTTACGAGAAGTCAGCGCCTCTCGCCTCACCCATATGAGGGGGAAGAACAAAAAAATCATAAGAAATTACTTGAGAAAAATGAACATTGTTCATATTAATGAACTATTGTGCAATTGCCCGAACAAAAGGATTGTGGAGCCTATAAAAATGTTTGAATCTCTGATCTATTCTGTTGAGGGGCGTATTGCCCGCATCACGCTCAATCGACCAGATCGATTAAATGCCATTAGTGCCGGGATGCCTGGTGAAATCGCCGCTGCCGTCGATAAGGCCAACAGTGACGACGATGTGCATGTCATTATTTTGCAAGGGGCAGGAGAGGCTTTTTGCTCGGGTTATGACCTAAAAGACTTTGCCGAGAATCCGGGTGAAAATGAAGGCATTCAAGAGATGCCGTGGGATCCGATGGTTGATTACAAATTTATGCGGGCCTGTACGGATAATTTCACCTCGCTCTGGCGGAGTTACAAGCCGACCATTGCTAAAGTTCACAAGTATGCGGTGGCAGGAGGCTCGGATATCGCCTTGGCCTGCGATTTTGTCATCATGGAAGAGACGGCCAAGATAGGCTATCCCCCGGCCCGAGTCTGGGGCTGCCCGACCACAGCCATGTGGGTCTATCGATTGGGGGCGGAAAAGGCCAAGAGGATGCTATTGACCGGAGATTTGGTCACGGGCAAAGAAGCACAGGACATGGGGCTCATTTTGGATGCTGTTGCCCCTGAAAATCTTGAGGCCGAGGTTATGGCGCTTGCCAACCGTATGGCCGGGGTGCCTAAAAACCAGCTGATGATGCAAAAGCTGATGATCAATCAAGCTTATGACAACATGGGCCTCAGCAACACTCAGATGATTGCCACCTTGTTTGATGGAATGACGCGCCATAGTCCGGAAGGGGTTTGGTTTAAGGACTATGCTGAGGAAAACGGTTTCCAAGAAGCAGTCAAGTGGCGAGATTCAGGCCGCTCTATTCCTGAAGGCCGTGATCGAAAGGTCGATCCATGAGTGATGCGGCCCGAACAAATCGGCGGGCCGCCATCCAGGCGTTTAAGCGGCAAGGTATTTTGGAAGCTGCAGAGTCCGTATTTCTTGAAGTCGGTCTCGAAGGGGCGACCATTCGTGCCATTGCCAAGCAAGCAGGCTGCGCTACAGGAACGGTTTATCTTCATTTTGAAACAAAGGAAGCTGTTTATGCCGCGCTACTTGGTGGGTCACTTGACCGTCTTGCTTATTGGATCGGCGAGAAGGTGGCGGACACTAAAAATGGAGGTCCAGCCAAAGAGGTGCTCCTTGCATTTTTTGCATACTATGTCGCTCACCCGCGTGAACTAGATTTAGGACTTTATCTGTTTCAGGGAACTCAGCGTCGAGGTCTATCCAAAGAGTTTGATGCCGAGCTAAATGATCGGCTTGACCAAGGCTTAGACGTGATAGTGGAGTACTTAAAAAGCCTTAAGGGCTGGTCACCGGAGCGCTCTCGCGCTGCCGTTCTTGATCTGGTAAGCCACATGGTGGGCTGCCTGATCCTTGAAAATACAGGCCGTTTTCAGTCGCTAGGCGGAAATGGCGCAGAGATCATAAGCCAGCGGGTTGATGACCTGTTGGAGGAAAAATAGGCTTAACTCAAATGACCGGAGGTTCCATGCGTCCCCGTAATCCCATTGCCAATCTGCCGACTCACGAAGTCATCAATATGCCGCCGCACCTGGGGGATCAGGATCTCTGGGCTTCTGACATTGCTTTGCAAGAAGGGGTTGCCCGTGAAGGGGCCTCATGGGCTGAAGGGCATTTGGCAAATTTTGGGAAAAAAGCAGGGTCTGAAGAAACATTTGAACTCGCCGATCTGGCTAACCGGTTCAGCCCAGAGCTGAAGACCTATGACCGGCACGGCATGAGGGTCAATCAGGTTGCTTTCCATCCGGCTTATCACGCCCTTCAAGACATCGCTGTTTCCCATGGACTGCCCAATTTTGCCTGGAACAACCTAAAGCCGGGTGGCCATGTGGCTCATGCAGCCTTGAATTATATGTTCAACCAACCCGAAGGTGGCGTGCTCTGCCCCATGGCGATGACCTATTCCGTTGTTCCGGCTCTGCGCTGGACGCCAGAGGTGGAAAAAGAATGGATGCCCCGGCTGCTTTCCACCCAATATGACCAACGTGACATTCCGGTGGCCGAAAAGACAGGCGCGCAGCTTGGGATGTTCATGACTGAAAAACAGGGTGGGTCAGATGTGCGCGCCAACTCGACCCGCGCGGTGAGAGATGGTGAGGGTTATCGCCTCACCGGCCACAAGTTTTTCTGCTCAGCTCCCATGTGCGATGGGTTCCTAACCCTTGCCTATACCGATGAAGGCTTAAGCTGTTTCCTCGTGCCCCGCTGGACACCAGATGGACAGCGCAATGGTCTGTTCCTCCAGCGGATCAAAGATAAACTGGGGAATCGCTCCAACGCTTCGACTGAAATGGAGCTGGAAAATACCTGGGGTGTTTTGGTCGGCCCAGAAGGGCGCGGGGTTCGAACGATTATCGATATGGTCCAGGGCAACCGTTTTTATTGCACCTATGGTTCGGCAGCACTCATGCGCCAGGGGCTGGTTCAGGCTCTCCACCACGTCACCCATCGCTCTGCCTTCCAGAAGAAACTCATCGATCAGCCACTGATGCGCAATGTGTTGGCCGATCTTGCCATAGAATCTGAAGCCGCGACGACATTGAGCATGCGTTTGGGTCGCGCCATTGATGAAGCAGAGGCGGGTGATAAA